>Ga0196964_10000825_pt1 | contig 16973 bp, 15 predicted proteins | sample S1_10metaG_FD_148615 | JGI IMG/M metagenome (GOLD analysis project Ga0196964, IMG submission 148615) | Soil microbial communities from Anza Borrego desert, Southern California, United States - S1_10 | ecosystem: Environmental > Terrestrial > Soil > Desert | place: USA: California | collected...
CACCTTGAGGGGCGGGAGGGCGGGTGTTGCGCGAGGGACGGAAGCCCGACCGGGCCGAGACCTTAGGCTCGGTTCACGACAGCCCGCTCGGCGGCGCGAGCCGCCGACGCGCCCAAACCAGAGCGAAGCAAACTCAAAGGGTCGAACTGCTGCTTATGCGCGAAGCGAGGGAGGGTGGGTGGGCCAAAGTCTGGCTGATCGCGCCGACCATGGGGTGGCGGTGTCTGGGATCGAGCCCGATACGTTCGGGCGGATGGCGCTCCCGCCATCGCTCTAGGCGGACAGCCAGACGGCCCTGATCGATAGCTTCTCCACGGCAATCATTTCGGTCGGACCGGATTCCACTTGACCTCGCCCGATTCTAGGACTTACTAGGACCTAGTATCTCCTAGGAGCCTTGAATGGCCGCCTCATCCGCCTCCGCCTCAGCCCAACCGGCCTCCGTTCAGCATATCCATTTCGACGACCAATGTCCGGTCTGCGATCAGGAAATCCCGCCGGACCGGCTAGAAGAAGTCCATGGCCGCTATGCGGTTCGGCTGCGCGAACAAGCCGCCCAGGCCACGGCCCAGCTGCAAGAGCAACATCGGAAGGACCGCGCCCAAGCCGATGCCAAGGCCAAGGCCGATCTTGAAGAGGCGTTGAAGCGTCAGCGCGAGGAAAGCGCCGCGCGCGAAAAGTCCATCCGCGAGGAAGAGGAGCGCAAACGAGACGCCCTGCTCGCTGAGCGGCTCGCGCAAGCCGAGGCGACGCGCAAAGAACAGGAAGAGACCCTGGGTCATCGCGCCGCGGAAGCCGAAGGCCGCGCGAAAACGGCCACTGAGGCCAGCGCCGCGCTGAAGCTCGAGTTGGAGCAAGCCAAGCACGCTGGCGCAGAAGCCCTGGATCTGGAAAAGAAGGCTGCGGCCGAACGCGAAGCCGCCGCTCGCCTTGCCGGCAAAACCGAAGCCGAAACCGCCGCTGAGCAGCGCGCGCAAGCGGCCGCCTCGGCTGCACAAGGCGTCATCACCGATTTGCAAGCCAAACTGGCCGCCGCCGAGACCAACACCACTGATGTTGTCGCGGATTTGAACGGCAAGATCGCCGAAGCCAACGCGGCTCGCCTTGCCGCTGAAGAGGAGGCTAAGACGGTCAAGCAGAACCAGGAGACGGTGATCGCTGCACGTGTTCAAGAGGTCCGCGAGCCGTTGGAGAAGGCAAAGACCGAGGCGGTGCAAGCCGCAGAGAAGCGGCATCTTGACGACCGTCATGCTTGGCAGGCGAAATTCGAAGAGCTGCAACGCAAGCTCGACGACAAAACCGCAGCTGAGCTGGGCGAAGGCGCCGAAATCAGGCTGTACAAGGCGCTGAAGGAAGCGTTCCCTGAAGACCGTATTCGCGAAGTGAAGGATGGCGCCCCGGGCGCCGACGTCATTCAGGAAGTGGTGCTAAACGGCAAGGTTGCCGGCAAGATCGTCTTCGATTCCAAGAACCGCGGCCAATGGCGGTGGGACTACGTCACCAAGCTGCGGCAAGATCAGATCGCTGAAGGCGCCGACCACGCCATCTTGTCGACCAACAAGTTTCCGAAGGAAACGCGCGAACTGCATTTGCACGACGGCGTCATCATCGCCTGCCCTGCGCGCGTGGTCGTGCTCGCCGCCATCCTGCGCAGCCACATCCTGGCGACGCACGAACTCAGGATGAGCAACGACGAGCGCGCGGCCAAGACCGAGAAGCTCTACGCATACGTCACCTCAAGCCAGTGCCGTCAGTTGATCGAGTCGATCGAAACTCTTGTCGGCAGAATCGAGAAGATCGATGTCGACGAGTTGAAGGCGCACAAGGCGTGGTGGGCGAAGCGCGGCTCCTTGCTGAAGGACATCCTCAAAGCCAATGGGGATTTCCGCTACACGCTAGACAGCATCATCGGCACCGCCGACACGGCGGAGTGAGCGGATGACCCGACCAGAGCAGCAGAACGGAGAGTCCGGGCGCATCGTCGGCATGCAGGAGCGCCGGCTCGGCAAGACCATATTGCGCACCTATCGGCGCAAAGCCGACATCGACGACATCGTCCCCAATGAGCGTCAGCCCCGGTTGGGCGACAAGATCGACGGCGAATTGCAGCTGCAGATCGAGGCCAATGAAGGTCTGTTCGAACCGCTGCTTGTTGAGCCGCACCCCGACCTTCCCGACAAATTCCGCATTATCGACGGCGAGCGCCGCTGGACCAATTCTAAGGCGCTTGTCGAGCAAGGCCGCGAACAATACCGGCAAGTGCCGATCGAGGTCACCGACAAGCCGTTAAGCGACGAAGAGCGCTTGCGCGTTTGGATCTATATCCACCGCCAGCGCAAGGAATGGGACGCCAAAGAAAAGGAAATGGTGGCCTATCGCCTGGTCGATTTGGTCGGCCGCGCCAGTGCGGCTAACATTTTGGGCGTCACCATCCGCGAATTGGACAAGCTGGTCGAAGTTTACGAACTGTCGGAAAAGTTCACCGGCTTGCGCGATCCCGCTGGCGCCATCACCTGGGCGCGCGAGCTGAAGGGCGTCAGCCAGAAGCTTGTCACGGGCCCGGTGATCGACGCCGTGGTCAAGAAGGTCGCGGAACGGCGCATCACCAATTCCAAGGATTTGCGCAAGCTCCGCGCGATCCTCCCCGACCCTGTCGCGCGCGATCACTTCTTGAGCCCTGCCGGCGACATCGATTCCGCTATGCTGCGCTTAGGTCCCGCCTCGGTGAAGCCGAAGGCCGGGCTTGCCGGCGATCTCGACGCCGTAATCCAGGCGACGAAGAGCACCTCATGGACCGCGATCGCAGATCTCAAGGGCGATACGGAATTTCTGAAGAAGCTGACCGAAGCGGAGGAGTTGCTTGCCGCGCTCCGCAAGACGCTTTCTGACGATCGATGAGGCCGCGTCGCACATGCAACGCTCTGAACTGCAAGACCTGATCGACCAGCCGAACGAGACGTTGACGGCCGAATACAAGGCGTGGCTCGATCTCGCCGAGCCCCGCGCGCGCGCCAGTCTCGCCCGTCACATCGCCGCGCTCTCGAACGGGGGCGGCGGCGTCATCGTCATGGGCTTTGAAGACGACATGAGCGTCAGCGCTCCTGATGCGGCGCGCACGGTCGCCGTCACGCGCGACGCCATCTCGGCCATCGCCAAGCGCTATCTCGACCCCGCGCCGCAATGCGATGTTCAGATCCTTACCTCGGCCGCCGGCAACACCCACTGCGTGGTCGTCGTGCCCGCGCACGGCGCCACGCCCGTCTGCGCCAAGGCCAACGGCCCCGATATCGGCGGCAAGATCCAAGGCATCGCCCAAGGCGTGTTCTATGTGCGCAAGACCGGCCCGGAGAGCGCGCCGATACTGACGCCGGCGGACTGGGCGCCGGTGATCCGCCGCTGCGCCATGCATGACCGGAGCGCCATCCTCGCCGCCGTGAACGCCGCGCTCAGAACGGGCGACCTGACCCAGCCTCAAGCCGATGCGCTGAAGGTCTTCGCCGCCGCGGCCAGGGCGCAGTTCGACGCCGACGCGGCGGGCGCCAACATGGCCGAGGTCAGCGAGCGCGTCTTCCAGTTCAGCTATGCGATCACCCGCGAGGACGGTGAGGTGTTGGATGTTGCGCGCCTGCCCGACATCGTGACGGAAGCCAACAACGAAGCGCGTGACCGCGTCCGCAGCGGCTGGACCATGTTCTATCCGTTCACACGCGACCCGATCGCGCCCTACTTCGCCACCGACCCGGGACTCGGCGATGAACTCGAATTCTACGAACTCAAATTCTTCCGCGAGCCCGATCCCAACCATGTCGACATGTGGCGCCTGGCGCCCGACGGACGCGCAACCATGATCCGCGCCTATTGGGAAGACGATGTGCGCACCACCACCTCGCTAGGGCTCAAACGCGGCGAATTCTTCAGCCCCAACATGTTGATCCAGGATATCGGCGAATTCGTGCGCCATGCGCAGGCGATTGCGGAACGATTCAAGGCGCCGACGACGATCAGCTTCCGCTGCGAGTGGCAGGGCCTCTCCGGCCGTCAGCTCTTTCACCCCAACACCACGTGGCTTCCCGGATCGAAAGCGCAGTCCGACGCGCGCACGGCAAGCGGCGCCTGGCCGCTCGCGGCGGTGGTGGACGATTGGCCGGAGATTGTCGCGGCCTTGGCCGGCCCGGTGATGCGCGCATTCACCAGCGATTTCCGCATCGACGCCAATTGGGTGCGCGACCGCTCCCGAGATTGGTTGCAGATGTAGGTCCCGCGCTCGATCGCAGCGGGACCGTGGCGGGCGTTATTTACGCAAATTGCGGATCAGAATGACCGTGTAAATCAAGGTCGCCACGGCGCTGATCAGCGTGCAGGCTTGGATAAAGGCGTCAACCAGATCGGGGCTCACGAGGGCCGCTCCAACTAGAGCGGCATCTACCATAGATACCGCTATTAGCTTCTACGCCCCTGTGTGTAACCACAGAGTTAATCGCCGCCGGGCTTGCTGAACAACGATCCATCGCGCCGCGTCCGTTCGTGCGCGTCACCGACTTCACGCCGCAGTACGCGTTCGCCCCAGAGCTCGACGTCGCCTTCCCGCGCGCAGATCCAGAGCGGAGTCTGCTCTAGAGGATCGCCGGTGACGTGCGCGACCACGGCCTTGGGAATGGTGAGGTTGCCCGAGCTCACGAACGCGCCCTCATGCACCGTGAGCCAGACATCCTGCGCCAGCCGGCGGTTGTCGCCGTCGAGCGCGGCGTTGCGCATCTCGACGATGTCACTGGCCCGTACGACCTGCGCCCGGCCCGGTTCATCGAGCCAGTAGAAAAGCCCGAGCCCTTCCTCGCCCACGGCTTGGAGCCAGGGGACGCGTTCGAGGCATTCCGACGGGACCGGAAAATATCTCCCGCTCGTCAGGCGGCTTACCCCCAGCGCCCACGGCACTGTTCTAGCAGGAGATTTTATCGCTCCCTTGCGCGGGCGGCCCGGCGCTTCCGGCATAACTCCAAATAACTTGCTGCTTAAAAGATCCGATTAAGCAGGAAATTAACGCGGCATTAGGAAAACTCCAAATAAATGCCGCCATCAGGTTCTCGGAGCGGCAAACGTGGCTCGGAAGGCGACAAACAGAGTGCAGCTCTCGGTGCGCTTGGACGCGACCGACCGCGAGTTCTTCTCGGAGAACACTGAGGCCTGCGGGTTGGAGCCGTCCGTGGCGGCGCGACAGCTTTTGGAATTGGTCGTCCAGCGCATGCGGCAAGGCGGCGACTACGTCGACGCGCTCCACGAACTGAAGACGCTCTGGCGTCTGCCGCAGCGCCCAAGCGAACCAAAAGACTAAGCGCCGGGCCGTCATGTCCGAACCTGCGTCTCTGCTCAGCACCTTAGACAAGACTTCCGCACCGATTGTCGGCGCGTTCGCCTTGGCCTGCATTGTCGCGGTCTCTGGCTATTACGCAGGCGCGCCAGGCTTTTCGCTCATGGATGGCGGCGCGGTCGGCGCGGTCACCTTCGCCGGCTTTCTCGCCTTGCTTGTGCTGGGCGTGAAATTACGCCGTGCGCGGCCCTCGGCGCCCAAAATGAAAAGACGTTTCGCCAAGCTTTCCGAAACGCAACGCGACTTTCTCATGCAGGTCAGAGTCAGCGGTAAAGCCTGGTTCAAGGCCCATGCCGCGCATGAAACCTGGTTCAAGGATTTGGCGGCGCTCGACTATGTCGAGATCGCGCGCCCGCTTATGATCCTCGATGATGGGCCTTTGACCTATCAGCTCACCGCGCAGGGCAAGCGCGAACTCGATCGCGCGGCCAGGCAGACAGAACCAAGCTGGCTAGCGCGGCTGCGGTCGCGCCTCAAGACGAACAGAGCTAAGCAAGTTTGACCTTGAGGCGGCGCTGATCGTCGAAGCCGACGCGCTTCCTTTCGACGTGATCGCTGATGATGCGATCGAGCAGATCGAGATAGACCTTGGTCGAAATGCGAACGAGCCGCGCCTTGTGATTGCGGATTGACGCGACATAGATCCCAGAAATCTGCTGGCGCCTGTTCACTTCCCAATTGATGAAGCCGCTGTGCAGAAGTTCGCAAACGATGTCCCACGCGTCCATCGAACCGCGCTCCGGCCGGTCGAGATAGAACTCTTCGTCAATATCGCCGGCCATGGAGAGGCGCATGAGCGTGTCGCTGCGGCCCGGGCGCGTTGGATAGGTCGTGACCCGATAGCGCCGCATGCGCGTCGCATCCGTCACTTTCCAGCTTTCGATCAGTTTCCGCACCACGATGGCGGAATATTGCAGCGGCCGCTCGAACTTGTAGTCGGCCATGTCCTCATCGACTGGCCCTGATGCGAGCTTTACCAATTGCGTGCGCAACCGCCGCAGCTCTCGCTTCCAGGGATGGCTTTGCCGAAGCATGATTGAGCTCGCACAAGACCGCCCGACAAGAGCGCGGGCGGGTCTTTGTGTCGCAAACGCCACTTAACTCCCACTGAAGGTCAGCGTTCGAAATCGTGCACCGAAGCAAGAAAAGCGAAGCGGCCGGCGCGGGAACGCGACCGCTTCGTAGCATCATGCGGCTTCGGATTGTTCGGCGGCGGCGACGCCTTTGGAGCGTAAGACGCCCTCGCCCGGATCGATGGCCACGAACACCTTGCCGGTCCAACGGCCCGAGGCCTTGTCCTTCCAGCGGTCGTGGCGAAGCTTGCCGGCGACCTCGACGATGACATCTTTCTTCATCGCCTTGGCGGCGGTTGCTGCCTTGCCGTCATTGATCTCGACGGTGAAGCGGTCGGTGCGGTTCTCGTCCGTCACTTCGAGCCAGAGCGAGACGATCTCGATCGTGCCGCCGCGCTGTTCAAAACTGCGGATCTTGGGCGCGTCGACGAGCTTGCCGATGATGGTGACGCGGTTTGTCATGAGCGTATCCTCGATGAGCGTTCCCGGCTGATCCCGGGGCCGCGGGCGTCGCCCGCGACGGCGCACCAAGCGCCCGGCCATGAGGCGGCGCGGGCAAGGTGAAAATGGTGGGGCCCGCGGTCCGCGCGAACGCGCGGACCCGAAGCCCGCGTCAGCGGGGCGGGGAAACGATTTTCTCCTTGCCGGCGGCGACGGCCGGGCGAGACAGGGCGACGGCGTGGGCGACGCTTGCGGCGGCGGGCTGCCCGGTGCCGCCAATAAACAGCGCTGGTCCACCCGCCGCTAGCTTCATAGCGCGTGCGCCGACGGTGCCGTCAGCAGCTCCGCGATGGCGTCAGAGATCGGTAGTCCGGCGAGCTGTTCGACCCACGCCCATTGCCCATTCGGATTGATCTCGAGCCAGACATAATCGCCGTCTTTGTCCACGATGATGTCGTGCGTCGAGAACTGGAGGCCATGGGCGCGATTGATCGCGAGCAGCTTGTCGACGACCTCTTGCGGCAAGGAATATGCCGCGTGTTTGAGCTCCTCGGCGTCGACGGCGCGCCAGTCCTGGTCCGCATACGCGTGCGCTTGGGAATCGATCGAAGCGCAGAAGACTCGGCGACCAACCACAGTCACGCGGAGCTCGATTTCCTTATCGACGTACTTCTGCATCATGGTCGGCGCGAGTGCGATCGAAGGTGCCAGCGTGTCGAACATCTCGCGCGAGACGATCGTCGCGAACGAATCCCATGACGTGGGCGCATTTGGGTCGGTCTTGAACGTCGTAAGTGCAAACGGCTTGGCCAAGATCTTCCAATCATGACGATCCGCGAAGCGACGCGCTTCCGCCTCATCGTTGGTCACGATGGTCGGCGGTGTTTTCAGCCCAATTCGCTGCGCCAGTCGGAGGTTAGCCAGCTTCTGGCTGGCCAGGCGAATGCGCCAATAATCGCTGAGCCAAAAGGCCTCGCCCAGCAGCGCATACAACGATCGCAGAAACGATTCGTACTCACCGTTCGCAAACTCCGCGGCCTGCTCGAACGCCAGCGCGGCCTTTGAGCGAATTGGCACCGGCTTGCGATACCAAACAGCCGTGACTTCTTGGAGAACGAAGGAGCGACCAGAATCATGAAGCTGGACGGAACCGTTCCAGTCTTCGCCATGCACAGTGAAGCGCGCATTTTCCGCAAAATTATCGGTGTTCATGCGCACAACGCTGCACCCGCGGTGCTCCAGCTTCGGAATAACAATGTCGGCGTGGACGTCGTCCTGGCCGGTGACAATCAAGATGGTCATTCGAGACTCCATGAAAAAGCAGGGGCCGCCGGGGTTCAAACCCGGCGGCCCCTTCGTCCGAGCCTGGGAGACGGCGTCAGTCGTCTTGCTGGCGATCGTTGTCCAGGTTGATGAGACCGGTGGAGTGGCGACGATTGCAGGTCGAATACGCCATCGTCGTATCGCCGCGTTCATTGCACTGGGTCTCAGCGCGATACGTGAGGCCATCAGCGCGGTTGATCACCGCGTCGATGTCCGCGTACGTCGGGATGGCGAGCGCCATCGCGAACGGCACGGACTCCGCGCCATAGGTCTCAAAAAGTCGGTCCTTGGAGTACATGACTCTCTCCACTGCAAATGCCCGGCAAATTGCGGGTGAAGCGGAAAAAGCATGCCGGCAGCGCGCCAGCAAAAGGGGCCGGTCTAGAAAGAAGCGGCCCCGGACGTCGCCCCGGATGCCGATGGTGCGAGTATCTCGCAAGTATCATCCGGTTTTGAGAATCCTGCAATCGTCGCTACGATTTTCGCATGAAACGCCGGCCTGCGCGGGGGCGTGACGACTATTTTGACGTCAAGCTCGTGGAATTGCTGATCGCTTTGTTCGACTCCGCCGCCCGAGCAGAGGACGACGGCGGAGTATTGGTTTTTCCGAAGGGCGGCAACAACCGGTACCGTCCAGGTAGGGTTAGAGAGGCCTTCGGCATCACCGAAGATGATTTCTCCAACTGGAAGTACCAGAATTGGGACAAAGCCGGGGTCGATCGCCCAGTCGGTTTTGAAGACGCGCTGATCGGCGTGTTCGACGAAGCTGTTTTCGCAGAGCAGCACCCCAAGGGTGTTCTATACGACGACCGCGCGAAGAAGATCCAAGCCGCGCGGAATCATTGGCGCACTTTTCACCCTCTGGAGATCGAGACAGCGCTTGCCGGCTTGCGCGCCCATCGGGAGCAGCTCGTTCGGGAGCGGGCCGAAAAGCCGTTGCGTCGCCAACAAAAACTATCAGCTGTCGCCGACGGAGCCGCCGACGACGCTGTCGCGCCGCTGACGCCAGCGAGCGCAAGCGCGCTTTCTTATCCGCCCGATCTTTCTCCTCCTCCCTGCCCCACTAATGTTTCGCGACCCAGGCATCGCGCCGCGCTGCATGCGCTCGCCCAGGAATACTTTGGCGTCGTCATCGAGGGACGTCCAAAATCCGGGAAACGTTACGTAGCGCGCGACTACGTGGCCGCGCACGCCGCTGAGATGCGCGTGCTGTGGTTCAATCTCACAGCCGACAGTGTGTTGAAGGATGTGCTAGTACGCTTCGAGGCCGTTGAGCCGCCGCTCGTCGCCCCGGCCGGCCAAGCCACGTCGAGCCTCATCGGCTGGCTTCGCCACAACAGCACTCTGCTCGTGCTCGATGGCCTTGATGACGCGAATCGGCATTCGTTCGCTCCCTTGTTGCAACTCGCGGCCAGCATTCCCGGACCATGCCATCTGCTGGTGATCGCCTCTGTGCGTAGCGATGGCGCCAACGCGCACGATATTGGCGCCCTCACTTTTGAAGAAGCCACCGCAATTCTCGATACCTTGACCATTCCTTACGATCGCGATGACGTTCGCGCCGCTGCGGGCGCCGGCACGCTGTCTCCCTTCGTCCTAAGGCAGGCTGCTACGCTGTTCGGCAGCGTGAATAGTCGCCACCTCGCGGCGCCCACAAACGCCCTACACGCTGAACTCGTGGCACAGCTCGCGCCCGACCTGCGTCCCGCCATCGAGGTGCTGCAAGTCATCAACGCGGAATTCGATCTCGAGGTGCTAGCTGTAGTTCTAAATGAGCTAAAAGTGGATCAAACGCCGGGTCAGGTGCTCAGAGACCTCGAGCGGCTGCTACTCGCGAAGCCGGCCTCTGCGGAGACTTGGAAGCTCGAAGCGGGGAAATCTGAGTTTGCTTCGATCTATCTTCCGCTTGAACGGCTGCGCGAGGTCCTCGTTGGTCTTGCATATCACTATCGATCGAAGGTCGTCCGCGACGGTCGTCTTCCAAAGGATCCTTCGTTTGTCGACGCCATGCAATTGTTCGCGGCATGTCGGCTGCTTCAATTGGCGAACGCGAATGAGTTCGAGCGCGAGAGACTCCGAGCGTGCTTTGCCACGACTTTGGAAAGGCATGGCGCATTCTCCCAACTCGCGCTCCTCTATCAGTTTGAGATCAGTAACGGCGAAAAGCGAGACCAATGGCTCGCCTTTCGTTATGCGCGCGCGCTGTTCGTGCTGGGCCTGTATGACCGAGCGATCGACGTCGTTGCCGACGTTATCGACCGGATATTCCGCGACACCGACGACCGCGATGAGGACCTGTATCTATGTTGTTGTCGGCTGGTGGCCGAGATCCTCGTTGAATCGGGGCGTCCAGATATCGCGGTGAAGCTGTTGGACGGCGCGCTCGATTGCGCGGACGTGGCGAACCTGGGCGGCACAGTTTGCGTTCAGGCCGTCTCAGCTCTGAGCTGGTCGTTGGCCAAGGCGCACATGTCTCAGGCCTGCATAGACCTAAGTGATGATGTTCTCGACAAACAGTTCGAAGGCCTGACCCACCCCTTCTCACGGCAGGTGTCGAATGTACGTATTGGCGTCGCGTTCCGGGAACTCGGCGAGGGTGGCAAATCCGTCCAAGCTCTTGCTTCAGCGTGCGCGTACTTTTCCGAGCGTGACGCGCGCGCCTACGCCTGGGCCGCCGCCCAGCTTGCGTTGAGTTGGCGTGCGCTTGGCAATATCGCGGAGGCGCAGCGTGCGCTGCAAAGCGCAATCGAAACGAACGCTTCGTATAATTTCTTCAACGGTGATCTTGCCGCGATCTATCAGACGTTCGCGGCCGAACCAGCGTACAGCCCATTGCATGCCGCTCTGTATGAGGAGATGGAGCGCATTGCGTCGCTCGAGCATCAACGGCTCGCACTGACTGACACTTTGTGTCGATCGAGGCTAGTAAAGCATTTGATGCTGGATCTTGAAGTCGACCCTGAGGCAGCATTTGTGTTCGACATCGAGAAGTACAAGCTCTTTTCGCTGTCGAGCCCTCCCCCGATGGCCTCCAAGTTCAGCCAGCATTTGGTGGCTCGCTTGCGCGAAGCGAACATCGAGGAGATCTTAGATTCCATTTTTGCCACTAAGACGCCGACAGTCATATTCCGTAGTCATCTTTACAATCGGGTCATCACTGTCGCGTGCAAAGACGTCCCGATACTCGCGAAGAAATTCGTTTATCCGCACGTCGAGACGATCGCCACCGAGAGCGATAGCATCATCTTTCTTTATGCAAGATACTTCGAGGCGGTGGGCCACCCCGACGCGGCAGAGCGGTTATTGTCGAACGTTCGCAACAAGGAGGTGTTCAACTACTACAACATCAAAGCCAATTGCGCTGCGCACTCCAACCCGGAGCATGCCCTTGAGCTGAACGACGAAGCGTTCCGCCTGGCGTATTCGCGCCAGCGACGAGCGCAGATCCTGCACAACAAAGCGTCTATCGTTTACAACAGCGATATGCGCGCGATGTTCGTCGAAGCGAAGGAGTGGTGCGAACAGTCTGTGCGCCTGGCGACAAAGCCAAAATTTGTGTGGCCCAAGAACTTGCTGCTAAAGCTTGCGCTAGCGAATTGCGATCACGACGAAATTGAAGATGTGGTGCGCGCGCATCAAGCCCGGTTTCGCGCCCCGCCGTCGGTGTTGGCGCGGATCGTCCGTGATGTTAAGAACCGACGCGTTCGGGAAGCCGCGCTTGAAGCTGTCGGCCGTTTGGACTGACGGGTAGCGATCATTCGTTCCAGTCCTTGGCGCTAGCCGGCGGCATCGCCAGCGCAACACTCATGGCAGCGCTCACGCGGCGTATGAGCTCCTCGGCCGCAACAAGCCCTGCTTCATCGTTATCTGCGGCGACGATCAAACGACGCAGGTTTGGAGGGGGCTCGAACCGAGCGAGATTGCCAGCCGTCAAAGCCGCCCACGACGGCGCATGAAGCGCTACGGTCGCCGACAACATCGTCTCAACGCCTTCGCCAATCGCGAGTTGGTCTCCCGCTTCGGATAGGCGCACGACCCCACCCATTAACTTGCCGATGACGCGCCGCGGTGTTGCCACCGGCGCCTTTGCCGTCCCGTGCGATGTGAGCAGAGTGACCTGAACGCCTTGGACTTCGCCGGCGGAATCGGTGATAGCCGCCACGAGCGCGGGCCGCCGCGCGCGATCGTCCAAACTCGTCATCTGCGGATGAAAGCGTAGGGCTGGCGTTGCGTACAGCTGGTCCGGGATCGCCCGTTGACGCAAATACTTGGCCGCCACGGTATGCTCGATCGGCCGACTTTCATTCCAGATCCGCAGAGCGCGGGCTCGTTTCTCCTCGTTGGCAGGCTGCGTCGCAATCTTCGGGGCAGACCAACGCGCACTTCGCTCATTCATGCTTGGCTCATCATCGAGCAGACCAAGATCGGCTAGCGCGCGACGCACGTCGCGCCAATCATCCTGCGGGCTGAAGCAATGAATGAGGATGCGCCCCTCCTCTGTCTCGGCCAGCGAGACGGAACGGTCCTTGTGACTGTGATTAGGACCTGGAATGAGCGCGCGTGCGCCGCCATCCATGAGGATGCCGCCGCACGCCGCTACGATGCGTTCAAGCCGCGACATCGGCCGTCTCCTCACCGGCGAATGGCGAGGGACTTTTCGCCAACAGCCAATCGACCGCGACCTGCGCCTGCGCGGCGGCAGTGAGAAAGGCGCGCTTATCGTCGGCCAGCAGCTTCATCCAATACCCAATATAGGAAGCGTGGTCATGAATGTGATGCGGCGGCAGCCGCAAATGCGCGCCCAGCAGGCTCGCGCCGATCTCGGCCACCAACTCTTCGGCGGCAATCGCATGCTCTGAAAACTTCTTGCCCATGTCGCGGCCAACGCGATGAGGCGCCATGGTCGCGTGAACGCTCTCATGGTTGAGGGTCGCCGCGTAGTCCTCGGCCGCGTCGAAGGCGGCCACCGGCGGCGTGCCGATCACATCACGGCTCGGGATATAGCAGGCGATGTCGCGCGTTATGATGCGCGCGATGTCGAGCCTCTCGAACCAAGCCTCGTGCGCGGCAAGCGGCAACACTTGGTGGTCGGCGCCAGCCGGATGAAACCGTGCGGGCAGATTGTCGATCTGGTCGGCCGAGAATACGACGTACCATTTGAGGAAGCGGAACGCGTCCTCAACTTCGACGCCGGCTTCATCGCGACGCTTACGCTTGCCCTGCCCGTAATAGACGACGACCTCGCCGCGCTCGCCCTTGCGCACGTGGGCGCCCAGCTTCACGGCTTGATTGAAGGTCAGCCAATAGGGCGAAGCGTAGCCGCGCTCCATCGCGGCGCTCCAGAGAATGATGACGTTGACGCCTCGATAGGTTTCGCCCGTCACTCGGCGCGGCAGGACGAGGCCGGTGCGCGCGCCGTCCCAGGGCTTGCGCCACGGCAACACCCCTTGCTCAAGCTCGGACAAGATTTTCGCGGTGATGTCGGCGGCGACGTCACGGCGCGCGCCATCGCGCACGTTTTGCGTGTTCATAAGAATGCTCCGGAAAGAAAATGCGCCGCCGGCGAGACCGGCGGCGCGGAAGTGGATTTGATGAAGAGCTAGGCTGTTGCGGCGTCAGCCTCGGCCAACGCATCCTCGCCTTTGGCGGTGACGGCGAACGCGCCTTCGCGTGTCGGCGTGATCAGCAGGTCGGGCAGCCAGCCCGTATCCTTCAGCGCCTGCGCCGCGGTGCGCGCGAGCTCAGCCTTCTTCATCTTGCCGAACGCCGCGAAAATGCCCTTGCGCTCGTCTTCGCCGAGGCTTGCCACCGATGGAGCGGTTTCGAGCGCCGCGATCGCCAGCGCCTTGGGCGCCGCTTCCCAGAAGTCTTCCGTCGCTTCCCAATGGCGGCGCATGTCGAGATCGAGCGCCGCCGCCAGGCAATCGCTCATGCGCTGCAGTCGCCTGTCTTCACGCAAGAGACCGCCATGGGTGAGATCGATCGTCTCCGACATGAAGACGGCGAGCGCTTCCAGCAAGTGCGCGATCGGCTGGTCGAGACAGGCGGCGAGCAACGCGGTCTCATCCTCAGGCGCGCGTTCGGCGAAGGCAGCGCGCGCTTGTTCGAGTGCGTCATCGTCATCGAAGCCAATCGGCCGCGTCACGATGGAGACGCCAGGAACGGCGGCCCGCTCGGCGCTCTGGCGCATCAGCACATAAACCATGAGGCCCAACGCCACGTGGGCGTTCTGCGCAAGCGCGGCGCGCAGCCCGCGCGTGCGCGCTTCGGTCAAGCGTTCGACCAAGGCCTTGGTAAGCCGCGGGCCTTCGCTCTCCATAGTTTGGATCTCAGCGGAATCGGGCTCGCCGCCGTCATCTTCTGTCACCGCCTTGGTCTTGGCATCTCGCAGCTTGGCGATGGTCTTGAGATCGCTCCGCTTGATCAGCCCGCGTGTGATGATGGGCCGACCGTCACGGTCCACCGCAACCACGGCGCCGGCGTGCGGCATGAGCTTCTTGTCGAAGCTCCGCGTCGCCTCCTGCACCGCGTCGAGCTTGGCCTCGGCCTCGTCGCGCTCAGCCCAGAGCTGATTGTCGTCGTCGGCCTCCTGGAGTTTTTCGTCGAGTTCGGCGATGCGCGCCTCCAATGCCTCGACTTCCTTGCGCTCCGCCGGCTTCAGCTTGCGCGCTGTCGGATGCAGGCGCTCGCCAGCGCAGCCTTCGAGCTGGCCGTGGCCCAATTGCACTTCGACCCAGCCCCAGCCTTCCTTGGAAAGCTGGTCGCGCATGGCGTCGGCCTTCTCGCCGGCAAGCCGCTGCAAGAGTTCGCCATTGTCGAAGAAGACGATCTCGGGCTCGAAGAGGTCACGCACGAGAACGCCGCCCGCTGCTTCATAGGCTTCTGCGCCGACGAAGCGGGCAAGCCGGTCATGGGCTGGGATGCGCCCCACCGTCAGCGCATTGCGAATGCTCGGCGCGTGGGTGATGGGCTTGGCGAACTGGCGGAAGACGCGCTCCTGCGCCGCATGATCGTCGTTGATCGCGAAGGCGCGCGCGACGTCAAGATTGATATCGCCCTTCCGGTAGGCCGCGCGAATCTTCGGCGAGAGGCGCGCAAGCGCCAGGCGCTGTTCGACCAGACGTACGGTGCAGCCGAAACGGCGGGCGACATCGTCGGCGCTCATGCCGCCATCGACTAGGCGCGCGAACGCTTCGACCTCGTCCATCACCGACATGGGCGATCGCGTCACGTTCTCATCGAGACTGATCTCGAGCGGATCGTTGGTGGTGTCGATCACGCAGCGCACCGGCTCGGTGTCCTGAATTTGCTTGCGCTTGACGCGCAGCATCTGCGCGAGGCGCCGGCCTTCGCCGATCTGCACCAGGTAGAAGCCGGTGCGTCCGCCGGCGTCGTCCATCTCAGGCTCGACCACCAAATTCTGCAGCATGCCTTTGGCCCGGATCGATGCCGCGAGCGCCTCGATCTCGGGCTTCGAATGCGGCGTGTTGCGCGCATTCTTCGGCGACTTCTTCAGCTTGTTGAGCGGGATAAGCACAACGCCTGTCTGAACGGCGTGGTTTTCATTTGTTGCAATTGCGTTTGTCATGGGAAGCCCCATTGGCTTTCCCGGCTCACGAGATTGCTCGCCGGGGCCGCGTGCGCGACCCCTTCCCCTCCGCCCGCGTTCAGGCCGTCGCTGTCGAGGGCTTTAGAGCGCAGCGTCCCTCGACAGCGGCGGACGCGCGGGCGATCAAGTGCTCGCGCACGCTGTCGGCGCTGTCCAACACGAGACGAGATTGGAATTATTCCGGCGCGCGCCTCAATTCACCTTGGCATGGGCAGCGTGCGCGCGAGAACCATGCCGCCGGCGCACCGTGCGACGAGAAGAAGCCCTCAAGCATTGGAACTCGGCTCCTCGCCGAGTAATCCCGCATGTTGTACCGCGGCAAACGCTTCGAGTGCCGGCTTCGCCTGTTTCACGCTCGGCTTTCGCGTCCAGCCGCCTGCGGCATAGCTCGCCAGTGTTCTGCAGATGCCTGCGACCTTCCAGTGAACGATCCCCGCTCGCTGACCGCGCTCGGCGACTACCAGCCAAGTTTCAGGTTCGACCTCCATGCAACGTTCAATACGACCATAATCTTCAACTGAAACCGGTCGCTTCATCGGCATTTCTGCAGCGCCGGCGAATGACAATTCCGGGGGAAGCTGTTCAGTGAGGACCGGCAGATGATCCTGCAATTCCTCCCAGCACTCTTCCTTTTTGAACCACTCACTGGGATTTCGCTGCCCAGCAGATTTGCGCAGTGCAGTATCTATCTGCGGTGCCCACGCGCGCACCATTGCGTCCAGTTCGGCGCTGACACTCTGCTTCGACCACACATGACCGAAGTCCACCCTGCCGCCAGTACGAGCTGACATTGACGCCACGACATAGGCAACAATCTGGGCGCCATAGGCGGGAAACTTCATGCTCTTCACGATGCGCTCGGTTGCCCGATAGATAATTGCGATGGACACAAGCCGCTTGAACCAGGCCTCGTCCAGTGGTGGAGGCGGATCGTCCTTGAGTCGCTGCATGAAGTGCTGAAAGTTCTTTTGCCCGCCAAGGCAGACACGATGCGGCAGACCGCCCCAAGCACTCAGATAACGCGCAACATCTAGTTTGCTCAAGCGGCGCTGCTTCGGCGTCTGCTTGCGGAACGCTTGTTGCTCGGACTTGCGATAGGACGCTTTCTGCTCGGCAGCGACGTACGAGCCCCGTGCGCGCTCGTAGAACCATCTGCCATTCT
>Ga0196964_10000826_pt1 | contig 16960 bp, 22 predicted proteins | sample S1_10metaG_FD_148615 | JGI IMG/M metagenome (GOLD analysis project Ga0196964, IMG submission 148615) | Soil microbial communities from Anza Borrego desert, Southern California, United States - S1_10 | ecosystem: Environmental > Terrestrial > Soil > Desert | place: USA: California | collected...
TTTCGATGGTTTGAACGTGTTTAATGACTTTCTTCGTTCCTGTTTGTGGATCGATTTCATATTCGAACACGTCATCTTTGAAAACGGCGCAACCCGTTACATCTTTTACGCCATGTCGTTTTGCGATTGTAACAGTGCCCTGGTATTCGCGTTGGCAGGTTAATTCTTGTCCGTATGCAACGAATGAGCATTGCCTTTTGGCTGGATTCAATCCAAGGATGATCATGCGTAGTAATGCATTTGCAACACTTTCTCTGGTACACACTTCCAGTACCGGTCTTTTATTTGCATCCTTGGTGCTTTGAAGAATAAGCCATGCTATTCGAAGGGCATTAGGAGCGCTGTAATTCTTAGGTATATTCAGCGTGCCGGTTTCCTCAAATATTTTTATCTTATTTAAAACAGAATCCGCAATTGTTTTTTCCTGGTTGATGACAGCGGGCGATTGATTCGACTGCACTGCACCGTTATTTGTAGTTGTCATTTTCTTTGTGTTTGGAGGTGAGATTATTTTTTAAGCAAATTCTTTCTGCGACTCACTGATCACTTCTACTTCTATTTCTCTTCCCGGAGTCACTATCAAATTGATTATTTGCTGATCCGTCGGAATGATATCGGTAACACTTTCACGGTTATCGATGAACACCGGTGCCTGAACACCGTAATGCTGTGAGAAAACGTTGATGATATCGAGCGAAGCATTTATTCTGCTGGCCGTATTTGCATCGGTATAGGGAACTCCCTTGATCAACGCAACGCATGCAGGAGTCTCGCCGCCGTTCACCTGGCGATCGAATAGTTTGAATTTTACCAGGCGGAACATGCCATTGATGCGTTGCTCAAGCATATCCATTTTCGCCTTATCGAATTCCAGTAATGTGAACTCTTTGCCTTCAATGTCGGCTATCGCCTGCGCGGACTCGCTTTCCTGTTGCTCCAGTTCGCTTATGCGAGCGAGAAGTTTGACGCGCTGATCCTTCGAGGAAAGTTGCTTTTTCAATGAGTCCAGTTCGCTATTGATCGTGCGCTTACGCTCCAGCAATTCATAATTGCTTTCAGTTTGAGAGGGTGCATCTATTTGCTCCTGCAAGAGACGTATTGACGTGTTAAGGCTTTGGACCTCGTCATTCACTGATAACTCGGCATTTACTTCATGGTCTTCACTTGCGGACAGGCGCGTGTTCTCCTCTTCGAATGCGGCAATCTTTTCATTGAGATTTGCGATTGTTGCTTTTTTGGCTTCACCATCAGCAACAATATTGGATAGTTTGGCGTCGATCGCCGCGATATCGTTACCCAATTTCGTTCCGCGTTCAGTGATGACAGCGAGGCGAAAGGACTTATCACTATTGAAATTTGATCGCAATTCCGCTTCCTTAGCTTGCGCGTCCACATTTGGAAGGGATTGTTTGCACGTAGGACAAACACAGCTTTCGGGATTCCACTGGAAAGTTTCTCCGTTCACCCGGTCGTAATCCTTACGCAAATTATTTTTTGCGGTTACCAGTTGGTCTTTGCGCTTTACCTCCGCATGATAATCTTCCAGGAGGCGGTTACGTTCCGATTCCAAATCACGGCGCTGACGCTTCAACAAAGCGATGTTATTTTCGCGCTCAACCTTGCGGTCTCTGACTCTGTTGCGAATCGTATTTGTGAGGGTGATCAGTTGCTGCTCAAGCGTGGACTTTTCACGAATGAGGCCTGTTATCTGATTTTGCCTTTCGCGTTCTACGGCACTTTTGTTGCTGAGGAACTCTTCCACTGTCTGCAGCTCATTATAAAGAGAGTCGATCTGCTTTTCAATGCCATCATAATCAAATTCTTCAGGCAGATTTCTGCGAGCTTCATCAATGCGGTCAGGTATCGCGGCCGATTCTTGTTTGATTTTATTCTTCTTTGCAACAAGTTCCTTGCGGTACTCCTCCACGGTTTTCTTATCGGTCAGGGCTTTGATCAAATGATCATAGCGGTCGTCGTTGAGTTCGTATGCAAGATCCAAATCTGTAATTCCGCCGGCCAACTGAAGAAGTGCGGCACGTCGATCCTGCCATTTCATGACCGTATTAAAGTAAGCCAGGTTAGTGAGGAGTTTGAACTGGGATTCGTTGATCATCGAGGCGATCTTACCGTTGTAATCACGCTCGGTCATCGGCACATCATTCCACGAATAGACAGTGGTGTGACCTTGAAAAGTTTTTTGAGCCGAACCGGCTTTCTTCACCCACTTTTCAGTGAAGGTTTTGCGGAGAGTGACCTGCTGGCCATCGATCATTAATACAGCACACACTTCATGCTCAAGCTCATGATACGGTTCGTTCTTCGCGTCGAGTGTTTTGATCTCAAATGTTGTTCGGTCGGAGCTATCCTTTCCAAATAACAACCAAAGAAATGCATCGAACACTGTTGTCTTACCGGTACCATTCGCACCACGAATATTGTTGACTTGCCCAAAATTGATGGTCAACGAACGAACACCTTTGAAATTCAAAAGTGTCAAAGTCTGTAATGTAATTTTCATACCTTTATGTTTTGATGTAAGAATTTTTTACAAAAGAGAGCAGCTGCAAACTGCTCTCTTTGTTTTCAATCAACGGCCAGGTGATTATTCACCACCTGATACCTGTTCTTCGCTGTCCTTGTCTTCACCGGATTCCTCTCCTTCGCCGTTTTCCTTGGGATCTTTGTACAGCATGTTGTGCTTTTTCATTTTTATTGATTTGAGGTTAAAAAATGCTCTTTAAAGAAAGGGCCCCCGAACCAAGGGCCCTTTTATAAGCCACCATCCTCTTCCACCTAAGAGGCTCTTTCCAATAATAACTTTAAAAATCACCGGCAGGATACCGTCGCGTTAGTTCTGGATTTCTTCCACGTTCCGGTGATGTGTTGGCTGACAAGCAAAGTGATCGATGTGGAAAGAACGGAGCCGAACGGGCGAACGGCTCCGGTTCTATTATAATTACACACCAAAACAGTAGCGAGAGGAAGATTCGAACTTCCGACCTATGGGTTATGAGCCCATCGAGCTACCACTGCTCTATCTCGCCAGTTGCCGGGGATTACTACTTACCTTCCCCACCCCGGCCGACTCCATTAAATTTCAAAATGGTCTATCTGTAATTAAAGAGCGCGCAGTTGCTTTCGCAGATCGATCGTAAGCCAAAGAACTAAAACGAACAGTAGGGTCGATAGAATAAAAAGCGTTATCATTTTCGTAAGGGTTTGGGTGGGTTGCCGGCGTGCCAACAAAGGAGCCATGGCGCGACTGCTATTAATAAGTAAGTCATACTCTACGTTTGCGATTTCGCACATTCCACACCGGCGCATACAATTTGTACAACACAAACAATACTATTGCCGATGGAATCATATTGATAATCGTACTCATGCTGCCGATTTTATGTTTTGCCAATAATGCTGTGCGTTTGCTTTCGCGGCCTCAAATGCCTGGCGATTCAACTCGGGCATATTCTTTATTGTTTCCGCAACCAATGGTGACATCAATAAACCCGTAACTCCAACATCGATCACGCCCATAGTGCGGAAGGTGATATAATGAACCTGCACATAGACCGCTTCGTTAAAACGGAGACTGAGCATCGAGGCGTCAATATGTAGGTCGAAAAATAGTTTCATGATGGCTGCCTTTTGTTTCCATGTGCGCGCGTCACAATCTTTATCCGGTACGAGATCTTCCTTGCTGACTTCCTCCGTGCCCGGGTTTCCTTTGGGCCTCCATCGGTAGCTGCTTGGATCTTCCGTTGGAGGCCTGTCAGGAAATTCCGGATATCCGTTACCGGTATCAACTGAGAGTCTAGGCACTTACCAAGGCGCCCGGCCTCCCTTATATCTTCGTCCGAAAGACCAATTACAGTCATATCGTGTTTTATTTGAACAGGATTTTTCCTATTGCATTAATGGTTTCCGCCTATTAGTTTTGTGCTTCGCTGAAGCAGTATCCTCCTCCAATATTTCCTCATCTGTTAGTCCAAACTCCTCACGAATAGCCTTTATCATTGCGGCCTTTGTCAGATTGTCATCATTGTTTTTGACATATGACCTCGCTGTCGAATGGCTACAATCCAACGTCCTCATGATGAGCGCGAGGCCTTTGTTTGTGTCCAACTTATTTATAACCGATTGACCGATTTTCATATATTCGTTTTGAAACCTGTACGAGATATTGTACGGCTAAGATATGGAAAGATTATTCCTAATTCCAAATAATGAGGAACTTTTTTTCCAAATTTTTTCTTTATGGCATTTTTAGATAATGAACAGATAGGTAAAAGATTGATTACCAAGAGGGAAGAAACGAAACATTCTTCCAGAAAGTTTGCTATGCTGGCCGGCGTGGATGCTAGTCAATATTCAAAGATTGAAAAGGGTGAGCTTCCTATTACCGAGAATATACTGGAAAAGCTGGCATCCTATTACAACCTGGATAAAAATTTCATCCTGTATGGAAAAAACGTTCCACACGAAACCAATAATAACAACAAGGATTTCATGAAATTGACAGTAGATAGTGTCCCCGACAACCCCAATCTGACAAATAAAATGCTATTCAAACTGATTGAGTCTCTACATCAACTTGTGGAAAATGATAAAATAAAAGCTGAGGCGGAGAAGATTAGGGCCGAAAATGACATGGGTATTAACTAAAAGCCATGAGGATGTAATTGCTCTTCTCAAAACCAGAATCACTGAGCGTTCTCATCAACAAATGTCCCCAGAGTTGGAAGCCAGATTCTCCGAAATCCTGGAATTGATCGCTGAAATTGGGGCTGGCAAACGATGGGCGAGTAAGACTGAAGCGATCGAAGAATTAAACAAATACGTTCTCTTTCCGGGAAAGTGAATGCCATCAATCTACAGGATTTGCGGGTTGGGCATGCAAGGCAAGTTAATTCAGTTAAACGGTGTGGTTGGAAGCACATGATTGGTTCAGTTAAACGGCTTAATACTATGGTTAGGGATGTGGTCTTTGATAGGTTGGATTGGGAGTGCTGGAATATAGAGGGGCTGTGAATGTAAGGAATAGTTGTACTACTACCGGTGGGCGGAAATCAAAATTTTCTGTGAAATAAGTGTATACACTATAAATCGCTTTATTGTCCACGTGAGTTGAATTTTTTATAAGTGAGCAGATATAAATGTAACTGAGCTATTCTATTTGATAACTGAGATACCAATCTCATTCCATCCAAACTTTGAATACATAGTTAAAAAATAAACTGGAAATATCGATGAAGAAAACCTCAATCTTGACGCTTTTTTTCTCGGCTATTGTTGTTGGTTGCATCGACAAAAAAGAGGAATATAACATAGAGGAGTATACGATGACAATTTCTTATATGGACGCGGAAACACATATAAAAAAAAGTGAGAGAACCGTTATCATTCCTGCGAATGACGACACTACGGCCTATAAAGAAGCTGTCGATCGATATTGGGCGCACAAGGCCGCAATTTTGATCACCAACAAAGATCGGCGCGAGACGGCTGATCACCTGCCGGTGCCCTACTATTTTACCCTGGCAGGGAGCGGCAATCGCGTTATTTCGTTTGAGAAGGAGAAGGCGGAGCGGCTTGCCGCCTGGACACTGAGATACATTAGAGATTCCACACTTTCGAAGTTCGATACGATAACCTCTTTAATTAACGGCCGGGCTAAGGAACCGGCAAACATATACTGATGGCAAAGCTATTCATCACCGACCAGCGTATGTTAAAGCTAATGGAATGGGCGGTCCAGGAAAACCTGGTGCGCACGGAAACACAATATCTGGAGGCAATAGGATTTCCAAGAACGAATATATCTAACGTCCGGAAGGGGCTGCAGAGCTTTACCAAAGAGCATATTCTCAACGCGTGTAAGTTGACCGGCGCCAGTGCCGATTACATATTTGGTTTTCAAACAAGCCACAGAAGAGTTCCGGTAAGAAACACAATTGATCTGTTGAAAGACGCTGTGAAAGCCGTGGAGCTTGAACTGAAGACAAAATGATACCGTACACGCAACCGTACACAAACCGCATAAAAAACGAATGAAATAGACATTGGCACCCAATAATTGAGCACTGTTTTTTAGACACTTATAATACAAGGTTCGAATCCCGTACGGGCTACATCAGAATCAGTAGTATTTAGAAGTTCTTAAAAGACAAGCATTACCAAGGCGCCAATGTAAAAACGTACACAGTTTAGTACACAAAAACATTGGCTATGCAACTGTCGAAAAAAAGACTCTACACTGAGCCGGCTATCTCGCCGGCTGAACCGAAATCAAATGACATGTCACGCGAGTGGTATGTTTGGTTTCGGTTTTTTGATGAATCTACCAAAAAGTGGAAGCAACTTCGCTTCAAAAAAGGGATTAATTTATTCAAGGTTTACAAGCAGCGACTCGCCGAAACCAACGCGCTAAAACAAGCGTTGAAGGATGAGCTGGAAAGTGGCTGGAATCCCATCACAAACGAGAAGCCCAATGTCGTGGACATTAGAAGAGATGTGACAGTCATGGAGGCCATTGAGCGGATCCAAAAAATCAAAGAAAAAACGCTCAAGAGAAAAACTAAATACGCTTACCAGTACATCCTGAAGCAGTTTAAAGACTGGTTGACGGAGACTGGGCGTCAGGATTTCCTTGCCGGGGAGATCACATCGGCGATCGCTCAACAGTACATGGACGATCTTCTCCTCAAAAAGAGTTACTCTGGTCGGACCTTCAACGATCATCTCATTACGTTACGGACATTTTACAATTGTTTCGTTGAACGGGAATGGTCAACAAAAAATCCTTTTCGCTCGGTAAAGAAAAAGTCACAAACCGTTGGCCGAAACCTGGCCTATACTGATGAGGAGAGAGAAACCGTAGCAAAATATCTATATGAAAACGACCGCAGGCTATACTTTCTTACACAAATTATTTACCACTGCTTCATTCGTAGAACAGAAATCATATCAATAAAGGTCAAGCATATCGACCTCCGCAACGGCACTATCATCATTCCAGGGGAAAACGCAAAGAACAGGCACCAGGAAAGCGTTGTAATACCGCAGGATCTAATGCCTGTTTTAAAAGAAATGGAGCTGCATAAATACCAATCGGAATTCTATTTATTCGGGCGTTGTCTAGAGACCTGTGCCGAGCAATACAAAAACCCTAATTGGATATCGACGCGGCATAATGATATCGTGAAACGGCTAAATATAGATTCTGAGAAGGGCCTTTATTCTTGGAAGCATACCGGTGTGTGCAAATACTATTACCTTACCAATAAAGATGTGTACGCGCTTATGCGTCAGCTTAGGCATAGGGATCTCTCGACAACCATGATATATTTGAAATCATTGGGATTGATTCAAAACGATGCGTTCAGGAACGCAACTGCCGCTTAATACACATGTTTCATTTGCGGGGTGATCTTGTCAACACGGCTTTTTTCTCCGATCGAATTTGGCTTTCCTTATCCTTGAAGTAATACCAAAACAACGCTTTCATTGGTTGAGAAAGCGGTTCGTCGCCCCCTAAAAGCGTGCTGATCCAAGGTCTATTGATCCCTGTTTCATTGGCTATGTCCTTCACCCTGGTACCGGTGGCCAGCATTTTCCTATTGATCCAATCTGCATCAACCGCACTTACAGGGCTTTCCTGAAATGGAAGAGCGCCAACCTTTATTTTTTTACCGTGAAAAAAACGATCGTATGTTTCATGTACTATCTCTATCAACCTTTTTTTTGAATGATAGTTGCCGGCAGAGTGCTTCTCCTGGCGGACCTGAATTACAACCTCCTTGTCTGAATTTTCCACGATTTTAAAAGTGATACCGCTATTGCGCAGGTGCGCGATCGCGGCCAGCTCCATTTTCTTAATACCATTTTCATCGATATCAGAAAGGAGATGAACGTTCTTTATCTTATTCATATTAAGAATATTTGAAGTCAAAGAAAGCAAGCTTAGGAAGGGGGACCGAAGTCCCCCTTCGTCGTCAACTCAACCACTTGATGCGGCCCGTTTCGATTTGGTAGATGAAGAACTGGTCATTCTCCTTGCCAGCTCTTGTTGCCTCGTCCTCGTCACTGAAGACAAAAACAACATCCCAAAAGGTTTCATCGGCATCTCGCCAACCGCCAATAATCATTGTGGTCCTTTCCGCAACTTTGATCGCTTCGAGCATTCCACTTTCCCCGGTGAAGTTTTGGGCGCCTTTCATCGAAACTACCCATCCCTCATCAATCGGTTCAAGCTGGCCGAGACTAACGATAAAGCCATCTGGGAACTCGAACTCCAATTTGCGGAGTTGTAAGAATATTTTATCCATATTCTTTTGTGCCATTTGTATCGCGGAGGCTACCGCGTTTTTGATTCAAAGAGCTGTTGACCTCATAAAGGTAACAAAAATGTTTGTAATACAAACATTTTTTAAAAGTATTTTTGGGCGCCTTATTTCGTTGGGACTCCCCAAAGGGTATGCCTTTCGGTTTCACAAATGGTGGTCCAGATCGCTTCGGCGATCGACAAAAAAAGGCCCGGCGGTATGCCAGGCCTGAAACAATTCTGCGCGTAATCATTTTTCCCATGGAGACTGTTCCGGATACAGCTCCTCCAGTACTTCATGCATCTCGGGATTCAATGCACGCTCATCGGTTGAAAAGAAAGCGTGTCCTTTTATTTTCCGGTATATCGCCGATTTAGTTTTGGGGTTGTGAATTTTCACATCCACATGCTCAACCCCAGGAATTCTCAACGTATTTGCGTATAGCGATTTTAATACGTACCCTTTTTTTCCGGTCCAATCATACTCCCTCATCAGGCTAATGAAAATATCCTTATGATAAACGATAGGCGAATGGACATTGAAATGTTGAGTGGGGAGTGATCGTTGGGTCAGCACGTCTAACGTTGCGAGCAGGTGTGGCTTATAAGATTGCGCATCAGTTGACCGGGCGATCGCCATTTCGAGATTTCCGGAGTAGTAATAGGGAAACTCTAGCGCGCGAACATCACGCAATAAAAAATGATCATCACTACAGTATAGGAAGTGTGAAGAAAGTTTCGAATGCAAGCATGCGGCGAGGACCTTCTGGTAAATATTAAATGCAGGGTCAAATACTTTAATATTTTCAGCAGGAATGTGTATGGTATTAGCCAAAAATTCTGGCTTGTGACCAACAATGAAGATCTTATCGATACAATGTAAATGTTTTACCAATGAGCGTATCGAATACCTCAGCTCAGTGTGATCATGCACCTGCGACGGGCTAACCGTGTAAACTATGTCCATTAATAATTTTTAATCCTTGATGAATTGATACCAGATTGAGCAGCTCACGCCGACGCTCGTTGAACTCCTCCCAAGACACCTGCAGATCATTCCACTCGAGGCCGTCATTTTTCCATATCACGCAGCACCCGTAATCAAAGTCAAGAGTAATTTTTGGGGATTCTATCTGGCAAATCGTTTTGTATACATCACCGGTCCATTCTCGGCTATCACGCGGTACTCTCGTGATCCTTTCAATGGATGGATTGCTATCGTGAACAACAACGTATCCGCCGGCATTGAGAATATCAAATGCATTCTGGATATCCCTACGAACCTGATCAGCATAGTGCAGCCCATCGATGAAGATTAAATCGAACGTTTGGCCGCCACCATCATCGGGTAACAGTTTGTTCAATGTTCCAAAGAAGAAATCGGAAGTACATTGAAAGTCGGCTCCGGCATTAGGATCAGGATCTACGCAAGTTTTGTATGGGGTAATAATCTTGTTGAAATTATGGTTGCGGTTGCATACACCAATTTCCAGATAAGAACTTAAGCCCTTAATGACCATCAAGAAATTAAGCAAGTCAGAATGATGCGTCATATATATTTATTTACTTTTAAGTACGCCAACCTGGCTGCTTGTTTGTCTGGCTGGTTATTATGGGGGATGTAAATGAATTCGGTGGCGGTCCTGTAGTCCCAGCTTAGCATGTTACAATAGCCGGGCATTTTCCAGTTCGCGTAGGCCCATGAAATTTGATCACGGTTACAGCCTTTCATATATAGTTCAAACCAAAGCTTACAGAAATCCTCGCCACCGGATCGCATTATTATTCCGGATGATGCAAGTCCGCTATTGGGAGGGATCCTCTCCCTCTTATATTCAGCCTTCACATTGTTTAGCAATATTGATCTATCCTTTTTGTATTTTATGCAGGCGTCGATCTCTGAATACACACAATTCCTGTACGGGTGTTTCATAAATGTTATTCGTCCGGAATGCAGTGCATAGAACATATTCAGGTCACAGTTGATGATAAATGATCCATCGATGTAGATTGTATAGGGGTCGTCTATATACTCATAGGGAAGGATTTTATATCGTTTTGCGTCGTTCCTTGAATTCGTTGGATTGATAAGGCTTATCTCCCAGCTCGATGACTTAAGGCCCGGATTATCGGTAAAGCATATATACCGCCACCCATTTGTCAAAACGAGTGGCTCTTTCAGGTTATCATAATTTGCAGTTATAATTGTGTATATGGTCATAACAGGTGAGCCTTATCATTAATGCCCTGAAGCAATCTGTACGCGTGCCATACATACAATCCGTTCATGCGTAGAATTTGCCGGCCGGCCGCCCGGATTTTGCGGCCATAATAAGTATCGACACCAAGGCACTGGCCAGATTCATCAAATGGGAATTCATACCAAAGTGATTTGGGAATAACCATTAACATCCCTGAGATATCTCGATCAATTTGAGAAACCTGGAAAAGGTTGCTTTTTTGGGACTCAGCAATACGGATATGATTACGGAGATCACTGTCGTCAGATACCGTTTTATTAAGAAGTTGGCTTTTACTAAACGGGGATACGCGATTAGTGTAACAGGTTAATAATGCGCTAGGATTTTGATTTGTATACTGATGAAGTATTGCGCCGGCATCATGAGTAAGCAGTTGGACATCGTAATCAATGAAGCATGCTGCATCACCATCGGGTATTCTTACCATGGCTTCATTATAAGCGCGACCTAAATTCTTGTCGCTTCGATATGGAATACATATGTGAACTTCCATTGTCTCGGCGAACAAATGTAGTATAAAAATTCTTTTAGTAGTGTATCAATTACATTCATTTTAACTACTGCTCGGTACACCCCGTTGTAAAAAAAGGGGAAAAATCCCCTCCAGTCAGGGTTTTATCCGACCACCGGGAAGTATATGTTTGTGTATAAAATTTATTACCATGAATTCAGCAATTCTTTATCAAAGTAAGCAGACCAAAGTATCAGCTATTCGATACACTGCACTGAACCACGAACAAGTTATTCAATTCACTAACGGCGAGGCAAAGTATCACTGGGAGGGAAAAGATGAAAGTGGGTTCGCCCCTTTGTTGATAACGACAAGCAAAGGGTGGGATATTACTTTGAACGTTGGTGACTACATTGTAGCGGATCCGTTCCCTGCCGCCGGCCAAGGAAATTTCAACGTACTGAAAAAGGAAATGTTCGAACAGCAGTACCAACCGTTCTACGCTTCGCACATGGAGGAATATGCCGACAGATTGGTTAGATTGAGAGATAAGGCAATGTCGGAGGGAAACAATGGCCTCGCTTCAACCCTGGATTCTCTTCATAAGGAATTACGCTGGTCGATGGCGATGGATGGTGTACAGAAGCCCTCTATCGAATAAACTGTAGGTGGTTCTCCGGTATAATAGCCGGGAGAAATTCCGGCTATTATCTTAACGGAAAAGCCAGCGTAGAAACGCCGGCTCAAACTAACTGCATATGAGAAAAATTGACTGCTATACGATGTATTTTACGGCAAGAGCGTACTTTTCCTCCCTGTCTTTATAGTTGGTTGTTCCACCGTTGATGCGTTTGGTACAGTACAATAGATCGCCTCGCTCTGCAGCGGCATTCAACCTGAGCTCCTCTGAAAAAATCCAGAAAGCACTATGGATGGAAAAATACTCATCTTCACGAACGGCCTTTGCCGTTTCCTCGAGGGAATCGAAACGCAGGTACTGCCGATACTTTTCATACATTGCTCTTCCGGTTAATCCTATATATCCCCCTCCGCGAAAAGTCCATCCGTCATTACTGTTCGGTTTGTTTCCCATCCTTCCATTGTAAACAAGATTAGCAAGTGCCTGCGGGTTGCGCACGTAGTGTTGTGCCACTTGCTCATTTTTAAACCTGGATGGCCAAATCGCTTTAATTCTGGCCGCGTTTGTATAATTCATATTCTCCACCTTGTGAGTAAATTCTCCACTTTCATGTGCACATTGAGCGACAAACATCTGCAGGACCTTTTTGGACTTTATTCCAAACTCTGGGCTAATAAAATTCATTTTTTCCGAGAGGAAATCTGCACGCTGACGGGATAATGTCGGGCAGACTGAAAGCAATTGGTGGCCAACGATTAATTCCATATCCTTTTTTTTAAATGATCAATACTGGTTGATATAAGCCAAAGAGTGAGTGCCATGGCCAGCACCAGGTTAAAAAAGAAGTATTTGAAATACTCTTTCATAGTGGGTCACGGGAGTAAATAATATGAAGGGTAATACACGCAACGGACCAGACGATTTCCGCAACGTGCTCCTTAAACCTTCCATTCGCCCCGAAGATCCTCCTGAAAAAATTTGCCCACCAATCATCGCCCTCATATTTGTGGCGTGGCCGATCACGTCGAACGATCAATGCCCAGTCAAAGAATATCCTGCGGTTGATGATCACCGCAGGAATGATGAACCATTGCCCTGTTATAATCGGATAGATCAGGGCGCCAGCTATCGTGAGCGCTGCGAGTACTGCGCTCCTGAAATGTTCTTGCTTGTTCAACTTCACATAATCAGGATGAGCGCCATTCTTCAAAGCTATAACTGGAACTTCAAGCCACGCTTCCACAGTGAACCAAAGCGATATCGTCAGCAGCGCTATCAATTCGCTTTGAAATATGCAGTGAGGAGACCATTATCATCTTTGATGCTCGTTACTTCCTGTTTCTTGATCTTTTCTGAGAGCTCATCACTGATGCGGTATTCCTTTTTAAAGTCGTCAAACGGCTGTTTTATTTTTCCTTCAGCCAATGAACTGGAATAGCCGGCAAACCAAAAGACCAGGCATAGCAGCACCGGCGCAAAGAAAAGTGCGACCTCGATCGGCGATCGTTTGCCAACGGTATCTGTAGGTTTTTTCTTACCATACACCCGATCCGTCCCCACATACCAAGCTACAAACGGGACACAGAAGAGCCAGATAAATCCGCCTACCTTCCAGAATGCGGGAACCTCTGCCCATTTCAAACTGGTACTCGAGAATACATAGATTTCAGCCGGTCTCGTTTCATAGCCAGGCATTGGAACTTCAGCGCTATAAACAACGTCGAACTTTTTACCGGATGTTACATAAAGCAAACCACCAAGGAGGATGGTCACCATGGCCAGCGCTGCGATAATCCACTGCTTGTTTCTTGAAAATTTCAACTTCATAATTTTGAGTTTTATTTAATAATTGATTTATTCCTGTCTTCGATGAAGGCGCAAATCAGACATATATACATTGTCCCCATGGACAGCCACAGCAAAGCTCCCATCACCTTCCAATGAGCTTTAAAAGTGGCGAACGGAACTTCCACAGTGTGAGCCCAACAATGATCAGCCAAAACCACCATTGACTGGCCAGCGCAATCCCAAACCATTTTAGAACCGTAAGGGGCTTCCTTTTGTCAGATTTGAATTCTTTGATATCGGCGCCCTGTTCCGAAATCTTCGCATCCTTTACGGCTATATCAAGACGCAATTGACCCAGTTCCCTCTGCAACAAGTATGTTTCTGCGCTGTCACGAATCGGTTCCTTTATGGCTTTAGCATTTTTCAATTCCTCCTTTAACTTTGCAATTGCGCCTTTCAATAAGGCCTTTTCCTCGATGTGCCTGTCATGCAGCCCCTGCAACTCGGCATTACTTCGAAACAATATTTCATTTTCCTCTGCACATGATATTGATGAATCCTCTTTGAGCCGTTCGATTTCGGCGCGATAGTTCCTGATCACAGCTTTCGAATCCGAATCTTCTGATGATCCTATTGTATCGATAATATTGAGTAACGAATCAACCCTCTTCAACCAGGGTTTGAAAATGGAGCTGTCAGGGGTGCCGATAATGCATGGCCATTTCCCACGCAGGATTTTAGCTGTTGTGTCAGGATACCGGGCTGCCGCACGATTCACCTGCTCTGCGGCCTTCTTTGCAGAATAACAGCTCATCATGCATATACATACCAAGACCACAAATAGGGCGTTAAACAGTTTTGTCATTGTCTTTAGCATTAGGTTTATCGGAAAGGAAGAATGTTTCGCGTTTTTTCCTCCATCGCTCTACTACCTTATCCAGGCAAAATCCCAGCATTGTGGCATACAACATTTCAAACCCTTCCATATTGATACTTTCAAAAAGCTTTTTCGCGAACCTGAACGACAAGAATATTGCGATGATTGCTGTGGCAACGGACTTATAAATGCGCAAAGTGTTATCGCACCAAAGGAAATTCCAGGAGAATTTGTAAGGCGTTCGATAACTCAACGGATCGCGCTTAGTGGTGCCGATCAATAGGCCGAAGGATATACCAAGGGCAGCGAAAACAAATGCTGCAAAAAACATGGCCGGGCTCATGCCACCAAAAAAATACTCAAGGAATTCCCCAATAAAGGATTTCTGTTCCATTCGGTTTAAGTTTTCAATTTTTCCACGATGGTTTTTTCGAGTTTCTTTATTTCCCCCTTCAACTGGATGTTTTCTTGCCGAAGACTCGTCACTTCTCCGGTTAATCGCTCGACCTGAAGGGCCAAATCCACAGCAATCTTTTTATATAAATCCACGACAGATTTTATGTTGTCAAGCTCCAGAGAGCTCGATTCGGCGTTTACTTTCCGGATCTCTGCACGCGACTTGCTACGGTGAAGAAACCAACCGATCACTAATGCCGCTGCAGGAGAGATGTATCCATATAGGGTTTCTAATGTCATTGTTCAAGGGGTTCACTGACCGCAATAAAGGGACAGCCGATTATAAAATCTTAAACGAACCGCTGAATGCGTAAATGAAGTCGTTGGCTGTGGTTGCGTTTGCCTGCAGTAGCAAAGTATTATTCGCTACATGTGCGAAAATACTTCCACTACCTCCCGTTACTACGTCCGTGGCCGGCGTTACAACTCCTGGAGCGTCCGTAGTAATTGAAAAATCAGATGTAATTCCAGGTGGCAACGACATTTCCAATGATACTGCGCCGGTAGCTGTTGCATTTATCAATATGCTTCCAGAATAATGCACAGTGCTTCCCTTCCGCTCCCATATAATTTCAAAGGGGGTAGATGATTCGTAATTGGTGCCACCTACAATTGTTGGCGTATACGCACCCCAAGCTGATTGAGATACATCCGAGGTGTACGAAGGAAACCTCCATACAGTTCCGTTGTACGTTGCTAGTTTAAGGCTGTCGGTGTCAAAAACTGTTAACCCGGTGGCCGGTGACGAGATGGCGAGCCGTTGCGCCGCTGATAAGCGCGGGGGTAAAAATCCTTTATCTGTGGCTATCAGCTCCATCAATGCGCTTGGTTGCTTTGCCGTTGCGTACGCTCCCCCAAATTGCGTCAGCCCATCGGCCCAAAATTTAGAAACGATTCCCGAGGGATGGTGGTTATCGATGGCGAAATAGTTGTTTGTTGAGAGATTGCCTTCGTAGAAATGAGCCAAATAGGTGCTACTATAAACATTGGTATTGGCGCCAATTTCAATTGAGGTGAAAGATCCATTGAACACAGTGGTCGGCGGCCTGAATCTCGCCGCATTATACCATCGCGCCTCGGTTGGCGACCCGGCAAATTCAACTCGTAACAATGTAGAGGTGCCCGGGCCGGTTGCCGGGTTTCCTATATGGCCCGATCGAAACCAAAATGGATTTCCTGTTGTGATTGCATCAGCAAACACGTGCAGACTATCGTCACTTTGAATGTTGCCATAAACCCGTAAACCGCCGTTAATGTTTATTCTGTTATAACCGTCATCCGTAGGGTCACCAATTAATAACCTGGATGAGTCACCCGACAAACGCAACAATGAAGCGTCTTTCAAAGTACCGTCCGCTGAGGTAAACGGAATCCGCATTCCAGTCAGGGCAGTTAACTTGAACCGGTCGGCTTTTAAACCACCCGATACTTGCACCCTGTAATTAGATTCCCACGTAGGGTTTCCTACCAGTAATTGTAGTGAGTCCCCTGACGTCCACCTAAGATTCGGGTTTGTCATTATCCTCCCATCAAACGAAGTATATGGCACGAAACCGCGGTTGAGTTTCCAAAAATTAACGTTACCCTCTACGCGAAGATCTTGCTGCACCGCGAGGGACTTTGAGACGCCAGTTGATGATTGTATTTGAATTGTCGGGTCATCGAAGGCATATGCTGGATACATCGGATCGAATCTTCCGCAACCGCCGCAGTCTGTGTCATAAGGTGACCAAAGGGACGCCGTAACCGTACCACTGCCAGGTTTAAATCTTAAACGCATCATATACCCGTTACCAAAGTCGGATGCGTTTTGATAGTTCACTAAGAACTGATCAACAATATTCGCGTTTTCACCGGCCGACGATATTCGTGTGACATAACCCTTGAAGAGGCCACCACCTGGCTTAACGAAATGTCCGCCAAAAATAAACCTGATATTGGGCTTCTTTTTTCCCAGTTTTTCCCATACCTCTTCACCGCTGTGATCATAACCTACACCACCAGGTCCGGGCGGATACGCGTTTACTGATGATGGGTCTCCATCCTCAGATCGTTCGTATTCGTAACCGTCTGTTCTGATATATGCGTGAGTTGTAAGAATTACCTGCACAGTAGGATCGGCTGCATATATGGAATCGCATTTTGCCCCTACCCAGTTCATGGCTGA
>Ga0196964_10000827_pt1 | contig 16956 bp, 17 predicted proteins | sample S1_10metaG_FD_148615 | JGI IMG/M metagenome (GOLD analysis project Ga0196964, IMG submission 148615) | Soil microbial communities from Anza Borrego desert, Southern California, United States - S1_10 | ecosystem: Environmental > Terrestrial > Soil > Desert | place: USA: California | collected...
GTGAAGGAAGAGCTGCGCGGCCGGACGATGAAGCTGTGCGAACGCTTCCCGCTGTATCCGGACCTGCGCAAGCAGGTGGGATGAGTTTGTGGCGCCAAACTTTAGTTTGCGCTTCTGCGCGTGCGAAGTTCTGAATGCGTCGCGTAGAAGCCAGCGAGTTGCAAATGGCTGGTTGCCACGCAGCGATTTTTCTGGCAGCGCGCGCAAGGCGCAAACTAAAGTTTGACGCCACATAGGAGACCGTATGTCCTCTCTCCTCAAGAACCCCGCAAAGGAGAAGCTCAAATCCGGCGGCCGCGTCTGCGGGACGATGATCACATCCGTGACGTGGCCGGGGATCATGGAAATCCTCGCCAACAGCGGCTGGGATTTCGTGGTCATCGATACCGAGCACAGCCTCTACAACCCTGAGACCATCGAAGGCCTCTGCCGCGCCGGACGGCAGAGCGGCATCGTGCCTCTGGTCCGTCCGGCCGATGCCGACTACCACCTCATCGCTCGCATGCTGGACCTTGGCGCCTACGGCGTGATGGTGCCATGGGTCGATACGGTTGCAGAAGCCAGCGCGATCGGCAACGCCACGCGCTACCCGCCGATGGGCAAACGCGGCTGCGGCGGCAACATGGTCTCGCTGACGGGATTGCCGCTCGCCGAGTATCTCCAGCACGCCAATGACATCATGCTGACGACGATCATGGTCGAGAGCAGCGTCGCCGTCGGGATCGTCGATCAACTCGCCGCGGTGCCGAACACGGATGTGCTCGTGATCGGCCCAACGGATTTATCCATCAACCTGGGCGTGCCTGGAAAGTTTGACCACCCGACGTTTCTGGCGGCGGCAGAGAAAGTCGTCACTGCCGCTGAGAAGCACGGCAAAGCCGCCGGCATCCACGTCGGCAGCCTGAAAGACAGCGAGATGTTCGCGAAGCTCGGCTTCCGCCATCTGATGTGCAGCGCCGACGCCGCGATGTTGCGGACGGCGAGCAATGAACTCGCGGCGGCGATGAAAGAGTTGTGCGCAGGCGGCGCCGTCGGGAAATCGAAGTCCTCAGGCTCCGCATCGCCTTACTGAGGGCTCGCGCAAAGACGCTAAGACGCAAAGAACAGATGTTAGAAGTTCTTTGCGTCTTAGCGGCTTTGCGTGAGCCTAAGAAACTCTCTTCGTCAACGCCGCCACCTTCTTCTGGAAACCCGGCCTCGTCAGCACCTCGCGGTTGACCACGAACTCGAACGGCTCGCCGCGCATCAATTTCAGCACGTTGTCGGTGATGAACTGCCCGATGTCGCGGAAGCATTCCACCGTCAGGCTGTTGGCATGTGGCGACAGGATCACGTTATCGAGCGTCAGGAGCGGCTCGTCCTTGCGGCACGGCTCCTCCTCGAAGACATCGATCCCGGCGCCGCGAATCTTTTTCTCCCTCAGCGCTTCGTAGAGCGCCTTCTGGTTCACGATCCCGCCGCGCGCCGTGTTCACGAGATAGGCCGTGGGCTTCATCAGCGCGAGCTGCGCCGCGTCGATCAGGTTCGTGGTCTCCGGCGTCTTCGGACAGTGGATCGTGACGATGTCGCTGGCCTTCAGTAGTTCGTTGAGAGAAGCGATGCTCACGCCAAGTTCCTGCGCGCGTTCGGGCTTCAGGAACGGATCGAAGACGAGGATCTTTCCGGGGCGGAACGCATTAAGAAGCTTCAGCAGGGCGAGGCCGATTCCGCCGAGGCCGACGATGCCGATGGTCTTCTCACGCAGTTCGCTGCCGAGCGTCGTCAGGCGCTGCGACCAGTCGTGGTTACGGACGTGACGGTCCTTTTCGAGCATGCGGTGTGAGAGCGCCAGCATGAACGAGAGCGCGCTCTCGGCCACCGAGTAATCCAGCGCGCCGCGTGTGGTCATCAGCGCGACGTCGGCTTCGGTGCAGGCTTTCGGATCGACGTTGTCGTAGCCCACACCCCAGCGCGCAACGCAGCAGAGTTGCTCGACGCCACGGAAAGTCTCCGCGTTCCACAGCGCGCTCCCGGCCAGGCACACATCGACGCCGGCGAGCAGGTCCGGCGTCGTAACTTTGACCTCGCGCTCGAGCACGCGGAACTCGACCTTCGGATGTGTGCGCAGCGGGAGCTCAACGATATGCGAAGGAAGCTGCCCGCCAGCGGCGAGCATCTCCCGGTTCATGCCGAGTACGAGCCTGGATGACATGAAACTCTCCTGAGCGCTCCCAAGCTGATTGGACCGTTCAGTGTGCCACTGATGTGCGAGCGCAAGCGAGCATGTCAGTGCCGATCGCGGGAGACGCGTTCTGGAGCACGCGCGGTTCGTTCCGCATGCTCCCCATCTCCGTCCTGCATTCGCACTGACATCGGTCTCTTGCGAGACCGACATCAGTGGCACACAAAAAGTCCAATCAGCTTCGGCACACCTCTTAAGACACCGACATCGGACGCTTCCCTCAATCCACCAACCCCCGCGAACGCAGGTTCGCCTGCACGCGGGTCGGCAGGCCTGCGATGCGCAGGAAGCCCGTCGCGTCGTCCTGGTTGTACGATCCACCCGCTTCCATCGTGGCGATGTTCGCGTCGTACAGGCTGAATGGCGATTTGCGGCCCGTGATCCGGATCATCCCTTTGTAGAGCTCCGCGCGCACGATCCCCGTCACCGTCTTCTGCGTCTGCTCGACAAAGGCATCCAGCGCGTCCTTCGCCGGCGAGTACCAGAAGCCGTAGTACACGAGCTGCGCATACTTCGGGATGAGGCTGTCGCGGATGTGCATCACTTCGCGGTCGACGGTGAGACCTTCGAGATCGCGGTGCGCTTCGTACAGCACCGTCGCCGCCGGCGCCTCGTACACGCCGCGGCTCTTCATGCCGACGAAACGGTTCTCGACCATGTCGCAGAGGCCGACGCCGTGTTTGCCGGCGATGACGTTGAGCTTCTCCATCAGCGCGACCGGCCCGTAACGCTTGCCGTTGATGCCGACCGGATAGCCCTTCTCGAACTCGATCTCGATCTCTTCAGCCTTGTCGGGGGCCTTCGCCGGCGGCGTGATGAGCTGGAACATTTCGTCGCGCGGCTTGTACCACGGATCCTCCAGTTCGCCCGCTTCGTGGCTGCGGTGCGCTAGGTTCGGGTCCGTGGACCACGGCTTCTTGGCGCTCGCCTGGATCGGAATCTTGTGCTTCGCGGCGTACTCGATGGCCTCCTTGCGGCCGGGGATCAACTCGCGGAATTCGGCGTCGCGCCACGGAGCGATGATGCGCGCGTTCGGCAGCAGCGCGTACGCGGCGAGTTCGAAGCGGCACTGATCGTTGCCTTTGCCGGTCGCACCGTGAGCGATCACGTTCGTCTTCTCGGCCTTCGCCGTGTCGATGATCGCCTTGATCATGAAGGGGCGCGCGATCGACGTGCCGAGCAGATAGCGGCCTTCGTATTTCGCTTCGGCGCGGATGCACTGGAAGACGCCGTCGCGCACGAACTCGTCCCGAATGTCCTTGATCAGAAACTTGCTCGCGCCGCTGCCCAGCGCCTTCTTCTCGAAGTTGATGTCTTCCTGCTGGCCTACGTCGATGGTAACGCAGATGACCTCGTACCCCTTGTCGGCCAGCCAGCGCACGATGACGCTTGTATCCAGCCCGCCCGAGTACAGCAGTATGACCTTCTCACCTTTGCCGGAACCGTTCGACTTCTTTGCCATGATGCGCTGATCGCTCCTTCTGAATGGATGGAACGTGGAACAATGCTGCAAAGGGCGCTCGAATTCAAGCGACGGACGCGGCCTGATTCTTGACAGCAGCGCGCGGTTCGAGAAGCATGCGAGGGTATGTTGATCGAAATCGCCGGCTGGACTGCTGTAATCTTGTTCATTGGCGGCCTGTTTTATTTCATCTTCGCTGTCGATAAGAAGGTCCGCGCCGCGGTGCACGCGGCTGCGGCTGACCTCCATCTGAGGCGCTCCGATGCAGCGGAGGACCTTGGCTACTCCAGCGCTGAGACATTCGTGGGCACCATCGAGCAAGTGCCGGTGAGAATCACGCTCGGCTACATTTCAGGCCATAAGGGCGCACCGTTGATGCGCCTGCAAATCGATGCGGGGAATGAAACGAAAAAGTCGCGGGCCGATCCCGCAGCACTGCAAGCACAGGTTGACGAGTTGCATCAGCATGCACAGCAGTATGGCGGCTCGGCGTCGGCGGCGGGAGTCGGCGTCAGCGTGGTTCTGGGCGGCGGCATCTGGATCACGCCCTCGGTCCTGAAAGAGACAGTCAGAAAATCCGTCACGGCAGTCCATATTCTGCATCACGCAGCTCGCCCTTGATCTTCACGTGACGTTTTGTTACATTCTGAGATTATCTCGGGAGAGGGGTCTTCATGATTGCCGAAGAACGGCGCCGCAAGCTGCTGGAGTTCCTGGAAAAGAGCGGTTCGCTCTCGGTCGCCGAAGTCAGCGACCAGATGAAGGTCAGCCGCATGACCGTGCATCGCGATCTGGATTCGCTCTCCGCGGCAGGTCTGCTGCGCAAAGTCCACGGCGGCGCGGTGCCCGTCGTCAAAGCCGCCACCACCATGGATGACGTCGCTCGCTCATTCACGGAGCGCAAGCCCGCGAACGCCAATGCGAAGGAGCGCATCGCGTGGCATCTCGCGAAGATTCTCGCCGGCGCGCGCAACATCGCCTGCGATGCCAGCACGACCGTCTTTGCTCTGTCGATCACGCTTAAGCCCGCGCCCGAGAACCGCGGGATGTTCATCGTCACGCATGGCATTCCGCTCTTTATGGAGCTGCAGCGCAAGAACCTGGGCATCCGCATCGCCCTGACCGGCGGCGAGCCGCATCCGCGTACGGAATCTCTGATCGGACCGCTCGCCATCAAGACTCTCGAAGGACTGCGCTTCGATTATGCTGTCGTGTCGGCCGCGGGATTAATGGAAGAGCAGGGCGAAGTTTATGACGCCACGCCCGAAGGCGCCGCGATCAAGCAGGCAATGCTCTCGCGGGCGAATAGAAGCATCCTCGCCATCGATCGCAGCAAGATGAATTTTCTCGCTCCGTATCCCCTCGGGACACTCGACAACTTCGATCTCGTCGTGACCGAAGACGGACCGCGCGAGACGAAGAAGCGCCGCAGGTAGCGGACCTTGTGGGGCAGACATTCCATTCCTGTCTGCCCCAAAACAGGAGCGAAGCTCGCCGCACTATGACTTGTCATAGCGGGGAGAGCACAGGTATCCTCTCCCCATGCGTTACGTCGTGGATGCCTGCAATCTGATTTTTCGCGACCGGAAGCTCGAAGACACGCTCGACGAGCAAGGCTTCCCGGCCGCGCGCTCACTGCTGGTCACGATGCTCGCGCGCTTCGCGGCGGCCGAGGACATCCAGCAGATCATCGCCGTCTTCGACGGCTCGGAAAAGGCGGCACACCGTCCGCGCAAGCAGTCCGAGGCACAGGGGCGGGTGCTGCTGGTCTACGCCGATCCACGGACCAATGCCGACCGCTTCATCATCGATCTGGTGGAAGACTCCAAACGCCCGGGCGAGATCACAGTCGTAACGGGCGACAAGTTCATCATCCGACACATTCAGCGCTCGCGCGCGCACCACCTGGGCTGCCGAGATTTCTTAAGAAAGATCCGCAGCGCGGGGCGACGGCATCCGTCCAGCGAGGAGCCGCAGGGAAAATTCACGGGGCAGCTTTCGCCGCGTGAAGTGGACGAGTGGATGCGGTACTTCGGGTTTGACGAAGGCAAGTGACAGGTGGCCCGGCGCTGGGCCGGGTTGCGAAGCAACAAGAAGCAGCGACGAGGACCTTCTCCGCTGAAGCGTCATTCGTCGTCCCGAAAGTGCTGTTCGCAGAGTTCACGCACGACGGACGACGCTTCAATCGGAAATATCTGGGATCGCTGCTTCTTGCGCCTTCGGCGCCCGGCCCACGTGCCGGGTCACCCGTTTCACAGCGCATCTCGCCCGGTCTCACCCGTGCGAATGCGCACTGATTCGCCCATCTCAAAGACGAAGATTTTGCCGTCGCCGATCTTTCCTTCATGGCCGCTGCGCGCGCCCTTGCAGATCGCTTCGATGGCCTGGTTCAGTTCACCGCGCGTGCAGCCGACCTCGATGCGGACCTTCGGCAGCAGTTCGACGCGATATTCCGCGCCTCGATATACTTCGACTTTTCCGTACTGCCGGCCAAAACCGGAGCACTCGGTCACAGTCATCGCCAGGCAGCCCATGTCGAGCAATTCCGCCCGGACGGCCTCGATGGCCTGCGGGCGGACGATGGCAATGATCCAGTACATCTCGGCCATGCGCTGACCTCGCGGGTGACATAGCGGTTAAGAATTCTGACGTTCATCTGCAACACGCACAGTCTATACTGTGACGCGCTGAAATGGGAGTGTGCTTGATGCGGTGGGTGCTGGTCTTTCTCGGAGTTCTATTCGCGTTCGCGCCAGTTCAAGACGGCTGGGCGGCGCAGGACGATGGCGACGCGGATTTGCGCGAGACGCCCGAGGAACTCGCACGCGCGGCCGTGCTGCGGCGCTGGCCGGACGCGCAGAATATCGATGCTTTTGACGATGCGGCCGCCGAAGAAGAGGAAGTCGCCGACGCGCCCGCTGACGAGGCCCAGGAAGCCGAAGTGCTGCTGCCCGAGCAGATGCTTCCGGAAAAAGGCGGCAGCGACTGGACGGTGAGCGTCGCGTTCACCTGCCACGGGCGCGAATTCGAGGTGCTCGTCAACGACGACGGCGTGATCCGCTACGTGTATGAAGAGGTGCCGATCGACGATGCGCCGGTCGAAGTGCTGAAGGGCGCCCGGGCGGAGATCGCGCGAGGCGACTTTCTGTACGTCGATAAGGTGATGAACGAACATCGCCGGCCAGCGGTCGCGACGTATGTCGTGGGATTCGAGCAGAAAGACGTCTACGTCGATGACAAAGGCAAAGTGCTGAAGGTCGTCGATCTGCCGAAAGAGGAGCTCGCGCCTGCGGACCCGGCCGAGATGGATGGAGCGCTCTAGGCGAAGTGGCAGGTAACTAAGAAAGAACCTTCAGCAGCGCCGCGCCCTTCTGTTCGACGAGGCCCACTTCGACCGCAGACTTCACCCCGCGCTGATGCAGGTCCTTCAGAAGTGCGTCGGCCGCTTCCGGCGCAACGCAAATCAGCAGTCCGCCGGACGTCTCCGAATCGAAGATGATGCGGTGGAGCGGCTCGGGGAAGTTCGCCGGCAGTTCGATCTGGCCCTTCAGCAGTTCCTGGTTCGGCTTGTAGGCGCCCGAGGTCATCTTCTTCGCGGCAAAATCTAGCGCGCCGTCGAACACGGGAATCGCGCTCTGGCGAAACGCGATCGTCACGTTGCTTGCCGCCGCGATATTTCGCGCATGGCCCAGCAGGCCGAAGCCTGTGATGTCCGTGGCCGCGTGCACCGCTTTGCCGATGCCGGCGGCCACCATCGCTTCTGCCGCGGTCTTGTTCAGCGTCGCCATCTGATCGATGGCGCGATTCATGTGTTCAGCCTGGATCGCTTTCTTTCGGTACGCCGTCGTCACCGCGCCCATGCCGAGCGGCTTGGTGAGGATCAGGCGGTCGCCTGGCCTCGCGCCGTCGTTTGATGTCACGCGATCGGGATGGACCGTTCCGGTCACTGCGAAGCCGAATTTGATTTCGTTATCTCGAACGGAATGTCCGCCGACGATCGAACATTTCGCCTCGGCGCACTTGTCGCTGCCGCCGCGCAGGATGTCGCCGAGCAACGAGAGATCGAGCTCGGTGTTCGGGAAGCAGACCATGCTCAGCGCCGTCAGCGGCGTGCCGCCCATGGCGTAGACGTCGCTGAGCGAATTGGCGGCGGCAACCATTCCGTACTGGTAAGGATCGTCGACGACCGGCGGGAAGAAATCGATGGTCTGGACCAGCGCGAGGTCCGCGGAGAGACGAAAAATCCCCGCGTCGTCGAACGTGGCGTGTCCGACGAGCATCCGGTCATCGACGACCGGCTTCACCGTGCGCAGGACCTGCGCGAGCTCTCCTGGCGGGAGTTTGCCCGCTCACCCGGCGCAGGTGGCGAAGTCTGTCAGCTTCTTCTTGCCGAACATCCGTTTCCTCTCGAGTGGAACTGCCCGCCAAGTCGCCAAGTCGCCAAGAACGCCAAGACTCTATAAACTTGGCGATCTTGGCGCCCTGGCGTCTTGGCGTGTCATTCAGCTCTTCCTGAGTTCGCGCAGCTTGATCTCCGTTTCACGGATTCGGCGACGGAGATCATTCACCGCTTTGACGTGCGCGCGCACGGATGGGTCGGTCGCGGCCACGCCGAGGTCCGGCGCGTCGGTCCAGCAGCGGTGCACGGCTTCTCCGAGTTTCGCGTAGGCGAGGCGCAGGTCGAGGCGCTGCTTTTCGAGCGCCGCCGCGCTGATGCCCATCTTGGCGTATTTTTCAGCGGTCTTTCCGGCGGATTTCAGGCCATCGCCGATCGTCTGGAAGAAATCGCGCGATTTGTCTCCGGGCTCCGGCTGGCTCTTCTTCTTACGGCGGGATTCAGACGCGTCCTCCCCGCCCTCTTCCGCGTCTTCGTCGAGGTCAACTTCTTCCGGATCATCCGCGCGGCTGCGATCGCCCGGTGGCTCGCCGAGTTCGTCTTCTTCTACATCATCGTCTTCAGGCCAGCGGCTGCGGCGCTTCGCCATCAGAGCACTCCTTGATCAACGCCGTTAATGGCCGTGGCCGCCGGGTTTGTTGCCATGCTTCTTCTTGTTCGCCTCTTCCTGCTCACGCTGAATGCGTTCCTTCTTTTCTGCTTCTGTCTCGGGGCGCAGAAAGGCGCTCCACGTGAACCACGAAAGCCCGATCGCGAGACAGATGATGCCTCCGATCATGGCGTTCTTCTTCGGCGGAGTGGCGTTCGGATCTGGTTTCTTTTCGGCAGCCATGCTGTCGTGACCCTCGGTAAGTGTTTACGCTAAAATACGAATTCAAGCCCGCAATTGCAAGCTACGACGAAGTTTGCAACCAGTCCCAGCTTCCGCACCGGCCGCTCAGAACCGCGTCAGTGCCGGCGGTCGTAACCCGGATATCTCCGAGAAGCAGCGCGTCACCGAGTTTGCCGATGCCGCTGCCTCCGACCGGACCGAGCGCCGCTGCACCGCCAAGCAGTCTCGCGCCGATGAAGATCTCGACAGCGTCACAGAGCCTCGCATCGATAAAGGACCCGAGCACCCGGCTTCCGCCTTCCACCAGGACCGACTGTATCCCGCGATGTGCGAGTTCTTTCAGCACGCCCGGCAACGCCGATGGGGATGGAAGATTTTCGTCCGCTATGAACGTGGCGCCACGCTGGGCGAGAGCGCTCATCCTCTCGGCGGAAGCGCTCGCCCTGCACGCGATGATCACCGGGCCCGCGTCACGAGCGCTGAAGAGCGGCGCGTCCGGCGGCGTGCGGAGGGAACTATCCAGGATCACGCGCGCAGGCTGGCGCAGCGGAACGCCCACCGCGCGGCAGTTCAACCGCGCGCCATCGGCCAGCAGTGTGCCGATCCCGACAAGAATAGCGTCGTGTTGCCCACGCAGCCAATGCGCGTGCTCGCGCGCGGCCTCGCCGGTGATCCACTTGGACTCACCGCCTGCGGTCGCGATGCGGCCATCGGCGCTCATCGCCCACTTTAAGGTGATGAACGGCAGTCCAGTCCTGATGCGTTTAAAAAACGCGCGGTTGAGTTCCCGGCACTCACGCTCGCGAATCCCAGTGATCACTTCGATCCCGGCGGCCTTCAGCGCCGCAATGCCGCCCTTCGCGTTGGGGTTCGGATCGAGCGCCCCAAGCACGACAGTCTTGATGCCAGCCGCGATGACGGCCTGCGAACACGGCGGCGTCTTTCCGAAATGATTGCAGGGTTCGAGCGTGCAATACAGCGTCGCGCCGCGTGAGAGTTCTCCGGCCTCCTGCAGCGCGAAGACTTCCGCGTGCCGGCCGCCATACTCCTTATGGTAGCCACGTCCGACAACGCGGCCGTCTTTGACGACAATCGCGCCAACCATCGGATTGGGGCTGACCCACGTGCCGCCCCGCGCGGCAAGCGTGAGGGCTTCGTCCATGAGTGCTTCGTAGTCAGTCATTCGGAGCACGCGAGCGGGACAGGGTGGCCCGGCACGTGGGCCGGGTTGCGAAGCAACAAGAAGCAGCGATCATGCGACCCTTTCATGCTGAAGGGCTGTCCGCCGTGTCAGGAATTCCGCGATCCGGCACCTCTTGCACGACGGAGCGCCTTCTGCTTCAGTAGAGCGTCGGGTCGCTGCTTCTTGCGCCTTCGGCGCCCGGCCCACGTGCCGGGCCACCCTCTGCATGCAAATTCTCATTCGGCCTTAAAGATCTCATCCACGAACACGTCCGCGTCGAACGGTTCTAGATCCTCCATCTTCTCGCCAAGCCCGATCCATTTCACCGGAAGATCGACTTCGCTGCGCATCGAGATCACCGCGCCGCCTTTGGCCGTGCCGTCGAGTTTCGTGATGATCAGGCCCGTCACGCCCGCGACGTCTTCGAAGTTCTTCGCCTGGCGCACCGCCGTCTGCCCGGTGTTGCCGTCGAGCACGAGAAGCGTCTCGTGCGGCGCGGTCGGCAGCATCTTCTTCATCACGCGCGCGATCTTTTCGAGCTCGTTCATCAGGTTCTTCTTGTTGTCCAGGCGCCCAGCGGTATCGACGATGACGAGGTCGAAGCTCTTCGCGAGCGCCTTCTCGACGGCCTGATGCGCGACGCTCGCAGGATCCTGGTCCTGCTGCGCGGGGATGTACTCAACGCCAATGCGGTCGGCCCACGTGACGAGCTGCTGCACGGCGGCGGCGCGGAATGTATCGGCCGGCGCGAGCAGCACCTTCTTACCTTCCGTCTTGAAGCGGTGCGCCAGCTTCGCGATCGAAGTCGTCTTGCCCGAGCCGTTCACGCCAACGATCAGGATCACGGTCGGCTGCCCGGCAGGCGCCCAGATCGGCTGCGAGTCCTGCGCGGGAAAGTCCTTCTTGATCGTCTCCTTCAAGAAGGTGAGGACCTGTTCCTTGCTCTCGATGACGCGGTCTTTGAACGCCTCTTTGGCTTTCTCGACAAGTTCATCGGCCATCACCGGCGAGACATCGGCCATGATCAGCGCGTCGCGAAGCTTGTCGGCGGTCTCATCGTCGATCTTGCGGCCGACGATGAAATCGAGGCTGCTGCGCAGCGCCTTGGCCGTTTTCTGAACGCCGGCAACGAGCGTATCGCTGGCCTTTTTCGCCAGGTTGACGACCGTTTCTTTCGCTTTCCTGAAGAAATCACCCAATGCCACTGTCATTCACTCCCGAATATCGGCCTGGAGGGCAATCACTGCATCCGGTAGGCCGATGACACATGATAGGCGCCGAACGGCGTCTGGACAAGCGTTTGCGCCCGGCGAAGAGGTAACAACACGCCAAGGCGCCGAGACGCCAAGGACGCCAAGAAGAAAGAGAAAGATGAGGCGATTTGCAAGCCTCCGGGCTCCTTCTCTATATCCTTGGCGTTCTTGGCGCCTTGGCGTCTTGGCGTGTTGTTCCGGCATCAAAAAAGAGGCGCCCATATGGGCGCCTCTCTCGACGATCTCCCCCGTTGCACACTCTGAGATGAGCGCTTTTATTTCTTCGCCGGAATCACGATTTCCTGGCCGACCTTCAGCTTCGCAGGATTCAGGCCCTTGTTGGCGTCGACGATCTTCGCGATCGTCTTCGGGCCGCTGGCACCATAGTACTTCTGCGCGATGGAGCCCAGCGTCTCGCCGGACTCGACCTTGTGCGTGGCCGCCTCGGAGACTTCCACCGGCTTGTCGGCCTTGACCAGCTTCTGCGCGAGGAGCGGCTTGTCGTCGGCTTTCTTCGGCTCGGCCTTCGCCACCGCCGGTTCGCTGCTCTTGCCGCTCTTCGCATCCGCAAACGACGGCAGCTTCATCAGCACGGTCTTGTTCTGGATCAGCGGGATCTTGATCACCATGCCGGGCTTCAGCTTCGCGGTGTTGATGTCCTTGTTCGCGTCGACGATCTTCTGCGTGAACTTGCCGTCACCGTAAACCTTGCTCGAGATCTTCCAGATGTTGTCGCCGGCGGCGACGGTGTAGCCGTATCCGTCAGCGGGGACAGCGTTGGCTTCAGGCTTCACCGGCTCCGGAGACTCGTGATCGTAGAGCGCGTCTTCGGGATTGGGCCCACCGTTCGTTGGGCGGACACTTCCATTCGCGCGGTTATTGGTCTCAACCGGCGGCGTCATCGTCGGCGAGTTGGAGAAGCGATCCGTGGCGTTGATCGGGCGCGTCTGATCTTGAACGAACTCGCGCACGGCCGTATTGGGCGCTTCCGGCGGAAGTTCGACGGTTTCGGCGCGAGACGTATCCGTGCTCTGGGTATGCGGCATCGGTGCGGAAGCTTCGCGCACGCCATCAACACGGCGGATATCGTCGCCTGCCGCGGCTGCGGAGGTCTCCACGGAGTCATCGGCGCCGGCATCGGAGACTTCGGTGTTGCGGTACAGCGCCCGGCCGATGAGCAGGGTCACTGACAGGCCCAGCACCAGGACGACGGCCAACCCGATTCGTGCATCGCGCTTCATGAACGTCTCCTTGCGGGCGCGGAATGCTGTGTACCGCGTCCATCTTTCACTGTTCGGCGGCGGGTAGCCGCGCTTGTGGGGTAGAACGGAAATCCTTAAAGGAGTGCATCGGCAGGCGCATTTCGCGGCTTAAGGGAAAACTGCAGGGGATAGGGGTTAGGTGTCAGGGGCTAGTAACTGCCACAGGCCTCGCTTTCCATCTAACCCCTGACCCCTGACCCCTGACCCCTGTCCCTATCCCCTTCCCTTTCCTTTGTGCCTTGGTGCCTTAGTGTCTTCGTGTTGGCTGTTGGGAGGGCGACGCTGCATTGGAAATTCTGGTCTTCGATTTCGGCGGAACGCAGGGGCGCTGCGGGCTGGCATCGCGCGACGGGAAACTATCGCGTGTGCTGCGGCTGCAGCGTTCAAATGGTGAGGAGGGCGGGACGTGGTTCGAGCGGCTGCTTGCGGCCGGCCGAGGCATCGTGTCTCAGCAGACGCGCACGGTGGCGGTCTCGTTCGGCGGACCGGTTGCGACGGACGGACGCATTCTTTCCATGCACGTGGCCGGCTGGGAGAAAGTCGATCTGCGCGGCGAACTTTCCCGCGCGTTCAGGCTTCCCATCGTCGTTGAAAACGACGCGAACTGCGGAGCGCTCGGCGAATTCCATTTCGGCGCCGGACGCGGCAAACGGACGATCGCCTACATGACGGTCAGCACCGGAATCGGCGGCGGCGTGATCCTGGATGGAAAACTCTACCGCGGCGCGCACGGCATGGCCGCCGAGTTCGGGCACATGGTCCTGCATCCGGGCCCGAATGCACCGCAATACGCGGCAGGCAAGCCCGGCGTGCTCGAGGCGCTCTCGAGCGGTCCGGCCATCGCGCGGGACGCAAGAGCGAAGCTCGCCGAGCTGAAGCTGCCAGTGCCGGAGAAACTCACCGCGAAAGATGTCTTCGACGCGGCGGGGCGTTCGGAGAACTGGGCCTGCGACGTACTGGGTGACGCCATCGGGCATCTTGGACGCGGCGTCGCGGCAGCGATCTGCGCGTACGATGTCGAACGCGTCGTCATCGGCGGCGGCGTGGCGCAGGCCGGAAAGCTGCTCTTTGAACCGCTGCGGGAAAAAGTCGCCGCGTACATTCCACATTATCTCGCTGAGAAGTACGACATCGTTCCAGCGGAGCTCGGCGACGACGCCCCGATGCTGGGCGCCGTCGCACTGGTGGCAGACGTTTGAAGATCACCGCTGATCTCCATTCACACACGACCGCGTCCGACGGAGAATGGACGCCGAGCGCGGTCGTGGAGGCTGCCGCCGCACGCGGACTGGCGGCGCTCGCGATCACCGATCACGACACGGTCGCGGGGTTGCCCGAAGCGATCGAATACGGCGGGAACCTTGGCATCGAAATCATTCCCGGCTGCGAGTTGACCGCGTACGAAGGCGCCATCGAGCTTCACATCCTCGCTTATTTCATCGATCACGCGCCGGGGTCTCAGTTCACCGCGCTGCTCGAACGGCTCCAGCACGCTCGCAAGGAACGCGCGCTCGCCATGGCAGCGAAGCTGCGGACGGCGGGATTCCTAATCGACGATGCAGACGTGCTCGAAGCGGCGCGTGGCGCAGCATCGATCGGGCGTCCGCATGTCGCTGCGGCGATCGTCAAACGCGGCCATGCGCCGAGCGTCAACGCTGCGATCGTCAAATTCCTCCTGCCGGGTGGTGCGGGTTACGTCGAGAAATTGCGTCTGACTCCGGAAGATGTCTTCGCCGCCGTGCGAGGCTCCGGCGGCGTCACGATCCTCGCGCATCCGGGCAGTGCGCCGCACGATGAATTGATCTCGCCGCTCTTCCGCCGCGGATTGGATGGCGTGGAGGCGTTCTATCGTGGCCATTCGGAAGTGAACCGCCGCTTCTATGCGGGACTCGCGCGTCGTTATGGAAAGTTGACCAGCGGCGGAAGCGACTTTCACGGACCGACCGTGCGGCCGGGAGTCTCTGTCGGCGATGGCGGGATTGATGGATCGACGCTGAACGCGCTCAGAGCGGCGGCGACGCAACGAAAACAGACAATCGCGTTGTCATGAGCGGTGGTGCTTAAGGCGACAGTGGGTGGCCCGCCCCAGCCGGCTTCGCCTCTGGGACGGGCCACCCTCTTGTGGTTAGCTGCGCTTAATGAAGAACGGCTGTGTCCACGCCACGCGCTCGCCGCGACCGTGGCACTCGACGCGCAGATACGAGTATCCCACGTCTTCAGGAACGTGGAACGTGATCTCCGGACGGTCAATATGCGTGACGCGTCTGCCGTAGTCGCAGCTCAGGACAATGCGCTCAGCCTCTGGCGCTCGAACATGCAGCGTGCGGCCGTGCACCTGGATTGATTCGATCTTCAGGCCCGTCGAGGCATAAAACGCGCCGCGTTCCATCGCCGTGCAAATATCCTGAACGCTGCGGCTCGCCGACTGGACGACGTTCCAACCGAGTTCCGCATCTTCATCGGTGTGACTGTCGTCGTTGGCGAAACCCCACACGCGCTTGCCGGAACCCAGCAACTGGTCCCAGCGATCCGTGGCATACTCGGAGCCCGGCAGGCGGCGGATGACGCCGTTGAAGATCTCGATGCCGATGTAGTTCTTCCAGCTCGCGAGCTTCTCCTGCGGGCAGTGGTTGTAGTTCTCGTGCCAGTTGGGATGGTTCAGCACCGCCAGTCCGCGCTGTTCGGCAATCGAGTCGAGCACCTTCTGGCGGTCGGGATCGGGCTCGAGCCGCGTCTTTGCGTTGATGTGGAGCAGGTGCGGACCCTTCGCGCTGACTTCGTTGCCAGGGATCAGCGTCATGCCGCGCGCGTCGAGCTTCGCCGGATCCGTCAGCTTGTCGTGATCGCTGATCATCAGGAAGTCGTAGCCGCGCGCCGCGTAGTCGTTGACGACTGCCTGCGGCGAACGCTTGCCGTCGCTTTCGGTCGTGTGCGCGTGCAGGTTGCCTTTCAGCCACAGCTTGCTGTTGTTGTCGTACGGCGACTCGATGCTCGTGGGCATTGTTTCTCAGCGCTCCTGAAGGGTTTTATTGATCCTCAGTTTTCTAAAGTCACCGTCTGCTTGCCGCGGACTGCGCGGTGCTGCGTCAGGCTCGTTCGCCGTATATGCTCCCGAATACGTCTGCCGAGCCTTCCTTGCCCCGCTTGTCCGGGACGGCGCAGTCGTGTGCCTTTAGAAACCTGAGGATCAATAGGTCAGTTCTGCTACACCGGAAAATTACCCCGTGATCGGACGTGCAGCGATGCCTTGAATGCGCAAAAGTTTTGTTCTTTTGCGCGCGAGTCGGGTAGAACGTCCAGCGTGAGAACGCGACCCGAACCCCTCCCCCTACCCCCTCCCTCAAGGGGAGGGGGAAAGCAACAACGGCCTCTTCGCATCGCGGTCCTCGTCGCGACCGATATGGGTTGCAGCCGCGATATTCTCCGCGGCGTGCGGCGGTTCAATCCCAGCGGCGCGCCGTGGATGTTGAAGGTCGCATGGCCGACGTCCACACCGCTTCAAGTCATCGCCGATTGGAAACCCGATGGCGTCATCGCGAAGCTCTTTACAAAAGAGATGATCGACGCGCTCTCCGCGTTGAAAGTGCCGCTGATCAACGTCTCCAATATCTCCGGCGACGTGACCTTTCCGCGCGTCGCCGCCGATGAAGCCGCCCTCGGAAAGACGGCCGCCGAGTATTTCCTCGAACGGGGCTTCCGCAATTTCGCCTTCTTTGGCTACCGGCAGCAACGTTACCCGAACGATCGCGGCGAATCGTTCCAACAGACGGTGCGGAAAGGCGGACACGAGTGCCACACGTATTTCCGCGCCACGCTGCCGACGCTGCGGCCGGGCGGCCTTTGGGGAGACATCGACCAGCGCGGCCGAGAATTCCTCCTGTCCCTCCCGCGCCCCCTCGCCGTGTTCGCCTACCAGGATTTTCTCGCCTGGGAAGTGGCCGAACTGTGCCATTCGGCCGGCTTGAAGATTCCTGAAGAGGTCGCGCTGCTGGGTTGCGACAACGATGAACTGTTCTGCGAGCTCTCGCACCCGCCGCTGTCGAGCATTACCTATCCGGCCGAGCGCATCGGCTACGAAGCGGCGCGGATGCTCGACGCGTTTCTCGCCAAGTCGCCGCCGCGCCAGAAAGAACTGCTCCTGCCGCCGACGGGAATTGTGACGCGCCAGTCGACGGACATCGTCGCCATCGACGATCCGGATCTCGCCGCCGCCGTGCGGTTCATTCGCGAGCACGCTGCTGAAGGTCTCGCCGTGAAGCACATTCTCCAGCACGTCGCGGTCTCGCGGCGCGCGCTCGAACACAAATTCAGAAGCGTGCTGAAGCGTTCGCCACTTGAAGAAATCGG
>Ga0196964_10000828_pt1 | contig 16946 bp, 17 predicted proteins | sample S1_10metaG_FD_148615 | JGI IMG/M metagenome (GOLD analysis project Ga0196964, IMG submission 148615) | Soil microbial communities from Anza Borrego desert, Southern California, United States - S1_10 | ecosystem: Environmental > Terrestrial > Soil > Desert | place: USA: California | collected...
ATTGTCGCGCTGCTGCGTGAGCAATCTGGCATTGCGCTGACGGAGGCGAAGGCGAACCTCGTCTATTCGCGCCTGGCCAAACGTTTGCGCCGCCTGGGGCTGCCGGACTTCGACGCTTATTGCGCTTTCCTCGAAACGCCGGAGGGGGCCGAAGAGCGCGGCGAGATGATGGCGGCGCTGACCACCAACGTCACACGCTTTTTCCGCGAGCCGCATCACTTCGATCATTTGCGCAAGACGCTGGCGGCGCGTCTGAAGCAAGCGGCCGAGGACGGCGTGCGCGTGCGCTTGTGGTCGGCAGCATGCTCCACCGGCGAAGAGCCCTACTCGATGGCGCTTACCCTGCTCGACCTGCTGCCGGACGCCGGCCGCTACGACATCCGCATCCTCGCAACCGACATCGATCCCAAGGTTGTCGCCAAGGCGCGCGTGGGCGTCTATCGGGATGACGCTGTCTCGCCGATTGCCGGCGCCATGCGCGACCGCTGGATGAGCCGCGAAAGCGATCGCGGTGAAATCGTGTGGCGCGTGAAGGACGAGGTTCGCGCGCTGATCACCTTCAATGAACTCAATCTACTCGGGGACTGGCCGATGCGCGGGCGGTTCGACGCGATTTTCTGCCGCAACGTCGTCATCTATTTCGCAGAGCCCACCCAGGTGGCGCTGTGGAAGCGCTTCAAGGACGCGTTGGCGGCGGACGGGCGCCTTTACGTTGGTCATTCCGAACGCGTCGATGTGCCGGGGTACAACAGTGACGGCCTCACGGTCTACCGCCTGGCGGGAGGCTCGCCATGAGACGCGTCCGCACGCTGATCGTCGATGATTCCGCCACGATCCGCGACATCATCGCCGCCACGCTCTCACGCGATCCTGAGATCGAGGTCGTGGGCAGCGCCGGCGATCCGCTGGAGGCGCGCGAAGCGATCAAGGCGCTCAATCCCGACGTCATCACACTCGACGTCGAGATGCCGAAGATGAGCGGCGTCGAGTTTCTCGAAAAGATCATGCGCTTGCGGCCGATGCCGGTGATCATGGTGTCCACGCTCACCCAGGCCGGCGCCGAGACATCGATCCGAGCGCTGGAGCTCGGCGCGTTCGATTGCGTGGGAAAGCCGAACTTCGACGGCTTGGTGGAGAAGGTAAAAGCCGCGGCGCGCGCGAAAGTGCGGCCGCTCGCGAATCGCGCGCCGGCGCGCGCGGTGAACAGCGACTATCGGCCCAGCAGCCGCGTGCTCGCGATCGGATCATCGACAGGCGGCGTTGAGGCGCTGCTGCAGGTGCTGAGCGCCTTCCCGGCAAATTGCCCGCCAACACTGATTACCCAGCATATGCCGCAAACTTTCACGGCGAGCTTCGCGAGGCGGCTCGACCGCTTGTGTGCGCCGGCCGTGCGTGAGGCCGCCGACGGCGCGCCGATCCTGGCGGGCCATATCTATCTCGCGCCAGGCGGCGGCGCGCATCTGGAAGTGCAGGGCGGCGTACAGTTTCGCTGCCGCCTGCGCGAAGGCCCGCCGATCAATGGGCATCGCCCTTCCGTCGATGCGCTGTTCACCTCCGTCGCCGAAGCCTGCGGACGCAAGGCGGTTGGCGTCATCCTGACCGGCATGGGCCGTGACGGAGCGCGCGGCTTGCTCGCGATGCGCGAGGCAGGCGCGGCCACCATCGGTCAAGACGAAGCGACAAGCGTTGTCTATGGCATGCCGAAAGCGGCGCACGAACTTGGCGCCGTGCAGCAACAAATGTCGCTCGCTGACATCGGCCAAACCGCGCTCGACGCGTGCGCCGCTCAAACGAGGGGAGTCTGATGCCCGCCGCGGCGACAATCAAAGTTCTTGTGGTCGATGACCAGCTCACGATGCGTGCGCTGATCCGGTCGGCGCTGCAGGACATCGGTTTCCGCGACATTGCCGACGCCGCCGACGGCGAGGAAGGCCTCGCTTCGCTGCTGACGCGGCCCGCCCACCTCATCATCTCCGACTTCAACATGCCCAAGCTCGATGGCCTCGGCTTCCTGCGCGCCGTCCGTGCGACCGAAGCCACGAAGAAGAGCGCGTTCATCATGCTCACTGGCCGCGCCGACAAGGACCTCGTGCAGCGCGCCATGCAATTCGGCGTTAACAACTACGTCACAAAGCCGTTCTCGCCCGCGCAACTGCGCGACAAGATCCAGGAAGTGTTCGGACCGCTGACATGAACACGGCAGCCCGCCTCGCGAGCCCTGTCGGCGATGTACGAGAACGCTCGCATCACGTGGTGCAGGGCGATTACGCCGTCATCGACCGGCCAGACATCGTCCTGACGACGATCCTTGGCTCGTGCGTGGCGACGTGTATGTGGGATCCGGTCGCGCGCGTCGGCGGCATGAACCATTTTCTCGTCCCGGGCGACGAGCACTCTGACTCTGATGCGCTGAAATACGGCGTCAACGCCATGGAGCTGCTCATCAACGGCCTCTTGCAACGCGGCGCATTGCGGTCGCGCCTGCAGGCAAAGCTGTTCGGCGGCGCCCAAGTCGTCACCAACCTCTTCGACATCGGGGCCAAGAACGGCGAGTTCGCAGCCAAGTTTCTGCGTTTGGAAGGCATTCCCTGCGCCGGCCAGAGCCTGGGCGGCTTACGCGCACGCCGCATCCGCTTCTGTCCGATGACGGGGCGCGCCGCGCAAATGCTGCTTGATGCGACCGGCGCGGACGTCTTCAGCTCCGAACGCAAGGTGCGTGCGCCTGAGCCGAGCAGCGCCGCAGGCTCCATCGAACTGTTCGGGGATTAGCCATGACTGCCGTGGCGATGACGCATCCCGACGGCGAAACGCAGACGCCGATCGTCGATGTCCTCTCTGTTCTATCGGGTGAGCTCGAGCGCGTCCGCATCCTGGGATCACGCGTGGAAGTCGCAATCTGCGAGATCGCGGTGCAGTCGAGCATCGACAGCCGCATCGTGAGCGAGCTTCAGCACTTGGACGCCATCCTTCAGCACATCGGCGCGTTGCGCGACTATGTATCCGAACTCTCAAGTCGCTGCGACGTCGCGCTTGGCGTGGTGACCGCTTCCGCATTGGACCGCGTGTCGCTCGCTGACGTCCGCGCGAGACTGTCCGGAGAGGACCCGGGCGACGACGAAGACGGCGAATGGGAGCTTGTGTGATGTCCGGGGTGGACCCAAACGCAATCTTCAATCTCTCGAAGGCGCGGGCGCTGCTGATCGACAAGAGCCAGCATTCGCTCGATGTGCTGTGGCAGATATTGAAGGGCCTCGGCTTGTCCAACATGACGCGCAGCGACTCTGTGGACGACGCCGACAAGCAGCTGCGCCTCAACGCCTACGACATCATCATCATCGACCCGGCGCTGGAGGGCGGCGCTGGCTACGAGCTCATCTCGCGTCTTCGCCATTCCGCCGGCAAGAACGCGCATGTGCCGGTCGTGCTCACCACCGGCCATGTGCGCGCTGCCGATGTTGCCAAGGGCAGGGACACCGGCGCGAATTTCGTCGTGATAAAGCCGATTACGCCGAACGTCCTGTTACAGCGCATCCTGTGGATTGGACGCGACAAGCGCCCCTTCGTCGAGGCGGGCAATTATGTCGGACCCGACCGCCGCTTCAAGTTTGACGGCCCGCCCCAGGGCAGCGACGGCCGACGCCAGAGCGATCTCACGCAGCCGCTCGGCGAGGCCTCCGAGCCCAACATGTCTCAAGACGAGATCAACGCCATGATCAAGCCGCAGCGGGTGTCGCTATGACCGTCGTTCGAACCTTCCACCCCGAAGTGCGGTTGAAGCAGATCATCAATGAAGGCGTCGGCGTTCGCGCTGAAGCGGCGCTGGAGCGCGCAGAGCTTGAGCTGCAATCCATCCGTGAGAATTGCGTTGCGGCGATTGACGGGAAGGTCGAGCGCCTCATCGATTTGCTCTCTAACGGAGATCGTGAGGCGTTCCCCGCCGCATACGAGATCAGCAACGAGGTGTTCGCGGAAGCTGGCGTGTTTCGCATCGCCGAACTTAGCGCGGTCGCGCAAAGCCTCTGCGTGCTCTTGAGCGCACACGATCCCGCGCGCGTGCCGCTGAAGGCGGTAAGCGTGCATCTCGACGCCATGCGTGCGCTCCGTAAGCCGGAGGTCGCCGACAACCTCCCGCTCCGCAAAGCGGTGCTCGCCGAGCTCAGAACGCTGGCAGCACATTTCGGCGATGTTGAGCGCAAGGCGGAGTGATGGCCGCCGAGGCGCGTTCGAACTTGGCGCAGTATTCCGGCGCCGAGCGGGCGGCCATCGCCGTGCTAAGCCTGGGCGAGCAGGCGAGCGGTCTCATGCGCCTGCTGCACGAAGACGAAGTGCGCGAAATATCGGGCGCTATGTCCTCGCTGGGCGTTGTCCCAGCTCCCATCGTCGAAGCGGTCCTGACGGAGTTCTTCTCGAAGTTCTCCGGCGCCGGCGTGATCATGGGCTCGATGGAGCAGGCGGAGCGCACCTTGCTCAACGTGCTGCCCAAGGATCGCGTTGATGTGATCATGGAGGAGCTGCGCGGTCCGGCCGGCCGCAGCGTCTGGGACAAGCTCGGAAATGTCAGCGTCGGCTTGCTGACCAAGTATCTCGTGAACGAGTACCCGCAAACCGTCGCCGTGGTGCTGAGCAAGGTGCCGGCCGACGTCGCCGCCAGCGTGCTCGCGGCGCTGCCGCACGACTTTGCCGTCGAGGCAATGGAGCGAATGCTCACCTTGGAGACCGTGCACCGCGACGTGCTGCAGAACATCGAGAGCGTGCTGCGATCGGAGTTCATCAGTAATCTCAACCGCTCCTCGCGCCGCGACAATCACGAGGCCATGGCCGAGATATTCAACAATCTCGACCGCCAGACCGAGGCCAAGTTCCTGTCCTCGATCGAGGACAAGGCGCAGACCAGCGCCGAACGCATCCGTTCGCTCATGTTCGTCTTCGACGATCTCGCCAAGCTCGACTCGACCGCGGTGCAGACGATGCTGCGCAGCATCGACAAGCAGGATCTCGCCGTCGCGCTCAAGGGCGCATCCGAGCAGATGCGTGCGCTCTTCTTTAGCAACATGTCCGAGCGCGGCGGCAAATTGCTGCGTGAGGAAATCCAGGCGCTGGGGCCAGTGCGCGTACGCGATGTGGACGCCGCCCAGGCGCGCATTGTCGCCGTTGCCAAGGATCTGTCCGCACGCGGCGAAATCGTGCTCGCTGCGAACAATCAGGAAGACGAATTGATCTACTGAGCGCTGTTAGGCGCGCTCTTTCAGCCCGTGTTGGCGCATGCGCCAAATGAGATGGTCGAGCCGGTCCTGGCCAAAGAACGGCTCGTCATTGAACACGAACAGCGGCACGCCCCAGTGGCCGGCGTCCTTCTGAGCGGCTTCGTTCGCGGCGATTTCGGCATCATGGTCTGCGGGATTGTCGGTGACCGCGCGCTCGGCTGCTGGCGCATCGAGCCCGCTGGCTTCGAGTGCGCGCGTAAGGTGTTCGCCCTCGTGCCAGTTATCGATCTCGCCCGACCAGATCGCGTGAGAGGCGCGGCGGGCGAAGGCGAAGCCCTTGCCGGAGCGTTCGGCGGCGATACCGAGACGGGTGACGCGGTAGATGTAGGGTTGATCGGCCGCGACTTCGCCGGCGGCATAGTCCATCACGATCGGATCGGGACGCGGCCAGCGGTACGGAATGCCATGCATCTGCGCGATACGAAACGTGTCGCGCAGCAGGTACGGCGGCCAGAGCGGGTTCACGCTCTTGAAGAAGCCTGGAATGCGCACGGCGATCGGCAGCGCGAAGCGCATGCGCGGGGCGAGGTCGTAGCGCGCGATCAGCTCTTCGACCTGCGGGCTCGACAGGTACGAGTAGGGGCTGCGGAACGAGAAGTAGTAGTCGAAGCTGAGTGTCATCGAAGTGTGTTCCGTCGCTCGATGCCGCCGCTGGCGGGCAGAATGACGAGGTCGCCGTCGCGCATGATCCATAGCGGGCCGTCATAAAGCTGGCGCGCGTCGCCGAGGAACGGGCCCTCCAGGATGGTGATTGGCAGCGGCGGGATGACGTGAGTCAGCGCGAGTGCGCCGACATGCGCTTCGGACGCTAGCGTCGCGGCTTCTTCGGGCGAGGTGTGATAGTCGGGGATGTCGTGGAAGATCTGCGCGACGCCGGCTTGGTTCAGCGCGCGCGCGTTTGCTTCCATGATGCCGACGAGCTCCGGGTCGAGCGCTTCGTGGATCAGAAGGTCCGCGCCCTGCGCCGCGCGTGCGAGCGCCTCGGATGCCTTTGTGTCGCCGCTGATGACGAGACTGCGTCCGGCGTAGTCCACGCGATAGCCGAACACCGGACGCACTGGTCCGTGATCGACGCGGATGGCAGTTATGCGTACGCCGTCTGCTTCGTACACGAGGGCTGTGTCTTCGCCTTCCGCGATCGTGAAGCGGTGCGCGGTATAGCCTTCGCCGCCGGGCGGTACGACGGCGGCGCCGTGGTGGGCGATGCGGTGGCCCGTGTCGAGCGCATAGGCTTCGCGCAGGCCGTTGGCGATGCGTTCAACGCCTTCGCCGCCGTAGAGGGGAATTGGCGCGGTCGCGGCGCTTGTCGCCCAACGCTGCACGGCGAGGCCGCCGAGGCCGTCGATGTGATCGGAATGGAAGTGGGTGAGGAACACCGCGTCGATGCGCGCAACGGGCAGACCCATGCGTGCGAGCGTTTCGGTTGCGCCATCACCGGCGTCGAACACGAAGAGCTTGCCGCCTGCGATGACGGCGGTGCAGGGCCCAGCGCGCGTGCGATCCGGTAGCGGCGAGCCTGTTCCGCAGAATGCGGCGGTGAGGCCGTCGGGTAATTCGGAAATGACATCGGCGACGAGGCCTTCTTGCGCTGCGCGGCGGAAGAGGGAGAGCGCGATCGTGTCGCGCATCACGTAGAAGCCGGCGCCGGCGGCGAGCACGGCGATCAGCAAAACGCCGAGTAACATTCGTTTCATAGTTTGCGCCCCGCAACGCGCCCGGCTTGACCTAGCGAAACGTCGAACGCGCCGAGTGCTGTGAACATGACGGATTGGTTTGACATGGCAAGCGCCGCGGCGCGCGCGCGGCCGCCGGGCCGAGCGCGCTCTCGCTTTAGCAACCCGAACCGGAGCAGCTTACGTCGCGCTCGAAGCCGTCGCCGGACGTGTACGTCGACTCCGCCGAGTAGGTGCGATCGCCGATGGTCACTTCGCTATTGCGGGCGCCGGCGATGTCACCGTCTTCGTCGCGCGTCCAGCCGCCAATTGTGGAGACGGAATTGCCCAGCGGGCCTTCGGCGTAGCCGCTGTCGGCGTGGACGAGGTTGCCGTTTTCGTCGCGCGCCGTGACGCCGCGGCGGCACCCCCAACCGCCAGCCGCGCCTTCGGCGCAGCCGCGGCTAGCGCCGATGCCGGCGCCGTCGCCATTGGTGACGACGCCGCCTTCGCCCGCAGCGCGTCCGCCCCACGGGCCGCTGACGGCCCGTGGGCCGCCAGCGGTGATGCCGCCCGCGGCGTTTTCGTAAGCGTTGCGGCGCACGCCGTCGGCGTAGGCTGCGTTGACGCTGGACAGTGTGAGCGCGGCCGCTGCGACCGCGAGTACAAGCTTTTTCATATGCGTTTCTCCTTGAAAGTTAAAATGTGACGAGTTGTTCGATCGCGTGCTCGCGTTCGCGCAGCACACGGAAGCCGTGCGCGCATATCGCCAGCATCGCGAGGAGGCCGCCGGCGTGGACGAACGTCATTTCGTTGAAGGCGCGCGCGACGCCGTAGGCCCAGTAGTCGACGAAGAAGAGCGGCAGCATCGCGACAGCGAAGCCGAGGAAGGTCCAGCTCTTGAAGCGTGCGATGAGCGCGAAGAGACCGAAGGCGAGCGCTTGCACGCCCAGCAAACTGAGCGCGAGCGAGACAACCGGGGCAACCGCCGCGGACTGCTCACGCGCGAACATGAATTCCAGCTCCTCGGGCGCGGCAAGCCACGCAGCGCCGAAGGAGAGAAAGCCGGCGGCGAGCGCGAGCTGTGTCAGCCGCGCCGGTGGACTATCTTTGAACATCTATATTCTCCAGTATGAATGAAACGGCTGGGTAGGCGTGCGTCGAGCGGCCGTTCGCACCGGCGCACGGCGGTGCTAGGCGGCCATTGCGTAGTTGCGAACGGCGTTTCCGATGGCCGAGGTGATGATCGTCGAGGCGTGGCGCCCCTCGATCCAAGCGATGATCTCGCCGTCGCGCGCGATCATCGTTGTCGGCAGCACGCGCACGGCATAGGCGCGGGCGGCGACTGCGTTCGCGAAGGCGTCGATGTAGCCGAAGTTCGCTTCATCGTGGCAGTCGAACCAGGCGTCGGCGAAGTCGATGGCTTGAGCCATCGTGGCTTCGCCGTCAGGCGCGCCGAACATGATGACGCTGACGCCGCGTTCGTTGATGAACGGTTGCAGCGTGTCGTTATTCAGTCGTTGCATAATACCCTCCAAATCAAATGCGTTTGAATGAAATCAGTGTCCGGCTTCGGCCATCGAAACGGCGCGAGTCGGTTTGGGCGCGAGCCAGATGACGAAGGCGGCGAGGGCGAAGGCGATCGCCGTCAACATCATGATCTGGTTGGTGGCGATCATGACGCTCTGCTCGTCGACAAGACTATTAAGAGCGTAGAGCGCCTGATCGTGGGTCATGCCGCCGGCTTCGAAGGTCGCCACGGCTTGGCCGCTTTGATCGGCGAGGCCGGACAGCTCCGAGTGGTTGATGCTAGAACGGTCCTCCCACATCGTCTGCACGACGGAGGTGGCGACGGCGCCCGAGAGCGTGCGCAGGAAGTTCTGCAGACCCGCCGCCGACGCCATCTCCTTCGGATCGACGGAGCCGAGCGAAAGCGCGGTCAGCGGCACGAAGAAGAAGGGCAGGCCCGCGCCCATCAGGATGAGCGGGATGGAGATCTGCCAGTAGGTGGCGTCGACCGTGAGGAAGGCGCGCGAGGCCGTGACCACGGCGAGCCAGATGAGGCCGATGAACACCAAGCGCCGCGGATCGGCTTTCGCCATGCGCGCACCGACGATGGGAGCGAACACGATGGCCAGCACGCCGGACCAAGCCGTGGTCATGCCGGCCCACGTCGAGGTGTAGCCCATGTAGGACTGCAGCCAGAGCGGGGTCAGCACGTTCGCCGCGAACATCGCTCCGAAAGCGAACGTCAAGGTGATGACGCTTGCCGTGAAGCCACGGTGGCGGAACACCTTGAGATCGACGATCGGGTTCTTCTCAGTCAGCTCCCAGATCACGAAGACGACGAAGCCGACCGCTGCAATGCAACCCAACGTGACGATCAACGTCGACTCGAACCAGGCGTGTTCTTTGCCGAGATCGACCATGAGCTGCAGCGCGCCGACGAAGATGATCAGCAACGCGAGGCCAATTGCGTCGAGGCGGACTTTGGCGCCTTCCATCTCGTAGCGCCGCAGCATTTTCCACGCGATGGGTGCGCAGAAGAGAGCCAACGGCACATTGATGAAGAAGATCACCGGCCAGCCGAAACTGTCGCACATCCAGCCGCCCATGATCGGGCCGAGCACGGGCGCGATCAGCGTCGTCATCGCCCAGAGCGCCATCGCTGCGTTTGCCTTGTCTTTGGGGAAGATCTTCAGCAGCAGCATTTGCGACAGCGGGATCATCAAGCCGCCGGTAAGGCCTTGCATGATGCGGCCGACAACCAGGAACTCGAGCGACTGCGCGATGCCGCAGAAGGCGGAGAACGCGCCGAACAGCAGCATGGCGCAGGTGAACACGCGCACCGGGCCGAAGCGGCCGGCGATCCACCCGGTCAGAGGCACGATGATCGCCTCCGCCACCGAGTAAGACGTGATCACCCACGTGCCTTGGGTTGATGAGATGCCGAGGGAGCCGGCGATATTCGGCACCGAGACATTGGCGATGGTCATGTCGAGCACCGCGATGAAGTTCGCGCTGGCGAGCACGATCGCGGCGAGGAAGAGCATGGGCCCCTTGAGGGGGGCCTCTAGCTCGTGGCGTGCGGAAGACATCTCATTTCCCCTTGAGACGAGTTTGCTGTGATCAGTTCGACGCGGTCTGCGTTCCGCGGGGCTCGCGCACATCGATGCGCGCTTCCATCGAAAGGCCGACGCGCAGCGGATGTTCGGCAAGCTCCGCCGGATCGAGCGCGATGCGCACGGGTACGCGCTGGACGACTCGGATCCAGTTGCCCGTTGCGTTTTGCGCCGGGATCACCGCGAACGCCGAGCCCGTGCCGCCGCCGAGGCCTTCGACCGTGCCGTGATAGACAACGTCATCGCCGTAGAGATCGGAGACGAGCTCGACCGGCTGGCCCGGACGCACGCGGCCGAGCTGACCTTCCTTGAAGTTCGCATCGACATAGGCGTCCTGCAGCGGCGCGACGATCATCAGCGGCTGGCTGATTTCGACGCGCTGGCCGACTTGCGCGTTGAGCTGGGTGACGACGCCGTCGATTGGCGCGCGAATTGTCGTGCGTTCGAGCGCGAGCTGCGCCGTTTCCATGGCCGCACGCGCGGCCACGGTTTCAGGGTGGTTCTCGACGTTCTGACCGCGGGTCAGCGCGCGTTGCGCTTCGAGACTCTGGTTGGCCGCGACAAGGTTGGCGCGGGCTGCGTCGTAAGCGGCGCGCGTGGCGGTCAGTTCTTCGCCCGAAACGGCGCCGCTTTGCGCGAGCGCGCGGCGGCGGGCGTAGTCGGTTTCAGCGCGGGCGAGATCGGCTTGGCGGGCGCTCACCTGCGCGGCGGCCGAGGCTTCCTGGGCGTAGTATTGACGCACGCGCTGCAGCGTGCGGCGATAGTCAGCTTCGGCGCGGGCGAGGTTGAGCTGCGCGTCTGCCGGATCGATAACCGCGAGGATGTCGCCGGCGCGGACGTTCTGCGTGTCGGCAACGCGGATTTCCAGGATTTGTCCTGAGACCTGCGCGTTGATCTGCGCGGTTGAGGCGTCCACGTAGGCGTTGTCGGTCGATACATAGTGCGAGGCGACGACGGCGTGGTGAACGGCGAAGCCCATCGCGATCTTGGCCAACAGGCCGGCCACGCCGTAAAGAAGCAGCTTGCGCCGCTTCTTCATCTTGGCGGCTTTTTCTTCTTCGGCGCGCAGCGCCTCGCCATCCTCGTAGGACGTCGGGCGATCGATCGGCGGCGCTTCGGTCTCATAGGACGCGTTTTCGTCAATCGGTTGAAATCTCAAATCGTCAGCCATTGGTATTCCCTCCAAATATCGATGAATGAAAATCAGGCGGCGTAACCGCCGCCGAGCGCGCGGATGAGTGTGATGTCGAGCTGGAAGGCGCGTGCTTCGAGTTCGGCATAGGCGCGGCGGTGTTCGATCAGGCTCGATTCAACGCTGAGAGTATCGATGTAGCTCATGAGGCCGCCTTCATAGCGAAGGCGCGCGACGCGGTAGGATGCTTCGGCGGCGCGCAGGCCTTCGCCTCGTTCGACGAGCTGCGCTTGCAGTGCGCGGCGATCGCCAATGGCGTCGGCCACTTCCTGCAAAGCGGTGGTGAGTGATTGGTTGTAGGTTGCGACGGCTTCGTCGTAGTCGGCGCGGGCGCCGCGATAGGCGCCTTCAATGCGGCCGGCCGAGAAGATCGGCAGGCTCACCGAGGGGCCGGCTTGTGCGTAGCTGAGCGCGCCGTCGCCCAAGCTGGCGAGACCGAGCGTTTGTAGGCCGACGATCGCCGTGAGATTCAGGTTCGGATAGAAATCCGCGCGCGCCACGTTGATGCGCTCCGCCGCGGCTTCCGCCCGGAGACGCGAAGCGACCAGGTCTGGCCGGCGGCCGATCAGGTCGAGATCGACACGATCGGGAAGACCGTGGCCCGCGATGTTCAGCGCGCGCGGCAGCTCGATCTCGAGGCCGCGGTCCGGACCTTTGCCGAGCAGGGCAGCCAATTGGTTGCGCGAGCGGGCAATACCGGCGTGCACTGCGATGAGATCAGCGCGCACGCTGGCCAGTTCAGCGCGCGATTGGTGCGCTTGGCCATCGTTCTCGAGTCCGGCGGCCAAGCGGGCGCGCACCAGAACGACGCTTTCCTGACGCAGCCGCGCCGCTTCTTCCAAAGCGAGGCGATCGCCGTTCAGCCGAACGAAATCGGCGTAGGCGAGAGCGACGGCGGTGGAGAGCTGCAGGCGCGCCGCGGCGGCTTCGGCTTCAGCGGCTTGCGCGTTGGACGTCGCCGCGGCGAACGCAGCACGGTTGCGGCCGAAGAAATCGAGCTGGTAGCTGAGCGAGACGGCAGCAGCAGCTTGGGTCTGCCAATCGCCCGGCACGGAGTCGCGGATGGCGTCCGGCAGATTGTCGGCGGAGAGGTCTCGGCGCGAATTATCGATGCCGGCTTCAGCGTTGACGCTCGGATAGCGCGAGGCGCCGGTTTGTTGCGCATCGGCTTGAGCGCGGCGCAGACGCGCCGCAGCGATTTGCAGCGACGGCGAATCCGCCAACGCTTCTTCGATCAGCGCCGTGAGCTGGGGATCGCCATAGCTCTCCCACCAGCGGTCAGACGGCCAGGCCGAAGCGGGCGCCGCGAAACTCTGGATCGTTTCGTATTGCTCCGGCGCGGAAATCTGCGGCGCCGCGCCGAGGTCGGGTGGCGTCGCGCAGGCGGCGAGTATGGCCGCCGTGGATGAAATAAGCAGGAGCCGCCGGGAAGCGGGAATAATCGAGAACATGAAATCTTCCCCTCGCAGTATCGGCCGGGCCGTCGCCGGCCCAGCGCAACGGAAAGAAAGGCTTTCTTTTCCTTATGTCAACAGGGCTATCCCGGGCAAATTAAGGTCCTGGGTTCAATTCCCAGAAAAGAAAGGAATTTTTCTCTCGATCACATAGCGGTGAAGAAAGAAATGGGTTCCTTTCCTGGCGGGATGTGCTAGCTTGAAGCCTGATTTGAGCCCTAACTCTGAGAGATCATGCCCGCAGCATCCGCCAAGAAACGTCCCCGCCTAGGCCCCGGCCGCTTGTCAGCCGAAGACGCCGCAGAGCTTCCCGACCGCTTGCTGGACGCCGCGCTCGTACTGTTCAGCGAGCACGGCTTTTCCGGCACATCCATGGATCACATCGCCAAGAAAGCCGGCGCTTCCACCAAGACGCTCTATAGCCGCTTCAACAACAAGGCCGAGATTCTTGAAGCCGTGATCATGCGCAACGTGCAGCGCACTGTCGCCGACGTGCTGCGCGGGTTTGCGCTGCGTCCGGAGGAATCCGAACCGCGCGAGTATCTCACCAAGTTCGCGATGCAGATCGGCGTGGCGAATCTGTCGGAGGAAACAGCGGGCATCATCCGCGTCAGCTTCTCAGAAGGACATCGCTTTCCTGTGCTGGCGCGTCTCTATCGCGAAACCACCGGCCGCGGCGTCGAAGCGATCGCCAACGCGCTGCGGCTCTGGCGCGACAGCGGCAAGCTCGAGTTCGACGAAGATCCGCGCGATCTAGCCAAGCTGGCCTTCGGCGCGCTGACGGACGGGATGCGCATCCGCGCCGTCATGGGCGATCCCATGCCCCGATCAGAGTTGTTACGTCACATCGATCTCGGCGTTGACGTGTTTCTACGCGGCATCAAGCCGGAAAAGCCCCGAAAGACCCGTAGACGCAAATAGGCCGGCGCGAGCTTTCACTCACGCCGGCCTATTGCCCAGCGTCAGATCACTGCGAAGCGCCGGTAATCACGTGGCTTTCCAGCGTTTGCTGGACTTGGCGCGCGTCATAGATGTTCGCGATCGGCGGGGCTTCCTCGCCTTGGAACATCACGATCTCGACCGTCGCGTTGTGGGCCGAGATTTCGCGATAGGAAATGCCGCCAAAACGCGGCCGGCCCATCATTTCGACACGGGTGTCCTCATCGGCGTCACTGCCGACGATGACGAAATAGTCGTAGCCGTGCTGCAGCGTTGTTTCCGCGGCGCGATAGAGCAGATAGGTCTGCACCGTCTCGCGCGGCGTCATGGTGTCGCCGTTATAGGAAACGCGGATGCGGTTCGGCTGAACCAAAGTTTCGGCGTAGCCGTAGCGGCTGCTTTCGGATCTGGCTTGGTACGTCGGATGCGTCGCGCAGCCGGCCGCAAGCCCGGCCAAAGCGGCCAGGATGAGAATGCGCATGAATGTTATCCCTCTCAATATGAGTGAAGCCGCGGTCACCCGCGGGTCCGGCATAAAGAAAGGTACGCATTTCTTTGTTCGCAAGAGCCGCGCGCCAATAAATTTTAAGCGGGCGCCGTTGCTGTCTCCTCGGCAGCCGGCGCGTCCTTCGGTGCGAGCAGGAGATACATCGCCGGCGTCACGATGCGGGCGATCAGCGTCGAACTGATGAGGCCGCCGATCAGCACCATGGCGATGGGAGAGAAGAGGGGGGAATCTTCCAGCAGAAGCGGGGTCATGCCGCCGATGGCGGTGGCGCTGGTCAGCAGCACCGGCAGGAAGCGCACTTCGCCGGCCCGTTCGATCGCTTCCTTTAAGCCGACGCCGCGCGCGCGCAGCTGATTGGCGAATTCGACGAGCAGGATCGAGTTTTTGATCTCGATGCCGATGAGCGCGATGAATCCGATGATCGCGGTGAACGACAGTGATTCCCCGCCCAGCCAGAGCGCGATCAGCCCTCCCATGATGCCGAACGGAATAACGAATGCGACAACGCCGGTGACCGCGAACGTGCCGAACTCCAGCAGCAGCACGGCGAGCACGCCGAAAATCGCGATCAGAATGGCCGGCCCCAGCCCGCTGAAGCTGCGCTCCTGCGCTTCGGCCGTGCCGCCGAAGGAGATCGTATAGCCCGGCGGTCGCGGCAACGCCTCGAGCCGCGCGGCGACGTCCGCCGTTACCGCGCTGATGAGATAGCCGTTCTGCGTGTAGGCGCTCACCGTCGCGGTGCGCTCGCGCTGCACGCGGTCGATCGTCGCGGGGCCGCTTTCGAGCGTCGGCGCCGCGATCTCACTCAGCGGCACAGCGCCGCCTTGATTGTTCCAGACGAACAGGCGCTCCAGCGCCGATACTTCCATCGTGTTCGCGCGCGGCGCGCGCACCACGACCGGGAAGGCATCGCCTGCGGGATCGCGAAACTGCGACACGGGCGCGCCGCCAATGGCAATGCGCAGTGTTTGATCGATCGCGCCCGCCGAAACGCCGCGCAGCGCCGCTTCCGCGTCACTGATGTTGAGGTCGAGATCGATCAGGCGCTGGGCGGCGGGATTGGAGATGTCGCGCGTGCCGGGCGTCTCGCGGACAATTGTCTCCACCGCGCTCGCGATTTCGCCGATGGCGGCCAAGTCCGGACCGCTGATGCGCACCGCAATCGGCGCTTCGATCGGCGGGCCATTGGTGAATCGCCGCAGCGTTATGCGCGCGCCCGGATACCGGTCGAGCCGCTCGCGGATTTCCTCCAGCTTCGCCACGCCCTCCCGGCGATGCCAGACGCGGAAGCGGGCATAGACCTGGCCGACGTTGGAAATCTGTTCGGGCGGGATCTCGTTGTAGAAGATTTGCGGATTGCCGCGCCCCGCATTGGTGAAGCGCCACTCGATTTCCGGCGTCTCTGCGAGCACTTGATCGACGAACGCGACCGCGCGATCGGTTTCGCTGACAGCCGAACCCTGCGGCGTTTCTATCTCGACCAGGAAGTAGGGGCTGTCGTTCTCGGGAAAAAGGCTGAAGCCGAGCTGCGGAATGAGGCCGAGCGACAGGAAGAAACCCACAAGGCCGGCCATCACGGTCTTGCGCGGATGCCCGAGCGCGACATGGAGCGCGGGGCGATAGATGCCGTGAATGGCGCCCATCACGCCGTCGAGCAACAGATTGGATTTTCCGGAAGCTTCGCGCGGCAACAGGCGGCTTGCAAGAAATGGAATGATCGTCAGCGCCACCAGCAAAGACGCGGTGATCGTCGTCACCACCGCGATCGGCAGCGAACGCACGAATGCGCCGGCGCCTTCCGGCAGCGCCATGATCGGCACAAACGCCAAGAGCAGAGTCGCCGTGCAGCCGATTACGGCGACGTTGATCTCCTGCACGCCGGCGATCGCCGCCTCGCGCGGACTCAAGCCGTTGCGCAAGTGGCGCGCGATATTTTCGGTGACGACAATACTGTCATCGACGAGCAGCCCCAGCGCCAGCACGAAGCCCGCAATGGACAGCTGGTTCAGCGAATAGCCGAGCGCGTGGATGGCGGCGACGCCCATCGCCAGCGACAGCGGTATCGACACCATCACCACCATCGAGGCGCGGAAACCCAGCGGCAGCAGCGTCAGCAGCACCATGAGGATAGCGATGGCGAAGTCACGCCCGAGATTGCCGAGCCGGTGCTTCACCGTCTCCGACTGGTCGAAGCCGCGATGCAGCGTGATGTTGGCGGGCAGCGTCTCCGAGAACGCGTCGATCCGTTCGCGCACAGACGCGAGCACCGGAAAGATGTTCTCACCGAGGCGCGCGCGGGCGCTCACGAACACAGCGCGCTCGCCGTTATAACGCGTGATGTGCGCGTGCTCGTCATTGGCCCAGGCCACAACCGCCACATCGCCCACAGTGACGAGCGAACCTTCCTGCGCCCGCAGGGCCACGGCGCGGATTTCGTCTAGGCTGTTGTAGGACCCTGAGGTTTGCACGTTAAAGCGGCGTCCGCCCGCTTCGACGGCGCCGATCGGCGTGTCCGCGCCTTCGCGCTGCAAGGCGTCGGCGACGGCGCTGAGCGGCAGGCGGTACGCGGCGAGCTGATCGAGATTGACTGCAACGCGTACTTCCGCCGGCGGAGCGCCCCAGGTTTGCGCCTGCTGCACGCCCGGTGCGCGCTCCAGCGAGTCGCGCAGCGCCTTGGCGTAGGATTCCAGCTGCCGGTAGGAGGCGTCGGGGCTCGTCAGCGCAATTTGCACAATGCTCGTTTGCGCCGGATTGAAGCGGCGCGGGCGGATATCGACGATGCCATCCGGCAGGCGCGGGCGCACGACATTGAGCT
>Ga0196964_10000829_pt1 | contig 16942 bp, 17 predicted proteins | sample S1_10metaG_FD_148615 | JGI IMG/M metagenome (GOLD analysis project Ga0196964, IMG submission 148615) | Soil microbial communities from Anza Borrego desert, Southern California, United States - S1_10 | ecosystem: Environmental > Terrestrial > Soil > Desert | place: USA: California | collected...
CCTCGGCCTGCTGGTCTCCGTCGAAGCCGGCAAGATCCGCTCCGAGGGCCTCGGCGAGGTCCAGGAGATGATCGACATCTGCGACTTCGCCGTCGGCCTGTCGCGCCAGCTCTACGGCCTGACCCTGCCCTCCGAGCGCCCGGGTCACCACATGCTGGAGCGCTGGCAGCCGCTGGGGCCGGTGGCGGTGATCTCGGCCTTCAACTTCCCGGTCGCGGTCTGGGCCTGGAACGCGGCGCTGGCGCTGGTCTGCGGCGACCCGGTGATCTGGAAGCCGTCCGAGAAGACCCCGCTCACGGCGCTCGCCGCCCAGGCCGTGTTCGAACGGGCCGCCGCCCGCTTCGGGGAGGCGCCGCCCCACCTTTCCCAGGTGCTGAACGGCCTGCGCGACGTCGGCGAGGCGCTGGTCGACGATCCGCGCGCGCCGCTGGTGTCGGCCACCGGCTCCACCCGCATGGGCCGCGAGGTCGGACCCCGCGTCGCCGCCCGCTTCGGCCGCTCGCTGCTCGAGCTCGGCGGCAACAACGCCATGATCGTCACGCCGTCGGCCGACCTCGACCTGGCCGTGCGGGCCATCGCCTTTTCGGCCGTGGGCACCTGCGGCCAGCGCTGCACCAGCCTGCGCCGGCTGATCGCCCACGAGAGCATCGTCGACGGCCTGGTCGAGCGCCTGTCCGGCGCCTACGCCTCGCTGCCCATCGGAAACCCCCTCGAGGAGGGCGTCCTGGTCGGCCCGCTGATCGACGAGGCGGCGGCCGAGGCCTTCGACCGGGCGCTGGTCCAGGCCCAGGCCGAGGGCGGGACCCTCGTGCGCGGCGGCGGGCGGGCGGGCGCGGGCCTGCGGGGCGCCTACGTGCAGCCGGCCATCGTCCGCATGCCGGCGCAGACGCCGGTGGTCATGCACGAGACCTTCGCGCCGATCCTCTACGTCCTCGGCTACGCCGACTTCGAGCAGGCCGTCGCCCTGCAGAACGCCGTCCCGCAGGGGCTCAGTTCCTGCATCTTCACCGGCGACGTGCGCGAGAGCGAGCGGTTCCTGTCGGCGGTGGGTTCGGACTGCGGCATCGCCAACGTCAACATCGGCCCCTCGGGCGCCGAGATCGGCGGCGCCTTCGGCGGCGAGAAGGAAACTGGCGGCGGCCGCGAGTCCGGCTCCGACGCCTGGAAGGCCTACATGCGCCGCCAGACCCAGACGGTGAACTGGTCGACCGACCTGCCGCTGGCCCAGGGGGTCAAGTTCACCGTCTGAGTCCGCCCCCGTTTTGACGGCCGCTCGCGTCGCTGTGGCGCTCAGTTCCCCGCGCAGTCTTCGTCGCCCAGCCGCAGGCTGATCTCGCACGCGCGGATGACGCGCACGGACGAGGCCCCGCGGGACCCGTGGGCGCTGGCGCGGTTGGCGGTCTGCTGGCTGTTCTCACGCCACCCGAGCGCCGGCTCGTAGGCTGCGAGGTCCAGTTCTTCGCTGCCGACGGTGACCACCGGCGAGATGGCCTCGAAGTCCTGGCGGACGATGCGCGAGCCGACGACGGTCAAGCCTTCGGCCCCGGCCTCGGGCTCGGCCTCGGTCTGCGTGTCCTGGGCCAGGGCCGGCGTCGCGGCTGCAGCCATCAAGGCAGCGGCTGCGAGAAGGTTGCGGATGAGAGACATGGGACACCCTTCGATCATGGTCTTGCGCAACGTTCATCGCCGGCAGGCGGCCGGCGGGGTCAAACGGCCGCGGAGGGAATGCCGCCGTCCGCCGGGCGACCGGCGGACGGCGGTCGCCCCTGCTAGCGCGCCGCGGTGGCGGTCGGTCCGACCTCACCGGCGCGGCGCACCAGGCCCGCGAACTCGCTGCGTTCGTTGTCCAGGCCGCTCGGCCGGGCGTCGGTCATGGCCGCGATCTCACTCCACGACACCCCGTCGGAGATCCACGGATCGCCGCGCAGCTTCTGGCCCCAACTGGCCACCGCGATGGCCCAGCGGGTCGAGGCCGGCGCGCGCATCAGCTGTTCCACTGCGTCGCTGTCGCTAATCGGACGCTCCATCAGCTTCGAGGTCTGCTGGCGGGGGAGCTTGTAGCGGATGCGCAGGAAGGCGATCTCGGCGCTCCTGCCGTTGGCCGCGGGCCGTTCGCGCTGGTAGCGCAACGGATCGACCGTGTCCGGGCCGCCGACCGGGGTGATCTCGTAGAGGGCGGTGACCGACGCGCCCGAGCCGACTTCGCCGGCGTCGATGCGGTCATTGTTGAAGTCCTCGCGGTTCAACAGCCGCGTCTCGTAGCCGACCAGCCGCCACTCGCTGACCTGGGCGGGGTTGAACTCGACCTGGATCTTCACGTCGTCGGCGATCGGGAAGACGTTCGACTCGAAGTCGTCGCGGAAGACCTTGCGGCCCTCCTGCAGGCTGTCGACGTAGGCGGCCGCGCCGTTGCCGCTCTGCGCCAGCGTCTGCATCAGGGCGTCGTTGTAGTTGCCCCGGCCGAAGCCGTAGACCGACAGATAGACCCCCGACTTGCGCTTCTCGGAGACGAAGTCCTCGAGCTGCTCGGGGTTGTTGATGCCGACGTTGAAGTCGCCGTCGGTCATCAGGATGACGCGGTTGACCGCGCCGTCGCGGAAGTTCCGCTGGGCCAGGCTGTAGGCCAGCTCCAGCCCGGCCCCGCCCGCGGTCGAGCCGCCGGCCTGCAGCGCGTTGACGGCGCAGCGCAGCTTCAGCTTCTCCGAGCCGCTGGTGGGCTCCAGCACCGTGCCGGCGGCGCCGGCGTAAACGGCCAGGGAGACGCGGTCCTGCGGCCGCAGCTGGTCGATCAGCACGTTCAGCGACTGCTGGGCCAGTTGCAGCCGGTCCGGACCGTTCATCGAGCCGGACACGTCGACCAGGAACACCAGGTTCAGCGGCGGCCGTTCGGCGCGCGGGATGTCGTAGCCCTGCAGGCCGATGTGGACGATGCGCTTGCCGGCGTTCCAGGGCGAGGGCGTCACCGCCACGAACGGGCGGAACGGCTCGCTGCGGCTCTGGGGCAGCGGGTAGTCGTAGTCGAAGTAGTTGATCAGCTCCTCGACGCGGACCGCGTCGCGCGGCGGCAGGCGGCCCTCGCTCAGGAAGCGTCGGACGTTGGAATAGGACGCCGTGTCGACGTCGATGGAGAAGGTCGACACCGGCTGCTCGGCGGTGCGCTTGACCGGGTTCACCGTGGCGTCCGGATAGCGCTCGGTGTCGACGCCGGTCGGCATGTACGGCTGGCCCGATTGGGGCGCGACGACGCCGGCGTACCCTCCCGTGATGGTCGGCGCGAAGTCCTGTCGGCCGGCGCGACTGCCGGTGATCGTCACCTCCTGGGCGGTCCGGGCCTCACCGGTCGGCGGCGGCGGCGGCGGCGGCGGCGGCGGCGGCGGTGGCGGCGGCGGCGGCGGGGCGATGCTCGGCGCGTAGGCCCGGGGCGGACTGCCGCGGCCCCGGTAGTCGTCGCCGTCGCCGACGGTGCGGAAGCCGAGCTCGGCGCAGGCCGCCGCCGTCGGCTCGCCGTCGCCGCGCTCGTAATCCGTGCGCTCGACGCCCGCCTGCGGCGCCTGGGCGGCGCTGGGCAGGGCCAGGGACGTTATCAAGGCCGCCGAGGCGGCGGCTCGGAACCAGCGGGACTGCGCCATGTCGATCTCCCTCATTACGACTTCGTAATGGGGATACCGGCGTTCGTCGGAATAAAGGCGAAGCTTTCGCCGAACTATGGCGTTCAGACCGCCAGCACGTCGTGGTGGTCGTGGTGGCGCTTCAGCCACACCGCCGCGTAGCTGCAGATGGGCTTCAGCTTCACGCCCTTGTCGCGGGCGTGGTTGGCCAGGGCCTGCATGAAGATGTCCGCCGCGCCCGTGCCGCGCAACGGCGGCTCGGCCTCGACGTGCAGTATGGCCAGGGTGTCGCCGTTCTGGGCGTATTCCGCCCAGACCAAGCCGTCGTCGAACGCCATCTCGTAGCGATGCTCGTCGGGGCGGTGCTCGATGAGGTTCTCGTTCATGGTGTGCATGTCGGTGATCCTTCGGCCCTTCAATCCGCAGGCCCGGAGGAGCGTTCCCGACGTGCGCCCGCTACGTCGGGCGGGCGTTGAACAGCTGCATCAGCCCGATGAAGCTCTTCACCGCGAACCAGATCGAGAAGATCAGGTAGGCGATCACCGCCACCGGAATGAGCAGGAAGCCGATCAGCACCGGCGCCAGCACCACGCAGGCCACGATCAGGCCCAGCATCCACCAGAACACCGTCCAGAACATCTTGATCTGCTGGTCGAGGTGGGTCCGCACCCAGGGCGCGGCGCCGTCGCGGCTGACGTAGGCCACGATCACCCCGATGGGGCTGATCAGGTGCGCCGAGAACACGCCCACGATGTAGAGGATGTAGGCGATGACCGCCGCCACCTTGCCCTCGTCGGCGTGCGCCTGGGGCGGTGTCTGGGTGGTCGGGGCCGGCGTCATGGACTCGGTCATGGCGTCCTCACGCTATCCAGGTCTTGGGGTTGTATATGGGCTCTCCGCGGTGCAGGCGCACGATCCCGACGAAACACCTGAGCGTGACCCAGACGAAGAGGCCGAACAGGACCGGTATGCCCAAACCGACCATCAGGCCCAGGGTTCCCGCCACCGCGGCGGCCAGGGCGATCCAGAAGGTCCTGATCTGGAAGGTGTAGTGGCTGCGCAGCCAATTCGACGCCTCGAGCCGCGCGCGCGTCGCCAGCATCACTCCGGGAATCGCCGGAATGGCCGGAATGACCAGCGCGGCGAGGTAGAGCAGGTAGACCGCGAAGGCGGTCCGCTTGGCCTCGGGACCGACCTCGCCGGCGGCGAAGGCGTCGGCGCTCGCGCCGGCCCCGTACTCGCGCGCCGGCTCGCGGCGGGGCTCGACGGGCGGGGGCGGCGCGGATTCGGGCCTGAGCGTCGGGGCGTGCGGGGCGGACTCCCACGGCTCGGGACCGAAATGATCCTCGGCCGGCGGGGCCGGCGGCGAGGCGGCGGGCGGCGCCTCGACCGGAGGCTCCTCGTACGGGGGTTCCTCGACGGGAGGCCCCTCGTACGGAGGCTCCTCGACCGGGGTTTCTCGGGGGCGCTCGCCGGGCGCGAAGTCCGGCTGGTCGTCGACGCGCGGCGGCGGGCTTTCGACCAGCCGTTCGTCGTCGCCGGGGCCGGGGCCCTTGGGATCGGTCATGCGCCTCAGCCCTGCGGCGCGGCGGGGCAGCGGACCAGCGGAACCGAGGCGAACGGACCGCCCGCGATGGCCAGGCTGTCCGCGTCGCCCGTGAACGTCAGCCGCGGCGAGGTCTCCTCGCCCTCGGCCGTGCAGCGCGCGTCGACGGTCCAGCCCGCGGCCGTGTGCTGAACGGCGGCGGGGTCCCAGCTGCAGCTCACCTCGCCCGCGGTCGACAGGCCGTCGGCGCGAACCTCCCATGCGCCGGTGGCGCAGAGGCCGGGGTTGGCGGCCCACGTCCCGACGAAGGCCTGGGCGGCCGGCTCGCCGGGCGGCGGGGCCGGCGGCGCCGGGGCGGGAACCGGCTGCGGCTCCGAGCCCGGAGGCGCGGCGTCCTTGTCGCCGCCGGCCTGTCCGCAGGCGGTCAGGGCCGCAAGGGAGACGATGAGGAGGATCCAGGGGCGCATGGCGCTACTCCCGCGAGAGGATGACTTCGCAGCCGACCGCGTCGGCCCCGGCGATGGCTTCCGGCTTCTCCGCGCGCACCCGCACGGCGCGCACCCGCGCGTCGGCCAGCAGCTCGCGGGCCAGCCGCTCGACGTACTCCTCGACCAGCTCCACATGGCCGACGTCGGCGTTGGCCTGGGCCCGGGCGACGATGACGTCGTAGTCGACGGTGTCGGCCAGGTGCTCCACCCGCTGGTCCCCCAGGGTCAGCTCGACCTCGACGATCAGCGGCTGGCGGCGGCCCTTCTCGTGCGCATGCACTCCGATGCGGGCGTCGATGCGCAGGCCGCGGACGAACGCCTTGAGCGCCTCGCGCCGGATCTGGACCGGAGCCGCCACGGGAGCTGGGAAGGACTGGGTCAAGCGGGCGTCTCCCCATCGACGATGTCGGGCGTGCGCCAGGCCAGGTGCTGGCCGCCGTCGACGGCAATCATCTGGCCGGTCACCGACGGAGCGTCAACGAGATAGAGCACGGCGCGGGCGATCTCCTCGGGCGTCGCGCGCCGCCGCAGCGGCACGTTGGCGGCCTCGGCGGCGAAATCCTCCGGCGCCTGGTGGATCGAGGGCAGGGTCGGGCCGGGCCCCACGGCGTTGACCCGGATGCGCGGGGCCAGCGCCTGGGCCAGGGTCTTTGTCGCCGCCCACAGGGCCGCCTTGCTGAGCGCGTAGGTGAAGAACTGCGGATTGGGCTTCCAGACCCGCTGGTCCAGCAGGTTGACGATCGAGGAGCCCTCCGGGGCCTGGGCGGCGAAGGCCTGGGCCAAGGCCAGCGGGCTTCTCAGGTTGGTCTCCATGTGCGCGTCCCAGCTGTCGCGCGTCATGGTCTGCACCGTGTCCTCCCGGAACACCGAGGCGTTGTTGACCAGCAGCGTCAGCGGGCCGAGCGCCTCCCGGGCGCGCTCGACCAGGCCGGCGGCCTTGCCCTCGACCGCCAGGTCGGCCTGCAGCGCCGTGCTGCGGCGGCCCCTGGCGGCGATCTCGGCCGCGACCGCCTCCGCCTCGCCCTTGGAGGTGCGGTAGTGGACGGCCACGTCCCAGCCGGTCTCGGCCAGCGCCAGGGCCAGGGTGCGGCCGATGCGCCGCGCCCCGCCGGTGACCAGTGCGACCCTGCTCATCCAGCGCTCCAGACGAACGCCCCCATGGCGCAGATCCAGGCGGCGAAGCCGGCGTAGACGAAGGGGCGGGGCAGGGTGCGTTTGGCCGCCACCGCCAGCAGCACGGCGGCGGCCGCGGCCACCGCCACGGCGGGGGCGCCCATGAAGGTCTCGGAGACCGGCAGCGGCCGCACCAGGGCGGCGGCGCCCACGGCGCCGAACAGGGTCAGGGACGTGCCCACCGCCACGTTGACGAAACCGCGCGCGCCCAGGCCCTGGCGCGCGGCCACGGCGGCGGCGGCGATCTCGGGCAGGGCGGCGCCGGCGCCCAGCATGGTCAGGCCGGCGATCAGGTCGCCGTCGGCGCGGCCGGCGGCCCAGGCGGCGACCTCGCGCAGGGCCAGCCAGGTCCCCAACCCGGCCAGGCCGACGCCCAGCACGATCAGGCCGAGCGCGGGCGCGGGCTTCAGCCGCGGACCGGCCGGGGCCTCGGCCTTGACGTCGAGACGGGCGGCGCGGACGGCGCACAGCAGGGCCCCCAGCAGCATCAGCCCGCCCTCGAGGCGGGTGATCTGGCCGTCGAAGGCCACGAACAGCAGCGCGCCGGCGGCGATGGCCGAGGCCATGGCGAAGGTCCGGCCCCCGCGCGCCTCGTCCTCCACGCCGGAGGCGGCGATGAAGGCGGCGATGAAGGCGTTGGCGACGAAGGAGCCGGCCACCGCCCCGACCGCGGCGCCGGGCAGGTCGATCTGCGCCGCGCGCATGGCGAAGGCGAACTCGGGCACGGCCGAGGCCAGCACCGCCACGAAGGCGGCCAGGCCGGCGGCGGCCGGTGCGATGAGCGCGCGGCTGCCGCGCGTGAGGGCTTCGCCGCCGGCGAAGGCCAGCAGCACGCCCACGATCAGCCCGAGAAGCGCCCCCATCGTCTCCATGGGCGCGCTTAGTCGAGCCGGCCGAACTCGAAGATGTTCAGGGCGCCCATCACCACGATGAAGGCCAGAACCATCAGAATCGCGTCCATAGGGGGGTCTCCCGGCTGAGGCTTCGGGGATTAAACGCGCGAACGGCGGGGGGCAAGCCGCGGCCTCCCTTCTCCTGCGGGAAGGAGGCGTGTAGCCAGAGCCCCATGACCTGGCGACGCGCCGTCGAGCCCTTCACCCGTCCGCTGTTCTTCGCCTGGTCGAGGCTGATGCGCGGCAAGACGCTGGGCGTGCGCGGCCTGGTGTTCGATGAAGCCGGGCGCGTGCTGCTGGTCGAGCATACCTATCTGCACGGCTGGCACCTGCCCGGCGGCGGCGTCGACGCCGGGGAGACGGCGGAAGGCGCGATGGTGCGGGAGCTGCGCGAGGAGGCCGGCGTCGAGCCGCTGGAGCGGCCCCGCCTGCTGTCGATCCACGCCGCCGAGCGCTTCTTCCGCGGCGACCACGTGCTGGTCTACCGCATCGACCGCTGGCGCAGGGTGAAAGCGTCCAGCCACGGCGAGATCCTGCGCGCCGAGTTCTTCGCTCCCGACGCCTTGCCCGAGGGGACGACGCGCTCGACGCGCGACCGTATCGCCGAGGCGCTGGGCGAGGCGGAGCCCTCGATGGAGTGGTAGCGGGGCCCGTTCACCCCATCGGCGTGAACGGCGTCCGCGTGCAGACGCCGGCGATCGGGCGGCCGCCCTCGACGCCCTCGATGCGGCCCGTGGCATGCTCCAGCTTCACCCTGTCCGCGCCCCGGGTCAGGGCCACCGCGACCTCGTCGGCCGAAGCGATCTGGCCGGTGGTGGCGGCGCACTGCGGGCCCGTCGCGCACCAGCGCCTGCGGTCATGGTCGATGCTGTAGCGCCGGCCCTCGCCGTAGGGATCGTCCAGCACGCAGACGACGTCGATGTTCATGAACAGGGGGTCTTTCGCCGGCTTCTGGCAGCCGGCGAGCGCCACGCCCGCCACCAGGAAAAGCACGCTCCGCTTCATGGCCGCATCTCCGCGCCCGTTGACCGTTCGGGCAGCTTAACGGCGCAGGAACCGAGCTGTATACGGCCCGCAGGGGGGTTGTCAGGGCGTGTTTTCAAGATAGTTCATATTTTTCAATGCTTTGAATGACACCGGCCCGGCGGGCGCAGAATCCGCCGCCCGCCCCCATCCCGCGCCTCCGCAGGCGGCCTATATTGGCCCGTCCATGGACGACTCGCTCACCCCGCACAGCACCCTTTCCGGCGCGGACCTGATCCGCGACGAGGCCCGGCGCGCGCCGTCGGGGCCGGGGGTCTACCGCATGCACGGGGTCGACGGCGAGGCGCTCTACGTCGGCAAGGCGCGCGACATCAGGAAGCGCATCGCCCAGTACGCCCAGGGGCGCTTCCACACCCAGCGCATCGCCGCCATGGTCGCCCTCACCCGGTCCATGGAGTTCATCTCCACCAGGACCGAGACCGAGGCGCTGCTGCTCGAGTGCAACCTGATCAAGCGCCTGAAGCCCCGCTTCAACGTGCTGCTCAGGGACGACAAGAGCTTCGCCGAGATCGTCATCCGCCGCGACCACCCGGCGCCGCAGATCCGCAAGCACCGCGGCGCGCGCACCATCAAGGGCGACTACTTCGGGCCCTTCGCCTCGACCTGGGCGGTGAACCGCACGCTCAACACCCTGCAGAAGGCCTTCCTCCTCCGCTCCTGCTCGGACAGCGTGTTCGAGACGCGGACGCGGCCGTGCATGCTGCACCAGATCAAGCGCTGCTCGGCCCCGTGCACGGGGCTGATCTCGCCCGAGGCCTACATGGGCCTGGTCGAGGAGGCCGAGGCGTTCCTGAACGGCCGCAGCCGCGCCGTGCTGGGCCGGCTTTCGCAGGACATGCAGCGGGCGTCCGACGACCTGGACTTCGAGACCGCCGCGCGGCTGCGCGACCGCATCCGGGCGCTGTCGGCGCTGTCGATGGAGCAGTCGATCAACCCCAGGACCGTGGACGAGGCCGATGTCTTCGCCCTGCACGCCGAGGGCGGCCAGGCCTGCGTGCAGGTATTCTTCTTCCGGGCCGGCCAGAACTGGGGGAACAAGGCCTACTTCCCGCGCGTCGACCGCAGCGACGAAGACCCGGCCATCCTGGAAGCCTTCCTGGGCCAGTTCTACGACGACCGTCCGCCGCCGCGGCAGATCCTGGTCAGCCACGAGCCGGCCGAGTGCAGGCTGCTGGCCGAGGCCCTGTCGCTGAAGGCCGGGCGCAAGGTCGAGATCCTCAAGCCCCTGCGAGGCGAGAAGCGCGAGCTGGTCGGCCACGCCATGACCAACGCCCGCGAGGCCCTCGGTCGCAAGCTGGCCGAGAGCTCGGCGGTCGGAAAGCTGCTGGACGGCGTGTGCGAGGCGTTCGGCCTGGAGGCGCGGCCCGAGCGGATCGAGGTCTACGACAACAGCCACGTGCAGGGCACGAACGCCGTCGGCGCCATGATCGTGGCCGGCCCCGACGGCTTCCAGAAGAACCAGTACCGCAAGTTCAACATCCGCTCGGCCGACCTCGAGCCGGGGGACGACTACGGCATGATGCGCGAGGTGCTGGGCCGCCGTTTCGCCCGCCTGGTGAAGGAAGAGGAGGCCGGCGAGAACCCGCCGCGCCCCGACCTGGTGCTGATCGACGGCGGCCTCGGCCAGCTCGGGGCGGTGACCGAGGTGATGGCCGAGCTCGGCGTCGAGGACATCCCGGTGGTCGGCGTGGCCAAGGGGCCGGACCGCGACGCCGGCCTCGAGCGCTTCTTCATCCCCGGCAAGCCGCCCTTCATGCTGCAGCAGAAGGACCCGGTGCTCTACTACCTGCAGCGCCTGCGCGACGAGGCCCACCGCTTCGCCATCGGCAGCCACCGCACGCGGCGCTCGATGGACATCAAGCGCAACCCGCTCGACGAGATCGAAGGCATCGGCCCGCGCCGCAAGCAGGCCCTGCTGCACGCCTTCGGCTCGGCCAAGGGGGTGAGCCGCGCCTCGGTCGCCGACCTGGCCAAGGTCGAAGGGGTCAACGAGGCCATGGCCCAGCGCATCTTCGACTTCTTCCGGCCGGGGCGGTAGGGCTCTAAGTTGCGCCGACCGCCGCGAGGGAATCACCGATGACCGCCGTCAATCCGCTGCCCAACATCCTGACCTGGATCCGGCTGATCGCGGGCCTGATCATGTTCACCCTGCTGGCGGGGGCGGCGGGGGGCATCCCGTTCCTGTCCGACCAGCTGGTGGTCGACAGCCAGTTCGACATGATCCGCTGGGCCTTCTTCGCCTTCGTCATCGGCGCCGTGACCGATTTCCTCGACGGCTTCCTGGCCCGCAAGCTCCACGCGGAGACCGCCTGGGGCGCGACGCTCGATCCGATCGCCGACAAGATCCTGATCTGCGGCACCATCCTCGGCCTCTTCGCGCTTCGGCCGCTGCCCGAGGTGGCGGTGCCGGCGGCCGTGATCCTGTTCCGAGAGTTCGCGGTCTCGGCGCTGCGCGAGAGCGCCGCCTCGCGCGGGGTCAAGCTGCACGTCACCTGGCTGGCCAAGTGGAAGACCGCCCTGCAGCTCGTGGCCTTCGGCCTGCTCATGCTGGTCGAGGCCTGGGCGGCGCTCGGCCTCGAGGTCGACCCCAACGTGCTGACCCCGACCCGCAACGTGGCGGTGGGGCTGATCTGGATCGCCGGCCTCGTCACCCTGTGGACCGGCGGCGAGTACGTCATGGCCGCGCGCAAGGCGATCCCGCACGAACGGTGACAGCCCAAGTCTTCTCCTTCAGGGGGAGGGCGCCGCGAGGCGGCGGAGGGGGGCGACGCGCCGCCGTTCCCCTCCGTCACGCGCGCCGACCAGCCTCGCCATGATGGGGAGGGTTCGTCTCACCTGCCGTTGAGTTCGCGCACCAGGGCCTCGCGCCCGTAGACCTTCAGCAGCCCTCCTGGATGCCGGACGCGGCCACGTGCACCGAGCGATTCAGCCGCCGGTCGTAGGCGTAGGCGCCGCCCAGCGAGTGGATGTTGCCGTCGAACACGGCCCCGATCACCTCGCCCCTGGCGTTGAGCGTCGGCGACCCCGAGGCCCCGCCGATGATGTCGCCGGTGGCCGAGAAGTTGAACACGGTGTCGAGTTTGACGCGGTCCTTGGCGGCGAACCAGCTCTGCGGCAGGTCGTAGGGGGGTTGGCCGGTGGCCCGCTGGTAGAGGCCGCCGAGCGTGGTGAACGGGGTGATCTCGCGGCCGCGTTCGGTCCAGCCCTCGACCGCGCCGTAGGTGATGCGCAGGCTGAAGGTGGCGTCCGGATAGATGGCGTCGCCGTAGACCGCGAAGCGCGCCTGGGCGATCCGGGTGGTCGCGGCGGACACCGGGCCGGTGACCTTGGCCTCGACCTCCCTGCGGATGTTGCGGGCCGCCGGATCGAGCGCCAGCGCCAGCTTGATCATCGGGTCGTCCGAGGCCTCGACGGCGGCGCGGCCGCCGTCGAACAGCGCCTTGCGCACGGCCGGATCGGCGAGCTTCGAGCCGGCGACCAGGCGGTCGGCGACGGTCTCGGGGCTGTCCCGGCCGAGGATCGCGACCACGTTGGCGTCGTCGGTTCCGAGCGCCTCGCGCATCTTCGACAGCCAGTGGCCGAGGTAGATCTCCTCCAGCTGCGGCTCGACCCGCGCCGCGGCGGCGAGCTGGCTCTCCAGCCGTCCGAGCGCGGCGTCGGAGAATTCCGGCAGCCGCTCGGCCGCGCCCTTCTCGCGCTCGTAGGCGGCCCGCACCAGCGAACGGGCGTAGCCGAACAGCTTTGAGTTCCCCGATGCGTTGCCGGCGTTGGACTCCAGGAAGTAGTAGGTCGGATAGAGGTCGCGGAACGCGACGTAGGCGGCCTCGATCTCGGCCCACGGGTCGCCGGTGACGCCGGCCAGCACGGGGTCGGCCGCGACCCGGGCGCGCAGCTCCGCCTCCTCGCGCCGCTTGCCGGCCAGGAAGGCGTCGTCGAGCAGGGCGCGCAGGCGTCCGTTGAAGACCTTGAAGCCGTTCTCCAGCCCGATCAGGGCGTCGGACACCAGCCGCGCCCCCTCCGGCCCCGAGTTGCCGACCTGGACCAGCTTGCCGCGCAGCTCGGCGCGGATCAGGAGCTCCGCCGGCAGCGACACCGAGCGCAGGAACTCCAGCCGCGAAAGGGTGTAGCCCCGCTGGGTCGAGCCCGGGTTGCCGGGCACGAAGATCGGCTCGCCGGCGCGCGGCGGGGCGGGGTTCCACCTCAGGAAGGTCGGCGTCTTCGCCGGCTTGCCGTCGGCGTAGAGGCGGATGAAGGAGACGTCCAGGTTGTAGCGGGGGAAGTTGAAGTTGTCGGGGTCGCCGCCGAAGAAGCCGGTCTTGAACTCCGGCGCGAACACCAGGCGCACGTCCTCGTAGCGCCGGTAGGTGTAGAGCCGGTACTGGCCGCCCTCGTAGAGCGAGATCACCTGGCAGCGCAGCCCGGTCTTGCCCTCGCAGCCGGACTTCTCGATGGCGGCGGTGGCCGTCCCGATGGCCTGGATCAGCTCCGCGCCGGTCTTGCCCTGGCCGGCCGCCTTGACCAGGTCGGTGACGTCCTCGATCGACTGCAGCACCTCGGCCGTCATGCCCGGGCAACGCTTTTCCTCGGCCCGCGCAGCGGTCAGGAAGCCGGTGGCGAAGTAGTCCTGCTCGGGCGTCGACAACGCGCCGGCGCAGGCCTCCACGCAATGGTAGTTGGTCATCATCAGACCATCCCGGGAGACGACCGAGGCGGAGCAGCCGGGGATGCGCGCCGCCGCCCCGCGCACGCGGTCGAGCCAGGCGCCGTCGATGGTCACGCCGTACTTCTCGCGCACCGTCGCGCTCGGGAAGTTGTCGACCGTCCACATGCCCTCGTCGGCGGCGGCCCCGCCGGCGGCGAGCGAAACGGCGAGCGCGGCGACGCCCGCGAGAAGCTTTTGAGGTGTCATGGAAGCGGGGCCCCCGAGCCGGCATGAGACTGTTTCGGCGATTGGTAGCCCAGCCGCCTGCGACGACGCCAGTTCTCGCGCCGGCCCTTACTCCGAATTAATTTGGTATCGACGCGCCTGCGAGAGACTAAGCAGGCTCAGAGGGGGACGGGCCGCGGCATGTCGCTGGCGTTATCGACGCTGATCTACGAGTGGCGCCGCTACATGGCCGCGGTGATGGCGCTCGCCTTCTCCGGCCTGCTGGTGCTGGCGCTGGTCGGCATGTTCATGGGCATCGGCAAGGCCTTCACCGCCCAGATCGACCGCTCGCGCGCCGACATCATGGTGTTGGCCCCGGGGGCCACCGCCCTCTTCAACGGCGGGCCGTCGGGCGTGCCGCGGCGGATCATGCCGCTGGTCTACTCCAACCCCGAGGTGGTGGCGGTGGCCGACCTCGACGGCTCCGGCGGCCGTTTCCAGAACATCCTGCCGCCCGCCGATCCGGGCGCGCCGAAGAAGAAGGGCCCCGACCCCGCCCGCAAGATGGAGTTCGTCAACGTCACCACCATCGATCCGGTGCCGGGGGCGGTGACGGTGCCGATCGACTATTCCAACGAGCTGCTGGAAGCCCTGCGCCAGCCCTACGCCGTGGCGGTGGACGAAACCGCCCTGCCGCGCCTGGGCGTCAAGCTGGGCGACAAGGCCATCTACAACGGCAAGACCATCCGCATCGCCGCCGTCACCCGCGGCTACCCCAACATGATGCAGGCCACCCTGGTGATGAGCCGCGACACCCTGCGCATGCTGGGCGAGGCCAACACCGGCCAGCGCGTGGGCCCGCTGGTGGTGCAGGTCCGCGACCCGGCCAAGGCCGAGCTGGTGCGCGACCAGCTGAACGCCCGCGCCAACGGACAATTCCGCGCCTGGACCCGGCCAGAGCTCAGCAAGGCCAACGAAGGCGCCATGATGAAGGAGAGCTTCATCGTCATCATCCTCGGCTTCGCCGTCTTCATCGGCATCATCATCGGCATCGCCATCACCTGGCAGACGCTGCGCGGCGCCATCATGGCCAACATCAAGGAGTTCGCCTCGCTGCGCGCCCTCGGGGTCTCCATGGGGTCGCTGCGCCGCATCGTGGTGGAGCTGAGCTTCTGGGTCGGCCTCGTCGGCATCCTCGGCGCCGGCGTCCTGACCTTCGGGGTGACGATGCTGGCCGGCGTCTTCGGCCTGACCATGTCCTACCCGATCCCCATGGTGATCGGGGTCAGCATCCTGCTCCTGATCATCGCGCTCCTCTCCGGCATGCTGTCGCTGGGCGTGCTCAAGAACAGCCAGCCCGCGGACCTGCTGCGATGACCGCCCTGCACGCGAAGGCCGGCGAGGCCGCCATCGAGGCCAGGGGCCTGGTGAAGCGGTTCAAGACCGGGCGAACCTACATCGAGGTGCTGAAGGAGATCGACTTCGACGCCCGCCACGGCGACCTGACGATGGTCATGGGACCGTCGGGCTCGGGCAAGTCGACCCTGATCGCGGCCCTCTCCGGGCTGCTGAAGCCCGACGCCGGCCGTGTCGACACGCTCGACGTCGACGACCTGTGGAAGCTCGGCGCCGGCCGCATCGACAAGTTCCGGCTCGACCACTGCGGCTTCATCTTCCAGGGCTTCAACCTGTTCCCGGCGCTGACCGCCCTGCAGCAGGTGATGACCGTGCTGAAATACCAGGGCGTGCCCAAGGACGAGGCCTACCGGCGCGCCAAGGCGGCGCTGGACGAGGTCGGCCTGGGTCCGCGCATCAACCAGCGGCCCTCCGAGCTCTCGGGCGGCGAGAAGCAGCGGGTGGCCATCGCCCGCGCCCTGGCCAAGAACCCGCAGCTGATCTTCGCCGACGAGCCGACCTCGGCGCTCGACGGCGAGAACGGCCAGGTGGTGATCCGCCTGCTCAGGCGGGCGGCGACCGAACACGGCGCGGCGGTGATCTGCGTGACCCACGACCCGCGTCTGGAGACCCACGCCGACCGCGTCATCCACATCGAAGACGGACGCATCCTCGACGACGTCCGCAGAACGCCATCGCCGGACCAGGGCCCCGTCGCCCCGGTCGGCCACTGACCCCCGGGGGATTGATATGCTCGGCTTCCTCAAGAGGCCCTGGTTCTGGATCCTGATCGTCGTCGCCGTGCTCGGCTTCGTCGGCTTCCAGTTCGTGCAGGCCCAGGCCAAGGCCAAGAAGGAGGAGGCGGCCAAGGCCGCCGCCGCCAAGGTCGACAGCCCCTACGCCGCCATCGCCAACGGCAAGGCGGACGTCGAGGGCGGCATCATCCAGGTCGCGGCCCGGCGGGGCGGCGTCGTCCGGGCCGTCTACGTCCAGGAGGGCGACCGGGTCACCGCCGGCCAGATCCTCGCCCGGCAGGAGGACGACGAGCCCCGCCTCGCCGTCCAGCGCGCCCGCGCCGAGGTCAGCCAGGCCGCGGCGCAGCTGGCCATGACGCGCGTCGAGATCGAGACCGCGCGGCGCGAGTACGCCCGGCTGGAACGCCTGACCGCGCGCAACTTCGTCGCCGCCCAGCGCCTGGACACCGCCCGCGACGCCATCGCCGCGGCCGAGGCCAAGCTGGCCTCCCAGGTCGCCGCCGTCGGCACCGCCCAGGCCCGCCTGAACGAGGCCCAGTACAACCTCGAACTGACGGTGGTCCGCGCGCCCATGGCGGGCACCGTGGTGCGCCGCTACGCCAACCCCGGCTCCGGCGCCTCGACGCTCAACGTCTCCAACATGTTCGACCTCGAACCCGACGCGCCGCGCATCGTGCGCGCCGAGATCGTGGAGAGCGCCATTCCGCACGTGACGCTCGGCCAGCAGGTGGAGTTGTCGCCGGAATCCGACCCGACCAAGGTCTATGTCGGCCGCGTGCTGCGCCGCGCCGCCGTCTTCGGCGCCCGCAAGCTGCAGTCCGACGACCCCTCCGAGCGCACCGACGAGCGCGTGGTCGAGGTGGTGGTCAGCGCCGAGGGCGCGCCGTTCCTGATCGGCCAGCGCGTGCTGGTGAAGTTCATGAAGCCCGGCAAGCCGGCGGGCGTGCGCCGCGCCACGCCCCGCGGCGTCGGCCCCGAACAGGCGATGCAGGCGCCCAGGCGCTAGCGGACAGCTCGTTCGCCTCCAGGGGGCGTGGCTCCGGCGAGGGTCCGCCCGGCCACCGGGACCGGGCGAACCCGTCCCCTCAGCCGCCGCCGAAGATGAAGTCCGAGCTGGTGATCTGGCTAGGCGCGATGCCGGACAGGATCAGGGTGCTGGACCCGTCGCCGTAG
>Ga0196964_10000830_pt1 | contig 16926 bp, 24 predicted proteins | sample S1_10metaG_FD_148615 | JGI IMG/M metagenome (GOLD analysis project Ga0196964, IMG submission 148615) | Soil microbial communities from Anza Borrego desert, Southern California, United States - S1_10 | ecosystem: Environmental > Terrestrial > Soil > Desert | place: USA: California | collected...
GGCGTAAGCCAAGCCGATGACACGGAAGCTCACTCCCAAGCAGGAGGCGTTCCGTATTGCGTACCTGGAAAACGGTGGAAATGGACGGCAGGCGTACAAGATCGCCTATGACGCCCATGGCATGTCTGACCAGTCTGTGGACAAGGAGGTCAAGAAACTCCTCAAGAACCCCCTGCTCAACCCCCTGTCGGATAAGATTCAGATACAAGCCGAAGCTAAGGCCTTGTTAACGTTTGAGGAGCATATGGACAACCTCAAGCGCATAGCCGACAAGGCGGAGGCGGATGGCAAGTATGCGGCGGCCTACGGAGCCGAGGTGAAGCGCGGAGAACTGCGTAGATTCTATGTCAAACAGGTGGAAACGGGAGAGGCCGGGGCGTTTTCGCAGATGTCCGACGATGAGTTGATCGAGTATATTCGCCGCAACGATTCAGCGCCTGGGGCAGCCAAGGTGCGCCACTAACCCGGTGAGCCACCTTGAGCGCCCCCAATATACCCCCTGGCACCCCCCGTAGGCATTTGGAGGAACTGGCGGAAGCCAAAAGAGAATTGCGCCTGCGCTTGGAGCGTGAGAGGCAGGCCGCCCCCAGCGGGGGGTTGATGGCTTTCATTCGATACTTCTGGCACGTTCTTGAACCAGTCGATCCCTTTGTTGAGGGGTGGCCGCTGGAGTGTTTGTGTGCCCACCTTGAGGCCATCACCAACGGTGAGACTGTCAACATAGAGGGCGAGGAAAAACCTCTCAATCGTCTCGCAGCAAACGTTCCACCCGGGTTCATGAAGCTGTGCGCGGATAGTACGCCGATCCTTACGCCAGACGGCTACCGCACCCATGGAGACCTCCGTCCCGGGGACAGAGTGTTTGGGCCGGATGGTGTGCCTACCGAGGTGGTTCGCATCTCACCCAAGGCGCTCGCTGACTACGAGGTTACATTCAGCACGCACGAAACCATCAAGTGCAACGGCGATCACCTGTGGCACGTCTACGACCGATGGGCAAGAAAACACAAGATCATAGACACCCGGGAACTATATGAGTCGGCTAAGGAGCCAGATCGCAGCCGCTTCTTCATTCCCGATACGCGGTGCCTCCAGTTCCCTGAGCGCGAGCTTCCGCTTCATCCCTACTTCCTGGGGTGTTGGCTGGGTGACGGGAATTCATCCAAGCCCGCCATCTCGCACGCAGCCTCCGATGTTGAGCACATAAACAAGCTCGACAGTTTGGGGTATCGCGTGACCATTCAGTATCCCCAGGGAAAAACGCTGCACTCCAATTTCTGCCACCAGGGGATTATCGAGACCCTGCGCGAGATGGGCCTGTTCAAGAACAAGCACATTCCCGTTGAATACTTGACGGCGAGCGAGGAGCAGCGGCTGGAGCTTCTGGCGGGCCTTATTGATACAGACGGGACCGTTGACCCCGAGCGCGGTCGCTGCACATTCTACACGTGCAGCCCGGAGCTTGCAGAAGGCATGCAGCTTCTTGTCCTTTCGCTTGGCATGAGGCCGTACCTGACGGTCATGGATGCCCCTGGGTATGAGGATTACAAGTCGGACAAAACGTATCATCTTGTGGGGTTCCAGCCTGATCGCCATCTGCCGACCGCTATTCCGCGAAAGCAGGTCAGACGCCTCGACTTCGCTAGGCGCAAGCGCGCAATCGTGGACGTTCGCAAGTCCGCTTCTCCCGAGATGGGGCACTGCATAACCGTGGCCCGAGAAGACGGCCTGTACGTGGTTGGGCGCACAAATATCGTGACCCACAACAGCCTGACGGTCCAAGTCTTCTGGAAGGCATGGGAATGGGGGCCGCGAGAGATGCCCCACCTGCGTTATGTATCGTTTTCCTATTCACCGACGCTCACCGAACGCGACAATGAAAAGCTACGCAACCTTGTCTGCTCGCCAGAGTACAAGGAGATGTGGGGGCATGTCTTCAAAGTCATAGGTGACGGCAAGGTGATGATCACCAATGACAAGACGGGTTCCAGTCTCGCTTCGTCGTTTGGTTCGGTGGGTACAGGCATCCGCGGACACCGGGTGATCCTCGACGATCCACATGCCCTCAAGGGGACAGCCGAGACGCCCGAGGCGCGCAAGAACGTCACCACCTGGGTTCGCGAGGCGATGCAAAACCGCCTCAACGATCTGCGGCGTGATGCCATCGTGATCATCATGCAGCGCCTGTACGAAGATGACGCCTGCGGCGAAATTCGGAAGCATCTTCCAAAGGAGTATTGTCACCTCATCGTGCCGATGGAGTACGAGCCCAACCGGCATTTCTCTCACTATAAGGGTTGGAACAATGGTGAAGACCCCAGACAGTGGGACGGTGAACTCGCTTGGGAAGGGCGCTATCCGCCAGAAGTGCTCGCCTCCTTCAAGGCCAACGCCTACCTCTGGAGTGGTCAATACCAGCAAACCCCTATTCCACGCGGCGGCGGTCTCTTCAAGGAGCACTGGTGGCAGGTGCATGAGATGCGCCGCGATCCCAACACCCGCAAGGTCGCCTTCGATCCGCCCTTCGTGCCGATCTTTGTCATGGCCTCGCTCGATACCGCCTTCTCGGAAAAAGAGATCAACGACTTTTCGGCGTTGACCGTGTGGGCGGTCTATGACGACATCCGCTCGCAGAACCGGCGCATCCTGCTGCTCGATGCCTGGAAGAAGCAACTGAAGGAACTGCACGGGGAAATCCTGGAGCGCGAGCCGGGCGAAAGCGAGGCCGTCTATACGCGTCGGGCCAGCCCCAAATGGGGCCTGTGCGAATGGGTCATCCACACCTGCAACAAGTGCAAGGTCGAGCTTCTGGTCATCGAGAACAAGACCCGGGCGCACGATGTCAACAAAGAGATCAGACGCCTGTGCGGGGATCGAAGCTGGGGCATCCACATGGAGGACCCCAAGGGCGGCGATAAGTGGGCGCGGGCCAACTCGGTGGTGGACCTCTTCACCGACGAAATGATCTATGTCCCGGCGAGTGTCGATGAGGACGGCAATGTCGCCTATCCCCCGTTCGCTAAGATGGTGATCGATGAGATGGCGATCTTTCCCAAGGGCGCCCATGATGATATACCCGATACCGTGTCCATGGCCCTCAAGTACCTACGCCGCAACGGCTACGCCATTCGCCGCGACGAACGCAATTACGTGGAACGCGAGAAGGCCAAGCATCGCCCGCAACAGTCTCCGCTGTATGAGGTCTAATGTCGGATGTCATTGAACGGGGCCTGATCGAAGAGGCCAAATGGATCACCAATCACGCCTCCAAGCAGGTGGGGGCGAGCACCGAAACTTTGGCGCTGCGCCTGCAACTCTTCGTGCCCAGGCTGAAGCTCGAATACCAGTGCCCGGCCTGCTGGATATTGAAGGAGCGCCGGGCGAACCTTGATCCCATCCCTTCAGGGACCAAGGACGATGCGTTTGAGTGCGACGTGTGCGGGGCGGATTTTGTAATTCAGAGGTAACGATTGCCCGTTAAAGAGCGCAATTCGACGATCTTGTAGCTCGGGTACTCTCTTTGATAGTGATCGAGGACGCGCTTGAATGTCTTCATTGAGGTGTTGTGGCCGGAACTGTAATAGCCGGTTCCCGGGACCTCAATGCGGTAAGCCCAGAGGCTATCGTCGAGAGTGATGATGCCAGTGGGCTTCACCTTCATCAAGCTAGAAGCCCTGACAATCGCCGGGGCACAGACAAGGCTTGTTCCAAGGCCCACGAGGAGACTGCGACGGGACACGTTCATCCCTTTTCCTCCGGGGTCAGTCTGGATTCAACGCTGGCCATCCACACCTTCAATAGGCCATAGACGGCAACGTTCCCATACTTGTCGCCAATCGGTCCACAGGCCGAGTTGAGGCAGGCATTGAACCATGCGCTCATCTGCTCCTTGCTGGGGTCGGCACCAAGAAAGCTGGTCTGGGCCTTATTGAGGAGCGCTTGGGCGTCGGCTAGTGGATCGCTCATGCTTTGGGCTCCGGGATGTCGGTGATGACCGGGTCGCGGACAATTTCGAGGGTTTCCGCGGCGTCCACATAGGCTTGGGCAAGCGGCGGCTTGCAGGCCTCGCACAGGTGCTCGCGCAAGGCGTTATAATCACCATCGGCGGTCATGCGCCCATGAGACGGCTTACCGCACTGGTAGCAGGGGACGGCGGGGTCGTGCATGCACTTAACTGCCTCCGCAGATGCGTTTAGGTGACTTTCTCCAACGCTGCCGCTGTGGTGCGCCCAGCGTGATAATGGTAATCTTCCTATCGAATCAGCGCAACCAAACATAGAGGCCAGTTGATGTCGAAGAACAAAGCCCCCGGTCTTCCCGCCCCGCAGGGCCCCCAAATTGTCGCCCCCGAGCCCATCCACATCACCCCGGTGCGCGCCGTGGGCATGATCCAGGCCGACCTCAAGGAAGCCGTCAAATACTTCACCCAGGTCGATCCCATGGCCATCGATGCCGAAGCCATCAAGGCCCACCTCTTAGGGGTGGTCCGCGTCATCGAAGAACTGCACAACGCCCAGCTTCAGATGCAGGCCCAGCAGGGCAAGATGGTGCAGCAGCAGGCCAGAGCGCAGGCGAACGGCGATGCTGGGGCAATGAATTGATCTACGACCAAAAAGACCTCTTCAACATGATCCTCAACCTGTCGCAGGCCTTGGCCGAGCACGAGCATGGGGAAGAGACGGTCAAAGAGGCCATGAACGAGGCGGTAAGCTTCTACGGGGAGCGGTGGGTGCTGATGTTCGCCAACGCCCACCACCCCTACGGAGGTTTGGTCAAGTGGTATCAGGTGCGGCTGAAGGACAAACCCAAGGTCGCCCGCTTAGAGGCGGTTAACTAAGAGTAATTGGAGCGACCCGGGCGCTACTCCGGGCGACGGTAACCTGTCAGTTCAGGCTTTCCCCACGGACGGGCCGAACGCCGTGGAAACGTCTTAGGGCTCGGCAACGACCCCGCGTGTCTGCGCACCTTTCGGTTTCCCACGCTGTCGCTCCAACGCTATTATAGGCCCATTCACCGCCATGGCCAAGACCTCTGCCCAAAAGTCCCGCGGGAAAACCAAGATCGCCGCCCTGATGGGCGAGAAGCTTGAGCCCAAAGCCGATGGCGGCCAGATCATTGATCTGGAGGAAGAGGTCGCGCCCGACCCCTTGGCCGAACAAGGCATCTCCATCAGCCCGGAAACCGGCTCGGTGCACATCAAGCACGCCGATGAGTCGATCACCATTGATCCCGATGGTGACAGCCTCAACGACAACGACCCACAAGAACCGACCGAGCATTACGACAATCTGGCCGATAGGCTCGATGCCTTTGAGCGCTCGCGCATTGTCGAGCGGCTGATCGAAGCCATCGACAATGCCAAGCAGGAACGGCGGCAATGGGAGCAGATGCGCGCCAAGTGCCTCGACCTTTTGGGCATGAAACTCGAAGACCCCAAGGCCAACGTCACCACCTCGGCGCTCGGCATGTCCACCTCGGTGGTGCGTGATCCCATCCTGTTGGAAGCGGTCGAGCAGTTCTGCGCCACCTCGTTTGGCGAACTCTGCCCGGCGGGTGGCCCCGTCAAGGCCGAGAACGACGATGAGGGCAACAAGGAGAATGACGAACTCGCCCAGGCCCTGGAAGACGATCTGAATTACTTTCTCACTCCTGGGGGCGTGGCCACCGAATACTATCCCGATACCCGCCATATGCTGTGGTGGACCGGCCTGACCTCGGGGACCTTCAAGAAGGTCTATCGCTGCCCCAAGCGGCGCCGCCCGGTGTCCGAGTATGTCAACGGCGTGGACCTTATCGTCTCCTCCTCGGCCACCGATCTGCACAACGCGGGGCTCATCGCCCACCAGTCCACCATGCGTCCCGAGTTGATGAAGTGGATGCAATACGAGGGCGTTTACCGGGACGTGACCTTGGGCGAGCCGTTGGTGCCGCAGACCAATGCGGTGGACCAGAAGGTTGCCAACATCGAGGGCATTCAGGCCCAATCGCAGCGCGCCGAGGACCAGGACTATACCATCTACGAATGCTACTGTGAATTGGACTTGAAGGGCTTTGAGCACGAGGACGACGGCAAGCTGACTGGGCTGCCGTTGCCTTACCGGGTGACCTTCGAGGAAGGCTCACGGGAAATGCTGGCCATTGTCCGCAATTGGGAGGAGGAGGACCCGCATCACAACGCCAAAATCCCCTTCGTGCCCTTCAGCTTTTCCACCGGCCTCAATCGTATTTATGGGGCGGGCCTGGGACAAATGGGCGGCAACCTCGCCCAGGCCTTGACCGCCCTGATGCGCATCACCATCGACGCTGGGATGATGAGCGTCTATCCGGGCCTCTTGAAGGCCAAGGGTACGGGGCGCCAGTTGGTCAATGAAATCCGCGTGCCTCCGGGCGGATGTGCGGAGATCGATACCGGCGGCCTGCCTATCCAGCAGACGGTCATGGGCATGCCCTATACGCCGCCCAACCCGGTGATCATCCAGTTCGCCGAGCAAATGCGCGAGGTCGCTAGACGCGTGCTCGGCTCGGCCAACATCCCCGTGGGCGAAGGCACCGCCGACGTGCCGGTGGGCACGATCATCGCCCAGGTGGAGCAGGCGACCAAGATCATCGGCGCCGTCCACAAGGCCCTGCACGCTTCGCAGGACGAGGAACTGCAACTGCTGCGCAACCTGTTCCTCGAAGACCCGGCCGCCCTGTGGCGCGGGGATAAGCGCGGGCGCCGCTGGGCCCTGGGGCAGGATGAGGAGCAGCGCAAGGCCAAGTTCATCAAAGCGCTCAACAACTGCCTGATCCGCCCCAAGTCGGACCCCAACATTCCCTCGCAGACGCATCGCATGCTCATTGCCTCGTGGCTGATGCAGGTGGCGCAGGCCCCGCTCAATCCGCTGTCGCCCATCAATCAGGTGGAGGCGATCAAGCGGGCGGCGAAGATGATCGGCATCGACGACATCGAAACGATGCTCAACCCGCCGGTTTCCCCGCAAGCGCCGCCCCCCGATCCGAAAGCCATTGCGGCGATGATCACCGCCAATGCGCGGCTGATGGACAGCCAGACCAAAAAAGAGCAGTTGCAACTGACCAACCAGCAGAAGGACAAGGACCGGGCGCTGAAGGGCGACGTGGAGGCGATGAAGCTTGCCGGGCAGGCCTCGGGGGCCGAAACGGGGGGCGATCCGCACCAAGCCGCGCTCCTTGCCCTGAAGAACAAGCAGTTGAACCAGGACAAGGAAAAGACGCTTTTCGACAATGAGAACAAGCGCGCCGACCGGGAGGTGAAGTTGTCTGTGGAGGCGATGAAAATCGCCCAGGTGGTGGGCGTGCATCCCGAAGCCGATGGGGTGGTGGACAACCAACTCAACCAGATGTCTGGGCTGATCACCCCGGCCAAGGATGGGATGGCGGAAGGCGGCGCGGTGGCCGGGGAGGACAATGCCCAGACCATCGAACTTTACCAACAAGCGTTGCATGATATCGCCGAAGCCTTGGTGCAGATATACGAACAACAGAATGCCAAGCCTTCGCGAGAGCCCATGCCGTTTACCTATTCGGTGAATTGACGTAAGCTTTGTTTCAGTCAGGGCTCCCGCGACAAGTGGCGGGACCGTCTAAGTCTCTAATCCCATGGTGTGGAAGCGGGGAGATAGATGCGCATAGCGTGCCGCAAGACCGACCCGAAGCTCTTAAAGCTCCTGGAGGAGGCGATTGCCAAGTTCGAAGCGATGACGCCTGAAGAGCAGGAAGCGCACCGTGACGCACAGCGTAAGGGCTGGGTGAAAGCTGAAATGGCGTGGCCCCGGGATTGTCCTTACAGGTAGGAGAAACGCATGACGCCGAGTGAATTCAAAGCATGGTTCGATGGCTTTACCGAGGCCTTGGAGGGCGTTCCTTCCGAAAAGCAGTGGGAGCGGATCAAGGCGAGAGTAGCCGAGATCGATGGCAAGCCGATCACCGAGCGCATCTATGTGGATCGCTATTGGTCGGACTACTGGCCCCGTCCATATGTTGGACCCAACTATTGGGGCAGCTATCTGGCTGGCTCGTCCAGTGGCGGGGGCGTGGGTCCGACCGGCATCTGGAATGGGGCCGTTGGCTGCCCCGGCAGCGCGCAGGGCGGCAATCTCAACTGCGGCGCCAATGCGCCTGATCAGTATAAGCCCGCTTTCAATGCCGAAACCGCCATGTACGCCTTGGGCAAGGCGGATGCGGAGAGCATACAGTGATCGTCGAGCTTCAACGGTTCATCGAGTTCAAAGAAGGCGGGGAGTGGTGGGATGACAAGAGCCCCCACTACCATGCCAGGGGAGGGTGTGAATTTTGCCCCATGCTCGTCAATACCGAGTACGTTGTTTGGGCGTGCCGCCGGTTCCTGAGCGAGGAGGTGGAGATGTGCGACGTGCATTTCGCCGACCGCGGCCAGACCTTCATCATTGATATCACCTACGAAGAGATGCGCAAACTGCTCAAGCCCGATGCAACAAGCCACGCGGCTTGAGCGTAAGGGCGAGCCTCGATAGGCGAGCCCTGTCAACCCTAAATTCGTAAGCGTAGCGTCCAAGCGTTTAGACCTTTAGAACCCAGACAGAACTTAGGAGCTACGCAGATGCTAACCGTCAAACACATGGAAGTCTCGGGGCACGAGAACATCTACCCCGCCGCCCGGGTGTCCTACCAGCCACGCCATCAGCGGAAAGCTGAAACGATGGGCGAGCCGGACACCGTCGCTGCGTGCGTGTTCATCGACACCCCCAAGGGCGATACTATTCCCTTGGGCAGCTTCGGCACCTTCTACGTGATGAACGAAGCCGGAAAGACCGTGGCCAAGTATGATCTCGGGGGATGGCCGGGGCCCACGGCTGTAGGCAAAAGCTTTACGGTGACCGGCAACACCCTATTCGCTGCCGATGTCAACGGTGCCATGAAAGAATACGAAGGCTAATCCTTTCGCACAAGGTGCTTGGCCATGGCCGACGACGACATTATCAAGCGGACGTTGGCCAAGCACTACGCTGAAGAGCCGAGGGTCGTGCACCGGGGACAGAACCTCCCGTTTGTCGAATACGACGACGGGTCAATCGGCTGGGGTGTGCCGCAGACCTATTACGACCTGAAAGACAGTTGGAACCAGTTCACCAACGCCGCCGAAGCGGCGCGCGGCATCCCACACACCGCCGAGGAATCGTTCCCGCGACGGCGGGACGTCGGTCTAGCTGGTGCGGCCGTCGCTGGAGCAGGGCTTGGCCACCTTGGCTTAAGAGGAAGACTAGCGAATTCAGTCGCAGGAGCGGAACGCGCGGAAGCGTCGAGCGGTCTCCCCTCCCATAGCGTGGACGCGGGGCGCTTCGATTTCACACCCGGCACGCCACGCAGTGCCGAAGTCGGACGTTCGAGCCTGTCCTATCTGCCGGACGACGGCATGGTGGAATTGACCGCCTTGGGCACCCCGCAAGCCTACCGCGGGCAAGGGGCGGCCACGCAGGCCATGCAGCGCTTCACGGGGGCTCTCGATGCAGCCGGATTGCCATCACGGCTGGTGGCGCGCGGCGATGCCGGCACCGATCCCACCCGTCTGCAAGGCTTTTATCAAGCGCACGGCTACGAGGCACCAGGCCCTGACGGGTACATGGTGCGTCCACCCAAAACCCTCTTCTCCAACGCCCCAGACGCAGCACCTGTGGGAATGCTGGCGGCTACGGCGGCGGGGAAAAAGGGGCCAAAGATCGGAGACACGTTTGAGTATCGCAAAGGGTCAGGCGGCGGTCTGTTTAGGATCAAGAAAATCTACGACGACGGCTCGGTGGACGCCGAGAAGTTCATAGACTCAAGAAACGAGTGGGCCAAGTCGAATTGGTACATCCCTGCCGACGACTTGAAGGACAAGTTTAGCGCAAATCCCCCAGACGCAGCCCCGGCAGGTCTCCTCGCCACCGAGGACGAAGGGTGGCAACCAGAGTTCGCGGACGGTGGGTCGGTCCAGGACCGGCTGAAGGAGTACTATCCCGATGTCCTGACCGAAAAAGAATCCGAGCGCCTAGCCCCGCCACGTGCTTTTCCCGGCGATCCCTCCCTCTACCAGGGCGCCATCGAAAACCTCCCTGAGCGCCCCGTGGCGGGCATGGGAGATAAGTTCACCGCCGCCAACGCCGAGGTCCTTTCCCCCACCATGGGCGGCTATGGGATGGGGCAACTCCTCGCCGAAACCTACGGGCATGGCCAGGAGGGCGAATGGGCGAAGGCGGCCGAGACCGGCGTTCCCCTCGTGCTTGGCATCTTTGCTGGCCCCGGGGCGAGAACCGCCGACCTCACCATGATGGCCCGCGCCCAAGAGCTTGCCAAGACGGGAGCGGGACGCGATGCGATCTGGAAGGAGACCGGCTGGTTCCAGGGGAAGGACGGCAAATGGCGGTTTGAAATACCTGATGATAAGATCGGCGTAAATGCCATCAAGGACTGGATGCCAAAAAAAGAGCCGGGCAAGCCGATGATGGCGCCCGACTATAAGACGGCCTATGAAAATCTCGTCGCCAAGTCTGAGGGCAACGCGCCCGTCGTGGGTGACATGTTCCATCACGATGCGCTCGATGCCGCCTACCCCAAAGGGCCGATGGGCACGCTGCTTGGCACTTTTGATGATCCCTACACCAGCGGGGCTGTGGGCCTCACCCACGACGGGCGCAAGGCCGTTGCCCTCAACGATAAGCATCTTCCCTCCAGCGCGCAATCGACGCTACTCCACGAACTCCAGCACCTTGTGCAAGAAAAGGAAGGCTTCGGGCTCGGGTCGCAGCCGATGCCCACGGAAAATCTGCGCAGGCAGACCCGGGAGGAGAACTCGCGGGCGCTGCAAGAGGCGATGGATAAGTATCCGCAGGCGGCCGAACTGTTCCGGGCGCGCAATCGTTTTCAGTTGGGGATGGATGGGCCGTCGGACGTAAACCTGTCGAAGCTTGACGCTATTGATGCCGAACTCCTGAGCGTGCCGGGCGGGCGCCTGATTGACCAGCTAGACTGGAAACGGCGTAGTGCCGACTCCATGCCCGAGGAGTATTGGAAGGAAAAGTCGCACGATACGTATAACCGGACGGCCGGAGAGGTCGAAGCCCGTAACGTGCAGAAGCGTAGACTGATGTCCCCGGAAGACCGTAAACTCACTCCACCCTGGGAAACCGAAGACGTACCTTCAGCCCAGCAGATACTGAGTGAGAAGTATGGTGGACCACAGATGAGCGTAGGGAAGGATAAAGTTGTTTCAGGCAACCCTTCGGAGTCTGCTGGAGCGCTGACGCCTTCTCAGCCTTCCGTGCCGGTGGAAACGGGGCGCGAACTTCGCGAGTATGCGAGAGCGGTTGAGGATGCGCTAGGAATTGGTCAGGCTGATGACTTTAATTGGGGTGAGCGCCCGCTTAACTTTTCCGAAATCCGCCCAACATCACGCCTCGACGGTGCCTGGATGCGTAAGGAAATTGAGCATGCGCGCGAGGACGGCAACCTATCTCGCGCTGCCCACCTGGAGAACATGCTAGCCAACGGCATAAACGAGCCGATCATTGTCTCTCGCGAGCCCGATGGTTACGCGATTTGGGATGGCCATCACCGCGTTGCTTCCGCTATTGCGCGCGGAGAAACGAGCCTGCCCGCCATCGTTGGCGAGCCTCGCTCCCCCTCTCCACAGTCAGGGAGCGGAGAAGGCACCACGCCCCGAGGCGCAGGCCGGTTGCCTGAATTAGATATAGATAACCCAAGTACAGTCCTATCGAGAGAGTACGGTGAACCACCGATGGGTGAGGCAGACACGGTCCACCCTGAGTGGACGAATGGTGCGTACAAGAACTCGTGGAAGAAAGGCGAGACGGCGTATTTTGAGTATCACTGCGCCCAGAGCGATTGCAGTCCAGACGCCCCTATCTGGTACAGGTCTCAGCAACCAGTGGAGGTGCTGGGTGTGCGGGAAAAAGGGATGGGGCGCAGTATTGAAGATCGCGTGGTTAATAATGGCTCACCACGTGTGTACCAAGTGCGTTTCCGGGACGGGCATGTGCATGATATCTTTGAGAACGAACTTGTAACCGACCCCAAATTTTTTCAAGGCGCTGAGTACGCCGCTCCCGATCATGCTGGACAACACGTTGACCTGTCAAAGCTAGCACCGTTTCCCCGATACAGCGAGAGCAAAGAGTAGAATCACCTTATACTCCCAGCCCTGAACGGTTCGACCCGGGGGCAGAACTCATGGATTTCCTCACCCACATCCGCATGGAATGCGTGCGTCTCGTCATGGAGGGCATGCAGCCCTCAACCGTGCGCGATGTGCTGGAGCAGGCGGACGACCTCGTGGACTACATCAAGTCGGGGCACATTTCGGGTAGCACAGGTAAGGCGTCGAACGGGCGCGCCAGCGCTCATTGAATTGTGGAAAATTCCCACAAATAGCCAAATCAAGGAATACCGCCAATGGCTTACGATATCGCCCGCAAAGGCTCGATGGGCAACCGCTCCCTCCTTTCCAAGTACGGTGGCTCCCCGGGTTCGGGCCCCGGCGCCCGCAACAAATACGCCAAGGGCGGCAAGGTGTGCCGCGCCGATGGCGGGTTGCTCGATGACGACCACGAGGACGATGAGGCCGAGGGCCTGGAAGCGGCAGCCACCGATGAAGAGGCCGCGCCCCCAAGCCTCGATAAGCCCGGCCGCAAAATGAAGGGCAAGGACAAGAAGGGCAACGGCAAGACCGACATCAACATCATCATCATGGCCGGGAAAGAGGGTGGTCCTCCGATGGGTCCGGGTGGGCCGCCTCCGCCGATGCCCAATGCCGGGCCGCCGATGCCGCCCCCTCCGCCTCCAGGTCCGGGTATGCCCATGCGGGCCTCGGGTGGTGCGGTGAAAATGGATGCCGGTGCCGGAGGCGGCAAAGGCCGTTTAGAGAAGATCAAGAAGTACGGCGTCTAAACAATTCGGCCACACTCGGTTCTACAACTCGCCTCTGTGAACAGCAATAGAAGGCGCTTCTCTTGACCAAAGGGAGGCGCCTTTTGCACGGTTGCAGTTAGAGATTCACGGGGGAGTTCGTTATGGTCAAGGCGAAAGCAGGCGATTTGGCGGTGATCGACACTCCCTATAAAGAGCTTCGCGAATGCGCCACCTGCCTCAACTGGATGCCACTGGCCAATGGCCGAGGCGCCTTCGGCCAGTGCATGCTGTCGGGCAAGGCTTTGGCAGCACCGATTGTCACCACCGATAAGGCCTCCTGCTCGGGATGGGTGGCGCGTGGCAACTAAGGTCATCGTCAACCCCCTCGATACACGGTCCTTGAACATGGTCCGCAAGAAGGTCGTGGAGGGTTTGAACGACGCCTACAACGAATTGGGCTCGGGCACCCAGGTGATCCGGGATGATGCAGGAGCGACGGGCATGAACTGCGCCCGCTACATCGGGTTCATCGCCGCCATGCGCGGGGTGCTCAAGTACCTCCAGGAAGTGGACGATGAACTGCATGGGCGCGAGCCCATCGATGTCGATACGAAGATGCGAGTCAACGTGGACTTTGAGGGATAAGCATGACGACGGCTGAGATGACCAAGATCAACCTCTTGAAGCAGGCGGTAAAGCCGCTCGCGGGGGCGCCAAAAGCGCAGAATTGGATTTCCACCCCGCAGAAGCGGCGCGTGTCGATCAACGGTGGCGTCGGGGCAAGGTCGAAGGCTTCGGTGTCCTTTCAGCACGACCGCGATCCCAAGGAAGTCCTGCGCGAGAAGGTGGGCCTTGTTTCCGAAGGAACGGTGCAACTGTCCAAGATACTCGTCGCCGTCTATCAGCCGCCGTTCGCGGAGAAGACCTCGGGCGGCATTCTCCTCACTCAGATGGCCTCCGACCAGGACCTGGAAGAGTACCTGTGGCAGGGCAAGGTGGGCTTGATTGTCGCCATGGGCCCGCAGGCCTACGTGGACGATGACCTGACCAAATTCCATGGAACGAAGAACAATATCGGGGACTGGGTGTGGTTCCGTCCTTCGGATGGAATGGCCTGTGAGGTCAATGGTGTGTTCTGCCGTGTCTTTACGGAAGCTGGAATCATCGGCAAGATTCCCCACCCCGATTCGATTTGGTGAGGCCATGGATAAGCGACGCATCGGGCGGTTTCGGGTTGCGGGCAACATCGTCCTACGGGAGACGGCCGTAGCGCAAGACTTGTTCCGCAACGTGGTTGTCCTGGAGGCGTCGCACAAGCCATGGTCGGATGAGTTTCATTACGTGGCGATCCATCCCGATTTCGACGAATGCGACTTTGGCGAGGAACCACCCGAATACTGCGCGCGTGTGGATTTGGTGGAGGTCGAGGGCGGTCGGAAAATGCAATTCGCTAAGTGGGAACCGAGGGGCGCTATCTAATGACGGGGACTGAGAATCAAGGGCTGATCATCGAGTTGCCCGAGGACCTGACGGCGGCAGCGGCGGCTGGGTGGGTGTCGCCCGATGTCGAAGACGCTGAAGAAAAGGTAAGCCCCAAAGAGGGCAAGGATAAGGTCAATGGGCAAACGAGTGCTATTGACCCCACCGTTTTCGATACCATCAAGCGCGAGCGCGATGAAGCCATTGCCCGGGCGCGGGCCTTGGAGGAAGAGCGGCAAAAGGACATCGCCTCACGCGATGCGCGCCTGACCGAGGTCGAGGAGACCTCGCGCAAGAACGAGGTCTACGCGCTGCGCGCCCACCACGAAAAGGTGCAGGGCGACCTCAACCAGATCGATACCGTTATTCGTTCGACGCAAATGACCCTGGAGGCCCTGTCGCGCGAGGAGTTGGCGGCGGAGGAGGCGGGGGAGCGGGAGCGGGCCCAGAAGGCCCGACGCATGATCGCCAAGGCGGAAGCCGAGCTTGTGCAGTTGGAAGCCGGGAAAGCCGGGGCCGAGCAGGAGGTCCTGCGCGCCAAGCAGTGGCTGGCCGATGGGGTCAAGCCCAAACCCAAGACGGAGACTAAGACCGAAGAGGCGCCGAAGGTCGAAACCAAGAAGGTCGAGGAGCCCAAGCGCCCCTCGAAGGACGAATGGCTGGCAGACCTTGGCAACAAGACCTCCTCCAAGGTGGTCCAGTGGCTGAAGGACCATCCCGAATTTACCGACGATCCCAAGCAGCACCAGAAATGGCTGGCCTTCACCAATGCCTTTGTAGCGGTGGATGAGGGTGATTTGAAGGACGACGCATTCCTGGATGCGCTCAATTCCAAGTTCTTCCCCGAAAAGGAACGCCGGATGACCGAGGAAGACGACAAGCCGCAGGTGGCGGACAAGAAGAAAGCCCCGCCGGGTGCTCCGGTGACGCGGTCGGGGGACTTCTACTCCTCGAAAAACCCTTCCGGGTCAAAGCTGCGCCTGCACCCGCGTTTGGTGAATGCGGCGAAAGAGATCGGCTCCGACCCGGAAGTCTACGCCAAGAACGTCAAGCAGATGATTGCCGAGGGCAAGTACCCGAAGAACTATCTGGATTGGGACTACCAGGAAAACCTGAAGTGACGGAGCGGTTCAAGAATGGGGAGGGGTTTCGCTTTCTGGTCCACCGTGGCCAGTTGGAAGCCCTCTTGGCGGCGGTGCCGACTGAGCAGCGTTTCTGGGTCTCCCTGGAAAATGTCAACGGCTCGGTCGGGCTCTGTATGGAGGCGGGGGATCGATACCCGGCCGATGCGGCGGTGGCCCTTGAGGCCCGGACGGCAATGCAACAGCTACCATCTGTCGATGAGGTAGTGATTAAGGGGGCCTAACATGGTTACGAAGACTGCACCAAAGACGAAGACCGCAGGCCGGGACGCCCCGGCGCCCCGGCAGGAGGCGCGGGTGGAGGACGACCGGCATGTGCTGCGCACCCGCTCTGGGCGGCCGATCAACATGGACTTGGCCAACCCCGAGAACCAGTTCGAGTTCAACCGCTCGATCATTCCTGACGGCTGGGACTACGAATGGAAGACCGAGACGGTGGCCAACGCGCCCTGGACCCAGCATCAGGTCAACCTCTCGCAGGCGGGCTGGGAGCCGGTTCCAGCCGAGCGCCACGATGGTCTGTTTCTCCCTCTGGGGATGACCGGCCCCATTCGCCGCGGTGGCATGGTTCTCATGGAGCGGCCGATGGAGGCCACGCGCATTTCCAAGCGGCGCGACAAGATGAAAGCCGACGCCCAGGTGGGCGACGCCTTTGCCCGCGCTGGTATGGCGGTTCCCAAGACCATCACCGACTTCGACCATCCCGATGCCAAGCGCAAATCGGGCGTGCGGGTGGAGACCACCGGCTTTGCCACCCAATCGGGGCCGGAGTTCGGCGGGGCGGGCTATACCTATGAGGCGGATGAGTGATGGCCTGCAAACGCAATGGCGACATACTCACACCTATGATCTGCGCCTCGCTTGCCTTTCTGGTCTTAGGTGCGGTAGCGGTGTTGACGGTGGCCGCGGTGCTCTATATCAAGCCGCCGCCGCAGATCATTATGCGTGAGGGGTAATCGAATTAACTTCGCAGCCCGTCACTTAACGGCCAGTCGTGCCTGCGTCCCTCAGGGAGAGCCAACGAGATCGCTCCCGCAAGATCGCCCTTGTTGGCCAGACGGGAAAGACACTGAGGCACCGAAGTTAATACCAATTGATGTCCAGGGCTACGGCCGAGCCAATGCGCAGAGCGGCAAAGCCTGACGGCGTGGAGGGTCTTGCTGCGATGCAGGCCGCAACTCGTCCGCCCCGGACATCAATACCAATTCACGGTCTGAGGGGATGGCATCGCTAGGTATGATGCATCCAAGGTTCCACCCCTCAGGGCAACGCAACCTAGGGCGCCGTGGATACCAAAAAGGCCCCAGCCGGTAAAGCTGGGGCCTTCGTCGTTCTAGCGACGCACGGGCGTTACCTTGTAGACATTGCACACCCGCTTGCGCCGCCCGGGCGCCTTTGCCGT
>Ga0196964_10000831_pt1 | contig 16923 bp, 14 predicted proteins | sample S1_10metaG_FD_148615 | JGI IMG/M metagenome (GOLD analysis project Ga0196964, IMG submission 148615) | Soil microbial communities from Anza Borrego desert, Southern California, United States - S1_10 | ecosystem: Environmental > Terrestrial > Soil > Desert | place: USA: California | collected...
CATTCCGCGCCAGCGATGGTGTCAACGTTTCGAACACTGCAACCGTGACACTACTGATCGCACCGGTAAATGATGTGCCCTCCGCAGTGGATCTGCAGTTCACGCTGGACGAAGACGTGCCGCTCCGTGGCAATCTACAGGGCACGGATATTGACAGCGCCGCGCTGACGTACATTCTGCAGAGCACACCCGCGCACGGCGTCCTCGAGGTGCTCGAGAACGGAGCGTTCGTCTACCGGCCGCACACAGAGTACAGCGGCCCCGACACGTTCACCTATAAAGTTTCGGACGGCACGGCCAGTTCATCGCTCGCCCGCGTTCTGCTGCAGGTGAATTCCGTCAACGACGTGCCAGTCGCCAGGCGCCAGGATCTTGCGACGCTGGAAGACACGCCGGTAAGCGGCACGCTGAAGGCGGTCGACAACGATGGCCAGCCGCTTACGTACCGCTTCATTGCAAGTGGATCGCTGGGCGTCGCCCTCATCACCGACGCCGGCACCGGAGCTTTCACCTATACTCCCAACCCGAATGTTTCGGGCGTCGACGTTATCAGCTTCGTGGCGAGCGATGGAATCGAAGACTCGAGCAGCACGAACATCATTATCGCCATTTCGCCTGTCAACGACGCGCCGCGCGCGGTCCTGAGCGCCGACAGCACGATCGGCGTGGCAGTTGGCCAGAGCGTCACCCTCGACGGCTCGGGCTCGAGCGATATCGAAGGCGAGCTCTCATTCGCGTGGGACTTCGGCGATGGAACAGTCGTCGCTGCGGCTCCAGCGCTGGTGCAGCATGCGTGGTCCGCGGCCGGCGTGTACACCGTTCATCTCACCGTTACCGATGCCGAAGGGATCAAGGATTCCGTAAGCATCAATGTAGTTGTGTCCGCGCTTGGCGGTGGGTCATCTCCAGACCGTCCCGACAGCGATGGTGACGGCTTCAGCGATGAACTTGAAATTGCGCTGAACACGGATCCGTTGAGCGCGTCGTCGTCGCCGATTCAGAACAAACCACTATCGTCGGTCAGGCCGCTGGAGCTCTCGAAGCCGCGTATCACCTTACACTTGAGCGCCGACGGCAAGGACAGCATTTCATTGAAAGGCAAACTTCCGGTGCGGCATCGCATGAACCTGGCCGGACAGAAAGTCGTCGTGGACATCGGCGGAGTGATCGAAACGTTTGTGCTGGATGCGCGCGGGCGCTCACAGAAGAGCGCCGATAAATCGCTCCGGCTCAGCGCAAAGAGCAAGTACGGCGTCGTCTTCGCACAAATGGCGCCGTTTACTCTGACGCTTCGCAAAGGAACGTTCAGCGACAGACTGTCGGCTGAACTGCACGCGGGCGAAGATCAGAAGAAAACGCCGAGGTCGCTAAGCGCGACCGTCCTCTTCGACGGCGCGTATTTCCAAACGACGCTGCAGCTGCTCGTGACCGGCAACGATTCAATGCTGAGCGCTAAGTAAGCTTTGGCTATAAGTGCATTCGAAGCGCCTCAATGCAGGGACTAGTCATCGAGGCTTTTCTTCAGCGACTTTGGCTTGTGATTCATAAAAGAAGTCACGCGCGCCAGCACGGTTTCAAACGTTTTACCGCCTTTGATCATCTGATAGAAATCGATGCACTCTCCGCCTGCGCGGTAAATACAGCCCGTGTGCAACCAGTATTTCAAGTCATCGGCGTGAATGCCCTGGGCAAAAACGAGAATGTCGTCAAACGTGACTGGAAGGAATCGTTTCGCATCGCGGATGTAGGGAGGATTAAACATTGGTTCGCTTCCACCAACGGTCTCCAGCGGCTGAAACTCAGGAAGGGACGCCATATAGTGTCCCAGCATCTTCCAGCTAAGCAGATAACGTTCACAGCTGATGTCCCAGTGCGGGCGCTTTTGTAGATCAGGCTCTATTCTTCCGGACATGACCTGGCCGCATTCGATGATTTTCAATGTCTGCTTCAGCCACGGCATGACAGAGTGCGTCCGCAATTCCTGCTGTGTCTGCATCGGGTGCTCGACCTGTGGGCCAGTTGCCCATGCGGGCATTCCAACGGTGTGCTGGTACATCGTCATTGAATGCAGAGTGTTTCCCGACACAGGAAACTGCGTAATCACCAGGCCGCTTTCAGTTCGAATCGAATCGAAATAAAACGTAAAGCATGGGTTATTAATGCCTGGCGGACAGGAGTGACAGAGAACCTTCAGGCCCAGCCGCTTATGTTGTTCTTCCAGCAGCATGAAGATCCATTTGTAGATCTTGCGGCGATTCACTTCGAGAATTTGAGACGAATTCATAGGCTCGCTGCCCCTTTCGAATCGGTGCTGTTGAATTTGCCGCGGCCGTACCGTTCTATCGCACAATCCGGACGCAGCCATAATTTCCTTAGCGACGCTCGCGTTTCGCCCGCTTCTCGCCGATGAAGCCGCGCATCGGCGCAGGGAGTTCGGATTCGAAGCGCAGCGCTTTGCCGCTGACGGGGTGCTCGAATCCCAGCACGGCCGCGTGCAGCGCCAGGCGCCTGGCGCGCCACTGCGGGTGAGACGAGAGTTCCGGCCGGTAGCGCGGATCGCCCAGCACTGGATGACCCGCTTCGGCGAAGTGCACGCGGATCTGGTTGCGCCGTCCCGTCTCGAGCCACACGCGAACGTATGACGCGCCGTGTACGACCTTCACGCGTTTATAATGCGTGATCGCCAGCTGGCCCTCTCCAGGCTCTTCCGTCGAATATCGCTGCAGACTTTTCGATGTCGCCAGGTAGCTCTCAAACGTTCCACTCGCGGGAACAGCGCCTTTCACGATTGCCGCATATTCGCGCTCGGGCTTGCGGCTTTCAAACTGCGCCTGAAGTTTTTCGGCAACCAGGCGGCTTTTGCCAAACACCAGCAGACCCGACACATCGCGGTCAAGCCGGTGAACGGGCTGAGCGCGCTCGCGCAGGCCGCGATGCGCCATGTACCGCGAGACGGCATGCAGAAGCGAACTCGTATCGCCCGGCTGCGCCGGCACGGTCAGGAATCCCGCGGATTTGTCGACGACGATCAGGTGCTTGTCTTCGAACGCGATGCGGAACGCCTCGTCTTCCCACTCGCGCCGGCGTTCGTGATAGCGGCGATGTATGTCATAGACTGCTTCCACCACATCGCCCGCTCTGACCGGCTCGCCGATGGCGCTGCAGGGGGCAGAGTTAATGGTGATGCAGCCGTGATCGAACAAGCCGCGGATTTCCGAGCGCGAGAGACCGGTCAGAGCCTGTACCACGCGGTCCACGCGACCGGCGAGTTCCGGCGTTACATCGAAACGTTTATGAACAATGGCCACGCTTACTTGCTGCTCCCTGAAGAACGTTCGCGCCGCCGGCGAATGGCATAACACGCAAAATCGAACAAACCCGCGAAGCGGTACTGCGGATCGACATAGTGTTCGACGACATAAAAAGCGAAATAGTACGCCCGCGCGAAACACCACACGCAAAGCGCCAGCAACAGCGCGACTTTCAGGCTCGGGTGTTCCAGCAGCAGCGTACCGCCGGCCATCAAACCGCAGAGCACAAAGAGGAATCCTTTCAGGTAAAGAAGCCGCGGTGATTTAATGTCGCCCGACAGCATCAGATCCCTCCTTTCGCCCCGCATAGACCAGCGCGCCCAGCATCAGAACGTTCCGCGCAAACGCAACACCGGGGCGCTCAAGAATCTCCGCCCAGCGCTGCAGACCGAGCGCGCCGACATTCACGCAGCCGCATGAGATATCCAGCCCGCGCAGAATCGCCTGTGCGGTGGCAACGATAAAGACGACCGTGAGCACCAGAATCCAGCGGCGCGCCACCTCGTCCCACGCGTTGAACGCCAGCAGCGCGCCGCAGAACAACTCGAGCCACGGCAGGCCGATGGCAGTCAGACGAAGAAGCACGCCGGGAAGATGCAGATCATAGGCAAAGAGCGCGGTTAGAAAGCGGCTGGGGTCGGCGATCTTGGAGGCTCCGGCGAGTATGAAAAAGAATCCAATAGTGACACGAATGGCCGTGCGCGCTCTCGCGGCGTTCATCGCGCGTTTCCTTCTGCAATCGCGGAGGCCGCGTCGTGCCAGCTGGAATACTCGGCCAGTACGCGCACGTTTGGATAGCCTTCCTGCTGCAGAAAAAAGGCGACATCCATGGCCAGCGTGCATGGATCCCCGTCGCAATAAACAAGGATTGCCTTCGTTTTGGCATACTGTTTTGCAAACTCTGCAAAGAGTGCTTCCTTGCGCGGCTCGGGATAAGAAATTGCTCCCGGAACGTGCCCCGCCTGAAACGCCGCTGGTGTGCGGGCATCGATGATAATCGCCTTGTTCGCGCGGACCCATCCAGGAGCTTCGTGTAGTGGAAGCGGGCGTGGCCACGGATCATTGCTGGCGGCGGCGTCCGGCTGATTTTCCGCCTGCACCTGCGCCGCTGCGCCATGCTCAGGGAAGGTCCGGCCGGAAGCGGACCATTGCACCGGCCGCGGGTGAAACATATTCACCAGCAGTCCCACCAGCAGCGCTGCCACAGGCAACAGAATAAATCGAACCAGCATTGCCGACCCCGGAAACTCAGGTACGTCCGAAGCTCACTATACCCGCGCGAGAGAGTCCGCCGCTACTGCAGGTCAATGTTCATGGCAGCGATTCGACGCTTTCCGCCGGGCGTGCCTCCTGCGGATCAAGCCAGCGCAGTAGCCGCTCGCGGAAGAGACTGGTGATCACGCCTAGAATCAGAAGCACGAATCCGGCAGAAGCGCTCACCAGCGCGCGAAAGTGCGGAATCGACCCGCGCAGATGCCAGAACGTCCCGGCGGCTGGCGCTGAAACACATCCGAGCAGCCCGGCGTAGAACGACCGTACGCGCGTACTCCAGGCCAGGCTCACATAGACCAGCGCGGACGCAAGCCAGAGCTGCACCGCGCTGCTCAAAAACATTTCCAGCACGGCGGCCGGTGCAAACGGCGCGTGCTGAATCCATGCCCAGTGCAGAAGCGAAACAGGAACCGCCGCGAGCGCCGCGTTCCAGCCATCGAACCGCGGATCTCGCTGCCAGCGCAGCAGGAAAACGGCTGCTGAAAACACCAGCAACATGGGCCAGTGCAGCCGCGCATCCGGCGCACGGTCAAAGACCCAGTCTGTGCCGTACAGATGGGCGATGGATGTTCCCGTGGTAATGAGCACGGCCCACGTACCGCACCAGGGCGTTTGCAGCGGATCATTCGCGCCGGCCGGCGCGTGCGTGTTGCGTTCGTGGTGAATCAGCCAGAGCAGTGAGAGCAGCGAAACCCATCCGCATAGCCAGCCCAGGCGCTGCTCGGCCGTGATTCCTATGGCCAGACGAACATGCGGTGCGCCAAGCAGTGCCGAAATGGAATGCGCAGCAAGAATCACGAGGATCACGGCGCGATAGCTGCGCGGCAGAAAAACTCCAGGCAGGCGCGCGTACATCCAGAGTTTCAACGCCGCAAGAAGAAGCGCGGCGGGAATCAGCACATAGCCCAGCCACCACCACAGCGCAATCAGTTCGTCGAGTGCCAGCAGCGAGCCGCCTAAGAAGAGTGCCGCGACAATGGTCAGGCCGTGCAGATCGCGTCCCCCGCCAGCGCGGTTTTTCAGCACAATGGACGCAGCAGCCAGGATCGCCAGCTCGTAAACGTGCAGCAGCACCAGGCTCAGCACAATGCCGCCGACTTTCCCGATCTGCGGATCGATCTCGCTGTTCAGCTGCAGCACGCCATACGCGAGCAGCGCCGCGCTCACAACGTAGAACGGATTAGCCCGCACACATTCGCGCAGCACCCAGCGCCAGAATCCATGTTTCTCAAGATATTCGAGGTGGGCGGTAAGCGCGTCAGGCATGGCGGCGGCTCCGGTGACTCAAACGCGATATCAGCTTCGGCACAAAGACACGAAGTAGGAGAGGGCTTAAGGAAATGGTTGTCTGCACTGCGGCGACTCAGGCTTCCGCATTGCGGGCTCAGCCGAATTCAAAATTACCTTTGTCGTCTTCGAGTCTTAGAGTCTTCGTGTTGAAAGCTGTTTGTGACGCGGCCCGGCTCTTAAGGTCGGTACGCGCACGGTGTCGAGCAGGTTTGTAACTTTCTCGACGAAATTCGAATTTGCGTTATGACACACGCATGAACACACCGGCAACGCAGCAAACCATCCTGATCGTCAGTGGAGCGCTTTTTTCGGCGGAGGGTAAGCTGCTGCTGCTGCGCCGCGCCGACGACAAGGAATGGGAAATGCCCGGCGGTGAACTCGATTTCGGAGAGGCCCCCGAGCTCGGCTTGATCCGGCAGTTCTCCGAAACCACCGACATCGAAGTCTCAGTCGACCGGCCGCTCGGTGCGTGGAGCTCTCTGGAAAGCACGGGCGACCGGGCGATCTATACCGTGCACATCGATTTCACCGTAAAGTGTTCCGGCGCGCTGCTGGGCGTCGACATCGATCCGTCGCGACATGCCGAGTTTGCCTGGATGTCACGGCCGCAGGCGGCTGCGAGCATGCCGCTTCCGGCAAAGCGCGAAGCCGTTGAGCGGGCGTTCGTGGCGCTGACACGATCACGCAAAAATGCATAGGAGAGCAACGATGGCGAAAATCGATTGGATGCTGCACCGCAACGGGTGAAAGACCTGCGGCCGAACGCAGGAGTTTCTTGCGAAGAACAAGATTGAGACAGCCACAACCGTCGACGCCAGGAAGAGCCCGCTCGACAAAAAACAGGCACTCGCCCTGGCGCGCGAGGCCAGCGAAATTTTCGCGACAAAAGGCAAGAAGGTCATTCACTTTGATCTGAAAAAAGACGCACCCAGCGACGACGAGCTGCTTGCCGTGCTGATCGGGCCAAGCGGCAACCTGCGTGCGCCGGCGTTCCGAGTCGGAAAGAAGCTGATCGTCGGATTCGACGAAGAGACCTGCCGTCAGGTCTTTAAATGAGGCGAGATTGAGTGTCCTCAAACGTACCTGATTCCATTTTGCAGACCGTTGCCGAACGTTTTAATATAATTTCATGGGCGAGCTTCATCTCTGCGAACTGTGCGGCCGGCGTGTGCAGAGCGTCACGAAACACCACCTGATTCCGCGCACGCGGCACAAAAACAAACGCAATAAGAAGAACTTCGACCGTGAGGAGATTCATTCGCGCGTGCTGTGGCTGTGCTCGCCCTGCCACAAGAATGTTCATGCCGTGCTGACTGAGAAGGAGCTCGAAAATCAGTACAACACGCTTGAACTCCTGGCCGCTCATCCGGAGATCGCGAAGTTCACAGCGTGGATTTCAACCAAGCCCGACGGCACGACTGTCCGCGTTCACGCCAACCGGTCTAAGTCAGAAAAGTGGAAATGACGCCGCCCTCACGGTGTGCAGTGCGGTTTGCACCTGTGCACAGCTCCAGAAACTGCGAGTTTTGTGGATTCTTATAAACTTTTTGTCAATACAAACTATTGTGTCTGCTTATTTTGCATCAGCGTTAAAGATTTTTGGAGAAAATTTGGGACAAATCGACTTCGCTAAGCATCTCTTATAGATGAGAGGACCCTGCAAACGGCCTCTCCTGCTACGACACCCTCACTATACTCCGTTGCTGAGACTTTCCCTCATCACGCGATGATCGGAGAAGTCACGGCGGGGTAAGTGATTCAGGCACATGCGGGCAGCATTTTCAAAAATTCAACATCGAGAGGAAACGGTCCTTGAAGCGCATCCATAAACTTTTCGGCATTCTCCTGATCGCAATACTCGCGCGGAGCCTCTCCGCGGCGGATGGCGCCATCCCCTTCCCCTTTAAGGTAGGCGACCGCGTGGCGTGGATCGGCAGTTCATCCACCCGCATTGGCATCTGGCCGAAGACGATGGAATTTCTGCTACGCACGCGGCATCCGGAACTGAAGCTGCAATTCTGGCGGCACACGACTGGCGGTGGAACGTTCGCCACGGGCCTTGAAAATCTTACGAAGTGGCTGGATGAATCGAAGCCGACTCTGGTGCTCTACAATTATGGCGGGAACGATTCCAGCGGCGGCGAGAAGGGTCTGCCGAAATTCAAAGAGAACATGGACAAATGCATCGCGCAGGCTAAAGCCGCCGGCGCACGCGTGTTCCTGATGACGCATCAATCAAACGACGTGCGACGCGCGGGCAAAGAGCCGTGGACGAAGCGCAAGATGTACGCGGAAGTCATGCTCGAATACGCCAGAGAAAAAGGCTACGCGATGGTGGACACGCATCATCCGCTCGAATCGCTGCAGCTGAAGGGCCAGGAAGACAATCCGGATTACACGATCAACGTCGACACCATTCATCTGACTGAGTCAGCTTACATCGGCTGGGCGTACTATCTTTACGAACGATTGACGCCGCCAGCCGCGGAAAGCTCCGCCGAGATCTCCGCATCGGGCCAGGTGCTCTCGGCCACGCGCTGCAAAATTTTGGACGCTAAGAGCGAGAACGGGGTGCTCACATTTACGCGCTCCGATGAAATCCTGCCGCTGCTGCCGCCGAACCCAAATCCAAAGCCCGCGGCACCGAAGAAGGGTGAAGAGAATAAACCTGTGCCGCCCATTCCCGAATTCAACAAGCAACTGCCCCCACGCAAGCTCGTGCCGCTGGAGAATTTCTCGCGCTACATGCTGAAAGTGAGCGGCCTGGCAGACGGCACCTATACGATTTCAGTCGAAGGCAAACCCGTGGGCGCAGCCGACGCAAAGTCGCTCGCCGCCGGCGTTAATCTCAATTCGCTGCTGCTCGATTCAAAGAACCCCGCGCCGTGGGAGGAACTGCAGAAAGATCTGTATGACGGCAAGTCGCTCGAACAGATCGGCAGGACGGCATGGAAGTTCGAAGTGAAGAAAAACTGATTTTTTCACCACAGAGAACACAGAGACGGCTGAAACATGGAGATGGCGAACGTGCTTGCCAGCAAGAGATTAAGTCCATCTGTGCTAAAAAGCTTTTCTCTGTGCTCTCTGTGATCTCCGTGGTGAGAAAAAACCTCAGCGCGACGCGTGCGGATACTCGTTGCATAGAAAATGAAGCGGGGCAGCGTCCTCTTCAATCTGCGGAAAGCGGCCGATCGGGTCGCTGAAACGGTTGTCACTGGCGTCGTCGTTCACACTTGAGACTTCGCCGACCAGCACGCGGCCGCGGCCGGGTTCGCCGTAGAATTTGTGATAGAGGCGCGGCACCAGCGTGACGCTCTCGCCGGGCTTGAGAACGATTGAGCCGCCCGCGCGAACCGTGCGCAGCACGCCGTCGCAGCGCACGCGGATGGCTTCGGATGTGAAGCGCTCCTGCGCGTCAGAATTATAAAGTTCCACGATCAGATTGCCGCCGCCGCGGTTGATGATGTCTTCGGTCTTCTGCCAGTGAAAGTGAAACGGCGTGACCTGGTTCTCGTCGACAATCATGATTTTCTCAGCGTAGCTCTTCACGCTCGTCGGATCTTTCAGGTTGCCGTTGCGAAGCGTGAAAAGCAGCAGGCCGGTCTTCTGAAAGTTGCCGCTGCCGAAATCCGTCAGATCCCAGCCGAGCTTGTTCAGGCGAATCTCATCGCCTTCGGGGCCGACCGATTCCCAATCGTGCGGCGACCAGAAAGCAAACGGCGGCAGCAGAAATTTCTGCAAGGCGAAGAATTCTTTTGCAGACGTGATGAACTGGTTGATTTCAGAACGCTTCATGCGCTTTGTCCGGAACTTAACGGCGGCGCAGCGGATTCGATGCGCGCGCTTTCGATGGATTCTATCCGCGGAGCGAGCCCGCGATCAGCCAGAAACGCGCGGAATTCCGGCCAGTGCGCGCCGAGGTAATCGAACTCGCCCGGACGGCACGGTTGAACGCAGCCAATCAATCGATTGATCTCCGCATCGTTCCCGGATGTTTGCGGCTCATGACGGAGCGTGAAAGCGTGCATCAGCCGCAGGCATTTCACAGGGTGGCTCATCACCACAGCTTCGGCGAGATGCCACTTTGCGGTCAACATCTCCGCGGCGTCCTGCGGTTTTCCGCGGCGCAGCAACACGACTGTCTGCGGCAACAGAAGGAGGCCCTGCTGGTGCGGGCTGGCGATCGCAGCGATTTTTTCAAGCGTCTCTTCGGCTGCCGCCAGGTCGCCCGAGAGAGCCTGCGATAGTGCGAGGGCCGAGTTCAGCCGCGTCAGCAGGGGGTTATTGTGCTGAAGGTTGGGCGTCTCGAGTGCGACTTTCAGCAGCTTCTGCGCGCGCTCATACTCTTTTTTGTAGAGATGAATGAGTCCGCGGTAAAGAAGAAAGACCGCGTGCCATTCTGCACCAAGCTGTTTTGCGGCGATGAATTCATCCAGATTCTTCGCCGCTTCATCGATCTGCCCCGACTCAGCAAGCGCAACCGTATCGAAGTATTTGTTGAACGTGAAACGGACCGACCGGATGCGACGCACCAGGAAAAGGATGAAGCCTAGAATCAGAATCCACGGAATCACTGCAAGAACAATGCCCGGCAAATCACTGTTCGCGCTCGCCGGCCGGCCGCCAGATCCTGTTTCGGAACTGAAATGCGCGAGTAACAGGATGGCAACAGCGACACCAACGAGCACTGCGACAAAACGGAAGGTCAGTCCCGACCCGAACTTCACTTTTGCATCCGGATCGCTCTGCGACGCGCGCCGCCAGCGCAGCAACAGGAAGATCAGCACGCCGGCCGGCAGCAGCCATGGCAGAAGAATAAGAAGCGAACTCAGCGAGTCGTCCATGTCGCCTTCATCATCCTATGCGGGCTGATCGCTGAGAATCGAATAGCGCGGGAATACCGTCCGGATCTGCTCGGGCGAGACGATCCCCTGCGTCAGCAGATAACGGCTGTAGCTCGCGAGCGAAATGAAATTGTCCGCGTTCAGGCTCGCCTGCATCATTCCAAAAGGCGCGTCCTTTTCGATCAGATCGCGAAGCGCCTCGTTGAGCATCATCAGTTCATAGACTCCGACGCGGCCGAGATCCCCTTCAAAGCGGCACGCGTTGCAGCCTTTGCCCTTGTATACGGGAACATTCGCGTCAGCGATGAGCTTGGCTTCGACGAGCATGCGCACGGACGGGTCGGCCGGCGAAAGCTGCTGAATGCAGCGCTCGCAGATGCGCGAGATCAGCCGTTGACTGACGACGCATTTGACCGCGCTGGCCATCAGGTACGGCTTGACGTTCAGCTTGCGCAGGCGGGCGATCGCTTCGAGAGCCGAGTCCGTGTGCAGCGTGGAGAGCACCAGATGCCCTGTCGTTGCGGTCTCCAGCGCGATGCTGGCTGACTCCGGATCGCGAATTTCGCCAACGAGAATCACGTCTGGGTCCTGACGCAACGCTGTGCGCAGAATCTGCGCGAAATCAAGACCCACCGCGCGATTAACCTGGATCTGCGTTGCATAGCCGAGCTGGTACTCAACGGGATCTTCGATGGTGACGATGTTCACTTTCTGCGATGTGCGCCAGACTTCGCTGAGGCCCGCGTAAAGCGTCGTGGTTTTTCCCGAGCCGGTCGGCCCGGTCACGAGAATCATTCCGCTGCTATTGCGGAACACGCCACGCAGTGCGTCGCAGACCGACTTGGAGCTGATCAATTCCTTCAGGTCGAGTCGCTGGCGGCTCTGATCCAGCAGGCGCAGCACGGCTTTCTCGCCGCCCTGGCATGGCGTGACAGAAAGACGGACTTCGACACGCTGATTTCCAATCTTCACCGGGAAGCGGCCGTCCTGCGGCAGGCGGCGGTTGGTGATGTCCAGGTCGCTGATGACTTTCAGCCGTGAGATCAGGCGCGTAAAGAGCACGTTATCCAGCTGCTTTTCGAGCATCTCCATGTTGCCGTCCAGGCGCATGCGGATACGCGAATACGGCTCAGCCGGCTCGAAATGCATATCGCTGGCGCCGAGATGAATCGCTTTGAGCAGAACTTTTTCGAGCACCTCGGCCGTCTGGTGGTCGCCGAGCTCATGCTCTTTGCCGGATTGATCCACATACGTCACCGAGCGCGGCTCGTCGGGCCTGGCCTGAACGGCATGCGGGAAATGCGCTTCGGCAAAGCGCTCGAATTCCCGCTCGCCGATAGCGACAAACTCGACACTGTACTGCCGCAGTTCGTCGCGCAGAAACGTGCGCGTTTTGGCGTTCAGCGGATCGGCCATGCCAACGGTAAGCGCGTCGCCATTCTGTGCGAGAACCAGCGCCTTGCAGTGCCGCGATGTTTTCTCCGGAAGAATTTTCCAGGCCGTCTTCACGCCCGGGTAGCTGTCCAGCGAGACAAACGGCAGCGTCACTTCTTTGCGCGCGATCTCTTCAAGATGCCGCGCCATCCCCGCCGCCAGTTCAAGCCCAAGCTGCGGCTGCGTTTTAATCAGCTCGCGCACAGCCGCCCCATTCAAGATCAGCGCCTGCCCGGCTGTGAGGGCGATCACGGATGCGGCAGAAGGTTCACCGGTGAGCAGCGCCGGCTCGCCGAAATGATCGCCGGGATAAAGCAGGTAAAGCTCGCGGCCAAAGCCGACTTCTTCATCCTGCACGACGACTTTGCACTGGCCTTCGAGAATGACGTAGAGCTCGCTGGACGGCGCACCCTGTTCGATCATTTTTTCGCCGGGCCAGAATTCACGCACCTGCGCCTGCTGGCCGAGTGAATTCCAGACTGCCGGCTTTAAATTTTTGAAAACGGGAATAGTCCCGAGCACTTCAGCATAACGTTCCGCTTCGTTGAGCATCGATTTCCCCCACCCTGTTTTGAAATTCTATTTTCGTTTCATCAGTACGGCCCACGCCAGCGGCCGGAAATCAGGCGAATTCGTATCAAACTGTGTCTCACGCAGCTCCAGAATATCGAACAGTGTTCCAAGTTCGTTGCGAATGTCACTCTCCGAAACACGCGGCGGACCGTACTCAGTACGTTCTTTGCCGTTGCCCGACAACGAAAAATAAAGCGTGCCCGGCCGCGAAACGCGCTGCAGCATCGCCAGGTACTTCGGCAGATCGATTTTTCTCAGGTAATGGTAAACGCCGTGATCAAAGAGAATGTCGTAGGGCCCGCCCAGGTCTGCCGTGAGCGCGTCCGCGACGCGGAAATCCACGTGGACGCCGGACTGCTTCGCGCGTTCGCGCGCAACCTCGATGGCCTGCGGAACCGGATCGAACGCAACCACCTTCATGCCGCGCCGCGCGAACTCAATCGCATTCGTCCCCGTGCCGCAGCCGATCTCGAGCACGCTCGCGCCTTGAAGCTGGCCGGAGTCGAGCACACGCTGGAGCTCCGGACAGACACGGCCGGAGTCCCACGGCGTCTCGCCGCGCGCGTAGCAGGCCACGAAATCAGTCCGCTGGATATGCAGGCGGCTGAGATTCTCTCCAAGAATCTGCGCGCGCACGGAAGGCTCTAGCTGCAGCTGCTCGAAAGCATTTTGCAGAGCCACGAGAATGTCGGCGCGATAACCTCGCGGCAGGACGCTGCTGTCCGTGCCGAACAGGATCCGCTCCGGGCCGAACGCATCCAGGCACATTGTCAGCGCGCGCACCAGCGTGACAGGTTGCTCAAGCAGGCTCATCCATTCGTTCGAGCTGGAGGTGTCGACGAAAACGTTCGGACACTGCAGGCCCAGGAACACCGCTTCCCGCAGATAACCGCAGCCAAAGTGTGGAATGATGAAGTTCGTTTTCGGGTTGTCCGTCGCGGCGCGGTGCAGCAGGACGGGATTGCTGAAGCGTGCGTCAAACGGGCTGCGCAGGCCAAGTTTCTCGCGCAGCTTCACGCGCAGAATTCCGACATGGCAGAAAATGGGCACGGCATGCTGCGACGCAAGTTCGTAAAAAGGATAGACGAGTTTCTCGTCCGATGGATCGAAACGGTGCATCGCCGGAAAGAGTTCTATCCCGCGCAGGCCTAGTTCCGTGAGGTCCCGCCGCGCAATCGCGAGTGCGTCTGGCGCAAGCGGATTGACCATCGTGTAGCCGGTCAGTCTGTGCGGGAATGCTTTCGCCGCGGCGGCAACTGCGGTCTGCTCGCCCGGCAGGCTGGTGAACAGAACCATGCGGTTCACACCCGAGCCGTCCAGTTCGCGAATCCAGCGCGCCGCATGTTCCATGGGGTCGGCCGGCGGAAGTTCAAGTCCCGTTGGCGCGAGCATCTCGCGCAGTTCGGCTTCGCTCCCCTCGCGGCCGGTCTTCTGCTTGAAGAGAAGCTGATAGAAGGTGCGGCTGAAAAGGTGGGCGTGAGCGTCGAAGATCATGGTTCGAACTTTCGTGAGCTGATTACAAAAAACACTTTTGTTTACACCCAGCTTATAGCCGATCACGTCCCGCAGGCAAAGACGCAGCGCGAATGGACGGCTGAAGGTCGAGAGCAACTTGCGCCCGGGAATGACTCTCCGTTTGACAACCCGAATTTTTTAAGAGATAGTACCTTCATCTCTATCCCAAAGGAGGCCTCACGCATGTGGGCTCGCATCAAAAGAGTGTTCCGCTCCTTCATGGGCGCGTTCATCAGCATGGGTGAAGATCCCAAGCTCATCCTCGAACAGAACATGCGCGACATGCGCGACAAGGTTCCGGAGATGAACACGGGCATAGCCAAGGCGCGCGGCGGAATCATTCGTCTTGAGAATGAAGCGACGCAGTACAAGCAGGAAATTGCGAAGCTGACCGCTCGCGTCAAGGCCTGTCTGCTCAGCGGAGACGAAGCCCTCGCCGGCCAGTACGCGGTGCAATTAAAGAAACAGCAGGAAGCTCTGGAGCGCAACCAGGCGCAGCTCGAATCGGCCAAGGCCGGCTACGACGCGCTGCTGAAGCTCAAAGAACGCTACATGCGCGAGATGAAGCTGAAGACCGAAGAAGCCATGCATGCCATTCGAGAAGCCGAAGCGTCGAAGTGGAAGAGCGAGCTTGCGGACGTGTTTGAAACGTTTGAAGTCGCCGGCGTGGATCAGACGCACCAGGAAATGGTCGACAAGCTGCGCGAAAAATCTGCGATGGCCGAGGGCAAGATCGCCGCCGCGGTGGAGAGCGTGGACATGAAACAGATCGCGCTCGAAGAGAAAGCGCAGCAGCTCGAAGGCGCCGAACTGCTCAAGCAGTTCAAGCTCGATCTGGGTCTCGATAAGAAACAGGAAGCCGCCGCGCCCATGGGCGAAGCCAGCGTCGCTCCGCCGGAAAAGGAAGCGCAGAAGACGATCGGCCCGGAGCGCACGAAGGTACAGTAACGAGTCGGGAGTCTTGGAGTCTGGAGTCTGGAGTCTTCAAGACGCAAGACTCCCGACTCAAGACGCAAGACTCCCGACTCAAGACTCAAGACTCTTAGACGCAAGACTCTCCCATCCCCGCTTGCTTACGCCTGCTGTGTTCGCTATAAATTCCCTTTCCTGTTCGAAACCCAAAGCCCGGATGAGACATGGCCAAGCAAAACTCTGACTCTTCGTTTCCTCAGTCGATGCATCCCGCAAGCGTCTACCAGACCCACCTGCTTCCGCCGGACGAAATAGAGCGCCGTGGTCTGCGGCCGATCCGCCGGCTGCTGGTTGCCAACCGCAGCGAAATCGCGATCCGCGTTTTTCGCGCGTGCACGGAAATGGGCATCACCACGGTCGGCATTTACAGCAAGGAAGACAAGCTCGCGCTGCACCGCTACAAGTGCGACGAAGCGTACCTGATCGGCGACGACAAGGGACCGATCGCTGCGTACCTGAGCATGGACGAGATCATCAAGCTCGCCCTCGACAAGCAGGTCGACGCGATTCATCCCGGCTACGGATTTTTGTCCGAGAACGCTGAATTCGCGACGAAGGTCATCAAGGCCGGCTTGGTCTGGGTCGGACCCGATCCGGAAGTGATGGGCAAAGTTTCAGACAAAGTCAGCGCCCGCAAGCTCGCGATGAAGCTCGGCCTGCCGGTGATCCCCGGCACGCCCGGTCCTGTTGAATCGCTCGATCACGCCATCAAGTTCGCCAACCAGGTTGGCTATCCCGTGATGGTCAAAGCCGCGCACGGCGGCGGCGGGCGCGGCATCCGCATTGTCAAAAATGACGCGGAAATGAAGGAACTCCTGCCGCTGGCGCAGCGTGAAGCCAAGGTCGCGTTCGGCAATGAAGAATGCTTCATCGAAAAGCGCGTCATGCAGCCGAAGCACCTGGAAGTCCAGATTCTCGGCGACCGCCACGGCAACATCGTCCATCTCTTTGAGCGCGACTGCTCGATTCAACGCCGCCATCAGAAGGTCATCGAGATTGCGCCGAGCCTCGCGCTCAACGAAGAGCAGCGCCAGAATCTCTGCGGAATGGCCGTCAAGTTTGCGAAGGCCGCTGGCTATCAGAACGCCGGCACCGTCGAGTTCCTGATGGACCGCTCGGGCGATATTTACCTCATCGAGATGAACACGCGCATCCAGGTGGAGCACACCGTCACCGAAATGGTGACCGGCGTCGACCTGGTGCAGGCGCAGATCCGCGTCGCCGAAGGCTACAAGCTCAGCGACCCGCAGACGCGCATTCCGTCTCCCGAAAACCTGCGCCTGAATGGCTACGCGATTCAGTGCCGCATCACGACTGAGAACCCGGCCAAGAATTTTACGCCCGATTACGGCCGCATGACCACCTACCGTTCCGCAGCCGGCTGGGGCATCCGCCTTGACGGCGGCACAGCGTACACCGGCGCGGTGATCACGCCGTACTACGATTCACTGCTCGTGAAGGTCAGCAGCTTCGGCCACGATTTCCTCGAAGCGGCCGCGCGCATGAACCGCGCGCTCAGCGAATTCCGCATCCGCGGCATATCGAACAACATTCCTTTTTTGCAAAACGTCCTGCGGCACGAAACATTCCTGGCCGGCCAGTGCGATACGGGTTTCATCGAGGCCAACCCGTCGCTGTTCACCTGGCGCGAGCCGCGCGACCGCGCCAACAAGCTCCTGAATTTCCTTGGCGAAATCACCGTTAATGGAAAT
>Ga0196964_10000832_pt1 | contig 16910 bp, 12 predicted proteins | sample S1_10metaG_FD_148615 | JGI IMG/M metagenome (GOLD analysis project Ga0196964, IMG submission 148615) | Soil microbial communities from Anza Borrego desert, Southern California, United States - S1_10 | ecosystem: Environmental > Terrestrial > Soil > Desert | place: USA: California | collected...
GTCCAGTCGCTTGGGGGGTCGCGTCCAGTCGCTTGGGGGGTCGCGTCCAGTCGCTTGGGGGGTCGCGTCCAGTCAAAGTCGGGAAGTCCTTTCCTCAAAAGGGATTCTGGCGTTTTTTTTGGCTGTACACTCTTCTTAAACACTGTATTTAAAAACTCTTTTAAACACACAGAGCGCATCCAGTCCCACGAACATTTTTGTGTGTTTTTTCTTTTAAGAAATCTATAATTCGATTTTCTCACCATAATCCATACCATTCTAAATAAGGATTCTTATGAGCAAGAAAGATGACAAAACTAAGCTAAGTGAAAAAACTAAAAACCTTAACGAGATAGAAAAAACTGAAAATGCACTTACCAAAATTGTACGTGCCGACCTTAATCTTGAAAAATGGCCAGGAATTTTTATTCCTGCCCAATCCAGAACAAAACCAAAGCTGAGAGTGCTTGAAAGGACAAAGGTACTAGAGAATGGTGGTGTTATGCTGTCAACCGTTACAGTTGATCCTTCTGTTCAATACGGCAACCTTACTACGGAAGACCAAAAAGTTTGGTACGGGTTATTAGAGCTATGGGAAAGAGCAGGAAGGCCAAAAGAATTGGTATTTTCTTTAAGCCAGTTAGCTAAAGTTTTGGGAAGGATTTGGAGTAGTGAAACAGGAGAGTCTCTTAAAAGATCATTGATACGCCTTAGTAGAAACTCTTTGTCCTGGGTAAACTCATACTATGATAGTGAAACTAAAAAAACTTTAGAACAAGTAGATGAATTTCACATACTCTCAGAATTAAGAATAGTAATTCTTACTGAAGACCATAAGATCAACAATGAACAGTGTCGGTGTAAGTTTAGCGAGCTACTTTACCAAAACTTGGTCAACAACTACACTAAACCTACTTTCCTAGATATAGTTTTAAAGTTCAAAAGTGGGGTAGCTCAATTACTCTACAAATATCTTGAACTAGTGATGCATAATAAAACTAACTATGAACGCAATAGCAAAGAGCTTTTTATTGATTTATGTCTTGAAGGTGAAGAATATAAATATATCTCTCGTAGAAGGCGAATTCTTGAAACTGCCATAACAGAAGTAAACAACGCTCCTATTCCTAGTGGAGTTTTGCAGGTAAATCTTGAACAAACTAAAGACCAAACAGATTGGAAAATTGTTGTTAAAAAGTTACCCCACGTGACAATTGATAACGAAGACGAGCAAGCAGGAACAGAAACGCAAGAAACCGCATTAACCAACGAATTAAAACAAACCCCAAACACTCCAAAAACTCTAGAAGAACAAATAGTTTTATTCTTTCTAGAAAAATTCCGCTTACCTAGAAAAACACCTCTCAAAAATGAACTCCAACTAGCCAAACAATGGATAAAAACTTATAACCTGGACTTGGAAAAAGGACAAGCTTTTGTCAACTATGCTAAAACTTGGGCGGCTGAAACTAATTTTGCTGTTCAAAACTTTGCTGGATTAAAACAATACCTGGATAGAATTTCAGAAAAATTAGCTCTCATTGATGTCGCTAGAGAAATAGCTAAGTGTAAGCTTTGTGATAGCGATGGAACTATTGACTGTAAAGAGCCAGGCAGTAGAACTTATTTTATGAAATGTTCCCATAGCTTAGAAACCTTACAGCAATATGCTAATAAACATAAAGTTAAAGTTAAACTCTCAGATGAGACTATACTTGAGCCTAAAACTTAAAAAACTAAACTTCTACTGATTTTAGTAAAATACATACTGCCTTCGGTAACTTTGTAATTGCAAAGCCTAGCTTTATTTTATTAGGCATAAGACTATTTAGCAGGTAATATAACGCAATAACAAATAGCTGTGCGCGTATCAAATATGGTAACCCATTTAATACCCCAAGTTTAATTAAAAAGGCTTAAAACACATAAAACTCGTGTTTCTAAGTGCCATTATGCTCGCTACAGTTTTATTAAAATAAAAAGGAGAGTATGCCATTGCTACAACTAAGTCGTCTGCTACGATTAAGTCCTTTGTTTAAGCTAACAAAGGTTTATCTTTTAATTTTCTTTTTGCTGACTAGTACCTCTATGGTATTTGCACAAGCTTCTAGCTCTACTGCTGAACTACGAGGACAAGCTATTGATTCTACTGGTGCTGTTGTCCCTGGTGCTAATGTTACCCTTAAAGATACTACTAAAGGCACAATTCGTAATTCTACAACTGATGCTGACGGAAATTTTATTTTCTTAGCTGTTTTGCCAAGTACCTATGAAGTTATAGTTGAAGCTTCTGCTGCTGGTTTTTCTGAAAGTAAACAGGTTGTTTCTCTTACAGTTGGCGCACAGTCAAGCCTTATATTCAAACTTACTACCAATGTTGATTTTGAAGAAGTAGTTACAGTTGAAGGTAACAGCGAAGTTATTGAGACTGATAGAACTCAACAATCTACAGTTATTGATGCTCGTCAAATCACTAACCTCCCTATAAGCCGTCGTAACTACATTGATTATGCACAACTTACCCCTGGTGTAAGTGATTCAGATAATATTGCTGATGCTTCAGATTTTCGTGTTGCTCAAACACCTCAATCTGGACTCTCTTTTGGTGGTAACAACGGACGCGGTAACTTTGTTTCTGTTGATGGCTCAGAAACTAACACCATTAGCGGTGGTGTTCTTCCTACTGTTAGCCAAGAAGCTGTTCAAGAATTCCAAGTACTTCGTAACAGCTATAGTGCAGAATTTGGCGGTGCTGCTGGTGGTATTATTAGCATTGTTTCAAAATCAGGCACTAATAGTTTTCACGGTGGTGGTTTTGGCTATTTCCGTGATGATAAGTTAGATGCTAGGAATGTCTTTGATTTCTCACCTGGAGATAAATCTCCTTTTGATCGTAAACAATACGGTGGTTCATTAGGTGGGCCTATAGTAAAAGATAATACCTTCTTTTTTGCTGCTTTTGAGCGATTTGAAGAAAATCAAACTACCTTTGTTAACCTACTTAACGATCCAAATGTTTTTGGTATCACCCCTTCACAAACAGCTCTTTTTAATTTCCTTGATAATACACCCTTTAAAGCTGCTTCAGTAGGTCTAAGGACTGCTCTTACTACTACAGAAGCTCTTTATCCTAGAACAGTTAGACTCTTTAGAAGCGCTAGTGGACAATTTCCTTTTGAATCTAAACAAACTAACTTTTCAAGCCGTATTGATCGTATTTTCAGTAGTAATGATAACGGTTATATACGCTTTAATATAAATGACTCTGTCTTTGAAAATCAGGCCAGTGGCGCACTTACAGCAGTTTCAAGAGGTCGTTCTATTGATAGTTTTAATGGCAATATTGCTGTTTCAGAAAACCACCTTTTTAGTTCTACTGTTGTTAATGAACTAAAACTCCAATACACCTACTTCCGCTTTGAAGTTGTTCCTAACGACAGAATAGGCCCTGAAATTAACATTGAAGGCTTTGGTAACTTTGGTAGAGATATCTTTCTTCCTTCTAAAACCTATGAACGCCACTACGATATAGTTGATAACCTCTCTGTAGTTAAAGGTAATCATACCTTTAAGTTTGGCGGTTCAATGTTAGCTACTACTGTTGATGATTTTAATGAAACCTTTGTCGGTGGTCGCTTTAACTTTGGTGCTAATATCCCTCTTGCTTCTATTATTGCTTTAAGTCCTCAACTAGGCCAAGGTGTACTTAATTCTATAAGCAACTTCCTTTCAGCTAATAACCCTGCTTTGCTTCCTGCTTTAGCTACACCTATTAACGCTCTTCAAGCTTTTAACCTTAATTTACCCATTGTTTATCAACAAGGTTTTGGTGATCCATCTGACCAGGGAAATATCTTTCGTTATGCTTTCTACGGTCAAGATACTTGGAAAGTAAGACCTAACTTTACTCTTAACTACGGTGTTCGTTATTCCATTGATGACCAAGCTCTTAATGTTCCTACTGATAAAAACGATGTTCAACCTCGTGTAGGCTTTTCCTGGGATCCTTTCTCTGATGGCAAAACCATTATTCGCGGTGGTGCTGGTATTTTTAATGGTGCAGTTATTTATCCTGTAGCTAACGTAACCTCAGAACTAGCTGCTTTTGGAAATCCTACGGAAATTAATATTGTTCTAGCTACAGCTAATTCAGGTGCATTAGGCCTACCTACTTCCTTTGCAATCTATCAAACCTTGCTTGCTCGTGGTGTCCTTGGTGTAAGACCTATCCTAGCTTCAGACATAGCCCAGTTTGGTCTAAGACCACGTCCAGGTGGCCCTCTTGAAGTTCGCTTCCGCCTTGCTCCTGACTACGAAACCCCAACTACTTATCAAGCAAGCTTTGGTATTGAAAGAAATTTAGGCCGTAACTTCTCTCTTGAACTTAGCTACCTCTTTACTCGTGGTCAAAATATTGCTCGTCCAAGAGACGTAAACCCAGCTAAAGCTACTGGCCCAGTCAACCCATTTACTGGACAACCTACTTTTATTCGTTTCCCAAATGGTATTCAGATTGTTAATGGCCTAACTACTGATTTCCGTAACCCTCTACGTCTACAAGACAATATTTACGAATCAACTGCTAAGTCCTTCTATAACGCCTTTACCATTGCTATACAACGTCGCTTCTCTAACAATTTTAGCCTTAATGCTCACTACACTTTCTCTAAATCCATAGACGAAGTAACAGACTTTAACAGCGATTTTGCTGCACAAAATCCACTTAATTTAGCTGCTGATCGTTCTCTATCTTCCTTTGATCAACGTCATCGTGCTGTTATTAGCGGTGTTTTTGTAAGTCCTCTCAAAACTGATACTACAGTAGGAAAAATCTTTGGTGATTTCCAAATTTCACCAATCTTTACTGCTGGTTCAGGCCGTCCATTTAACCTTTTACTTGGTTTTGATGCTAATGGTGATAGCCGTTCACAAACCGATAGACCAGGCGGAGTTGGACGCAACACAGGCCGTGGTGAAGAGTTCTATAGCTTTGATACTAGAATTGCTCGTCGTCTTACCCTTAAAGAAGGTGTTTTCTTTGAATTTACCTTTGAAGCATTTAACCTCTTTAACCGTACTAACTTTGCTGGTATCAATAACATTATTGGTACAACTCAACTAAAGACCTTTGATGCTCGTGGTGATCGTACTAAATCCCCAACTCAACCTCTAGGCTTTACTTCAGCAGCAGCAAAACGTCAGCTACAACTAGGAGTGCGCTTTACTTTCTAGTACTTTTACAAATTATTACGTAAGTAGGAAAGAGCCAAAAAGAATCACTTTTTGGCTCTTTTTCTTTTTGGTGAAATCCATTAATTATCGCAGAGCAAGCCCATTAAAATTGATGTAAAATTATGCCCGTTTAAAAAAATAAAGCCCCGCAGTTATGGGGGACTCCAAATTAAACAACCACTAAAAACAAAAATGTTTCTGTGGATCATGTACAAAAAAAATCTTACCACAGAAACAAAATTTGCAAAAAATTTATGGTTATTTTTGGTGTTGAAGTTCGTCTATCTACTGGGCTACTACCTTAAGGAGATTGCCCTATGAAGCGAAAAGATGATCAACGTGATCACGCTAATTCCAACAATGGATCAGCCGATGAGATCAAACGATCAGAATCTCGATCAACTCGATCACAAAATTTTAAAAAGTTTTCCACAACCCCGCCGAAAATCGGCGGGGTTACCCCCCTGCTGACCCCGCCGAAAATCGGCGGTGTCAATCAATCAACCCCGCCGAAAATCGGCGGGGTCAATGAGGGTGGATATTTAACAATTCCTCACAGTTTGTTGGAGCAAGTATTTCCAAATATAACTCCACATTCTGCGTTAGTAGTTTATCTGTATCTATATTGGCAAGCGTTCCGTTGGGTTCAAGATGAGTTTCAGATAACTGCTAAATGTAACATAGAGTTAGCGCAAATATGTAAAGGTTGTGCTATGTCTAATAGTAGAGTAAGAGACGTAATCAAATTGCTAGAAAAAGCAGGTTGGATAAGCATTGAAAAAAGGTCAGGAAAAAATAATATTTTCCTCATTCACCGTTATTTCACTCCGCCGAAAATCGGCGGAGATCATCAAAGAAATGATTTTAAAGAAATAGATGATTTTAAAGAAATAAGATCATCTGCAAAGAGCGATGATTCTTTATCCATTATCAAAAAGGTTTATAAAGATTTAACAAAGAATACTTGGACAAACCAAGATACAAAAAACTATCAAAGCTTACCAAAGAACTTACAAACAGAAGACATAATCAGATATATGAGAGCTATTAGTGAAAGAATAAAGAAACCCATTGGAAGCTTTGCTTATTTTGTTAAATCCATACTTAGAGAATTAGAATCCCCTAAAAACAAAAAGACTAACGTTACAAAACTTCGCAAAATCGCCGAATCCATTAAAACAGCTAACATTGGAGGTAAATCTATCAGCACCACAGATTTTATTGAGCAAGTTAAGGAAATAGCGGCACGAGAAGGTATTCCATACACTCCTGATTTATTGGAGGAAGCTTTAAAGTTTATTTTTTAATTTTTCCAGAAAAATGAGCCTTTTTGTTTTTGTAATTCGCCTGTCTAGGTACGAAAGATTTTTATAACAATTGAGTAACTAGAGGAATTATGAAAATAAATAATTACAACTACTTAATAAAATTAAACTTATTAGCTATGGCTATGGTACTGGCTGTTTTTTCTATTGGCTGTTTATCAAAAGCAGAAGCCATTAGTGAAAAAACTACAGCTAAAATGGCAACCGAAAGTCCTGTAACAGAAAAAGCTACAGCTCCTAGTACTGAAAAAGAAGCTCATTTATCAATTCCTAGACCTGAAGCTAAAGAAGATTCTTCAGCCGCTACTCCTAGCACAGAAGCTGAAAGCCAACCTACCGTTGAAGAACAAAATGTTATTTTCATCCTAGATTCTTCTGGAAGTATGGCAAAGCCAATGGGTAGTAGAAGCAAACTTGTAGTTGCTAAAGAAGTTGTAGGTGGATTTGTCAAAGCTATTCCTAATTCTGTCAATCTTGGCTTTATGGCTTATGGACACCGCAATAAAAATTGTGATGATATTGAACTACTTAACGATTTAGCTTCTGACAATAGAGACTCTATTTTAACTTCCATTAATTCCTTAGCACCAAAGGGAAACACCCCTATATCAGCATCCATATTAAAAGCTGCCGAATACTTAAAAGACAAATCTGGCAAACGAACCATTGTTTTAGTTAGTGATGGAGAAGAAAGCTGCTCCACTAACCCTGTTGAAACAGTAAAACAATTAAGAGACTTAGGAATTCAAGTTACAGTCCACGTAGTTGGATTTGGTGTAACTGACAAGGAAGACAAACAGCTTCAAGCCATTGCTAATGCTGGTGGTGGCAACTATTACAGCGCAAAGAATGCAGACGAGTTTAAGTCCATTATTCAAGAACAATTAGCCGAAGAAACTATTTCTACTCCTGATGTTGAACCAAGTCCTAGTACCAACCTAGTTAACCTAGCGTTAGAAAGTAATGGAGGAGAAGTACTAGCAGCATCATACGAAGGACTAACAGCACTAGTAGATGGAAAAGTAGATAATTCTGTAGGTGCAGGAGGCGGAGAAATGGTAGTAGGATTCAAGGGAGGACGTTCAGCAATAGTAGAAAAAGTAACTTGGTTTATTAAAGGAACAAGTGATTACAATGTTAAAGAATTTGAAATCCTAGTATCAAATGAATCTCCTACTTCAGGATTTAAGAGTGTTGGTAAATTTACCACTCAAAATATCAAATTGTTAAAGACCTCTCATCAAGAGTTTAATTTTACTCCTGTTAAGGCTCGCTATATCAAATGGAAAGCTCTTTCTAGACACGATGGTTACAACGACCGTAATAATCTTGGTAATTCTGACTGCTACGAGCTTCAAGTTTTTGGCAAGCTTTTGAATTAGTTAAACGAAATCTAAACTTCTTCTTTAGTTACTCACTTCCCTGCTTAATGGTCAAAAAACTATTAAGCAGGATTTTTATTTTTCTGAAAAATTCTAAAAAACTGGAAAAATATTTAATTTTTGTGAGCCAAAGTAAAAAGTAATTTCGCCTGAAGGAGTGTAAGACAAATTAATAAACAAAATTAAATATAAAGATAACTAAAGGGGAATTTTTATGAAAAAAACATCAACAATCACTTCAATCTTATTAGCTGGTATGTTTTTATTTAGCTCACTAACCAATTTCGCTAATGCTCAACAACCCAACAATCCATCACAAACCGCTACAGTACAAAAAGCAACTTATGTTGCTCCTAATGGCCAATTAGTTAACCTAGCCTTAGAAAGTAATGGAGGAGAAGTACTAGCAGCATCATACGATGGATTAACAGCATTAGTAGATGGAAAAGTAGATAAATCTGTAGGTGCAGGAGGCGGAGAAATGGTAATAGGATTTAAGGGAGGACGTTCAGCAATAGTAGAAAAAGTAACTTGGTTTATTAAAGGAACAAGTGATTACAATGTTAAAGAATTTGAAATCCTAGTATCAAATGAATCTCCTACTACAGGATTTAAGAGTGTTGGTAAATTTACCACTCAAAATATCAAATTGTTAAAGACCCCTCATCAAGAGTTTAATTTTACTCCTGTTAAGGCTCGCTATATCAAATGGAAAGCTCTTTCTAGACACGATGGTTACAACGACCGTGGTAATATTGGTAATTCTGACTGCTACGAGCTTCAAGTTTTTGGAAGACTTGCTAATTAATTCTTAAGTTTCTAACCGCTCAACCCTGCTTAATGGTTCTAGCCATTAAGCAGGGTTTTGACTTTTAGCTCAAACCCTTTTCAAAACCCATTCTTTACCTTATATAGCCAACAAATAAAAAAATGGCTCAACAGTCCATTATCAAAAAGCAAAACCATTAAAATTGTAGTAGAATTATGGCCGTTTAAAAAAATAAAGCCCCGCAGTTACGGGGACTCCATACCAAACAACCACATAAAAACAAAAAATGTTTCTGTGATCAACAAAAAAACGTAAAAAAATCTTATCACAGAAACAAATTTTGCAAAAAATTTATGGTTGTTTTTGGTGTTGGAGTTCGTCTATCTGCTGGGCTAATGTCTTAAGGAGAACGCCCTATGAAGCGAAAAAACGATCAACGTGATCACGCCCATTCCAACAATAGATCAGCCGATGAGATCAAACGATCAAAAACTCGATCAACTCGATCACAAAATTTTAAAAAGTTTTCCACAGGTGTGGCGGATTCCGCCAGGGTAGGTGTGGCGGATTCCGCCACGGTGGGTGTGGCGGATTCCGCCACGGTTAGTGATATAGGTGTGGCGGAATCCGCCACGGTTAGTGATATGGGTGTGGCGGATTCCGCCACACCTGAAAAAAAAGGGTATCTTATAATATATAAAAATTTAACTCAGAAAATGAGGGCAGAAATTAAAAATAAATCTGCTTTTTTTGTTTATCACTATCTTTATGAAATAGCTTTTGAATGGATTCATGATGATAGAGTTAAAGTAACTATTAACATAGATTTAGCTGATATTATGACAGACTGCTATATGGCGAGTCGTGTTGTGCGTGATGCACTAAAATATCTAGAAGAAATAGGATGGATATCTATAGAAAAACGTCCAGGAATGTCTAGTATTTATACAATATATAGACCTAAACCAGACATACCCTCCAAAGGAGATCATGATCTCTTAAATAATCATGATTTAAATAATGACTTAGATAATCATCTGCAAAAAGATGCTAAAGATGATGATTCTTTATCCATTATCAAAAAGGTTTATAAAGATTTAACAAAGAATACTTGGACAAACCAAGATACAAAAAACTATCAAAGCTTACCAAAGAACTTACAAACAGAAGACATAATCAGATATATGAGAGCTATTAGTGAAAGAATAAAGAAACCCATTGGTAGCTTTGCTTATTTTGTTAAATCCATACTTAGAGAACTAGAATCCCCTAAAAACAAAAAGGCTACTGTTACAAAACTTCGCAAAATCGCCGAATCCATTAAAACAGCTAACATTGGAGGTAAACCCGTTAGTACAACCGATTTTATAGAGCAAATTAAGGAAATAGCGGCACAAGAAGGTATTCCATACACTCCTGATTTATTGGAGGAAGCATTAAAAACGGTAATGGCAAAAGAAAATAGCCCACCAAAGTGTTGATGGACTATTTTTATTTGGCCTATTTATGCACCTACATAGGGCCGTGTACCATTGCTGATAGGAGGAATGTAGTTTGGATCTATTAAAATAGCTTCTGGAGCGGTGTTTATGCTCCAAGGAGAGGCTTCTGGATTAAGATCGCCATTGGTAAAATGCCAGTTTTGTTGTTCAAGTAGGGGAGGGTATAACTCCTTTTCATTGGAAAGTAGTTGGAAACGCTCAATTGTCCTTCCAGGAAGGAAAGCATGGCCTCTAAAAAGCCCTGCATATTGACCTTTGAAGTTAAACCGTAGTGTAAGTCGATGTATTTTTTGTTGAGCAACATAGTTAACTAACGCGCTAAGTGTTTCTTTTGCAAGCCCTTCTTCTAATGGTAGTAAATAATCAACTAATAAACAGCCTTTAGAAGCAAATTCAAGCACTGCCCAACCAAGTAATTCTCCTTTGTATTCAAGACTTAATAGTTGTTGAGAGCAAACAGGATTTTGTAAGTAACGCCAATTGAGATATTTAGCATCACGTAGACCTACAACAGGAAAATTAGCTGCTATTTTATTCCATAGTTGGTCATAGCGAGAATCAACTTTATTAGCAACTTTTACTGTAATATTTAAGCTAGCTCTATTAAAAATCTTACGTACTTGAGTAAGTATCATATCTAATGGTGCGCCATAGTTAACAACTTTTTCAGTATAGTTATCAGGGCAACGTAGCATTGTCATCAAACCACGGGCTGTAAATGGGATTCCTATGTAGCGAAGTGCGCCAACAACTTGTGAACCAGCTTTTACTAGTGCTTCAAGATTAGCACTTGTAGGAGGCCCACACATAAAACGGAAAGCAACTTCACCTGTAGCCATTGCCTTTAGTGAAGCGCGGTGTAGCTTAAGTGCGATACCACGGCGGCGATGATCAGGGCGAACAAAAGCATCAAAGCCTATTCCACCAAGTACAGATTTTCCTGAGATTAAAAATTCGCGGGCAAAAATGGAAGTAAAACCAACAATTTCACGTTTAGTAGGCTCGTAAGCTAACCAAGTTTCAGCCCGGCCTTGAGGATTATTTTTGTAAAGCCATTGATAACGCTCTTTGGCTTGTTTGGTAGTGACGTAACGTTCAAGTAGTTGTAGATAAGTATTTTCATGTTTTGCTTCAGCCCGTTCAATTACATAAGGAATATCTACAATTACTTCTTGCTGCTGCAGTAAACTTTGTGTTACTCGCACAATATCACCTCAAAAATATTGTATTGGTATAGGTAATTTTCCTCCTCGTCTAGTCTGTTACCGTAATGGATAAGATCCTACAAAGTGTTCAAAAGTTGCATACCTCCAAAAGTGGTAATTAGTAGTAAATATAGTATTTAACCTAAAAGAACCACCTTATAAAATTAACTACCTTTACGGTGTTTAGGGGTCGAGAGAGATTTTGAACGTTCTTTGAAGTCCTCAGATGATTCTGGTTCTAATTCCCAACGCCACTCATCTCGAATCTTGACTTTATCTAAGAGGTTAAGTTCTTCATTATCTTCATATTCCAAACCAACTGCCTCACCAATAACATCAACATCAGATTGATCAGGGGTAGGATTACCACCAACAACTGAACTATCACCACTCATGCTTGCTTCTATTAAGTCACTATCAGGATCATTACCAGCTACAATTTTTGCATCGGGCAGGAATTTTGATTTAGTTTCCCTTTCCATATGTCTAGGAAGATTCTTTTTTGCGTTAATTCCTAGTTTTTTACTGTCCTCAAATTCATCTCCAACTTCCTCATTAACATCAAGAATAGGAGTTTCTAATGTTCCAGTATCAATGAATTCTTCTGGTAGATTTGTAGGTTTTTTTTTGCGTTTAGCTCCTGTTTTGTTGCTCATAACTCATCCTCCGAAAACTAAGTTTTTTAATCTTATAGCTTTGAGCAACAAATATGCCAAGCAACAAATTTCACACTTACTTAAAGGTTTTTAAAGCTTTAATGGATTATTAGAAAATTTTAGGTATAATTCTTGTGTTTAAAAAACAAAACCCCGCGGTTAACGGGGACACCACCAACTTAAAAAGTTAGCGAACACATAAAATAAATTAAAATCAACAAAATACTAACATATTCGCTACTTTTTGGGTATCAGGCTTATTGTGTCGCGTTCTGTGGGGAAAAATCTATTTGGAGGACGAGACATGAAAAGCAGATATGCAAAAGAATTTACATCCCAACCTAGTACTAAGAGAATTTACCCTAATGGAGATAAAAATGCTTCATTTGCGAAAAGTTACAATTGGCTAATGCGACGCAAAGAATTAAGTCCAGGAGCAAAGCACGTTTACAACAGGTTAGGTCAATATGCCGGCGAAAAGAACTGTGCTCGTGTTAAACAAGAAACTTTGGCTATAGAAACAGGTTTCTGCCTAAGACAAGTAAAAGCATATATTAAAGAACTTGTTCATTTTGGTTTGATAGAGGTTCAACAATTTGGGCTAAACAAAGCAAACCTTTATTACTTTTTAGATCACCCCTGGAAGTATTCGGAAGTGCAGGATCCCGCACTTCAAAAAGTGCAGGATCCCGCACTTCAAAAAGTGCAGGATCCCGCACTTCAAAAAGTGCAGGATCCCGCACTTCAAAAAGTGCAGGATCCCGCACTTCCTCTTAATAGATCCTATAAAAAGATCCAATTAATAGATCACACACAAAAGAAGGAAAGTGTGTGTGTGCCACCCTCTAAAGTTTTAGAGCCTTCATCCTATCCATTAGAAGAATGGAGACGCTATGCGGCCAATCAGAAAAACATAGCCAGTCCTGAAGCTTTAGCTAGAAATTTGGTTAAGTCAAAAGAAAACGATCCTTTAATGAAACAATTTCTAGAACTTGAAAGGCAGCAACAACAAAAGCTTTTAGAAGAGCAAGAAGCTCAAAAACAGAAATCTATTGAGCTAGAGCAAGAAAAACTTAATATGGTTTCTAAAATTCTTTCTCAGGGTGAGCCTTTTTCTGAATCTGAGAGAAGCCTTTTGCTACAACTGGGCTATTGTTTTGCTCAAACTAGTCATTAACAGGGCTTAAAAACAGCCATAGAAGCCGCAGGAAGGGCATAAGGTAAGATAGGTGGCTATGTGGGGATTAATCGAGTAGTAGAGGCTCTAAAAACAAGCTCCTAATCGATTCAAAGGTTATAAAAAACAAAAACCCTTGCTACTAACAAGGGTCTTTGAGGGATGGGGGCTTGGGTGTAGCCTAAATTTTTAGTGGTGAAGATCTATAAAATTATCTAAAGAGTTACCAGCGGCGATAATTTCTAGAATCATAACCTTGAGAATTGTATCTATAATCGTTTCTACTATTAAAAACTGTTTCTGAGTCGTGTTTTTCCTGGTGGATTTGTCGGCTAAGTAGGTCTAACTCACGATTAATTCGCATTTGTTCTTGATAAGTTATAAAACCGTCTCGTTTGGCAATAGCTTCGTAGCGTCTAATAAGGGCTTCTTGTTGTCGTAATCTAGCAACTTCTGCAGGAGTTAATTGACCACTTCGAATGCCTTCAATGATTCTTTGTCGGTGATTGTACTGATGATGGTCAATGTCATAATTATTATTATAGTTTCCATAATAACCGTTATTTTGTTCATATATATAGGCATTATTGTTTGCGCTAGAATAACCTCTATCAGTATTACAATTTTGTGCAAATGTTTCTGTGGAGAAAAACATAGTGGTAAACAATGCTAATACTCCCAATACTACTAACATACTCTTTTTCATGATTTAACTCCTGACTAATAACTCAATAGCTTTTGCTATGTTTTGCTTTTGCATAGTACAAAAAAGATGCCAAAACTTTTTCCATTTGCTAAGTTGTAGAAAAAACTAGAGTTATAAGTTAGGAAATTTATAAGCTTATTTAATTCTATGGTTTGTTTTTACCAAATAAGGTATAGCAAATACACTTTTTAGTTAAAACTAACTGCTGAGCAATCTGCTAATTAGGAATTTTTGGTGGGATTTGTGAAGGTAGGTTTTGATTTTTCTACTCCAAAAAAGAAAAAAGCGGGAAAATTATTTCCCGCCCTCTTCTAAAACCTTTTAGAAACTTTTTATCTGTAGGTGGTGCATTGAGCATTTGCTCTAGAACCTTGACCAGCACTGAAAGTGTTCATACAAGCATCATCAGTGTAATCCATAAAGTTGGTGATGGGGTCAACGCCACCAGAAGAAGGACCAGTGGTGCAAGAATCACGACCAGTTGGACAACCATAAGCTGGGCTCTTTTCAGCTGGGGTATCAACTACGAAATCACCACTTGTTGAGCTGTTCTTACAGCCACCTTGGAAAGTGTGATAGAGACCGACCCAGTGACCAACTTCGTGTGTACCAGTGTCGCCTAGGTTGTAAGGAGCAGCACTGCCGCCTGGTAATGAAGCATTTAGTAATACTACACCGTCATCTTTTGGTCTGCTTGCATAGCTAGATGGGAAGGTTGCATAACCTAATAAGCCGCCACCGATGTTGTTAGCATAGATGTTTAAGTCTGCTTTTCCGCCTACGCGTAATGCATTTTTCATTGCGGTTTGAGCGGTTGTTCCTGGGCCTGCTGTATACCAAGCATCATTTACTGTAGTAGTTACTTGTACTAAATTAAAGCTAAATCCCATTGAAGCAAAAGCATTGTTTAATATGTTAACTTGCTCTTGAATTTGTTGGCTGCTTATTGAACCAGCTCCAGCTGAGTTTTTAATTACGTGGAAGTAAACATTGAAAGTTCTTGGAGCTTGAGGAGCGATACCACCATTTGCTTCTAGGATAGCTGCATATTTAGCTTGGAAATCTTTTTCAGCAGCAGCCATTCTTTCTGGGGAAAGTTGAGAAGCACAACGTCTTCCACTTTCAATAAAGGATCTTTGATTTGTGTATTCGACACCACCTAGAGTGAATGGCACTAAATCATCTGGGTTAACTTCTTCTTCTGTGCTTGGGGTTGCAACGGTATTTGGATTTTGTGCGGTTGCTTGGCTGATTAATGCGATACCTAACATCATTACTGCGAAGATTATTGCCATCATTCTAAATTTTGTCATTTTATTTTCCCTTTAATTTTATTTAATTTGATTTTTTATATTTATTTTTGATTGTGCCTTTCTATATGGCAAGAGCCGTGCCATTAAGAAGAAACTTTTTATTATTTTTTATCTTCATTTATAAATAACTTTACAGTTACACTTTCAGTATTTTTTATTTTGTTACATTTATTGTTACTAAAGTATAAATCAATAATTATGAATAAATATAGAATTTTATAAATTTATTTTCATAATTTATTTAAAATAAAATAATTATATTTTTAAGCCATTTAGTTTTATAACAATTTTTTATAATATTTTATGTAGGTTATTAATAAAGTTATTTTGTTTATTTATAAGAAAAGCTATCAAAAATCTTAATAAATTTTTAATAACTTTTTGATAGCTTGTTCTTTTGTTTAGGGTTGCGTATCTCTTGTATAAAGCTTCTTTACATCTATAAGTGTATACTGAATATGCATTCATTTTATTTATAAAATTAACTTGTTGTAAATAATAGACTTATTATAGATTAGTTTCTTTATACCTCTATTACTAACTTCACATTTTAAATTTTGGGTGTTAACCAAAAATTTTTTTAATAAAAATAAAAAAAATCTCAGACTTTTTTTTAGCCTACTTTCTCTTACATAATGTAGGATGCAAAATTAAATAAAATTAATAAATAGTTTATAATCTATAATATAGGAGTCTTTATATGAATAAAATTACTTATATAATATCTGCTATCACCTTAACAGCCATTTTAACAATTACATCTTTTGCAGGAACAAAAGATCCTAAAGTTAACAACCGTCAAGATCGTCAACAGGCACGTATAGAGCAAGGAGTTAAATCTGGTGAATTAACCAAGAAAGAAACTGCTGGTTTAGTTCTAAATCAAGCAAAGATTGCACATGAGGAAAAGAAAGCTAAAGCTGATGGCACACTTACTGTTAAAGAGAGAGTTGATTTACACAAAGATCTTAAAAAATCCAGTGAACGCATTCATAAAGCTAAACATAATTAATTTAATTTAATACCATTTAAGCAGTAGAGCAGGGTACACACCCTGCTCTTGCTGTTTTAAATGGTTTATTTTCGGAATGCGTCTGATAAGCAATTTGATCACACTTGATCACGATCGAGATCAAAAAATTGACGATCGATCGTGATCGAGATCAAATTGAGATCAAATGATCAAATTTTGAGATCAAATTTGAAAATTCTAGAAAAATTTGATGAGTTTGCTGGGAGGGTCGCGACACGTCAATTTCTAAAAATTCTGTATTTACAATACTTTAACTCAAAATTAAAACCTATTCTGATCGTCGATCATTTGTTGATCATTTTGCTTATCAGATGCTGTTTGCTGGGGGGGTCGCGTCCAGTCGCTTGGAGGGTCGCAACAAGTCGCTGGGGGGGTCGCATCCAGTCAATTCCTAAAAACCCTGTATTTACAATATTTTAACTCAAAATCAAACTGATACACTTTTTTAACCACTATAAACATAATTGATCTCATTTTTTGATCATTTTTTTATCAGATGCTATTTGCTTGGGGGGTCGCGTCCAGTCGCTTGGGGGGTCGCGTCCAGTCGCTTGGGGGGTCGCGTCCAGTCAAAGTCGGGAAGTCCTTTCCTCAAAAGGGATTCTGGCGTTTTTTTTGGCTGTACACTCTT
>Ga0196964_10000833_pt1 | contig 16874 bp, 11 predicted proteins | sample S1_10metaG_FD_148615 | JGI IMG/M metagenome (GOLD analysis project Ga0196964, IMG submission 148615) | Soil microbial communities from Anza Borrego desert, Southern California, United States - S1_10 | ecosystem: Environmental > Terrestrial > Soil > Desert | place: USA: California | collected...
CAAAAGCCGGCGAGGATAATCGGTGCTATACAGGACCTGACGGAAAGAAGGCAATTGGAAGAAAGATTATTGACCGAAGAGATCCAGAAACAAAAACAGGTCAACCAGGCAACGATCGCAGCCCAGGAACAGGAGCGAAACAGTATCAGCTGTGAACTGCACGATAATGTGAACCAGATCCTGATGAGTGCCAAGCTGTTTATGAATACAGCACAGAAAAATCCGGGTCAGTGCAATGATTTACTGGAAAAAGCAATCGAATACCAGATGATGGCGCTGGAAGAGATCCGGAAGATCTCCAAATCCCTGAATAGCTCGCTGATCAAAACAGTGGGTCTTCGGGAGAGTATTATTGATATCGTAAACAACATGAAGCTCCTGCAACAATTGGACGTGACTTACCATTTCAACCAGGGACTGGAAGAAAAATTAAGCAATGAACAAAAGATCATGATCTACCGGATCATCCAGGAACAAACGAATAATATCATCAAATACGCTTCCGCTCGAACCGTGCAAATACTGATCAACGAGTCAAAAGGTGAGCTGAGGATGATCGTGAGCGACGATGGCAAAGGATTCGATCCTAACCAACGCCCAAAAGGGATCGGGTTTACTAATATTTTCAATCGCGCGGATGCATATAATGGGAAAGTGAATATTATTTCATCTCCTGGGAACGGATGTATACTGGAATTGCAATTCCCCTTATAAAAGGAATAATTCGCGGCGTGATCCGGATACGAAAAAATCGTTAGTCTATAGCCTTAGTCGATAATAATCATTCTTGTATCCTAAGTTCGTGGTTGTGAACTTCGTGGTCCTTTGTGACCTCGGTACACCACTCGAAAATTGGGGATGCAGGATACCCGATACGTAATGCACGATACGGGACGCGGACTTATCTCAATCTTACTCTTTCCTATTTATTTCACTGGTTCAAGACTCGTTTCCACGGTCACTCTAATGGACTTAGAGATATTGTCAATGTACATTTTGGGAACTGTTACTTTATAATCTGAGAGCAATACATTGAACACAGAACCGGCTGTGATCTTTCCATTCTTCACCGTGATAGTGCCCGGGATAACCACATCACGCGTGACCCCGTGGATCGTGAGTTTACCTTTTGCATTTACTTTGTAGCTGCCGTCCTGCGAATAATTGACCAAACTATTATTCGAAAGTTGTCCTTTAAATTCGGCCCGGGGATATTTATCGCTTTCTACAAAATTTTTATTGAAATGCTCCTGCATCAGGGCCTTTTTGAATTCAAATCCTTTCATCAATACGGAAAACTGGAGCTCACCGGTGACCGGATCCAGCAGGGCGACCGCGGAACGGTTCACAGCTGAAATATTTTCCAACGGAGCGGAAGAAAAGAAACTAATCTTGCCGGACTTAGTATACAGTTTTTGTGTATGCGCAGTGATTGCCGTTATGGAACAAAAAGCCAGAATTAAGCCAATTTTTTTCATCTCAATTATTTTTTTTCAACGATCACACTGCGGTTTAGAATGACATCAGAACCCAGGCCCATTTCATCCTTATTAAAGCCGGTACAGGCTCCCCGTATAGTAATAGATGTACCAGCAACCAGCCTCGATGCATCCTGCCGTTGGCTACTATCCATCGAACATCGTACCGAAGACAACTTTCCGGCTTCACCCAGTACTACCGTAGGGAATCCACCCTCATCATTTGTCACTTCTTTAACAAGGCCTGTCACCTCCAGGATCTTTCCAAGATATTTCTTATTTGCAACTGAGTCATTCTTCTCATATTCTTCCACCAGGCCGGACGCTGAGAGCTGGATGTCAGGCTTTACAAAAGAAAGACTTTTATTGGTGCGGGTATAGGCTTTATACCCGATCCAGGCACCCGTGCCTGCTGCCAGGAATAACAGGACAAGAATGAATTTGTTCCTGCGAAAAAAGATCAGCAGAAAAATAAACACTGCCAATCCCAGGAGCCCTATCAAAAGAAATGAATTCATCGGAATGACTGACCTAAACTTTGCGATCTTAATCGTATTCAAAAGCAGGAAGGTTGCGCTGCTGAATTTCTTTTTTGTATTTCCGCATGAGTTTTTTGTTGTTCTTCGCGCCAATACTGCTGGAGATCCCGCTCATGGCGAGTTGGACCAGGTAATTCAATGAAGAGCGCTCGCGATTGCGGATATAGAACACGGTTCCTGTTTTACGGGTATTTTTATTTCTGATCACCAGTCCCACAAAGAAATTCTTTAGGGCGGTCACTAATCCTTTGCGGGTAGTATCATCTTGCAGCAATTGTAATTTCAGATCATGAAATCGCATATCCATTTCCCCAAAAGCCCAGTAATCCGTTCCGGCTACCCGCATGGATAACGTATCCAGTTTTCCCGATTTCATCTTAACATTGGCCAGTGGGATCAATACTGGATTTAAAACTCTCATATCTGCGGGGATCATCCGGAGACTCATCAGGAAGCCCGACAGGCTATCCGTGTAAGACTCACCAACGGCCAGTTGTATCCGAATAGAATCCATAAGCCAGCCGGTAGCGCGGATCCGCAGGCTGTCTGTTGAACCCGGATTATGATTATTTATGTTGATAATCCGCGCATTGATCCGCGTAATTGGGAAAGTCCCTGTTTTATTATTTTTTGGGTTCAACTCGGTGTAATTCGCCGTTGCATTGCTCAAAAGCACCGAATCAATCGAAAGATTAATAGGAAGGTTCCCAATGCGATTTGTAAGAGTAGGTTTTATTATCCCTGAGCGGAAAGGGGGCCTCTTGTCGCGGAAATCGCTGAAATCAATACCATCGATTCTTACGGTTCCCAGCCTGATAAGACTATCCTGTAAATATCGGTCAAGGTCAAAAGGACCGATCGTTATTTTCCCGGTTCTTGCATTCATATAATCCACCTGGTAAGGGAAACGAGCGATAAAATGATCCCGGGATGGTGTAGGTATATAGGAAAACGAATCCATGGAAAACATACGCGTTCGTTTGTCATATTCCGCATTGCGCCAGGTAAAGGTTTTTATACTGTCCTTATAACCACCCGTGATCTCCTGCAACCTGAATTGTTGATTGTCTTTAAGCATCTGCCGAATCGAAGAGCCGGACCGGATAAACAGGTCTCTCAATTGAATATTGCTGATCTGCAAGTTTCCCAACCTTTTTCCCAGGCTGTCCAGTTCAAAATTTTTCCCTTTTAAAAAACTAAGGTTAGCTTTTAATTCAGCAGGTTCAAACTCTTGTTGCCTGATATGAATGTTATTAAACACTGCATTGATCTTACCCTGGCGGGTTGAATTGAATAATTTGCCATTTGCAGCTGTAAAAAAGAAGTTCGCAAGTGATAGGTCTGCCTGGGCGATGGAAACAGATGTTTTGTCTGCTTTGAAATCTTTTAGCAGTACAGAATTTTCGGGTCCAGCCTGGCCTTCCCAGTCGAGTTTCGTCGTTCCTTTTTCATTGGTGGAGCTGAAATGGATCTTTGGATTGCTGATACTGATATTATTTGAACGGATCACCGGTAAACCCAACCCGGGTTCTTTATTTTTCTTTTGTACCAGGTGAAATTGAATAATAGGATTATTAAGAAAAACATTATCGGCGATAATATCCTGGCCCAGGATCGAGGCAAGATCAGGCGTAACCCGGACCTGCGGAATGGCAATATCAATCCTATTTTCTCCACCCGTGTTAATATAATGCACTTGTTCAAAAATTCCTTTTTCCCCGTCACTAAAATCAAATTCTTTGATTTTTAACACGTTGTTTTTTGTTTTAAGGTAAAAATCATTTCCATTCAATGCAAGGCCCCGTATGACCAGGGTTTCACCAGGCCGTTGTAATATTTCTGAAGCAGTGATATTTTTCAGATAAGCGGTAATCTGTTGTGCTCCCCTACTGGAAATACGCGTGTCATTACCAATGATGTTGCTGAGGTGAAGTACAGAACCCGCTTTCTTTTTAGAACCAGAAGGCAATAAACCCAGCTTGACTTCCGCCTTTTCCCAAAAGATACCTGAAATGGTAACGTCTCCGTTTTTTTCATTGATATAGATCTCGTCCAGGAACACGTCGTTAATCGTTGCATCAACATCTCGACGGTCATTAAACACAAGCGCCTTGTTGGCATGCATACGACTATCCGGCCCGGTATAATTGATACCATCCAGTAATATGGTGAAATCATTAATCTTGAAGAATCCCTTGGTGAAATCCAGGTGAGTTACGGATCGGCGAACACCCGATAACTGTTCTGAACCCAGTAAGGACCGGCTTTCGAGGGAAATCGTCGCATTTTCCAATTGAACATTGATATCATCGGTTAGTTTCGCATGGATATTTCCCCGGACAATATCCAGGTCGTCGAGCGTCATTACTTCATTAATACTCGACAGTACCTCATAAAAACTTCTTTTCTTTTTTTGTTTCACATTTTGAGTATAATTAATGATCGGGTTGTATAATACGGCGTGTTGCGCGGTCAGCTTATTTTCAAAAAGCAGGTCGTCCCACGACAATCCGGTCAGCTGGAAACGGGGCACCGTAAAGCTTTTGGTCACCCGGCCATTCTCGGTATGCTGAAAATAAAACCGGTTTAGGGAAACCTGGTCATCGATCACCTGGATGCTGTCGAACTTCATTACATACGCACTATCCCGGAGGAAATTCTCGTAATTACGGATAGCCATCGAAAATCGTTTCACCCGGATCGGCCGTTTCGAATCGTTATCGATCTGCAAGCCCTGCATTTCAAAATTATTCCCGCTGGATGTAAAAGAGCTGGGATTTCCCCTGCGTAACGTTGTGATGTCAAAACTGGCATTGTTCACCACAACATAATTCAGGAAAAGATCCCCGGTGAGCTGTCGAATGATATTTTCCAGTTTGGGCGCAGCTTTCCCTGCTTTTTTCCGCTGGTCAAGGTCCACCGCCAGGCGGAATTCGGGATTGACACAATACACAGAATCGGCCTTGATCACTTCCGTATGGTATAAAGTATCAAAATCGATTTTGCTAAGTTGCAGCGTATCGAAAAAAATACTGAACCCGGCTGAAGAACTGTCTGTTTTTAGGGCTGCAATAGTGCAGCTGTCGAATTCGACAATGCGTTTTTCAATATTGATCCGGAAATTCCGGAACCCCAGACTGTGCCGGCCATTCGGAAAAATGATCTGCTGGTCACGGCTTTTTAATACTACGTTATCGCTGAAAAGAATCTTTTCCCGACCCGTGATATCATCTTCATCCACTTTGAAATTGTCAATATGAAAATCAATATGACTGATGATCAGGGGCACCTCTTCCGGTTTAAGCCTGTTGTGCAATGTAAAACGCGCATTCTCGATCTCGAATTTTTTCACTTTCAAAACCTGCAACGCGTCCTGGATCGATTTATAGATCTCCCCCATTTCGTGCGGTATGGAAAGGTCTTCCGCTTTTTTCAGGCTGTCCTTTATGGCCGGGTTAATTTTTGTGACCAGGATATCAGGATCTTCCAGGTGGATCAGGTTGATGAGGATCCTTCTTTCGAAGATCATGGGAAGCACCGTCCTCACCTTGAACTTTATTTTCTTGACAGCGAATCTGTAAGAAGTAGTGGCTGAAATAGTATCAGTTGTAAAAAATACAGCGTCATCGAGTTGCATTTTCCGGCTGAACCAGTTGAATTTGAAATCAGCGGCCTCCAGTTTCAATTTTCCGGATGATTTACTGGCTACAAGGTTTTCAAGTAACCCTTTGGCATGGGACACAAACCAAAAATGAAAGGCTGTCAGCAAAACGACCAGCGTTGCCAGGAGGATGCTGAAAATCTTAATGAGCTTTTTTGTAAGCCGTTTTGCGCTCAAGGTGCGGAATGAATTTAAACTCCGAATTTACTGAAATTGGGCCGGTCGACAGGAATGGAATTTGGGTTAATATGGTGTAAAACTGTTGCATGTAGTTTAATGCCGTTTAAGGCAGAGGATTACCTTCATTTTATACAATGTTAAATTACTTTCAGCAACATTCAGCCAGGCATTGAGACTATTGATTAACTGACATTTGATCCCGGGCCCACCAGGTTTTCCGGCTGGAGTAATTGTAGTTTTCCATCCTTATCTTCTGCAGTTAGTATCATTCCCTGGCTTTCAATGCCCCTCATTTTCCTCGGAGCCAGGTTGGCAACTACGACAACCTGTTTACCTATCATTTCTCCCGCATTATAGTGAAGGGCTATGCCGGAAACGATCGTTCTTTTCTCATCCCCCAGGTCCACTTCGAGCCTGAGCAATTTATCCGCTTTTTCCACTTTCTCGCAACTGATTACAGTGCCAACTTTCAGTTCCAATTTTGCAAAATCATCGTATTGGATCTCCGGTTTGGGGTTTCCGGTGCCCGGTTGCTGGTTTTTGGTTGTTGGTTGCTTGTCGTCGTTTTCTGTCATGATAAAGCTTTTTTCTTGTGATTTGACCCTTGTACCTTGTGCCTTTACCACATTGCTCTTCAATTTTTCAACCTGTACAGTTATTTCCGAATCTTCAATCTTTCTAAATAGTAATTGTGGTTCACGTAAACTATAACCGATACTCAGTAGCTTTAGTTTCCCCGCATTTTCCCAGTCCAGCATTTTCTCCACCACCTTCAGCATGTGTAACATTTTCCTGGCAGTATTTGGTAAGAATGGATTAATAAGAATGGCCAGATTGGCTGTAAGCTGAAGACAAAGATGAAGACAATTGTCAATGAGTTGCTGGTTGCCGGTTACTGGTTTACTGGCTGACTGCGAACTGTCAGACTGGGAACTGGCTTTTTTCCAGGGTTCCTTTTCCTGCAAATACTTATTTCCTTTCCGGGCCAGATCGATTATTTCAAATAATGCATCCCGAAATTTGAATTGCTCTAAAGCTTCCTCAACATGAATTTTAGCCTGTTTGATGTCTTCAATTAGGCGATTGTCAGTATCATCAAGAAGTTCTTCGTGTAGTTTTGGGACTTTCCCCCCGCACAGTTTGTGCATCAGCACAAAACCCCGGTTTACGAAATTTCCGAATATAGCGACCAGTTCACTATTATTTCTATCCTGGAAATCCTTCCAGGTAAAATCATTGTCCTTTGTCTCCGGCATATTCGCGCAGAGCACATAGCGCAGCACATCCTCGCAACCGGGGAAATCCTGTAAGTATTCATTTACCCAAACAGCCCAGTTGCGGCTGGTAGAAACTTTATCACCTTCAATGTTCAGAAATTCATTTGCTGGCACATTATCCGGGAGTACAAAATTTCCATGTGCCTTCAACATAGCCGGGAATATGATACAATGGAAAACGATATTGTCTTTGCCAATGAAATGAAGTAACCGCGTGTCGGGCTTGCTCCAGTAATTTTCCCAGTATGGCGTTAATTCTTTAGTCGCAGAAATATATCCAATCGGTGCATCGAACCAGACATACAATACCTTTCCCTCCGCGCCTTCAATAGGAACCTTTACGCCCCAGTTGCTGTCCCGGGTCATTGCCCTGGACTGGAGGCCGTTATCCAACCAGCTCTTGCACTGGCCATACACATTGTTCTTCCATTCTTTGTGACCTTCCAGTATCCAATCTTTTAGCCAGTTTTCATAATTCTGTAAAGGGAAGTACCAATGTTTTGTTTTTTTCCTGACAGGAATTGCATTGCTGAGTGCGCTTTTTGGGTTGATCAGTTGCTCCGGCGATAAGGAACTCCCGCATTTTTCGCACTGGTCGCCGTAGGCATTTTCATTTCCGCAAACCGGACAGGTGCCTGTGATATATCGGTCTGCCAGGAAGGTCTTTGCTTTTTCATCATAATACTGTTCGGTTTCTTTTTCTTCGAACAAACCCTCATCAAACAATTTTTTAAAAAACGCTGATGCGGTTTCATGATGGACAGCGCCTGATGTTCGCGAGTAAATGTCAAATGAGATCCCCATTTGTTCAAAGCTTGCCCGGATGATCTCATGGTATTTGTTCACGATCTCCTGGGGGGGTACGTTTTCTTTTAATGCGCGGATGGTAATGGGTACGCCATGCTCATCGCTGCCGCAAACAAATTTGATATCCGTTTTCCGAGCGCGTTTATACCTCACATAAATGTCAGCCGGTATATACACACCGGCCATATGACCGATATGAATGGGACCGTTTGCATAGGGTAATGCTGCAGTAACAAGATATCGCCTGAATTCAGACATAATTAAGTCTGCAAAAATACCCGAATCGACACCCAATCCCAAAATGAGGCAATTCCAATAACTTTAATGAAAGATTGAATAATGATCAAGGTTCCCCCTTACCTGGAAAAATCAGATACGATTGGACTGGTCTGCCCCGCGGGTTTCATGGCGATGGAAAAAATTCAAACCTGCGTCAATACGCTACAGGATTGGGGATACCGGGTTAAGCTGGGTACCACGATCGGAGGAGGTTCATCCAATTATTTTTCTGCCCCGGATAAAGAACGGTTAAAGGATTTTCAGCAAATGCTGGATGATGATGACGTGAAAGCGGTTCTTTGCGCAAGAGGTGGATATGGAATGAGCCGGATCATTGACCAGATCGATTTCAGCAAATTCAAGAAGAACCCTAAATGGATCATTGGATTCAGTGACATTACTGTCCTGCATGCACATCTTTATTCGAATTATTACATTTCTTCCATGCATGCTCCCATGGCAGCAGCCTTCAACGAAGGCGGGAATGAATCGGAATACATTATATCCCTGAAAAACGCGCTGGAAGGCAAAAAAGGTAAATACCAGGCCAAACCGCACCCTTTTAACAGGAAAGGGGAAGCGATCGGTGAACTGGTTGGCGGCAACCTGGCATTACTGGCCCACCTGATCGGTACTCCCTCTGATATAAAAACAAAAGGAAGGATCCTCTTCATAGAAGACACCGGCGAATATTTATATAATATTGACCGGATGTTGCTTCAATTGAAAAGAAGCGGCAGGCTGGCCAAGTTGGCCGGGTTGGTCTTGGGAGGATTCACAGATATCAATGACACCGAACGACCTTTCGGAAAATCAGCATCCGAGATCATCCGCGACATTGTAGAAGAGTATGATTATCCCATTTGTTTCGATTTCCCGGTCAGCCACGAAAGGGAAAATGTCGCTCTTAAAATAGGAGTGGGATATAAATTGAAGGTGACTAAAAATAGGGCTACGCTTGAACAGTGAGTCAGTTTGCCAGTTCTCAGTTTGCCAGTTCGCAGTTTGTCCAGTTCACAGTTTCTCAGTTCACAGTTCCCAGTCAGCAGTTGGCAGCCCCAGAACCTTGCCTTTGCCCACTGCCTATTGTCTATTTCCTATTCAATACCCAGCAATGAATCCAATTTACGCTGCACGAGATCGAATTTATTAAGATTATTATGCTTTCCCTTTTCGATCGTGATGAACTCGTCATTACTTTTTAGATAAGGTTTCAATCGACTTGCGTTACGATAAGAAATCATTCGATCTTTTGTCCCGTGAAATATCGTTACCGGCACCGATATGTTTTGTAAGTATTGATAAGTCGGCAGCTGGTAATGCAACATCCATTTCACGGGATAGACGGGCAGGTAACGCTGTATCACAGAAGGCATGTCATAATAGGGAGTTTCCAGGATAACCTGTTTGCAATCTCTTGCCGTGGCCAGCCAGGCGGCAATACCCGTGCCCATACTTTTCCCATAAATAGTTATGCTATCAGCGGGGTATGACCTATGAGCCAGCTTATACGTTTCCAGGGCCCAGTCATATAAGCGTTGCTCATTCAATTTTCCCTGGCTTTTTCCAAAACCGGGATAATCGATCATCAGGACTTCATAACCGCGATTGGTGAGAAAAGGCATGTGCCTGGCATACCAACCGATATTTTTTTTGTTCCCATGAAAATACAGGATGATCCCCCTGCGGTTGCTAACCGCGGCATGAAACCGGACCAGGTGTATGGTTTCATTTCCATTAACCGGCAAATGGATCTCTTCATGGGGGTTGGGAAACTGGAATGCATGATTTTTTTTCAAACGAACCGGGCGAAAGAGGATCCTGTCCTGGAGAAAATAAAATGCAGCGCCTATCAGGACATAAATGATGAAGATCCACCAGGCCCATTTGAAAAGCTTTTTCCAGTTCATTAGTTAAAGATAAAAGGCACAGGAATATGTTAGCAATGACGCCAAGAAAATCAATGTTGGGAGGTAAGAAAACACATCAAAAACAAAAGGGTATGAAAATTCATACCCCGGGGTGCAAGTGGAAAGTAGTTCTTACGGATTAAAAACGGTTAAAATGACTTCGCAATTGCCAAACCATATCATGCTCGATCTTATTCAGGATATGACGCATGATTTCATCCTCCTGGGGCGGGTATTGTTGACTATAATTGATCAGCTGCCGGTCATAATCGCTCAGGGCCCTGGAATCGCCTGTATAGCTGGCGAATTCTATTCTCCAGTCATGGTCTCCGCGAAAATCCTGGCTCCATAGCCAACGTCCTTCCGCATCCCGGATCGTAACCTGCAGGATACCTTCTGAACGCATGGTCCGCGTAGTGGTCGTGATATCCGCATATACTTTTTCATACACTTTCACGATCGAATCAGGACGGTAAACAATTTCACGGGCCAGTATATCTTTCGAAACTCTTCTTGTATTCCGATGATCATAGGACCGACCGCGATTGAAATCTATGAAGCGCATATCAACGATCTCGTCCGGTCTCAGGTCCCGGCTTCTTGCATCCCATTCCGTATAAAAACGGGTGAATTCATTTCCCGAATTGTATTGGAGGTTGCGCACCAGTTCTTGCTGCAGATTTTGCAGCGCATAATTATTATTATTGTATGAGCCAAAGGAACCGTGGCGATAACCATTGTAATGTTCAACCGGCAGGATCAGCACGTTCGTTACAGCGAGTTCATATGCTTCTTCCATTTTTGTTTTAATGTCGCGGTGACCTGGCTTAAACTTTAATGCAGATTGAAATTCGCGATACGCATTCCGGTAACCTTGTTTGGATCGCTTGTCCATTTCAGCATTTGCCCGGTCAATCCGAACCGTGCCTGCCCTTTCGGCATACGTGGCCAGGTAAGAAGAATAATCGACTGGATTAATAAGCCTGTTTACTGAAGGAACTTTCCAGATCGCATCGTGCAGTCGCTGGAGAGAAGCATATTCATTGTAGATCCATTCCCACTTCAGTTCATTATTAGCTTCTGAATGACTCCTGATCTGGCTTTCATGATCCTGTACAGCATAAGTATAAGATTGACGGACCAGGTCGATCAGTTTCTGATCATCGGGGTCTTTTTGCAATTTTTTGGCAGCGAGTTCCACTGCTTCATCATAGTTCCCCTTTTGGTAAAGCTTGCTGGCAGTCTTACAGGAGAAAAAGACGCCGGTTATAACTGCAAGAGAAATAAGGGTGTAAATATTCGGTTTCATAAGCAACAATTTGCTCTTATGACGTTCAAAAGACGTTCCTTACCTATGGGTTATTTCTTAATTGGAAATTCCTTAACAATTATTGGAAGGGACTAGGAATAGAGAATAGGGAATAGGAAGTAGAATTGTTATTAGTAAATCACCACGGTAAACACGGCATACACTTCGAAACTCGGCTCGCAGCTAAATAAATAACCTTAGATACACGACGTGGTGTCCATTGTGGTTCTTAGTGAACTTCGTGACCTCGGTACGCCAGACTGGGATGATTACCCTGCTGCAAAAATCAAGACCTGACCAGCTATTTACAGTTAATTACGCAGATCAGGGAATTTACACCTGAAGAGTAAGTTGAACCTACCGTTTTAAAGGATACATTATTTGGTAAACGTGAACAACAAGAATAGCCTGAAAGCAGATGAATTTATCTGCCTTCCTGGTTTGTAATCACATTCAATCTGATGCATTTTTCTGAGGCCACAAAGGTCACGACGAACCACGAAGTACACGACGTAGCTAAAAATTAAATGCGGTAATATTTGAACCTTAGAAGACACAGCTTTACACAGCGATCCACTGTGAATTTTTGCTGTGTACTCTGTGCATTCGCTTGGTTTATTTCTGCTCAAAACTTGTAGCTTGTAAGGCCGGATTGAACGCAGCTACCTTAATTCTAAACACTCAATATGTCCCTAACAAAATTATGATACTCATCAAACGAGGGCAGGTTATTATGGCGCCCGCCATGTATTCGAATAAGCGTGATCTTCCGGGGATTCAGATTTTGTAATTCCTCGCTATGCCGTATAGGAATTAACCAGTCACGGGTACCATGAATAATGTAGATCGGGCATTTTACCAGCTGGATCCATTTATCCGTTCGCAAATGATATCGTAAAACCACGCGCACCGGGAGAATGGGCAGGAAGCGTTCGATCACCCTTCTAAAATTAAAATAGGGTGCATCCAGTATGAGATAACGGGGGTGGTTATCCGAAGCCAGTTTAGTTGCAAAGCCACTTCCCATGCTTCGGCCATAAATGATCAAATGGTTTTCACCGTATTGTTCCTTGAGCCTGTCATAAATAAACTGCATATCGCCGAGCATCTCTTTCTCACTGCGCTTACCGGTACTTTTCCCAAATCCCCGGTAGTCGATCAGCACCACGTCATAATCATACCGGTAAAAATCCCGGGCATATTTGGCCCAGCCTTTTATGCTTCTCGTATTCCCATGAAAATAAAGGATCAGGCCCTTCGGTTGTTCGCGGTAAAAATGAAGACCATTGATGCGAACACCGGCTTCAATGTCAAAAAAATATTCTCTAAATGGAATATCGTATTTGAATTGAAAATCCTGTTTAAGTTTTTCCGGTTTGAAAATGAAACGTTCCTGGAAAAAGTAAATAAGTACAGAAAGAAGAACAATTCCCCCAATGATATACCAGATGAAGGTGGGCAAGTGGAGAAGCAATAAGTGAAATTAATGAAAACAAGAGAAGGCGCAGGAAGACTTCATCAAAGCCTAATTAATGGAAGATCCAGTAAAGATTATTTCAAATTACCTGTTACTACTTATTTCAGATTTCTGACTTCCGAACTCCTAATAATACTTCCTAATTCCTCATTTCTAATTTATTATTCCTTGTTTATCGAATCAGCGTCACCGTCCCTTTGGCGAAATACTTTTTCCCGAGATAATCAATGGCGCTGACGATCCAAACAAATACAGCACTTCCCTGTTCTCTACCATTGATCTTTCCATCCCAGCCATGGAAATTGGTCGATGTACGGAAGACGAGTTGACCCCAGCGGTTATAAATGCTGAAATAATTGATCTTCTGGATACCAACGCCGATCGGGCGCACCACATCATTCAATCCGTCTCCATTGGGGGTGAACGCGGTTGGTACGAAGATGCTGGGAACGGTCTTGAATACGCGGACAGTTACGAAGGCAGAATCCGGACAGCCTGCCGCATCCGAAACGATCAGTTTGTATCGCACGCTATCGATCTCTGGTCCATAAATACCTACCGGGTCCGGGATATTGGGATCATTCAAACCGGTGGACGGGGTCCAGAAATATGTGACGCCCCCGCTTGCATTGAATTGCAGGGGTTGATAGATCACCACCGTTGTGTCCCTACCGGCAAATGGACGAAGTTTTGACATGACAACAACCGTAACCGTATCGGAAACGGGTTTTGGACAACCAGAAAGCGTATCGCGCACGGTAAAAATGTAACGAGTGGTCCTTGGAGCATTTACGATTGGATTAAGGACATTGGGATTACTTAGGTAAATCGTTGGTGACCAGGTAAAGCTGGTTCCATCATGACTTGCATTGAGCTGAATAGGTGTATTGTAACAAGCCGTGTCATCCGGCCCGGCCAATGCCAGTGGATATGGAACCGTGTTAATGGTAACATCATCGGTAGCTGAACAACTGCCAATGGTTGCCGTTACCTGGTAGGTGATCGAAGGTTGATCCGGGGTTGCAATCGGATTTACGATCGTTGGATCATTCAACGTTACTGCTGGCGTCCATTGAAAACTTAACCCATTTGTATTGGCGGATAGCTGAACTGAATCTCCAAAGCAAATGGTGGTATCCGATCTTGCTTGCAAGCTTACATTCGGGACTACTCTTACCTGCACTGAATCCCGGTTCACGCAACCCGCGTCATTCAGCTGCACAAAGTACCAGGTGGTCGATGTCGGGTTAACTGTCGGATTTGCTGAATTGGGATTACTGATATTGGTATTAGGCGTCCATGTCCATGAGCCAGTACCGCTGGCGCTTAACTGAACAGCATCATTCCGGCAGATCAATGTATCCCGGAATGCCAGTGCGATCGGGGGCTTATCGAACACAGTGATATTTGTAGTTGTCGTATCAATACAACCTTTGCTATTAGTAACTATCAGGGTTACGGGGATATTTGTTCCTGGTGCTGCATAGGTCCAGCTGGGATTTTGAATATGCGATGTGTCTCCTAACGTAGACGGATCCCCGAAATTCCAGCTCCAGGAATCCACAAAACCATAACTTGTGTTGGTCGTATCGTTAAATTGAAATGGATTGGTGAAACAGGAACCCGTATGAGTGAAGCCAGGGAAAAAACCAGGATAGACCCCTACTGTTCGGAAGGTGGAATCGGCACAACTGGTTCCCCTGTTTATCACAAATTTCACTCTATATAATCCTGTATCAGTATAAACATATGTAGGATTGGGAAGGTTTGAAGTATCAGCTAAAGTTGTTGGATCACCAAAATCCCAGAAATAAGTTTGAGCCCCGGTGCTGCTTTCGGAAAATTGAATGTTGAACCCGTCACAGGTTACGAAACTAGGCATGGCTTGCGCAACCGGAATCTGGCAATCGGAAACCTGAACGATAAGATCTTTTCTGTGCGTTGTAATATAGACTCCGTTCCTGTATACATCAACACAAACACATACCACGTATTTTCCAGCACCCGGAGCATTTCCGGAAATGATACCAGTTTGGGAATTAATGCCCGCACCAGTACCAAAAGGATCTGCGGCGGTGTAAGGAAACAAATAGTTCACAGATCCATATGGTGGCGGAGCAGGGTTATTAAAACCGGCGTCTATCGCAGCACCTCCATTATAAGCATTACATAACCGGTAGGACAGTGAATCGCCACTATTTTGATCAGAAGCGCTAAAGTTCAATGAGAATGTTGCCGGGCTTTGGCAGATCACGTTTACAGGCAATCCAAATTGAGGTGAACTATCGGTCATTCCGGGAACAGCGTTCGTCCCTGGAATGACGCAACTATAAGTTGCGCCAGTGCTATTACCAACATTCATTATTCCATTGACACGGCAACAAGTTTGGTATGCGATCGTGTAACCGGTAGACGTATGAGGAAGATCGATCACCATTGAATAGGTCGCATATTCATAATCCAACGCCGGTGGGTTGGTAATGCACGTCGGTAAAAGAATGGGAACAGGAGTGCATGGAGGGCACTGACCGGGCGGGTCCTGGAGAATATCCCAATTCCCATTAGCAGATGGGCCGATCACTTTTTGCCCATTGTCATTATTATAGATGCCGATTACGTAGGAATTAGCTAACGCGGCTCCTCCGCCTCCGCGATCCCTGAACAGGAGCATGACGATTCTGTACGAACTCGTATTCGGAGATGCGCCCGGTCCCAAATATGTATATCGCATCTCACCGCCTATGATGTGAGCGGCGAAAAGATTAAAACATGAAAGGAGCAGAACCGCGGATATTAACAGAACTCGTTTCATTGATCGGATCAATCGGTTATATTTCTTCGAGGAATTTTTCCAGCACCCGGTTGGTCTTTTCCGCTTCTTCGAGCATGCCCATATGCCCGGTTTGATGGAGGATGTGAATGTACGATTTTTCGGGCAGATGACATTGCTTTAACACATCATCCAACGGCACTGCAGTATCGTATTTACCCATGATAAAAAGCACAGGGACTGATGATTGTCTTAAAACTGCGGTTCTGTCCGGACGTTGCATCATACCCTCATAATAGGAAACGAGCGAATCAGGGGAGAAGTTGTTCCCCTGTTCAATTAAATCCTGAATGGAATTTGGTCCTGACAATAACCGGGGTTGGTTTTTGGAATTTTCGGAGAACAGGTTTGGAGTAGCCGTTTTGAGAAATTCGTACGATCCATGCTCCTGGATAAAAACAATTCCTTTTCTACGCGTCTCCTTTTTTTCTTCGGTGTCGGAAAATGCCGTTGAATGGATCAGTCCAAAGCCTTTTAGATAATTTGGATACTTTTCGGCGAATGCCAGCGTGATGTAACCGCCCATGGAGTGGCCGAGGAGAATGCAGTTGGGAGTTGGGAATCGAGAGTCGAGAGTTGGGAGTCGGGAGTCGGGCTTGCCCGCCGTAGCGGCAGCGAAGGCGGAAGTTGTCGGATCTATAGCTTTTATTTCCTGATCGATGATAGCTTTGATTACTTCAGCCATACCCTCTATGCTCATGTCATCTACCAGTTCTGAACGCCCGCTGCCCGGAAGATCCGGGACTATCAAGCGGAATTTGTTTTGGAGATATTCAACCTGTAAGTTCCAGATATTACCATCTTCTCCAAAGCCATGAATGAGCAGAACGGTTTTTCCGCTCCCAACAACCCGGTAAAAAATCCTCTTACTATGGTACTTGATCTCTTTTTCCATATCAGAAAAGTTTCACAACCCCTTTTTTCATTCAAACTTCGCCATTCATACTTCACTTTCTCATTTCTAATTCCTTATTCTTTATTTCTTATTCCATCAGGCTCTTCGATAATGACTAAATGCTCTAATAAATAATAAAATAACCAGCGGTAAAAGAGCATCATTCATCTCCTGCGGACCCCACCACCAAAGGATCAGAAATGCAATGAGCAACAGGCAATAAACAAGGAAA
>Ga0196964_10000834_pt1 | contig 16873 bp, 17 predicted proteins | sample S1_10metaG_FD_148615 | JGI IMG/M metagenome (GOLD analysis project Ga0196964, IMG submission 148615) | Soil microbial communities from Anza Borrego desert, Southern California, United States - S1_10 | ecosystem: Environmental > Terrestrial > Soil > Desert | place: USA: California | collected...
CAATAACACCAGGGAGCGTTGTGTTTCGTTCAATCTGCCCAATGCCTCTTCAAGTATCTTTTTCAGATTATTGGCTTCCTTATGGTGCACCCTAACCCCATCACTGAATTCATCCTTTAACTGGATCCTTTTTACTTTACGAATGTGGTCGATCATCTGGTGATAGGCTACAGTAAAGAGATACGATTTACTTTTAGAAGCTTCTACTTCTTCCCGGTTCTTCCACATTTTTTCAAACGCGGTCTGGACCACGTCACGGGCATCATCTTCGTGACGCAGGTTTTTGAGAATGAACCGGTACAAATTGTCAGCGTAACTGGTCACACAATCATTATATTCTCGTTCGGTCATAAACAGCCAGAAGGCGTCAAAATTAGTGTAATTATCCAGCAGGATCCGGTATAAAACGCTGCTGATGATGAAAAGGTTACAGTCAATCCCGGCCTTTCCCCAGCCTTTTTTAGCGGAAACTGACCACAGAGAAAAACTGTCTCGAAATAGACTCCCAGATCATGCCGGGTTCACGGGTTTGCTGGGGTTGTTTGGGGCAGCTCTTAATACAACAGGAATCTTTGGGATCCGCGGCGGGATGAAAAGAATGTAACACGATCAGGCTGACGGTCAGTAAAATAGCAATAAAGCCGAATCGGAGAAAATGATGTTTCTGCATATCAGCCGGTTTGGAGTTGAGACGAAAATAACGAGATGAATGTTACAGGAATTTTAAATTTTTAATACGTCGGTATATTTGAACTCTGAAACAGCGGTTATGAATGAAAAACTGGTGCAACGAATTGCCGGCGAACTGGAACAGATCCGGCAGGCTGGCCTGTACAAAACGGAGAGGATCATTGAAAGTCCCCAGGGTGCGGAGATCACAGTCAGCGGGAAAAAGGTCCTTAATTTTTGCGCGAATAATTACCTGGGTCTTTCGTCGCATCCTCAAGTGATCGGAGCAGCTCATCGTTCCATCGATAAACGCGGGTATGGTATGAGCAGCGTACGTTTCATTTGTGGTACGCAGGATATCCATAAAGAATTGGAAAGAAAGCTTTCCGAATTTTTGGGAATGGAGGACACCATCTTGTATGTAGCTGCATTTGATGCTAATGGGGGAGTATTCGAGCCTTTATTCAACGAAGAAGATGCCATCATATCAGATGCTTTAAATCATGCTTCCATTATCGATGGAGTGCGGTTGTGCAAAGCCCAGCGTTTCCGGTATGAGCACAATAATATGGACGACCTGGAAGCAAAACTGAAAGAGGCTTCCGGTCTTCGCAGTCGTATCATTGTGACTGATGGTTCATTCAGTATGGATGGCACCATTGCTCAATTAGATCTGATCTGTGACCTGGCTGACAAATATGATGCAATCGTAATGGTAGATGATTCACATTCATCCGGTTTTCTCGGTAAGACGGGTCGCGGCACGCATGAGTATCGCGGCGTGATGGGGAGAGTGGATCTGATCACTGGAACTTTAGGCAAAGCGCTCGGAGGAGGATCAGGTGGATTCACTGCCGGAAGAAGAGAGATCGTGGAGATGCTCCGTCAGCGTTCGCGGCCTTATTTATTTAGCAACACGCTAGCGCCTTCAATAGTCGGAGCTTCTATTGCCGTGCTGGACATGTTGACCGAAACAACTAAACTACGGGATAAGCTGGAATACAATACAAAATATTTTCGCCGCCGGATGACTGAAGCTGGTTTCGATATCAAGCCCGGAGAGCATCCTATAGTCCCGATCATGTTATATGATGCCGTGCTGGCACAAACCATGGCTGCCAGGCTGCTGGAAGAAGGCGTGTATGTGATTGGGTTCTTTTTCCCAGTTGTACCAAAAGAACAAGCAAGGATACGGGTACAATTAAGTGCAGCCCATGAGCAGGAACATTTAGATAAAGCGATAGATGCTTTCACCAAAATAGGGAAGGAACTGGGTGTGATTAAGAAGATGGTTGTGAAATAGTCAATCGGTTATATTTTCAAATACGTAGCCCCGGTTTTAAAACCGGGGCATCGGAAGTGATAAAACTATGATTTTCTAATTCTATAATTTCAAACTATTCGCAACTTGTTTTACTGCATCCACACCAGTCTTTTCTCCCTTAACAGTAACCAATAACCGGTCACCGGAAGTATAAGTGATCTCGTGCTGGTCGTTGTATTTATGATAGCTTTCCACCGCTTTTTGCCCGTTGAAATTGACAGTCTTACTATAGCCGTCTTCATTCTCGGATTCATAGCTCATCTTGGTCCAGTAATTAAGCGTCCAGATTCCCGAACCTGCTTCACCAGCGCAATCGATAATGTTCACTTCAAATTTTTTTTCATCTCCTTCATTCCGATACGTCGCATTCGCTGAACCCCAGCCCATCGCGCTGGTCGCGTTGAAATTGGTGCGCTTCATACCCATGAGCTCTTCAGGCAACAGGGCTTTTAATTGCTCAGTGGTCATTGGCGTCAGTTTCTTAAGCTCTTCCATTTTTTTCTCCATCTCACTGGCCTGGTCAGCCGTATTGGAGGTTGGATCAATGGTGATCTTGGATTTCCCGTCCTCACTCACTATTGTGGCCTCCCTGGTCTTGTTATTATTGCAGGCTGCGAATACAAAAAAAGCGGCCAGCATAAAAACAGTTAGCTTACTCATAATTCTAGATTTAGGGTTATATAAATGATTGATTAGTTGGCTGATGAATTCGGAAATTTACGATAATTGGGAGCTGGGCGTTAAATTTTAAAGATAATTCAAAAAAGCGGGCCGAAAGTTATGAAAAACAATAACGGCTCCTTATTTTCGTTTTCCCTTTGATGGACCAACTATACCGATCCTTCCTTTGAAATTCCCCCATCTTAATTCGTTGACCCGCTAAAAAAATGTATGAAGAAATTATTATTCTGTCTCATGCTGGGGACATTAATGATCAGTATGGTTTCATCCTGTTCGGTTAAACGGGATTGCCAGGGTGTCAAGCACTACAAGCAGAAAGGCGGCTTTTATATGTAATAATAAAAGTCTCCAATCACCTGAATCATCCGCTCCGGCGGTTTTTTTTATTTCACCTTATATAGCTCGTCCCAGCGGGTAGTGAAACGTCGGCTTTTCATATCCTGCCTCATCTTCCAGTTTCGCGCGAGCCCGCTGGCAAGGTATTTAACGGCGTTATCGCGCATACTGAAATTAATATTATCAACGGCCGTCATCAGGTCTTTTACATGATGTTTTTCATGTTCGCGGAAAATGGCTCCCTGGATCGATCCGTCGGGAACGAGTCCTCCAAGCATCACCCCGGCCTTCAGATAGTTGGAACCAGCATGATATAACGATTCTACCATAGGCATTGCGACCTTGAACAATTCATTCGTGTTTGAAGTGGCCTCGAGCAGTTTTGCCGCCCGGTGACGGGTTTGTGGATTGTAACGATAACTGCCGGCGTAATTGTTGGTGACGACAAAAACATCCAGCAAAGTCGCTGCGCAATGCTGGCGGCGTAGTTTTTCAGCAGCCCGCGACGTATAGGTTGCCACGGCTTCCTTGAGATCGCTCAATCTTTGAACGGGCTTTCCGAACATGCGGGTAGTGGCGATCATCTGTTTTGTTTCCAGCGGATCCTTCATCGGGATACAGGGGATGCCATTTAATTCTTTGATCAACCGAACGCCAACTACGCCACCGAGGTGTTTTCGTGCCCACTCTTCCGGCATGTTGCGAAGCTGCCAGGCTGTTTCGATACCGAGGTTCTTTAATTTCATGGCATATTGCCGTCCCACTCCCCATAACTCATCAATCATCGTTTCCTCCAGCGCTTTTTTCTGCTGGTCAGCAGTTTCTATTACCATGGTGCCACCAGTCCCACGCTTATCTTTTTTCGCCAGTTTATTAGCCAGTTTACAAAGCAGCTTGGTCGGGGCGATTCCGATCGAGACCTGTATGCCCGTCCAGCACTCGACAGTTTCTTTAATTCTTATTGCAAATGATTCTAATTGTGCATGCGGCGCATCGAAGAGATCCAGGAAGGCTTCATCCACGGAGTAAACTTCCACTTGTTGAGGTCCAACCAGTTTCCTGAGCACATCCATTACCCGGTGGCTCAGGTCTCCATATAAATTATAGTTCGAGGAAAAAACAGCGACGCCGTTCTTATCAATAATGTCCTTGTTTTGGTAATAAGGCGCCGCCATTCCTACACCAAGTGCTTTTGCTTCGTCGGACCTGGAAATGATGCAACCGTCGTTATTACTCAGCACCACGACCGGGCGTGAATCCAGATCAGGACGAAATACCCGCTCGCAGGAACAATAGAAACTATTACAATCCACGATCGCTTTCATGCGGCTTATTCCGGGCAAAGCTAAAAATTTTAGATAGTCGTAACTAAAAAAATTAGCCGCTTAACTTCCGGGTCACGAACCAGGTCATGACGAGCAGCGCAATGAAAGCGGTGCTGATAAAGGTGTAGAAACTCCCAAAATTATCCCATACTGCGCCGGCGATGGTACTCGCCAGCAAGGTAGAGATGCTTTGACAGGAGGTATAAAACCCAATAGCCGTAGCTGTATTTTTTTTATGGGCAATGTTGGTGATCCATGCTTTTGATACTCCATCGGTAGCTGCTGAAAATATTCCGTATACCGCGAACAAACCAAAGATGAGCCCGATCGATGGATCAAAAGCAAAACCCGCATAGGTAGTTGCAAAAAGGATCAGGCCAAAGACATAGAGTTTCTTGAAGCCGATTTTGTCCGCTAATGCGCCCATCGGGTAGGAGAAGAGGGCCCAAACGAGGTTATAAAGCACATAAGCGGCAATGGTAACCGTATCACCCGTGAGCGTAGCTCCAAAAATTTTAAGTGTATTATCCCCGATCGTTTCCTTGGTTTTTAATAAAAGGAAGACATCGGAGCTGTTGAACATGGCAAACAACAATAACCCCGAAACCAGTTGTTTGTATTCTGGTGTGGCGATCTTCCAGTATTTGAAGAACGTAAAGAAATTTCCTTTTTCTAATGTAGAGACCGGTTGTTTTTTTTCTTTCAGGAAAAATAAAAATGCTACACTGATGATGCCGGGGATAAAAGCGATATAAAAAAGCGTTACATAGTCCCCGGGATAATACAGGAGAAATATCAATGCAATGATAGGCCCGATGGTAGCCCCCAGCGTATCCAGGGCCCTGTTAAATCCGAACACCCTGGCCTTTGTATTCTTTGTGGCCTCCTGTGACAGAAGCGCATCCTTGGCAGCCACTCTTACGCCTTTACCAAGCCGGTCCAGGGTTCTGACAAAAAAGATCCAGAATGCGGCAGTAAAAAAACCGATCAGTGGTTTGGAAATTGCACTCAGTGTATATCCCAGTTTTACAAATGGCAGGCGCAGTCCTTTTTCATCACTCAGTTTGCCAAAATAGCCTTTGCTGATGCCAGCAGAAAAATTCACAAAGCCTTCCAATAACCCGATCCACATCACTGAAAATCCAATTTCTTTCAGATATACCGGAATGATCGGGTAAAGCATTTCGCTGGCCACGTCAGCAAACAAGCTTACTAATGAAAGGATGAGGATGGTTCTTGTGATGATCCGCCCCATGCAATGAAATTAGAATAAATCTTACTGATTGTCGTGTTCAAGATTTCCTCTCGTATGAAAACAATTTCTGACAAGGGTTTTCACTTTGTTATTTCGAATTATTTCCTCCAACTTTGCTGCCAACCTGCCTGCTCCAAAGGAGTTCCTTTTAAAAAGTTTGGCAGGTAAAAATCCGATATAACACTTCATGGGACTTTTTAACTGGTTTACACAAGAAATTGCAATAGATCTTGGTACTGCAAATACACTGATCATCCATAATGACGAAGTGGTAGTGAATGAGCCAAGCATTGTAGCATTGGATCGTAATAATCCAAAGAATGTGCTTGCCGTGGGAAAGAAGGCACTGATGATGCATGAAAAGACCCATGAAAGCATTCGAACAGTAAGACCATTGAAAGATGGCGTGATCGCCGATTTCAATGCGGCGGAGTTGATGATCCGTGAACTGATCAAACTCGTCTATCCCAAAAAGCCATTATTCCCTCCGAGCTGGCGTATGATGATCTGCATCCCCTCATCCATTACGGAAGTGGAGAAAAGAGCCGTGCGCGACAGTGCCGAACAGGCAGGAGCTAAAGAAGTTTACCTGATCCATGAACCCATGGCGGCTGCATTGGGTATTGGAATAGACGTGGAAGAACCAGTGGGTAATATGATCATTGATATTGGTGGTGGTACCACCGGCATTACAGTGATCGCGCTGGCCGGCATTGTTTGTGACCAGTCTATTCGCATTGCGGGAGATGAATTTACCGCTGATATTATGGAAGCGTTGCGTCGTTATCACAGTTTGTTGATTGGTGAAAGGACCTCCGAACAGATCAAGATCCAGGTCGGTGCTGCAATGAAAGACCTGGATAATCCACCAGAAGATATTCCTGTAAATGGTCGTGATCTTGTAACTGGAATTCCCAAACAGATCATGGTCAGTTACCAGGAGATTGCTGAAGCACTTGATAAAAGCATATTTAAGATTGAAGAAGCCATCTTAAAAGCCCTGGAGCAAACGCCTCCTGAATTAGCGGCTGATATTTATCGCCGCGGGCTCTATCTTACCGGGGGAGGTGCCTTGTTGAGAGGGTTGGACAAACGTTTAAGCAATAAGATCAAGCTACCCGTTCATGTAGCGGACGATCCACTGAAAAGTGTCGTTCGCGGAACCGGTATTGCTTTGAAGAATTACGAGCGATATCCGTTTGTGATGCGATAAATAAGAAGTTTACGGTTTACAGTTTACGGTTTCCTGTTTAGGTTTATTGTTTATTGTTTTTAGTTTATGGTTAGCGTATAGCTAGTAACTTGTAATATTACCTCGCGGCTCAAACCTCGAGGCTCACAGCTCTCGTAAAATGCGCAACATCTTTCTTTTCATTCGCCGTTATTTCACCTTCATCACATTCCTGGCGTTACAGGGATTTGCGCTATGGTTCCTGTTCAATTTTAATCGTTTTCACCGCGCTAAGTTCCTGGGTATGGCCAATGAGATAACTGGCCGGATCAATACACAGTATAATAAGGTAGAAGACTATTTTACGTTAAAAGAAGAAAACAAAAAACTGCAACGATTCAACGATTCCCTGCTGAACCTGTTGCCGACTAATTTCATGGCGAGAGATACCAATCAATTTGAGATTCGGGACAGCATTCCTTTTGACACAACCGGCAAACTCAGGAGATATTTATTCCGCAGCGCGACCGTGGTTTACAATACAGTCAATGCCCAGAAGAATTATATTCAATTGAACCGTGGTTCCCGGCAGGGGATCCGGGACAATATGGCTGTGATCAGTTCGGATGGAAAGGCTGTGGGGGTAGTGGTGAATGTGAGTGATAACTTTTGCCAGGTGATGAGCCTGCTGCATGTACAAAGTAACCTGAGCGCAACGTTAAAAAGAAGTGGCGAATTGGGTACGATCGAATGGGACGGAAAGGATCCGCGCTATCTCCTATTGAAAAAACTTCCCAAAACGATTGTCGTCAATCCAGGTGATACCGTAGTGACCAGCCCGTATTCCTATAATATACCTCCCGGGTATATGGTCGGTACCGTTGAAAAAGTGGATGTGGATAATACTTCAGGCTTTTACCTGTTGAAAGTGAAAACCGCCGCTAATTTTTATAACCTGCAGCATGTGCATGTGATCGAGAATCTGGACAGGGAAGAACAGGCATTATTATTCAACGATACCCGTAAAAAGATCGAAGAATCAAAAAGAATTAACCGGTGAGCGACCTCGTAAGAAATATCATTCGGCTTGTCCTGTTCCTGGCCATCCAGGTTTATGTGTTGAACAAGATTCCTCATCTCCATCGTTTCATTACGCCTTATTTATATTACCTGTTCATTCTCTGGCTTCCTTTTTCTGTTAGCCGTATGGGTCTCCTGGTTACCGGTTTTATCGCTGGTATGTCCCTGGATTATTTTATGATGACTCCTGGTCTTCATGCAGCGGCCTGTGTGTTAATCGCCTACGTGCGCCCCTTCGTAATTACTATCCTTACGCCAAAAGACACTTCCGAGTTTAATTATCGCGAGCCGTCTCCCCGGGCAATGGGTTGGACACCCTATATGGTTTATGCCCTGATCATGACTGTCCTTCATCATGGATATATGGTATTCCTGGAATGGCTGAATTTCGGTACAATCCTTGACTTCCTGGTAAAAGTGGTGGCAACTACGGGCATCAGTTTGTTACTTATTCTGACCGTGGAGTTGCTCTTCCCGCGCAGGCTGAAGTACCGGACGAATATTTCCTAAGTAACCTACGCCCGCGTGAAAATTTTTCATAAATTTTAATAGAAGAGATGGAAAAGGGTTTGGCGAATAGTAGTTTTGTAAAACTTCTTCGTTCATATTCCGAATTACCTATACGTTTCTATGCCTGTGTTTAACCAATCGAGAAGCCGTATCATCAGGTTGATCTTCCTGGCAGCCTTTCTGATCATTGGCTTGCAATTGTTCTATCTCCAGGTAGTTTCGGGTAAGTACCAGAAGCTTGCGGATGAAAACGCTATTTTAAAAAAAGTCGTTTACCCTCCCAGGGGATTAGTGTTCGATCAGAAAAAACGCGCGATCGTACAGAACACGCTTACTTATGATTTGATGGTGACGCCATCCCAGGTACAGAACATCGATACCTCATTTTTTTGCCGACTGCTGGAAATTGATGATAAAGAATTCCGGAAAAGGATGATCACTGCCATCATTAAGAACAAAGCGTATCGTCCTTCTGTATTCGAAGCTTCTCTAAATCCACAGAAATACGCCCGCATCCAGGAAAATCTCTGGCGATTTGAAAATGGATTTTATATCCAGGAACGTCCTATACGCTCATACCCTTTTAATTGCGGAGCAAATATTTTTGGATACATCGGGGAAGTAGACTCAAACTATCTCAGGAAATATACAGAGGAGGGATACCAGAGTGGCGACTATGCAGGGATGACAGGTATTGAAAGAAGTTATGAAAAAGCCCTGATGGGTGGACGGGGCATTCAATACCTGATCAAGGATAATTTCAACCGGATCAAAGGTCCATATGAAGATGGAAAGCTTGATGAACCTTCAGTGGCTGGAAGTAATCTTTATACCAGCATCAATATCGATCTGCAGCAACTGGGCGAGCAGCTGATGAAAAATAAAGTGGGATCCATTGTTGCGATCAACCCCAAGACCGGTGGTATTCTTTGTCTGGTGAGCAGTCCAACCTACAATCCGAATAATCTTACTGGTTCGGAACGCAGAAAACATTATTCCGAACTGTATACCGATCCACGATTTCCTTTATTGAACCGGGCAGTCAATGCCGCTTATTCACCGGGTTCAACTTTTAAAACACTCCAGGCCTTGGTTGGACTTCATGAAGGTGTGATTGATACAGAAACGAGGTTCAGTTGTTCTGGTGCTTTCTATGGCTGTGGCGGAGCGAGGCCGATGCGTTGTCTTGATCCAGGTGTTTTTAACCTGGAGCCGGCGATCACTCATTCTTGCAATACCTATTTTGCTAATGTAATGCAGCGAGTGATCAATAACCCGAAATATCCTTCGGTAGACAGCAGTTTGAGAAAATGGAATGAGTATATGTATGCATTTGGTTTGGGAAAAAAATTGGGAACTGACATTCCAACAGAGCGAATAGGTTATATCCCTACTCCGGAATTTTTTGATAAAACATATGGAAAAGGTCGCTGGAACTTTTGCACATTTCGGTCAGTCAGCATCGGTCAGGGTGAAGTCAACACGACCCCGCTGCAGGTGGCTAATGAAATGGCTTACCTGGCCAACAAAGGCTGGTATATCACTCCGCATATTGTTGATTCAATTGAAGGGGGCGACAAATTCGGGTTGCTTGATAAATACAAAGTGAAACATATACCGCTGAATATACCCGACCATATTTTCGAAGCGGTGCACGACGGCATGCAGGGAGTCATGGAAAGTGGTACGGGTCGGGGTGCCAAAGTGCCGGGCGTTACCGTTTGTGGCAAGACCGGAACAGTAGAAAACTATGCAATTGTCAGGGGGCGCCTGGAAAAGCAACCGAACCACTCTTTTTTCTGCGCATTTGCGCCACGGGAGAATCCAACGATCGCGATCATGTGCGTGGTAGAAAATAGCGGACGCTATGGAGGAACGTACGCAGCACCTATCGTTAGCCTGATGATCGAAAAATATTTGAATGATACTATTGCCGCGGAGCGGAAAGCCCTGGAAGAAAGAATGATCAATACCAACCTGATCCCACCCATTATGGCGCAGAATATGCGGATCCGCGATTCGATCAGGCAAGTAAAACGGGACTCCATTGAGCGATTGAGAAAAGCGATAAAAGATACCTTGCAATCTGAAGATGATCCCGATCCGGATATAAGCTATTCTGATCCAGCCAGGCCGGATCGAAAGGACAACCCGCTCTCACCAAAACAAGCTGGCGCGGAAATGGCATTGCCGGCTCCCGGTTTTAAAATGAAAGAAACTTTGCCGCGCAGCAAACCCTTATGAGGCCAAGAGATCCCGCGATATCAAAAGGAATTGACTGGACGCTGGTTTGGATCTTTTTTCTTCTTTCTTTTATTGGCCTGGCTGCCATTTTTGGAGTTACCTACAATGAGGGGGATCCTGTGGTGAGAAGTTTTCTTCAGTTCAAAACCGATTACAGTAAACAATTTTATTTTTTTGTAGTGGCTGTGATCCTCGGGTTTTTTATTCTGCTCACGGATAGCAAATTTTTTTCGGCTACGGCAAACCTTGGTTACGCATTGGGCATTTTTATGCTGTTGCTGGTCTTTCCCTTTCATTCTGACATCCGGGGCACCAAATCGATCATCGAGTTAGGAGGGTTTAATTTTCAACCAGCCGAGCTCTGTAAAATCTTTGTTGCCCTGGCATTAGCTAAATATCTCTCCAGGCCAGAAACCAATTTTGCACAAACAAGAGCACAGTTGATTGCAGCGGTCGTAGTACTGCTTCCCGCTGCATTGACCATCTTGCAAAGTGAAACGGGTCTTGCCCTGGTTTATCTCTCATTTTTCATTGTCATGTATCGGGAGGGTCTTCCTTCCACCGTATTGGTTATTGGCTTTGCACTCGCCGGCCTGTTTACCGCTACATTATTGATCGAAAAGAATGTCCTGTTCCTGATCATAACTGCCATTGTAGGAATGTATATCTGGCTGATGAGAAAACAGATCAACCGAAGGAGAGGATTGTTAGTGACGGTGATCCTGGTCTGGATATTTTGTGCTGGCATTCAGAGATTCGCGGTCCCATTTGTATTCAAGCATGTTTTGAAACTTTACCAGGTCGAGCGGATATACAGTACTGTGGGGCAAGAGGTTCCGAATGAATATCTCCTTGCGCATAAACAGGAAATAAATGAAGAAGGAAAGAAAAAAGATACGGATTACAACGTGCGGCAATCCAAGATCGCGATTGGAAGCGGGGGATTTTTTGGTAAAGGGTTATTGAAAGGCACACAGACCCGTTATGGTTTTGTACCCGAGCAACGAACGGATTTTATCTTTGACACCATCGGGGAAGGATTCGGTTTTACCGGATCCTTTATCTTGCTTGCGATTTACTTATTGTTATTGTTCCGGATCATTGCTATGGCGGAACGACAGCGAAGTGTTTTTAGTCGGTGCTATGCATATGGCGTAGCGGCTGTCTTCTTTTTCCATATCGTGATCAATATCGCGATGACAGTTGGGCTCGCACCTGTGATCGGCATTCCATTACCATTTATTAGTTACGGGGGCACTTCACTTATTACGTTTACCATCTTGCTTTTTATCCTGGTTCGGCTGGATGCAGACAGACATATGGTGATCAGGTAGAAATGCCAAATATCAAATTCCAATTCTTGGTTTACTTCTTTGAATTTGGTCTCGATAGTAATCGGGATGGGTATTGGTATTTAGAAAACCACTTTTCTACTTTTGTTCCAAATATGTTTGAAAATAATGAAGATCTATCCATTAAGCGAAGGCAGTTTCACAATTGACAAGACCAAGTTGTTTGTCCCGTATGATGAATTGAAGGATAATTTGCAGCATAGACCGAAAGGCAGCCTGCTTGTAGAGATACAGCCATTTCTCATTATTACAAAAAACGATGTCCTGTTGCTGGATTGCGGCCTGGGATATTCTGATAAGGAAAAGAGGATGCAGATCCATGCTAATCTTTCTTCAGTGGGATTTAATGCTACAGACGTGACTAAAGTCCTTCTGTCACACTTACATAAAGATCATGCAGGAGGAGTGAGCTTAGACCAGGATCATCAACAACTTAGTTTTCCTGGTGCGACTTATTATGTTCAGGAACGTGAGTTAAATATAGCATTTGAAAAAAGTCATCCTTCTTATATTACCGAAGATTTCAAGGTGTTGAAGAATTCCGGTCAGGTAATGCGACTAAAAGATGATGCGGGTAAAATTGATGACTACATTGAGTATAAGGTCACTGGCGCTCATTCGCTCTTTCACCAGGTTTTTTGGATTAAGGAAGATGACCAGGTTTTATTCTTTGGTGCTGACGATGCTCCACAGTTGCAGCAGATGAAACATCGGTTTGTTGCCAAGTACGATCTTGATGGTAAAAAGGCGATGGAACTCAGGCAGCTTTGGTGGGAAACTGGCAAACGCGAAGGGTGGACTTTTCTTTTCTATCACGATATTACTACGCCAATAGCGCTAATGGACGCTAATAGCGCTAATGGACGCTAATGCTTGGGTAAGTAATAAAAAATTCCGGAAAAATATTACAGAAAAATGGGTTTTTTCCCGCGTCCGACCGAAGGATAGAGACTACATTTCCCTAATGAATATTGTCGATGATTTATTATTCAAAGATGAGTGTTACTATATTATCGGACTCTGTATGAAAATTCATTCTTCGCTTGGAAAAGGGTTTACCGAAATTGTTTACAAAGATGCACTCGAAGTAGAAATAAAAAAGAATCAAGTTCCATATGAAAGAGAGAAGATTTTTCGTATCATTTATGAAAATTCGGTTCTTCCTCATTTTTTTAAAGCTGATTATGTTGTATTTGAATCAATAGTCCTTGAAATTAAAGCAGCACTGGAAAATGTTTCCCAGCAATTTTAAACAGACGTTGAATTACTTGAAGGCTGCTGATATTAAACTTGGAATCCTGATAAACTTTGGGGAAGACAAATTAACCTTTAAGAGAATAGTTTGTAGTCGATAATTGTTTACGAAATACTTAGCGTAATCAGCGGGAATTGGCTGGAATTGGCGGGAATTGGCGTGAATTAGCGTCAATAAGGAGGCCGACTCTATAGAGAATCGGCCGTTGCTAACCTATGAAAAACACCAAGTTTCTGTTTATTGCAGCTTTCCACCGCGCCGATCCGGGGGGCGGTTGCGCATTCTTTCCATTTGTAGCTTTCTGATCCCTTCAAGGAAAACTTCCTGGTGATCATAAACCAGGTTGGATCGACGTTCGCCAATTATCTCCTTGAATTCATCCCGATATCGGAGACGCAATTCAACAATACGCTGCTGAAGTATAATACGTGGTTGAGTTCTATTTTCCCGGAGTGTCCTGATCCATTCATTAAAATAACGCATGAATATTGGATTAAAGCGTTCAGCTTCTGAGCGTGACATCTTCATCCTACGCTGGATAAACTCAGTCATCTTTTCGCGGATCTTTTCGTTCACCTGCTCATCTTCCTGCGCGAAGGAATTATTCACGCTGAAAAAGAAAAGGGATAATATGATGAGCATTTTTTTCATGACCATTTAATTCAATATCATTTCATCCACAGACTGCATATCGGGGGTTTCGTTTAAAAATTCCTGCAATTCTTTATCCGTCACATCCTTCATCAATTCTTTTATTTCTTCAGACCTGGGTATTGATACCCTGGAACTTCCGCCCGTCAACTCCTGGTCAGCCAGATTCACCAATTCTTCTATTTCAGCTTTATCTACTTTCTTTATGCTTTTCTTCACCCAGGTGTACGGCTCTTCGATCGGGTCGGGTCTTGTATTGAAGTAAATTAAACCGGCCATCAGGATGATGCCTGTGACAACCGCTGCAACTGCGAAACGATACCAGCGACGTGCTGTCATGGAAATGACTTTCGCCTTCCTGTTCTTAACTCCCGTCAAATTTTCAAAATACCCTTTCGGAACCATGTAAGGCATTTTCTTTTCCATGCCAGCCAGCAACGGCGATAAACCAGATAGTTCATCTTCCTCCATCACCAAACTAAGTTTTTCATCCAGTTGATCAAAATAACCAACCGGTACCTGGTAAGGTAATTCGCGGGAGATATTATTCAGGATTGGGGAAAGTATTTCCAATTCTTCTGTTGCGCCACTTGATTCAAGAGCCTGGATCCTTTTCAGAACAGAATCTGCCAGGCTATCAAAATATCCTTCTGGCACAGCAAATACTGCTTGGGCAGGTTGATCAGCCAGGGAGCTATTGAGCGCTCCCAATTCTTCTAATATATTGGCTCTCTGTGACATTACGTTTAATAAGACAGGATCTACCCCGGAAAGTTTAATGATTTGTGATATAGTCCTCTATTTTTTTAACAGCATGATGATAGCTCGCCTTAAGAGCTCCTTCACTGGTTTCCAACACCCGGCTCATTTCCTCATATGGCATTTCATCGTAATACCGTAAATTAAACACTATCCTCTGTTTCTCAGGCAATTGCTGGATGGCGAGTTGCAATTTCCATTCCAGACGATTAGCGTCGAAATGCCTGTCTGCTTTGATCTTGTTACTGAGCCCGCTCTCCACATCGCTCAGGCTGATTGCCGTTCTCTTTTTCTGCTGTTCGATGAATGTGAGGCATTCATTCGTGGCGATCCGGTAAAGCCAGGTATACAACTGACTGTCTTCACGAAAATTTTCCAGGCCATTCCAAACCCGGATGAGTACATTTTGCAAAACATCATTGGCATCATCGTGGTCGATTACCATACGCCGCACATGCCAGTATAATTTTTCCTGGTATTTTTTTATTAGTGAAGTATATGCTCTTTCTTTGGTAGCAGGGTTACGGAATTGAACCAGCAATTCACTATCGCTTGTGACCGTCAGGGACATTCATTGAGCTTTAGGTGGCTTAGAATATTGGAAATTGGTTTTGTTTAACCAGCATTCACAGAATAAAATTAGAAAAGGAAAACCAGATCTGAAACTAAGCTTTCCTGGCCATTACTTTTTCAACGGCGGCTACTATATCGCTCACATCCAATCCATATTTCTTTAGCAATTCTTTGGGAGTACCACTTTCCCCAAATGTATCCTTAGTACCCACGTATTCGATTGGAATGGGAAAATTACGCGAGGCACATTGCGCGATCATATCGCCCATACCCCCGATCACATTATGTTCTTCGGCAGTCACTGCACATTTTGTCTTGCGAATGGAATTGATCACGGCTTGTTCATCCAACGGTTTTACGGTATGAATATTCACCACTTCCACGCTGATTCCTTTCTCCTGGAGTATAGCACCAGCCTGGATGGCATTCCATACGAGATGACCGCAGGCGAATATCGTAACATCGTTGCCTTCAGAGAAGAATTGCGCCTTACCAATTATAAAATCGTCCTCTTTTGTGAAAATCGGCCAGGCAGGACGTCCGAAACGTAAGTACACCGGTCCAACGAGATCAGCAATTGCTTTTGTTGCCGCTTTGGTCTGGTTATAATCGCAGGGAACAATGACTGTCATACCCGGTAACATCTTCATCAATCCAATATCTTCCAGTATCTGGTGAGTAGCGCCATCTTCTCCCAGAGTAATGCCGGCATGTGAAGCACAGATCTTTACATTCTTGCCACTATATGCAATAGATTGACGGATCTGGTCATAAACCCTTCCCGTGGAAAAATTTGCGAAAGTAGTTGTGTAGGGGATCTTTCCCCCAATGGTAAGTCCCGCGGCAATTCCCATCATATTCGCTTCGGCAATACCGCATTGAAAAAAACGATCGGGAAATTCTTTGATGAATTGATTCAGCTTCAATGAGCCAGCCAGGTCTGCTGCCAGGGCCACAATATTTGAATTGTTTCTTGCTGCTTCCACGATCCCATCCCCGAAGCCACTGCGGGTATCTTTATTGCCTGTGGATTGAATCTCTTTTAGCATAATTGACATTGATTGGGTAGTTATCATGATAAAGTTTGGAGTTTAGGTTTATTTGGATCTCGGCATCCCGTATCCCGCATCTCCTATTCGGGTATTTTTATTTCCTGGGGATTGAATTTCCTTGAGCATAATCGTGAAATTGACACAAAATAAAGGAAATGGATGTTGAACCGGAGCACTTATTTTTTGTAGTTTTAAAGGGAACAAAAAACAGTTATGAAACTGCTTTTATCCATCAACCTCCTAAAGTGCTTATTCTTTTTGCTCCTACAGGCTGGAGTTTTTACCGGCATTTCCGCCCAGACTGGGAATTATACCGGGAATTTCATTAATGCCCATGAATTAATGACCGACGTGGCAGGCAAACCGATCTATTTAAAAGTGGAATACCGTATAGAAGGTTCCCCCTTTTTACCGATTGAATTTGCCAAAGCAGATATTATACTTAAAGGCGGGAAGACATTCAGTGGTATTGATTCACGGGTCAATCTTTATGACAATACAGTTATAGCAAAAAAAAATGATGGGACAGAACTGGTGCTGGTAAGCAATATCTCCAAAGTTCATTATAAATCGATCATGGTAGGCGGAAGGGTAAAAGATTTTGTTTTTGAGAAAGGATTTTCTGCAGTTGACAGG
>Ga0196964_10000835_pt1 | contig 16850 bp, 12 predicted proteins | sample S1_10metaG_FD_148615 | JGI IMG/M metagenome (GOLD analysis project Ga0196964, IMG submission 148615) | Soil microbial communities from Anza Borrego desert, Southern California, United States - S1_10 | ecosystem: Environmental > Terrestrial > Soil > Desert | place: USA: California | collected...
CCGGCCTTCAGCTTCGGAGTGACGCTCGCGGCTATGTTCGTGGCGGGCCTGCCCTACGCCGCGGGGCTGTTCCTGCTGCGGGCGATGATGGCCGACGTCGGCGACGAGGTGCGGCTGGAGACCGGGGTGGACCGCACCGGCCTGCTGTTCTCGATCCTGTCGGCCACCACCAAGATCGGCCACGTGCTGGCGCTGGTCCCCTATCTGGTGCTGCAGGCGGTGGGCTTCGACGCCACGCCGGGCCCCGAGGGTAACACCGAGCTGGCGCTGGGCGCGTTGCAGGGGCTGTTCGTGGTGGTCCCGGCGATCCTGATCGCGGCGGCCGCCTGGGTGCTGCGCGGGTATCCGCTGACGCCGGCCCGCCACGACGAGATCCGCGCGGCGCTGGATGCGAAAGCCGCGGGCGGCTAAAGCCCGGCGCATGTCCGAGTCGCCCTCCCCCGCCCGCCCGATCGACCGCGTGCTCGAGGTCATGCGCCGCCTGCGCGACCCCGAGACCGGCTGCCCGTGGGACGTGGAGCAGACCTTCGCCACCATCGCCCCCTACACGGTCGAGGAGGCCTACGAGGTCGCCGACGCCATCGAACGCGGCGACCTGAACGAGTTGAAGGACGAGCTCGGCGACCTGCTGTTCCAGGTGGTGTTCCACAGCCGCATGGCCGAGGAGCAGGGCCTGTTCGGCTTCGACGACGTGGCAGACGCCATCGCCTCCAAGCTGATCCGCCGCCACCCTCACGTGTTCGCCGACGCCGCCTTCCGCACCAGCGACCAGCAGACGGTCGCCTGGGAGGCGCAGAAGGCCGAGGAGCGCAAGGCGAGGGCGAAAACGGGCGTGCTGGACGACGTGCCGACCGGCTTGCCGGCTCTGACGCGCGCGGTGAAGCTGACCAAGCGCGCCGCCCGCGTGGGCTTCGACTGGCCCTCCACCGCCGAGGTGATCGACAAGCTGCGCGAGGAGCTGGCCGAGCTGCAGGTCGAGATCGACGCCGGCGAGCGGGCGAAGGCCCGCGAGGAGCTGGGCGACCTGCTGTTCGTGGTCGCCAACCTGGCCCGCAAGCTGGACGTCGAGCCCGAGGACGCGCTGCGCGCCGCCAACGCCAAGTTCGTCCGCCGCTTCCGCCACATCGAGACGCGCCTGGCCGAGGACGGCCGCACGCCCGAGCAGTCGGACCTGGCGGAAATGGACCGCCTGTGGGACGAGGCGCGGGCCGCGGACAAGGCCTAGGGGCGTTCCGGCGCCGGGCCGGATCGGCCGCTCAGCCGCTCCAGGCCGATGTAGAGCAGCGCCACCCACATCACGAAGATCCAGGTGTACTCGAGCGTCAGAGTCCCCATGGCGATCTGCAGCACCAGGAAGCTCGCGCCGAGCACGGCCGCCGTCTCCTTGTCGCCGCCCCGGGTCGTCAGCAGCCGCCAGGCGGGCGCGACCAGGGCCGCGAACAGCAGCAGCACGCCGGCGACGAAGCCCAGTTCGGCGAAGAAGTTCAGATAGGTGTTGTGCGCCGGGATCCCGGCCGCCGCCTTCACCGCCCCCGGCCCCGCCCCGAACACGGGATTCGCCCCGGCCACCTCCATCGCGCCTTCCCAGGCCTTGGAGCGTGCGGACAGGTTGCCGCCGAGCTGGGTCTTCAGGGTCGCCACCCGCGCGTTCAGCCCGCTCAGCACCAGCGGCAGCAGGTTCACCGCGACCAGCAGGGCCGCGGCCCAGGCGGCGCGCACCAGCCAGCTCATCCGCACCGCCAGAAGCAGCGCCAGCCCCAGCACGGCGCAGGCGACCAGACCGGTGCGACTGTAGGTGCCCACGATCTGGAACAGCACCAGCCCCAGCAGCACCGCCCGTCCGACGAAGTACCCCTGCGGCCGCGCCCCGGCGCGCCCGGCGAAGCGGGCGGCGGCCAGAAACAGCACCACACAGGCGACCAAGGCCAGCTGCATGGCCGTGTAGTTGGGCTCCTCCCCGGGCAGCAGGTAGCGGTTGAACCGGGCGCCCATGGTCATCAGCGTCTGGTCCGCCATCAGCTTCTCGAACACGTCCTGGCGGAAGGACGCACGCACCGCGGCGGTCAGCCCCTCGGGCTCCACTCCGATCTGCTTGAGAATGCGGACGGCGAAGCCCGCCACGACTGCGAGGGGGAACAGGCGGTCCACCAGGGTCAGGTCCGCCCGCTTCAGCGGATTGACCAGCAGCAGGCCGGCCAGCAGCGCTCCGCCCGGATAGACCCAGGCTATGATCCGGTCGGCGGAGCCTTCGCGCAGCGCCAGCAGAGCCAGCACCCACAGCAGCACCACCGCCGCGATCACCGGCGCGTCCAGCCTCATGCCCGAGCGGGGGAACTCCAGTACCGCCCAGCGCGCCAGGACGGCGATCGCCAGCAGCGGCAGCAGCCCCTGCATCCCGACCCCCTGCATCGGCAGGGCCAGCACCGACAGGAACACCAGCAGGGCGCCGGTCCAGGAATAGAGGCAAAGCCCGGCGGCCACCGCGACGGCGGCGAGCCGCACCGGCAGCGGGGCGGGCACGAAGGCGCAGAGCAGCACCAGAGCGGTGAAGACGGCCAGGCCCACGCCCAGCACCCGCCCCTCCATCGGGCGCGCGGCGCTTTCGCGCCCGGTCATGACAGCCGTCGTGCTCATGCCCGACGCCCTACACGCCCCACCGGGGCGGAACAACGGCGGCGCGGCGCCACACGCTCAGAGCCGCGCGGCCAGCGCCGCCCACCGGCGGGCCGCTTCGGCGAGTGAGAACTCGCCCACGGCCAGGCGGCGCGCCCGCTCCGATGCGGCGCGCCAGGCGGCTCGATCCAGGCGCGGAGCCCAGTCCGCAGCGCCCAACTCTTCCGCCCGCTCCAGCACCACCCCCGCATCGTGCCGGAGGACCAGGTCCGACAGGTCGCCCACCCCTCGGGTGGTGATCACCGGCAGGCCCGCGGCCAGATATTCGATCGCCTTGATCGGCGAGGCGACCTGGTTCACCGCGTCCGCCTCGCGCAGCACCAGGCCGAAGTCGCCGGCCGCCGCGTAAGCCGCGATCCGGTCCTGGGGGACGTTGCGGAGGGTGCGCACCCGGTCGCACTCCCTCTCGTCGGCGAAGCCGCCGCCGTCGCGCACGATCCTCAGGAACCGCGCCTGCGGATGGCGGTCCAGCACGGTCCGCATCATCCCGGCCAGCCGGTCCTCCATCTGCCAGGCCGAGCGGCCGCCGACGTACAGGAAGGCGAAGTCGTCGTCGCCCCAGCCCCACTCGGCGCGCAGGCGCTCCCGCTCCGCCGCTCCGGCGGCGAACCGGTCCACGTCGACGGTGGGTCGGATCACCTCGGCTCCGGCGAGGCCGTAGGCCTTTCGCAGATGCGCGGTCATGGCGTCGGCGATGGAGACCGTGACGTCCGAGCCTCGCACCGCCCGGGCCTCCATGGCGCGCACCAACGCGACCTTAAGCCCGTTTCCGCCCTTCATCCGCAGCTCGTCGGCGGCCAGGCCCCTGACGTTGAACACGCCGGTCACGCCCGGACGGCGCAGGGCGGTCAGCACGAAGGCGGGCATGTAGGAGCGGGTGTAGACCAGCGTCCGGCCCTCGTCCGGCACGTGCTTTAGGAAGGCCGCGGTCGCCTTCGCCTCCTGCAGGAACTGCCGCCCGCCGCGAGGCAGCGGCCTCAGCGCGATCCCGGCCTCAGAGGGGGCCTCGCCCGGCCAGCACCCCCAGACGGATACGTCCAACCCGGGGCTTTCGGCTTTCACCGCCTCGGCCAGGGCCAGCACCTGGGTGCGGAAAATCGGGTCCGAAAGCTCGGAAAACTCCGGCGTCAGAAACCAGAACCGCCGAACCGGCTCGCCGCCCTTCATCCGCCCTCTCCTCGCCCGGCGGCTTCGATACCGGCCCCGTGACGCGGCCGAAAGCCCGCGACGCTGAAAAGGTTTGCCGTTCGGCGCCGCTGCTGGCTACAGAAGCCCGCCGGACCAGGGGAGCGTCGTGGCCGATTTCACCGTCATGACCTCGACCTATCCGGGCGCGCACCTCAGCCGGGGCGGGGTCCATCACCAGGTGTCGCGCACCGAGGCGGGCCTGCGCGCCCGCTATCCGCAGCTGCGCGTCCGCGGCTTCGACCCGCTCGACTGGGAGGACGTGGACGTGCTGCACGTCTTTTCGCTCGACCCCAGCCAGCTGGCGGTCGCTCGGGCGTTCAAGGCCAAGGGCAAGAAGGTGGTGGTCACGCCCATCTTCATGAGCGTGTTCGAGCCGGAGAAGCGGCTGAAGCTCTATCGTCTAGGCGTGAAGCTGCCGGGGGTGTTCAGCTTCTTCCGCACCGCCCGGGAGCTGCTGGAGACCGCCGACGGCGTGATCGCCATGATCCGCGCCGAGGCGGACGGGCTGCAGCGGTTGTTTCCCGGCGCCGCCAGGCGCATGCGCGTCATCCCCAACATGGGCTTCCCCGACACCCCGCCGCCGCTGCGCCGCGAGCCCGGCGAGCACCTGCTGTACGTCGGCGTGATCGAGGAGCGGAAGAACCTGCGCGGCGCCATAGCCCTGGCCAAGGCCGCAGGCGTCCCGCTCAAGGTCTGCGGGGTCCCCGTGCCCGGCCAGGAGGCCTACGCCGACCTCTGCCGCAAAGAAGCGGGCCCGGAGACCGAGTTCCTGGGCTTCGTGCAGAGCGGGTCGGACCGGCTGCGGGACCTCTACGCCCGCAGCCTCGCCTGCGTGCTGCTGAGCCGCCGCGAGGCCGCGCCCCTGATCATCCGCGAAGCCGCGCTCCAGGGCCGCGCCACCGTCGTGCCGGAGGCCATGCCCAACCAGGACGACTTCGAGCCGTTCCTGGTCCGCGTTCCGGCGAAGGGCGCGCCGGACCCCGCCCCCGTGCTGGCCAACACGCGGCGGGTGGCGGAGACCGCGGAGCTGCTGCGCCAGGCCGCGCCGACCGACCGCCAGATCGCGGAGGCGCACTTCGACGAGTACCGCCGGGTGCTGGACGGGCGCTGAGGTGATCGGCGCCCCGGCCCGTCTCTACCGCCGCTTCTCCACCCTGTTCGCCTGGGCGGGCGCCTCGGTGGTCACCATCGGCTTGTCGTTCCTGATCAACGTCCTGGTGGCGCGGGCTTACAGCGTTCCTGAAGTCGGGGCCTACTTCCTCGCCCTGCTGGTCATGCAGTTCATGACCGTGGCGGCGGCGACCGCCTCGAACTCCAACGCGCTCAAGGTGCTGACCGAATTGCCGGAAGCCGAGCGCACCGGCGGCGCCGCGGCCCTGCTGCGCGCCGCGGCCGGGCTCGCGGCGCTCTGGCTCGCCGCCGCCCTGGCCGGGCTGGCGGTGTTGGCCGCCTTCGCGCCTGACCTCGCAGCGCCGGTGATCGCCGGGGGCCTGACCGCCGGGGCCGCGCAGGCGGTGTTCACCGCCGCCCAGAACGCCCAGCTGACCGGCGGCCGCAAGCGGCAGGTCGCCGGCGCCCTGGCCGGGGCGGAGACCGTCCGCCTGGTCCTGAGTGTCGCCGCCGTGGCGGCCGGGCTGGGGGTGGAGTGGCAGCTCTACGCCGTCGCCGCATCGCGCCTGGCGGTGGTCGGCTGGATCATGTCGCGGGTTCCGGCCCTCCTGCGCGCGCCGTCCTCGCCCCTCCCCTTGCGCCGTGTCGTGACCGACGGGCTGCACCTGCAGGGCGCCCAGGTCGCGGCCATCGCCGCCGTCCGCCTGTTCGACGGCGCGGTGGTGATCGGCCGCGGCGTGGCCGAACTCGGCCTGTTCGGGGTCGCGGCCCAGATCCCGGGCCAACTCCAGCGGGTGTTCGAGTGGTTCCGGCCGCTACTGACCCAGGTGCTGGTCGAAACCGAGTCCTTGCGCGGCGAAGGCGCCGTTCGCCTGGGGGGCCTGCTCGCCCTGGCGGCGGCGGCGGCGGCGGCGCCCCTCGCCCTGTTCGCCCCCGAGATCGTCTCGCTGGTGTACGGAGCCAAGTACATGGACGCCGCTCCGGCCTTCGCCTTGATGGCGGTCGCCGCGGTCGGCACCCTGCTCAGCTTCTTCTTCAGCATCGTGCTGGTCGCCGACGGCAAGCCGCGCCAAGTGGTGTTCGGTCCGACCGCGCTGGGGATCGTGGGCGCGGGCGCCTGCCTGCTGCTGGTCGGTCCTTACGGCGCTTCAGGAGCGGCAGTGGCGCTGCTGCTCGGCCAGGCGGCCTCGGCGACGGCGAACACCGTCAGCCTGCTCGGCGCGGCGAGAGCCCTGGCGGTGACGACCCTGCTGCGCCTGTGGTGGCCCACGGCCGCCCTCGCGGGGGCGGTCGCCCTGCTCGCCTACGGCGGCGACTCCCTGATCCTTCGCGCCGGAGCGGCGGCCGCGCTCGCCGCGGCTTTCCTGCTCGTCGCGTGGCGAGCGCGGGGCGCTGCCGGGCCGGTGCTGGCGGCCGTCAGAGAGCCGCATTGACGCAAGGCCCGCGCTCGGCTCAAAGCGCCCTCGGGGACGGAAACCACGCTCATGCGGCCGCTGAGAAGGACGGAGGGGGAACCGCTCGCGCCGCCGGTGCGCGAGGGCGCGACCCGACGGCTGCGTCCTGGCCACGTCCACCACCTCGACGACCAGGCCTACATCGTTTCCCGCGGGGCCGTGGTGGAGGTCTTCGCCACGGACGACGACCGCCTGCTGAGCCGGTTCCAGGTCCCCTCCTCCACCCGAAGCTGGCCCGAAGTCGAGCTGGCCAACCGGGTGATCCGCCGGGGCGTCCACCACGCCCTGCCCTACAGGGACGGCCGGCTGGTCTGCTTCGACCGCTCCGTCGCCCTGTTCGGCCCCGAAGGCGACCTGCGCGGCTCAGCGCCGCTCGCGGGCAAGCGCCCCTTGCGCTTCTGCCGCCGCGGCGATCTGGTGCTCTACGGCGAATACCAGTCCAATCCCGACCGCGCCCCGGTGCGGGTGATGGCGTCCGGCGACGGCCTGGTCTGGGAGGAGTTGCTGCGGCTGGGCGGCGTGCGCCACGTCCATTCGGTGATCTGGGACCCGTTCGACGAATCCTTCCTGATCTGCACCGGCGACGACGACCACGAGTGCCGCATCTATCGCCTGTCTTCGGACCTGAAGACCCTGGACCTGCTGCTCTGGGGTTCGCAGGAGGCGCGCGCCATCGCCGTGGTCCCCACGCCCACCCACCTGCTGTTCGGCACCGACACGCCGCTGGAGGTGAACCGGCTGAGAGCCTGGGACCGCCGCACCGGCCGCACCGAGGACCTGGGCGAGGTGGACGGCAGCGTGTTCTGGGGTTGCGACGGCCCAGGCGGCGCCCTGTTCTCCACCGCCTGCGAGCCCAGCACGGTCAACACCGCCCGCCAGGCCTCGCTGTATCAGGTGGACGCGGCCCTGAACGTCCGCCGCATCGCGACCTTCCCCAAGGACCCCGTCCCGATGAAGCTCGGCCAATACGGCCAGCTTCGCCTGCCCCTGACCGAGGGCGCCCCGTCCCGCATCCTGTTCTCAACCTTCGCCGTCAGGCCCCACGCCCATGTCCACGAACACCGCCCCGGCGCCTGAGCCGCGCCCCGCCCTGGTCCCGCCCGCCGACGCGGCCGGGCTGGTGGACTGGATGCTCGACCGCATTCCCGCCGAGCTCGAGGATCCGCGTCTGAGCGAGGGCGCGCGCGTCCTGCTGCGGGCCTACTACCACGAGGCGGGGCTGCTCGATTCCGGCCGACGGGCCTTCTTCGACCGTCACTTCCGCGAGGCGATGCGCCTGGGCCTCGGCGAGGTGCTAGCCGGAAAGCCGGGCCGGGTGCTGGACCTGGGCTCGGGCCTGGGCACCCAGAGCTTCGTGTTCGCCCTCGCCGGAGCGCAGGTGACGGCCCTAGATATGGACGAGGCCGCCTGCGACGCCCTGCTGGAGCGCAAGGCGCTGCTGGAGACCGACACCGGGCGCGCCCTGCCGATCGAGGTGGTCCGGGGCGACGCCTTCGCCCGCCTCGAAGCCGGCGGCGAGCCGTTCGACGGCGCCTATTCCCTGTTCGCCTTCAACATGATGCTGCCGACTCCTCGCATGGTGAAGGCGCTGTCTGAGCGCACCGCGCCGGGCGCGGTGGTGGTGATCCAGGACGGCGACAAGCGCAACCTGTTCAAGCGTTTCCTGGAACCCAGGCCCGACACCCTGTCCCCGCCCGAGCTGGCCGCCTGCTTCCGCGAGAACGGCTTCGAGCATGCGTTCAGCAAGCCCGCCGTGGCCGTCCCGCCGCAGCTGTGGCGGGTCCTGCCGGGCGGAGCGGCCCGGGCGCTGGACAGCGTGACCCGTTCGCTGCCGCTGATGGCCCTGTCCTACGTCCACGGATTCCGCCGCCTGCCGTGACGGCGCCGCCCCGCATCCTGGCGATCGGGCCGAACCCGCCGCCCGACCACGGCACCAGCGTCCCGTTCCGGGCGCTGAACACCCTGCTGCGCGCGGAAGGCTGGCGGGTGGACGTGCTCGACACCCACGCCGTCCGGCGCGGAGGCCCGGCCGCCCTGGCCTGCGCGCTCCGCGGCGCGGTCGCCCTGCTGCGCGCCCGCGTCGTGCTGCTGTCGCTCAGCCGCCCGGCGGTGTTCCGCGTCGCGCCGCCGCTGGTCTCGCTGTGCCGCCTGCTCGGAAAGCGTATGGTCGTCCGCAACTTCGGCGGCGATCTGGACGTCTGGTGGAAACAGGGCGACGAGACGCTTCGCCGCCGGATCCGGCGGCTGCTGGCGGCCGATCTGGTGTTCCTGGAGACCCGCAACCTCGTCGCCTTCGCGCAAGCGGCCGCACCGGGCGCGCGCGTCGTCCAGCTCGCCAACTTCCGCGACCCGCCTCCGCCCGCCTCCGCCGCGCCCGACCCGTTCGGCCCGACCGAGGCGCTGAAGGTCGCCTACGTCGGCGAGATGACCGCGGTGAAGGGCGTCCCCGCCCTGGCCGAGGCGGCGCGCCGGCTGGGCGACCGGGTCCGGCTGATCGCCTGCGGGGTGGCGGTGGAGCCCGACCAGGTCGAGGCGCTGCGCGCGGCGGGCGCGGCCTACGTCGGAACCGTCCCGCATCAGGGCGTGATCGACCTGATCCGCGCCGCCGACGTGGTGGTCTGCCCCACCCAAGCGCCGCAGGAGGGTTATCCCGGCGTTATCGTCGAGGCCTTCCTTTGCGGGACGCCGGTCGTCGCCAGCCGCTGGCGCGCCGTGCCCGAGATCGTCGAGGACGACGTGAACGGCCTGCTGTTCGAGCCCGGCGACGCGGCCGGCCTGGCCGAGGCGCTGTCCCGGCTCGCCGACCCCGCCCTGCGCGCCCGCCTGGCCGAGGGCGCCCGGGCGGGCGGCGACGCCTTCCTGACCGAACGCTGGCGCGCGGTCGCCATCGAGGCGCTGGGGCCGCTGCTGTGAACGCCTCCAGGGCCCTGAAGCTGGCGCGCCTGGCGCCGCGGCTCGGATTCGCCAACGCCGCGACCGTGGCGGCCTATCGCCTGGCGCTGAAGACCGGCCGCCTGGCGATGGCGCGCCCCGCGCCCGAGGGCCCGCTGTTCCGCGAAACCGCTCCGTCCTGGACCGATCCCGCGCCCGGCGCGGTCGCGGAGGCCGACGCCCTGCTCCAGGGCCGCCTCTCCGGCTTCGGCGGCCAGACGTACGAGACGGGCGCTCCGCCCGACTGGCGGCGCAACCTGTTCGGCGGCGCCCTGGACGATCCCTCCCGCCCCTGGTGGGCGGTGTCCGACGACGACGCGCGGCTCGGCGACATCAAGGGCGTTTGGGAGGCGTCGCGCTTCGACTGGGCCGTGACCTTCGCCCGCGCCGCCGCCGCCACCGGGAATCCCGCCTACGTCGCGGCCCTGAACGCCTGGGCGGAGGACTGGAGCGCCGTCTATCCGCCTTATCGCGGCGCGAACTGGCGCTGCGGCCAGGAGGCGTCGATCCGCCTGTTGCAGGCGATGCTGGCCGCCCGCCTGCTGGACGCCGACCGCGCGCCCGAACCGGCCCTGATCATGTTCGTGCAGGCGCACCTGGCGCGGGTGGCCCAGTCGCGCTGGTACGCCATGGCCCAGGACAACAACCATGGGATCAGCGAGGCCACGGCCCTGTTCTCCGCCGGCGCCTGGCTGGCGTCGCAGGACCACGGCGAAGGGACACGCTGGGCGCGGGTCGGTCGCGGCTGGCTGGAGAACCGGGTCCAGCGCCTGTTCTTCGCCGACGGCGGCTTTTCCCAGTACTCGACCAACTACCACCGGCTGGCCCTGGACATGCTGAGTCAGGCGGAGCTGTGGCGGCGGCGCCTCGATCTGCCGCCGTTCAGCGCCGCGTTCCAGGCCCGCGCCGCCGCCGCCGCCCGCTGGCTCGCCGCCCTGACGCATCCCGAGACCGGAGACGCGCCGAACCTCGGCGCCAACGATGGGGCGCGCGTGTTCCGCCTCGACGATCTGCCGTTCCGAGATCACCGCGGGTCGGTCCAGCTGGCCGCAGCCCTGTTCCTCGACCGCCGCGCCTATCCCGCGGGTCCGTGGGACGCGCCGCTGCGGAGCTTCGGGCTGGAGCCACCCGGCGTAGATACCACCCTGACCGCCAGATCGACCCGCCTGTTCAACGACTTCGGATTGGCACTTCTCAGCCCGCATGAGCATGGCGCGGGTTCCTACGCCTTCGTCCGCGTTCCGGCCGATCGGTTCCGCCCGCCCCAGGCCGACCCGCTGCACTTCGACCTGTGGGCCTCGGACGGCCGCAACCTGCTGCGAGACGCGGGGACCTGGTCCTACTTCGACCGCGCCGCCGACGAAGCCTTCGCGGGCTTGGCCGGGCACAACACCGTCCAGTTCGACGAGCGGGACGCCATGCCCCGCCTGTCGCGCTTCCTCTACGCCGACTGGATCCGCGGACGGACGCAAGCGCCGGAGACGACCGCCGAGGCGCTGCGCTGGGCGGGCGAGTACCGCGACGCCTACGGCGCCTTCCACCGGCGCGACGTCGAAGCCTCAGGCGACCGCTGGCGGATCACCGACACCTTTGAGGGCGCACAGGCGGTCGCGACGCTCCGCTGGCGGCTGGCGCCCGGCGACTGGCGGCTCGACGGCCTGACCCTGACCGGCCCGGACCTGACCCTCGCCCTGTCCGGCTCCGCCGCCGGCGAGGTCCGCCTGATCGAGGGGCTGGAGTCGCGGCGATACGGCGAGGCGACGCCCTGCCCAGTGCTGGAGTATAGGGTGGCCGCTCGCGCGGGCCGGTTCGTCACCGAGATCACGCTCGCGCCGGGGGTTTGATGCGCGTCCTCTACGCCCACCAGTATTTCGGCACGCCGGCCGGGTCGAACGGCACGCGGTCCTACGAGATGGCCCGCGCCTTGGTCGCGGCCGGGCACGAGGTGACCATGGTCTGCGCCTCGGCGGAGCGGTCCGCCACCGGCCTGGACGCGCCGTTCGTGCGCGGCCGCCGCGAGGGCGTGGTCGACGGAATCCGCGTGATCGAGTTCGCGCTGGGCTATTCCAACACCGACCCGATCCTGACCCGCGCCCGGCGCTTCGCCGTCTTCGCGCTGCGCGCCATCGGGGTGGCGCTGAGCGAGCGCTACGACCTGGTGTTCGCCACCTCCACCCCGCTCACCGCAGCCCTGCCGGGGATCGCCGCCCGGCTGTTCCGCCGCAAGCCTTTCGTGTTCGAGGTGCGCGACCTGTGGCCCGAGCTGCCGCGGGCCATGGGGCTGAAGAACCCGCTGATCCTGGCGGCCATGACCGTGCTTGAGCGGGCCGGCTACGCCTGCGCCCGGCGCGTGGTGGCGCTCGCCCCCGGCATCCGCGACGGCGTGGCGCGAACCGGCTATCCGCGCGAGCGCATCGAGCTGATCCCCAACGGCTGCGACCTGGAGCTGTTCGACGCGGCCGAGCCCGTGCGCCCGGCCGAGCTTTTTCCCGAACGGATCGGCGCGGACGCCTTTGTCGCCGTGTTCGCCGGCGCCCACGGCAAGGCCAACGGACTGGACGCCGCCGTCGCCGCCGCCCGCCTGTTGCAGGAGCGGGGGCGCACGGACGTGAAGCTGCTGCTGATCGGGACAGGTTCGGAAAAGGCGCGCCTGGTGCGCGAGGCGGAAGGGCTGCAGACCGTCGTCTTCGCCGACTCCGTGCCGAAGTCCAAGCTGGCCGGGCTGCTGCGCGGCTCGGACCTGGGGCTGCAGCTGCTGGCCAACGTGCCCGCCTTCTACGACGGCACCTCGCCCAACAAGTTCTTCGATTACCTGGCCGCAGGCCTGCCGGTGCTGATCAACTACCCCGGCTGGTTGGCGAAGACGGTCGCCGATGAGGGCGCCGGCTGGGCCGTGCCGCCCGACGACGCGGAAGCCTTCGCCGACGCCCTGATCGCAGCCGCCGACGACCGGGACGAGGCGCGTCGCAGGGGGCGCGCCGCCCGCGCCCTCGCCGGCCGTCGGTTCGCCCGCGCCGACCTCGCCGCCTCCCTGGTGAAGGCGCTGGAGGGCGTCCACGCCGCCGACCGGCGCCCCCGCCCGGCCCCGCTGAAGCGAGCGTTCGACGTCTTCGCCTCGGCCGCTGGCCTGGTCGTGCTGTCGCCGGTGCTGCTGCTGACCGCCCTGCTGGTCCGTTCGCGGCTGGGTTCGCCGGTGCTGTTCCGCCAGGTCCGGCCGGGCCTGCACGGTCGTCCGTTCGAGATCCTGAAGTTCCGCACCATGCGCGACGCGGTCGACCGCGCCGGGCGCCCCCTGCCCGACTCCGAGCGCCTGACCCCGTTCGGCAAGACCCTGCGCGCGCTCAGCCTGGACGAACTGCCCGAGCTCTGGAACGTGCTGAAGGGCGAGATGAGCCTGGTCGGCCCCCGTCCGCTGCTGACCGAGTATCTGCCCCTCTACAGCCCCGAGCAGGCCCGCCGCCACGAGGTCCGCCCCGGCCTCACCGGCTGGGCCCAGGTCAACGGCCGCAACGCCCTCAGCTGGGAAGACAAGTTCGCGCTGGACGTCTGGTACGTCGATAACCGCAGCTTCCTGCTCGACCTGAAGATCCTGCTGCTGACCGTGGTCAAGGTGTTCCGCCGCGAGGGGGTGTCCGCCTCCGGCCACGCCACCATGCCGGCGTTCGAGGGCCGTAGAGACATCGGTACGCATTGAGACTTGCGCTGGACGCTTACGTTGCCGGACTAAATTGCGTCACGTATGAAGCAGGCTGGCGATCACCAGCTCCAGCAACGGGTGCGGCAAGGCCCGGAATATGGTGGCGGTGACGGTGGGATTCGAACCCACGATACCCTTTCGGGTATGACGATTTAGCAAACCGTTGCCTTCAGCCTCTCGGCCACGTCACCAGCTCGGGTCCGCTTAGCGTGTTCGCGCCGGAGAGGCAACGGAGCGGGCCGCCGGTTGATCCGATTTGCACCGCCGGGCCGCGTTCCTCATTCGAAGAAGTCGACCGCCGCCCAGTAGCGGGTTCCGACGCCCCCCTGCACCTGAACCCTGTGGCTGGTGTAGGCCTTCGATCGGTCCAGCCCCTGCTCGGAGTCGATCAGCACCACAGCGCCGCAGACGGCGGAATTCGGGTCGGTGACCGTGGCCAGAGTGGTCCAGGCGGTTCCGTCGTTGGAGCCCTGGACCAGGATCGTGGCCGATGCGCCGCCCTTCACGAAGTAGCCGTTGTCGTGAGGCGCGGTGAGCACCACCTTGGACACGGTTTTCGCCGCGCTCCAGGTTTGCCCGATCGAGGCGTTGGCGGCCTCCGCCTCGGCGGAGTTCAGGTCGTCCTTCAGAGGAACGGCGTCGAACGCGTCGCCTTTGCGGTTCTTGGTGTAGTCTCCGATCGTCGTGCCCCTGCCCAGACGGGCGCCGTTCACGTCGGCGACGAAGCAGAGCGCGTTGTTTCCGGCGTTGTCCAAGGCGAAGGCGAACAGGCGCCCCTTGGTCCCCGGAGCGACCAGGGTCGGGGCCGAGCCGAACGGCAGGCGTTCGTACGAGCCGGTGTGCGGGCGTGTGAACACGCCGGTCTGCATCTCGATCGGCTCGCCGGTCAGGTTTATCGCCGAGATCACGGCGTAGCCGTACAGGAACCCGTCGTTGGTGATGTACGTGGTCGGCGAAGTATCCTGAACGCATACCGCTGTAGCCAGATAGTACAGCGCTCCGCTGCCGACGCTGCGCGCCGCCGTCGCCGCAGCCACGTCTCCGTTGGGCTTTATGAACTGCGGCTTGTAAAGCCTGCACGCCTGCCACGGCGTCCAGGCGAGGAGCCCGTTGGTCGGGCTGGTCGCCTCCTCGGTGCAGTAGACGGCGTTCCCGTCGGTGAACATCACGATAGGGCAGTCGTTCGTCGGGTCCACCACGGTCGCCGGAGTTCCCAGGACGGAAGGGGTGGTGGAGACGTCGCCGACGTAGCCCCAGGCGCCGGTCACGACCTGCAGGAACGACACCGCGTTCTGTTGGATCGGCCGGGAGACGACCATCTCCTGTTGGGTGAACGCGTACTTGCCGTCGGCGCCCAGGACCACGGGAAGTCCCCAGCCCACGACGACGTCGAGGCCGCTGTTCGGGTCCACCGCTCCCGGCACCGGCTGCCAGATCCCGTTGAACCCCGCGGGGTCAGGCTTGCCGTTGGCCGTTCTCCCCTGCGCCATGACGTAGAGAACGCCCCCGAACACCTTGATCCAGACCTCGACCAGTCCGGTGGCCGGATTCAGCGCCGCCGCCGGATCGGCCCAGCACAGGAGCTCGCTGATCGCGTTCCAGCTGTTGAACGCGGGGGTGTCGGCGGCGGCGGGAATGTATCCGTGATAGATCACGTTGTCGGTCGCGCCGGACGCCGCCGTGCGACAGAAGACGTGGATGTTGTTGGCCGCGTCCAGACACACCGCCGGCTGACCCAGCAGGGGGACCCCGAGCGTCACCTTGGTGTACGGCTGGAACACCGGCCGGTTTTTATCGACGTCGGTGGTGTAGCTGAAATTCAGAACACCGCTTGAATCCACAAAGAAAACAAACAGGCGCACACGCGTCCCGACCGTATGCACGACAGTGCTGATGGCGCGTTTCATCAGTCCCCCCCGGGTCTGTGTTGTAGCTGAAGTGACGCTTTACGGTCGCTGCGGCCGGCGATTCGGCGCTCGGCTCCATCGCTCCGTTACAGGAGCGGAGACGTTCAGGCGCCGACCCTGCCCGATCCTTCCCTGTGTGGCCAGGAAAACGCTCGTTCCCACGGCGCGGATTAACCTGATCTGCACTCCCCCTGGGCAGGATCGGCGCGGGGGAACTCCGAACAGGACACGCGATGGCGGCCGCCGCAGCTCTGCGCAAAGCTTCACCGGCTACGAAGCCGTCGCTGGACGCGGCCGGGCTGCAGGCGCTGGCGGCCGAGGCCGTCGCCGCCATGCCCGCGACCGCTCCGGACCCCGACGGCGCGGCGCGGCGCGGACCTTTCCGGCCTGAGAAGCTGGTGTCGGCCCGCGCGCGGCGCAGCGGCGTCCTGACGGTCGGTCTGTTCCGCCGGATCGACGCGCTGGCGCTGCTGGGCCTGGCCGGGCTGACGGCTGAAGCCAGCATAGTCGGTCCGTTGATGGCGTCTCCGGTCGGCGCGGTGCTGCCGTTCGCGGCGGCGGCGCTGATCGCCGGCTGGGCGCTGAACGGCTTCGACCTCTACCGCTTCGGCCGCGACGAACTCCTCAGTCGTCGGTTCGCGCGGCTGGCCGGAGCGATCGCCCTGGCTGGCGCCGGAGGGGCGCTGACGGCCTGGCTCACGGGCGCGGCGGTGAGCGGCCTGATCGCCTGGTCGGGGCTGGCGCTGGCCGCCCTGCTGGCCGCGCACGCCGGGTGGTGGTCCACCGTGCGGCGCTGGCGGCGCACCGGCAAGCTGACGCCCAACGTGCTGGTGGTGGGCGCGACCCGGCACGCGGAACGGCTGATCCAGAGCGCGCTGGAGCGGCGCGACGTGAACATCCTGGGCGTGTTCGACGACCGGCTGGCGCGCGCGCCGCGGGCGATCGGCGGGGTGCCGGTGCTGGGCACGACCGACGCCCTGCTGGAGCACCGCATCACTCCTTACGTGGACCGCATCGTGGTCGCCGTGGACCCCTCGGCCAAGACGCGGGTGCGCGAGCTGATGCAGCGGCTGCGGGTGCTGCCGAACGAAGTCACCCTGCTGGTCGACGTCGAGGACGACGGCCGCTCCGCCGCTTTGGCGCGCCTGGCCGACTCCGCTCTGGACGGCGGCGCGACCGACGACGACCGGCGCGCCTTCGCCAAGCGAATGCAGGACGTGGCGATCGGGACCCTGGCGCTGGTGCTGCTGTCGCCGCTGCTGGCGGCGATCGCGCTCGCCGTGCGGCTGGACAGCGCGGGGCCGGTGTTCTTCCGCCAGCGCCGCCACGGCTTCAACAACGAGGCGATCACGGTGTGGAAGTTCCGCACCATGCGGCACGAGGCGGCGGACGCGAAGGCCGAGCGGCAGGTGACGTTGGGCGACGAACGGGTGACCCGCGTCGGCCGCTTCCTGCGCAGGACCAGCCTCGACGAGCTGCCGCAGCTCTTGAACGTCATCAAGGGCGAGATGTCCCTGGTCGGCCCGCGCCCGCACGCGATCGGCATGAAGACCGGCGAGATCGAGTCCTCGCGCCTGGTGGCCGAGTACGCCTGGCGGCACCGGATCAAGCCGGGCATGACCGGCTGGGCGGCGATCAAGGGCTCGCGCGGTCCGCTGCACACGGCCGCGGAGGTGCGCCGGCGAGTGTCGCTGGACGTGGAGTACATCGAGCGCCAGTCGTTCTGGCTCGACCTCTACGTGATGGTCATGACCCTGCCCTGCCTCCTGGGCGACCGGGAGGCGGCGCGCTGATGTTCTGGCGCGGGGTCTGGGGATACCTCCCCGCCAACCTGGTCCAGGGGCTGGTCGGCTTCGCCTCGATCGCGGTGTTCACCCGCCTGCTGAGCCC
>Ga0196964_10000836_pt1 | contig 16845 bp, 19 predicted proteins | sample S1_10metaG_FD_148615 | JGI IMG/M metagenome (GOLD analysis project Ga0196964, IMG submission 148615) | Soil microbial communities from Anza Borrego desert, Southern California, United States - S1_10 | ecosystem: Environmental > Terrestrial > Soil > Desert | place: USA: California | collected...
AGTTCACCCCCTGGGAGCGGCCCGAGGGCGGCGGCGGGACCATGGGCATGCTGCGCGGGCGCTTCTTCGAGAAGGCGGGGATCCACGTCTCCACCGTGTTCGGCAGCTTCACGCCCGAGTTCGCCAGGACCATCCCCGGGGCGGAGGCCGACCCGCGCTTCTTCGCGACCGGCGTCAGCCTGATCGCCCACCCGCGGAACCCCTGGGTCCCGACGGTGCACATGAACACCCGCTACATCGTCACCACCCGCGGCTGGTTCGGCGGCGGGGCGGACCTGACCCCGATGATGGACGCCCAGCGCAGCCAGGAGGCCTGGGAGGCCGTCCGCTTCCACCAGGCGATGAAGGCCGCCTGCGACGCGCACGACCCGGCCTGGCACGCGAAGTACAAGACCTGGTGCGACGAGTACTTCTTCCTGCCGCACCGCAACGAGCCGCGCGGAATCGGCGGCGTTTTCTACGATCACCACGACAGCGGCGACTGGGAGCGCGACTTCGCCTTCACCCAGGACGTCGGCAAGGCCCTGCTCGACGTCTATCCGGGCATCGCGCGCGAGCGCATGGGCGACCTGTGGACGGCGTCCGACCGCGAGGCGCAGCTCGTCCGCCGCGGCCGCTACGTCGAGTTCAACCTGCTCTACGACCGCGGCACCCTGTTCGGCCTGAAGACCGGCGGCAACGTCGAGTCGATCCTCAGCTCCATGCCGCCCGAGGTGAAGTGGCCCTGATCCCTTCGTCCGGCGGAAGAGGGATCAAGTCGCGAGGAACCGCTCGATCCATCGCCCGACCCGTTCGCGATCGTTGGGTTGCGCCAGGCTCTCGATGGCCCGTTCGGCTTCCTCGGGCGCGTAGCGGTCCTCGCGGGCCTCGATTAGCGCCCGCCCGTAGGCCGGGTCGAATTCGGGGTGGAACTGGAAGCTGATCGCCGGCTGGTCCTCCCAGGTCAGGCCGGCGAACGGCGTGAAGGCGTTGGCCAGGGTGACGCGGGTGGCCGGTGGCTGTTCGACCACCTGGTCCTGGTGCGAGGCCGGGGCGGCGACGCGCGCGACCGGGTCCATCCACGGCTCAACCGAGCGCACGTCGTAGGCGTGCAGGCCGATGCCCCAGCCTTTGGGCGACTTCACCACCCTGCCCCCGAAGGTTTCGGCCATCATCTGGTGGCCGAAGCAGACGCCGACCAGCTTGGCGCGGCCCCTGGCGCTGCGCAGGAAGTCCATGGTCGGGGCGATCCACGGCAAGTCGTCGTAGACGCCGGCGGACGAGCCGGTGACCAGGTAGGCGTCGTAGCTGTCGGGGCGTTCGGGGAACTCCAGCGCCCGCACGTCGAAGCGGTCGAAGCGGCCGCCCAGCAGCCGGTCGAACATGTCGGCGTAATCGCCGAAGCGCGGCTGCAGTGCCTTGGGCGGGGCGCCGGATTCCAGGATGGCGAGTTTCAGGGCGTCCTCCATGAATCGGGGGCGCAACGCCCTCGTCCTTCGACAGGCTCAGGATGAGGGCGAATGGGAGGCCGCGTCATCCAGGAAATCCTCATCCTGAGCCTGTCGAAGGACGAGGATTTCCAGCACTACGCCTTCCGCCGGAGGAACTTCAGCCCCGACCAGTCGGCGTCGACGGCGGCCACCTTCACGTCGACCCAGCCGGTCGGCAGCAGCACCTCGCGCAGGCCGTCCTCGGTCAGGTCGAGGAACAGCTTCGAGCTCTTCTTCGGCCATGACACCCACAGCGCCGCGCCGTGGGCCGCTTTCACCGCCGTGGGCGCCATGACCTCGAGCGCCGCGCGGCTGCGCACGAACAGCCAGAGGATCTCCGCCTCGGGATCGAAGCCCTCGACCAGCCGCGCCCCCTCGGGCAGAGGGTCGGCCAGCTCGGCGATGTGGTCGGGCGGGTCGATGACCGCCAGGGTCTGGCCGGGCTTGAGCCCCAGCTTGGCGATCACGGTCTTGCCGGAGTAGCCGGCGGGCGGGGCGCTCACGTGCCCTCCGCGGCGATGGCGTGCAGCCGCTCCAGGGCGCCGCCCGCGGGGAAATCCTCGGCCACCCACCAGTCCTCGACGGCCTTCAGCGCCTTGCCGACGGCGGGCCCCTCGAGCCCCGCCGCCATCGCCTCGGCCCCGCCCAGCGGGAACTTCGGCGGCGTCCACGCTCCCGCAATCTGCAGCAGCGCGCGGGCGGCTTCCGGCCGGTCGGGCTGGGCCGCCCAAGCGCGCTTCACCCGGTCGTCGAAGGCCCTGGCGCCGATCCGGTAGATCGCCGCCCGCGCCTCCCGCGGGGTCATGTCGAGACCGACCGGCGGCTCGGCCTCGGCGGCCATGACCAGGCGGTCGCGTTGGGCGTTGGACAGCCGCAGCCGCTCGGCGACGGCGGCCACCGCCTCGGGGTTGTCGGGGAGGAAGGCCGACAGCCGCAGCTCGGGATCGGAGTCGATGTCGACCATGGCGGCGTAACGGAAACGGTTCAGAGGCCGCGGCAGGATCTCGGGCATCACGCCGGTGCGGAACATCAGCCGCGTCGTCCGCCGGGGGTCCGGGGCGGCGAGCAGCTTCAGCAGCTCCTTGGCGATGCGCTCGGCCGACAGCCGGGCGATGCCGTTCTTCAGGCGCGCGCAGGCCTCCAGGGCCGGCCCGTCGGCCTGCTCGCGCCCGTACCAGGCGAAGAACCGGAAGTAGCGCAGGATGCGCAGGTAGTCCTCGCGGATGCGCGCCTCGGGGTCGCCGACGAAGACGATGCGGCCGAACAGGGCGTCATCGACGCCGCCGCCGACGGGATCGAACACCTCGCCCTCGCGGTCGGCGTAGAGGGCGTTGAGCCGGAAGTCCCGCCGCCCCGCGTCCTCGGCCCAGTCGTCGGTGAAGGCGATCACCGCGCGGCGGCCGTCGGTCTCGACATCGCGGCGCAGGGTGGTGATCTCGAAGGGCGTGCGCCGGGAGATTGCGGTGACGGTGCCGTGCTCGACCCCGGTCGGCACGGCGCGCAGCCCGGCGGCTTCGATGGCTCTGGTGACGCGGTCCGGCGTCAGGGTGGTGGCGATGTCCACGTCCTCGACCGGCACGCCCATCAAGGCGTTGCGCACGCAGCCGCCCACGAAACGGGCGCAGCCCGACCCGCCCTCGGCCTCCAGCGCGTCGAGCACCGCGGTGGTCGCGGGCGCCGTGATCCAGTCTGCGGGCGGCAGGCGAGTCATGGCCGGCAATCTAGAGCCTTCTCCCTCGGGGAGAAGGGGCCCGAGCCGCAAGCCGGCCGCGCGAGCGAGACGTCAGGTCAGGCCGAGCCAGCGTCGCGCGCCTCCGGACGCCCCAGCATGGCGGCCTCCGGATCGTCGCCCAGCAGCCGCGCGCGCAGGGCGCGGATCATGCCGGCGGTGGCGCCCCAGATGTCCTGGCCCTCCCACGGCACGCGGTAGAACCAGCGCTTGCGGCCGTCGCGCTCGTAGAAGGCGCGCAGGTGGTTGGCGTCGTCCATCAGGAAGTCGAAGGGGGTCTCGAAGGCCTCGGCCACCTCGTCGGGGTTGAGGGTCAGGGCGAAGCCCGGCCGCACCAGGGCGACCACCGGCGTGACGATGTAGCCGGTCACCGTCTCGTAGCGGTGCGACAGGCCCAGCGGCTCGACGAAGGCGCGGTCCAGGCCGATCTCCTCCTCCGCCTCGCGCAGCGCCGCCTCGACGGGGCCCTCCCCCGGATCGAGCCGGCCGCCGGGAAAGGCGACTTGGCCCGTGTGGCTGGCCAGGGTGTCGGCGCGGCGGGTCAGGATCACCGTCGGCGTCGGCCTATCCACGACCGGGATCAGCACCGCGGCGTCGCGCAGGGCCGGCCGCCGGGCGGGGCGGAACTCGGGGTTGAGGTCGAAGTCGGAGTGGGCGGGCTCGCCGGCGGGGGTCCAGCCGTCCAGCGGGTCGAGGACGGCGGCCAGCTGGTCGCGAAGGGCGCTCACGTGCGGTGGATCCCGGCCGGGCCGATCGGGAAGAAGACGCCGTTCGAGGTCACCCCCAGTTGCGGCCCTTCGGAGGTCGGCCGCTCCTCGGCCATCTCCACCAGCTCGTAGAACACCGGCCGGTCGATGCGCGCCTCCAGGCCGCGGCGAACGTGGACGTAGGGCGCGGGTTCGCCGCTCTCGGGGTCGGTCTCGACGCGGATCGGGTTGTCCTCGCCCGCGACCGTCTCGTCGCCGACGTCGGTGGTGAAGATCAGGGCCCCGTCACGGGCGTCGACGCGCACGGCGTGGAACGGCGCGTCCTCTACGGTGATACGCATCTTCTCCACCGGCGTGACCAGCCAGTAGCCGTCGGGGTCCTTGCGCAGCACCGTGGAGAACAGGCGCACCAGCTCCCTTCGTCCGATCGGGGAGCCTTCGTGCAGCCACAGGCCGTCCCGGCGGATGACGATGTCGATGTCGCCGCAGGCCTCCGGATTCCACAGGTGCACGGGCGGAAGGCCGCGCTTCGCGCCGCCCCCGCTTTCGCCCGACGCGCGCGCACGCTCGACGATCGCCGCGAGGCCGTTTTTATCGCTATGCTCTTCGCCGCCCGTCACGGAACCGCGCCCTGAAGTCCGCCATCATGATCCTGCGAGTGTGAGGTAGGCGCATGCGGGCGCTGAAGGAAGATGCAAGCGACGTCGCGGTCGCCGCCTTCGAGCGGGCTGCCGAGGCGCTGGGCCGCGCCCGCCAGGGCCTGCGCGCGGCTTTGCCGGGGCGGCGCGAGGCGGTCGACGCGGCGCTGGCGGCCGTGGTCGCGGGCGGCGGGGCGCTGGTGAAGGGGCCGCGGGCGTCGGGACGCGCGCTCGTGCGCGGGCTGGGGTCCGCCTTGGGCCTGGACTGCGCCGTGGTCGAGCTCACGCGCCCGGCGGCTTTCGAGCACCTCAGCGACCCCCGCGCCGCCCGCGCCGCCGCGCGGCACCTGAAGCGTCCGGCCCTGGCGCACCCGCTGGTGCTGCTGGAGAACTTCTGGAACGCCGCCCCGGCCCTGCGCGCCGGGGTGACGGCGTTCGAGGGCGAGCCGCCTTTCCACCTGTTCGTGGCCGAGGACGCGCGGCTGGAGTTGGGCCAGGCGGAGCCGTTCCTGGCCCGCGTGGACGCAGCCGGCGAGGCGGTCGCGGCCGTTCCCCGCGCGATGACCGCCGAGGCCCTGGTCGAGGCCCAGGGGATCGCCGCCCGGCTGCCCGTCGGCGAGCAGGTGCTGGCCGCGGCGCTGGACCTCGTCCGCCGCGCCAGACCGTCCGATCCCGGCGCGCCTGAAGCCCTGCGCGCCGCGGCTCTGGGCGGGCCGACGCCCCTGGCCGCCCGGGCCCTGATCCGCCTGGCGCGCGCCCGCGCCCTGGTCGAGGGCCGGGCCGCCGTGTCCCTGGAGGATGCGCGGTCGATGGCGAGGCCGGCGCTCGCCCACCGCATGGCATGGCGCGACGGCGCCGACGTCGAAGCGGCGTTCGCCGCCTTGGTCTAGGCCCGGCGCGCAGCTCCCGCCGGCGGCTCGCCGGACAGGACCTTGATCAGCACCCGCCTCGGGTCGACCGGCCCCGGCAGCGTGACGCCCTCCGCGCGCACGAAGCCGAAGCGGCCGAAGTAGGGCGTGTCGCCGACCAGCAGGATGGCCGGCAGGCCGAGCCGCATCGCCGCCTCGCAGGCCGCTTCGACCAGGCGCGCGCCCAGCCCGCCCTTGCGCCAGGCGGCGTCGACGGCGATGGGGCCGAGGAAGGCGGCGGGGGTCCCGCCGACGGCGATCGGCCACAGCCGCACCGAGCCGACCACGCGTCCGCCATGTCGCGCCACGACCCCGGCGACGGGCTGGGAGCCCTCACGCAGGCGCTCGGCGGTCTTGGCCAGGCGGCCGGGCCCGAAGGCGGCGGCGACCACGGCCTCGACGGCGAAACGGTCGCCCTCGGCTTCCGGCGCGATCACGACCTCGGCGGCGGCTGGCTGGACCTGGTTCATCGGCTCCTCGAACGCGGGAGCGCGCAGATAGGGCGCCCGAAGCCCGCGCGAAAGCGCTTTCGTCAGGCGATCCGGGAGAAATCCGCCGGCCGGCGTTCGATGAACGCGGAGAAGGCTTCGCGCGCCTCGGGCGACGTCAGCTGGCTGCCGAAGGCCTCGTTCTCGCGCTCCATCTGCGCCCACAGCGCCGCGCCGTCGCGCATGAGCTTCTTGGTCAGCTGCAGCGAGCGCGGCGCGCGCCTGGCGAGCTCGGCGGCGGCCTTGGCGGCGGCCTCGTCGACCTGGGCCGCCGGCAAGGCGGCGTTGACCAGGCCCCAGTCCGCCGCCTGCCTCCCGCTGACCACCTCGCCCAGGGCGAACATGGCGAAGGCCCGCCGGTGGCCGATCTGGGCCGGCAGCAGGATGGTCGAGGCCGCCTCCGGGGCGAGGGCCAGGTTCACGAACGGCGTCGACAGCCTCGCGTCGTCGGCGACGTAGGCCAGGTCGCAGTGCAGCAGCATGGTCGTGCCGATGCCCACGGCGGAGCCCTTCACCGCCGCCACCACCGGCTTGGGGAACTGGCCCAGGCCCTTGAGCACGCGGAAGACGTTGCCGCCGCCTCCGCCGCCCATGGCGATCTGCATGAAGTCGCCGATGTCGTTGCCGGCGCAGAAACTGTCGCCTTCGGCGCGGAACAGCACCACGCGGATGGCGTCGTCGGTCACCGCCCGGTCGAGGGCGTCGGCCACCGCGCCGTACATGGCGTCGGTCAGCGCGTTCTTCTTCTCCGGGCGGTTGAAGGCGACGGTCATCACCCCGGCCGTCACCCGCACCAGCACCTGTTCGCTCATCGTCGCCTCCCCGCTCACGCCGCCGCCCTCCACCACAGCACACCCTGATCGTCCGCCTCGACCGTCGCCCGCCCGCGGCCCTTCAGGCAGTTGAGGTGCGCCATGGCCTCGCCGGTGGCCATGCCGAGCAGGCCATCGCCGACCTTGCGCGCGAACAGGGCCCCGAACACGTCGACCACCCTCTTGGGCTCGGCCAGCAGGGCCTCCAGCCGGTCCAGCGACTTCTCGTGCCCGCGCCGGAGGCCGTGCAGGCGCGAATGCAGCCCGTGGAACGGCAGGCCGTGCGAGGGCAGCACCAGGGCGTCCTCCGGCAACTCTCGCTGCAGCTTGTCCAGCGAGTTCAGCCAGTCGGTGAGCGGGTCGGCGTCGGGCTCGGTCGGCCACACCGAGACGTTCGACGAGATCTTCGGCAGCACCTGGTCGCCGGAGATCAGCACCAGGTCCTCGAAGCGGAACAGGCAGGCGTGCTCGGGCGAGTGGCCGTTGCCCACCACCACCCGCCAGGGCCGATCGTCGATCTCGATGATCTCGCCGTCCTCGATCCGCCGGTAGCTGTCGGGCATGCGGTGGATGGCCTTGCCGAAGCCGCCGAAACGGGCGCGCCAGCCGGCGATCTGCTCGTCCGTCCAGCCCACGGCGCGGTAGAAGCTGGCCCCGTCCTCCGGGGCCTCCTTGCCGGTGTCGGAGATCAGCATGCGGCAGGTGACGTACTCGAGCCGCGTCATCCACAGCCGCACGCCGTGCTTGTAGGTCAGCCAGCCCGCCAGGCCGACGTGGTCGGGGTGCATGTGGGTGGCGATCACCCGCTTGATCGGCCGCCCGCCCAGGGGGCCGGCGATGGCCGCCGTCCAGGCCTCCTTGCACTCGGGCAGCGGCACGCCGGTGTCGACCAGGGTCCAGCCGTCGCCGTCGCGCAGGGCCCAGACGTTGATGTGGTCGAGCTCGAACGGCAGCCGCTGGCGCAACCAGAATACCCCGTCGGCGACCTCTAGGGCCTGGCCCGGTTCGGGGGTGGTCTCGAAGGGATAGGTAAGCGCGGCCCTGGGCGGCTCGACCGTCAACTCGTCGTATGCGCCGTCGCTCAAGGTGCGTATCCTTTGAAAACTCGAACCCTGAACATGCGTTCATTCCAGGGCCGCGTCAAAGCCGCTTTGGAACCCTAACCGCGCCATCGTCTTCCATCAGGAGTGCAGGCTTGACCGCGCGCGCCGCCAAGCGCATGCGTGCGCTCCGAAATTTGCCATTCGGGAGGAAACCCATGAAGCGCATAGCGCTCACCCTGGCGCTGATGGCCGGCTTCGCCCTGGGCGGCGTGGCGGCGACCGACGCCTTCGCCAAGCAGGAAGACCGGCCGCGCGGCCGGTCGCTGAGCCGGCCGACCGAGACCCGCGACCAGTCGGGCGAGGTCGTGCGGGACACCGGCGGCAAGCCGATGACCCCGGCCCAGCGCAAGGAGCGCGGCATGGCCGAGGCTCCGGGCGTGGTGCAGCGCGCCGGCGCCACCTGCACGGTGACCGACGCCATCTACAACGGCGCCGGCAAGACCGCCGGCCCGGCCGGCACGCCCATCGACGTGCAGACCTACGAGGTGGCGTGCCAGGAGGGCCTGGGCTTCCTGCTCGAGGACCGCACCACCGAGGTGCGCGCCTTCGACTGCATCGTGGCCAAGTTCGCCGCCGACCGCGCCGCCGCGGCCGCGCCCGCCGCTCCGGCGGCGCCGGCCCAGCCCGCCCGCCGCGGCCAGGCCGCCGCCGCGGCGCCGCAGACGGCCAAGCCGCCGGTCTGCGAGCTGCCCGCCAACGCCAACCCGATGGCCGGCATCCAGGCCGTGGCCAACCGCGCCAACGCCCGCTGCACCGTCACCCAGGTCGCCTACATCGGCTACGTCCCGACCACCAAGGTGACGCGCTACGAGCTGGCCTGCTCGGAAGGCATGGGCATCATCCTCGACCGTCCGGACGCGGCGGCCACCGCCCCCTCGTCCTTCACCTGCCTGGCCGCCGAGGCCGGCGGCTACAACTGCACCCTGACCGACAAGGCCGCCCGCACCGCCTGGATCGCCGGGCTCGCCCGCTCCACCGGCAAGCCGTGCCAGGTCTCCGACGCCCGCCTGATGGGCACCGCTCGCGGCGCCGACTTCTACGAGGTGGCCTGCGCCGGGGCCGCCGGCTTCGTCATGGAGGCCAAGGACGGCCGCGTGTCGCGCACCATCGACTGCCTTGAAGCCTCCCAGATCGGCGGCGGGTGCACCCTGTCGAGCACCCAGGCCGCCCTGGAGGTCCGCGAGCAGCAGTACCTGCAGACCCTGCGCGCCTCGGGCGTCGTCTGCCAGGGCGAGGAGTTCCGCCTGATCGGCAAGGACGCGCGCAACAACCGCGACGTGGTCGAGTTCAGGTGCGCCAACAAGCCGGTCGGCCTGGTCGCCTTCATCCCGACCGCGGCCGGCGGCCAGGTGACCAGCTTCGACTGCATCGAGGCCGAGGGCCGGGCCATCAAGTGCACCATGACCGACCGCCCGGCGATCATGCGCACCCTGACCACGGCCATGGCCGAGAAGAACTGCACGGTGATCAACTACGCCGTGCTGGGCGCCTCGGGCGGCGCCGACGGCGAGGTGCTGGAAGTCGCCTGCCAGGGCGGCGGCAACGGCTACGTCGTCGACCTGCCGACCAGCCGCGGCAAGCCGACCAAGATTCTCAGCTGCCAGCAGTCCGCCTCGCGCGGCGGCGACCGCTGCCGCCTGCCGGAAAACGCCGGCCAGGGCTGAGGCGACAAGTCTGAACGGAAGAAGGCCCCGGGGTTCGCCCCCGGGGCCTTTTTTCGTGGCTAGCGCGGCAGGTGCGGCGGAACGCGGGCCTGCAGCAGCCGCACCAGCGCGGGATCCATGAACTCGTAGTCGTCGGGAATGCCGAGGCAGACGACCCTGGCCCGCAACTGCTTGCGGAAGCGCCTGAGCAGCTTGTTGCGGTGGGCGCGCTCCATCACGAAGATCACGTGCGCCCATTCCACGAGCTCGGGCGTGACCGGGTTCTCCGCGTCGTTGTTCAATCCGGCGGACGAGACCTCGACCCCCTCCCAATCGGCGAAGACCTGTTCGGCGGTGGGGCTGCGGAGGCGGTTCTGGCTGCAGACGAACAGGACGTTCCTGGTCACGCCCCCAGCGTCTCCTGGAACCTCACCGGCCGGCCATGCGCGGCGTCGGCCAGCTCGCCGTCGCGCATGACGACGCGGCCGCGGACGATGGTCGCCATGGGCCAGCCGGTGACCCGCATGCCGTCGAACGGGGTCCAGCCGCAGCGGGTGGCCATGTCGGCGTGGGCGAGCGTGCGCCTGGCCTTGAGGTCGACGAGGGTCAGGTCGGCGTCCCAGCCCTCGGCCATGCGGCCCTTGCCGGCGACCTGGAACACGCGCTGGGCCCCTGCCGAGGTCAGGTCGATGAAGCGCTCGAGCGTCATGCGTCCCTCGGCGACGTGGTTGAGCATCACCGGGACCAGCGTCTGCACCCCCGGCATGCCGGACGGCGAGGCCGGATAGGGCCGCGCCTTCTCCTCCAGCGTATGGGGCGCATGGTCCGAGCCGATGACGTCGGCGACCCCCTGCCGCACGCCATCCCACAGGCCGTCGCGATGGCGCGCGTCGCGGATCGGCGGGTTCATCTGGGCCAGGCCCTTCAGCCGCTCGTAGGCCTCGGGCCCGGCGAGCGTCAGGTGCTGGGGTGTCACCTCGACCGTGGCCACGTCCTTGTTGGCGGCCAGGAAAGCGATCTCCTCGGCGGTGGTCACGTGCAGCACGTGGATGCGCTTGCCGTAGGCGCGGGCGATGCGCACCAGCCGCTCGGTCGACTGGATGGCCGACTGGGCGTCGCGCACCTCCGGGTGGCTGGTCCAGTCGCCGGTGCGCGCCAGCGGCCGGCGCTCGGCCAGGCGGTACTCATCCTCGGAGTGGAAGGTGGCGCGGCGGCTCGTGTGCTTCAGGATGTCGGCGACGCCGTCGTCGTCGGGCACCAGCAGCGAGCCGGTCGAGGCCCCCATGAACACCTTCACCCCGCAGCAGCCGGGCAGGCGCTCCAGCTCGCCCAGGAAGGCTGCGTTCTCGTGCGTGCCGCCGACATAGAAGGCGTGGTCGCACCACATGCGGTCGCGCGCCCGTTCCAGCTTGTCGGCGAGCGCGTCGGCGTCGGTGGTCGGGGGCTCGGTGTTGGGCATTTCGAAGACCGCCACGACGCCGCCGAGCACGGCGGCGCGCGACCCCGTCTCCAGGTCCTCCTTCCACTCCAGGCCGGGCTCCCGGAAGTGGACCTGGGTGTCGATGACGCCGGGCAGGACGGTAAGGCCGGCCGCGTCGAAGACCTCGCCCGCCGACGCCCGCGACAGGTCGCCGACGAAGGCGATGCGGCCGTCGCGCACCCCCACGTCGGCCGGGCCGCGCCCGGCGTGGTTGGCGACCTCGCCGCCGCGCACGATCAAGTCATAGGTCTGGGCCACGTTAGGCCTCCACGAACTGGCTTTCGGTTTCCGCGTGGAGCTTCAACGCCGCCTCGACCACCTTGTCCACCGGCACGTCGTACATGTGGTTGATGGTCTGGTTCAGCTTCGGGTCGTGGCGGCGGAAGTCGTCCATCGACTTGGGGCCCCTGACCGCGCGCCCGAGCGGGCCCCACGGCCCCTCCAGGGTCTCGTCCGAGGGCCCGAACACGCCGAGCGTCGGAATCCCGGCGGCCGAGGCCAGGTGGGTCCAGATGGAGTCGTTACCCACGTAGAGGCGGCAGCGCTTGAGCAGGGCGCAGGTCTGCAGCCGGTCGAGCCGCCCCTGGGCCTCGATCACCCGCTCGCGGGCGACCGTCATGCGGATGGTGTGGGCCGCCTCGCGGTCGGCCTCCTCGCCGACGATCAGCAGCCGTCCGTCCGACATCGGCCCGTCCGGGCCCAGCAGGGCGCCGGCGACCTTGGCGAAGCGCTCCGACTGCCAGACCTTGCCGATCCAGTCCGAGCCGGGGCCGATGGCCAGGATCGGGCCCGGGACCGGCTTGGCGTAGTCCTTGAGGAACTGGTCGACCTCGGCCTCGGTCTCGGCCGAGGTGTAGAGCCAGGGCGCCGGCGGATCGTCCTCGACCTGCAGCACGCGGGCGGCCTGCGCCACCTTGTGCGCCGGCGGCTCGTCCTTGGGCCAGGGCGTGCGAACGGCGCGCTTGCGGCGCGACAGCCAGCCGCTGAGGTCGGTGCCGCGGAGGTCGACGACCAAGCCCCACTTCTGGGCCCTGACCCGGTTCCACAGCTTGAAGCGCTCGCCGCGGCCGTCGCCCTCGATGACGAGCAGGTCGTCTAGGTTCGGCATGTCGCGGAAGAGCGGCGCGGAGGCGTCGGAGCCGACCAGGGTGAAGGTCGCCTGCGGGATTTCCTCGTGCAGCCGCCGCAGCAGCCCGGACGACAGCACCGCGTCCTCGGGCCGGGACTCCAGGATGCAGAGAATCGGAAAGCTCGCCGCCATCGCGGGCCCTTATAGCGCCGAATCCGTTCGTGGTCGGGGTTTGTGCGCGCGGCGCCATGGCCTAGATGCAGGATATGCCCATCGCCCGCCTCTCAAGCCGCGCCTTGGTCCGTATCTCGGGCCCCGACTGGCGGAGCTTCCTGCAGGGGCTGCTGACCCAGGACATCGAAACCCTGGCCGATGGCGAGCTGCGTTTCGCCGCCTTGCTGGCGCCCCAGGGGCGAGTCCTGTTCGACCTGTTCGTGCTCGGGGAAGCCGACGGCGCCCTGCTCGACGTGGCGGCCGACCGGCGCGACGCCCTCCTCCAGCGGCTGGCGCTATACCGCCTGCGGGCCAAGGTCGAGATCGCGCCAGACGAACGCCCGGCCCACGCCGCCTGGGGCGACGCCGCCGCGCTCGGCGCGGCGGACCCGCGACTGCCGCAGCTGGGCGTGCGCATCTACGGCCCGGCGGAGCCCGACGCCGAGGAGGGGGCCTACGACGCCCACCGCCTGGCGCTCGGCGTGCCCGACCCGGCGCGCGACGCGATCCCCGACAAGACCTATCCGATCGAGGCCAACTTCGACCTGCTGAACGGCGTCGACTTCCGCAAGGGCTGCTTCGTCGGGCAGGAAACCACCTCGCGCATGAAGCGGCGCGGCGGGATCAAGAACCGCATGCTGCCGATCGACTTCGACGGCGAGCCGCCGCCGTTCGGGGCCGAGGTGCTGGCCGGGGACCTGCGCGCCGGCGAGGTGCTGACCGGTCGCCAGGGCCGCGCCATGGCGCTGCTGCGCCTGGACCGCATCGAGGGCGCGGACCTGACCGTGGAGGGGCGGCCGGTGGCGTTCGAGCGGCCGGGGTGGTTCGAGGCGTGATCGGCCACATCGGCATCGTCGCCTGTTCGGCGGAGGGCGCGGCGCTCTGCTACCGCACCATCGCGGCGGAAGGGGCGACGATCCTCGGCGACCACGACCACCCGCGGGTGACGCTCGACAGCATCCCCATGGCCCGCCACATGGAGGCGATCAGGGCCGGCGACTGGGCCGCCGTCGGCGAGCTGATGCTGGTCTCGGCCGGGACGCTGAAGGGCGCCGGCGCCGACTTCCTGATCTGCCCCGATAACACCATCCACCAGGCTCTTCCCTTCATCCGCGACCGCTCGCCCCTGCCCTGGCTGCACATCGCCGAGGTGGTGGCGGCCGAGGCCGGGCGACGGGGTTTCCGCAGGCTGGGCGTCACGGGCACGAAATACCTGGTGGAAAGCGAGGTCTATCCCGAGGCGCTGGCCGCGCGGGGCATCGATTTCGTGCGCACGCCCGAGGGCGCCCGCGAGGACCTGAACCGCATCATTTTCGACGAACTGGTCTACGGCGACTTCCGACCCGACTCGGTCGCCGCCTTCCGGCGGACGATTGAGCGCCTGAGGGACGAGGGCTGCGACGCCGTCGTGCTGGGGTGCACGGAGATCCCCCTGATCATCTCCGACGCGAACTCGGCCTTGCCGACGCTGGACTCGACGCGGCTGCTGGCGCGGGCGGCGTTGAAGCGGGCGTCGTCTGGCGGGCCCGGCCCTCGCCCTTCGACAGGCTCAGGGTAAGGACTCGGGAGGGCTGCCGCCGCCACCCTGTCAGCAGCCCTCATCCTGAGCCTGTCGAAGGACGAGGACTTGGGAGAACATCGCCCCATGATCGAACCCGCGATTCGCTGTCCTTGGCCCAGGGAGGACCCCCTCTACGTGGCCTACCACGACGAGGAATGGGGCGTGCCCGAGTACGACAGCCGGGCGCTGTGGGAGAAGCTGGTGCTGGACGGCTTCCAGGCCGGGCTGTCGTGGATCACCATCCTGAGGAAGCGCGAGGCGTTTCGCCGCGCCTTCGACGGCTTCGATCCGGAGAAGGTCGCCCGCTATGGCCCCGCCGAGCGCGAGCGCCTGTTGACGGATGCGGGGATAATCCGCTCGAACGCCAAGATCGACGCGGCCATCTCCGGGGCCAGGATCTATCTGGACATGCGCGACTGGGGCGAGGATTTCGCCGAGTTCTGCTGGGGTTTCATGCCCGACGGGCGGCCGATCCAGAACCGCTTCGACGCCGTCTCCGGCGTGCCGGCGCAGACGCCGCTGGCTGTGGATATCTCCAAGGCCCTGAAGGCCAAGGGCTTCAAGTTCTGCGGCCCGGTGATCGTCTACGCCTGGATGCAGGCGGTCGGCATGGTCAATGACCATCTCGTGACCTGCTTCCGTCATGCCGAATGCGCGGCTATGGCGGAGAAGAGATGACCGCCCCGACGCCTGCAGGCGCCAAAGCCAAGCCCAAGCCGAAGCGCCGCCGCGGGCCGCACTTCCGGCTGGAGCGCGAGTGCGGCGAGGTGATGGTCTGCGGCGTCGACGAAGCGGGCCGCGGACCCTGGGCCGGGCCGGTGGTGGCCGCCGCCGTCATCCTGAACCCCAAGAAGATCCCCAAGGGCCTCGACGATTCCAAGAAGCTGACGCGCGAAAAGCGCGAGGAGCTGGAGCTGGTCATCAAGGAGCGGGCGCTGGCCTGGGCGGTCGGGTCGGCCGACGTCGAGGAGATATCGACCCTCAACATCCTGCACGCCTCGGGGCGGGCCATGCTGCGCGCGGTCGAGCAGCTGCAGCCGCAGCCGGTCATCGCCCTGGTCGACGGCAACTACCGCTTCCCCCTGCCCTGCGAGGTCAGGACGGTGGTCGGCGGCGACGCGCTGTCGGCCTCGATCGCGGCCGCCTCCATCCTGGCCAAGGTCGCCCGCGACCGCACCATGATCGAGCTGGAGGACGTCTTCCCGGGCTACGGCTTCGCGAGGCACAAGGGCTACGGCGTGCCCGAGCACGCGCGGGCGCTGAAGGCGCTGGGTCCCACGCCTATCCACCGCATGACCTTCCCGCGCGTGCAGCGCGTGCTCGGCCTCGGCCAGCTCAGCCTCGACTTCATCGACGAGGAGGTCGAGATGGACCTGGAGCTGGAGTCGGCCTGATGGCCGCGGCGCCCTCCATCGGACCGGTTCGTTCCGCCGAGGACCTCGCGGCGACGGCCGACCTGTTCCGCGCCTACGAAGCGTCGATCGAGACCGACCTCTGTTTCCAGGGCTTCGCCGAGGAGCTGGCGACGCTCCCCGGCAAGTACGCCCCGCCGAAGGGCGCGCTGCTTCTCGCCCGCAACGGCGGAGGCCGCCCGGTTGGTTGTGTGGCGCTGAGGCCGGCGGAAGGCGACGCCTGTGAGATGAAGCGGCTGTACGTGGCTCCCGAGGGGCGCGGCCTGGGCCTCGGCCGGGCGCTGGCCGAGGCGGCGATCGCCGAGGCGCGGCGCATCGGCTACCGCCGGATGCAGCTCGACACCCTGCCGGCGATGGCCCCGGCCCAGGCGCTCTACCGCGAACTCGGCTTCGAGCCGGCGCCCGCCTACTACGAGACGCCCATCTCCGGCACGATCTTCATGAGCCTGGCGCTGTAGCGCGCGAGCCGCGCCCGCCGCCTAGCCGTACAGCAGCCGCGCCGCCGCCTGGGCCATGCGCTGGTGGTCGTGGCCGACGCGCGGGACCACCTCAAGGGACCAGTTGAAGGGCGCGCCGAGCCGCCGCGCCGCCTCGCGGCCGGCGCGGAAAAAGGTCTGCCCCCGCTGGAACCGGTCGAGGCCCTGGCCGTCGGCGCCGATGGTGCGTTGCGGACGTCGGCCGAACGCGGCCTTGCGGTCCCGGTCGCCCAGCATGACGGTCAGGCGCGCGCCCAGCGCCGCCCGCAGCTCATCGCCGGTGACGCCCGAGTGGCCGAGGCCGAAGATCAGCGGCGTGTCCAATTGCGGCAGGGTGTAGAGCCCCGCGTTCGCCGCCACGATGCGGTCGGCGCGCGAGCCCGGGTGGAACAACGCGGCGCGGTGGACGACCTGGGCGCCGGCCGAATGGCCGTAGAGGTCGTAACGCCGCCGGCGCGATCCGCTGGCCTCGACCAGCTTGTCGAAGATGCGATCGAAGTCGTGGAACAGCCACGTCTCGCGCGGCTCGACCTGGTAGCTGATCGCCTCACCGCGCACCGGCCCGTCGAGCCATTGATCCCCGGTCGGGTCGTCGGTGTCGTCGGGCCAGACCTCGACGTTACGGATGCGCAGGTTCCGCACCACTCCGCCCAGCTGGTAGGCCGCGAAATTGTAGTCGTCGCCGGGATAGCCGAGGGCCGCGACCAGCAGGTTGTGCCGCTGAGCCAGCCGTATCCAGGGCTCGAGGTGCTTCTCGGCGTTGCGGCTCCCGCCCGGCAGCACCAGCAGCACCGGCGAGTCGGGCGTGAACCGCCGGGGCATGAAGTAGCGGACCTGGATGCGCCGGCGCTCCCGCCCCGGACCGCCGGCCACCGAGAAGGCGCCGGGGCCGGGCGAAAGCCGCGCCGGCGGCTGCGCCCACGACGGAAGCGCGCTCGATCCCAGCCATGCGCCGGCCGCCCCGGCCACGGCGTGGCCGAGAATGCGGCGGCGGGAAGGATGCGTGCGGTCGGTCATCTGCGCAGGGCCAGCGATCAAGGGCGGGTCGAATGCCGCCCGCAGACAGCAGCGTCGGAGCTGAACGGGCGGTGAAGGGGGGAGGCTGGAAGGCAGAGGCGTCTTGAGGCGGGCAAGCGG
>Ga0196964_10000837_pt1 | contig 16845 bp, 14 predicted proteins | sample S1_10metaG_FD_148615 | JGI IMG/M metagenome (GOLD analysis project Ga0196964, IMG submission 148615) | Soil microbial communities from Anza Borrego desert, Southern California, United States - S1_10 | ecosystem: Environmental > Terrestrial > Soil > Desert | place: USA: California | collected...
CGCCCGGGCGAAGCCCTCGAAGACCATCTCGCGGCACTTGTTCCGGCCGTCCTCGATCCATTGGGTCAGGTCGCTGAGGGCGCGCTGCTCGATCGACGCCAAGTCGCGGTAGAGAAAGCCCTGGATGGTGAGTCGCTTGACGATCATCGTGCGCATCAGCGCCGCGACGGTCAGTGTCGGGGGTGGGGCGGCAGGATCATTCAGCGCGATCGCGCCGCATATCGGCACGCGGGCGAAGGTGTTGAACAGCGGCAGCACCGCCTCGAACACCCTGCCGCCGACGCCTTCGAAGTAGACGTCGATCCCCTTCGGGCACGCCCTGGCCAGTTCCGCCGCGCAGTCAGGAGAACTGTGGTCAACGCAGTCGTCGAAGCCGAGTTCCTCGCGCACATGCCGGCACTTCTCGGGTCCACCGGCGATGCCCACAGCGCGCGCCCCTTGATCTTCGCGACCTGCCCCACCGTCGCGCCTACCGCGCCGGATGCCGCCCCGACCACCACGGTCTCGCCCCGTCGCGGCTTGCCGATCTCGAGCAGGCCGGCGTAGCCGGTCACTCCCGGCATTCCCGCGATCCCGAGGTAGGCCGACAGCGGGATGGCCGACTTGTCCACCTTGCGCAGCTTGTCGCCGTTGGAAAGGAAATGGGTCTGCCAACCCGTGCGGCCAAACACGACATCGCCAGCAGCGAACCCCTGATGCCGGGACGCCACCACTTCCGAAACCGCGTCGCCTTCCATGACGCCGCCCATCGGAATCGGGGTGGCGTAGGACGGCCCGTCCAGCATGCGCCCGCGCATATACGGATCCAGTGAAAGCCACAGGGTCCGCAGCAGGAGTTCTCCCTCACCGGGCGTCGGCATCGCGACGGCTTCCAGCCGCCAATTATCGGACGTTGGCAACCCCGTCGGTCGCGAAGCAAGAACGAAGCGTTGAGCACGGTCTGTCATCGGCGTCCCTCCATCTGGATCAGTTCCGGATTGACGCCTTCATTCCGGTTCGACCCCACGCAGCCCGGTGCCGAAGCGGCTGCCGGCGACCACCAGCGATCCCATCAGCCAGAACACGCCGCTCGCGCCCAGCAGTCCGCCGGCCGCGCCCAGCAGCATGGGCATCAACACGCCGGTGGTGTTGGAGAACATGATCCGCATCGCCATCGCCTCGCCGCGCCGGTGAGGTGGCGAGATGTAGTGCAACAGTGTCAGCGCCATCGGCTGCACCGCGCCGGCCGCGATGCCGAGCAAGGTGGAAAGGACGGCCATGGCCGGCACGGAACGCGCGAAGGGATAGACCAGCAGGATGCCGCCGACCGCCGCCGCGGCAACCGTGATCAGGCGCCACTCGCGTGCGTGTCGGAGAGCGGCCGGCACCAGGAACCTCACGAGCGCCACGGCCGCCGCGAAGCAGCCAAGGATGGTGCCGATCCCCGAGGCGGAGATGCCCCGATCGTGCCCGAGCACGGGCACCATGAAGGCATGGAAGTCCCAGGCGCTGGTGATCAGCACGTTCATGAACATCAGGCGCCGCATGTGGGGGACCGTGAGCAGGTCCCAGCCGGTGCCGGGGCGGGTCCCGCTGGAGGCCGGCGTTCCGCCATCGTCGCGCACGCCGCGCGCGAGCAGCCAGGCGAGCAGTGGCAACACCGCAAGGGCCGCGAATGCGGCCCGGAACCCGGCGTGGTCGATCAGCAGGCCCGCGACCAATGGGCCCAGCATGTTGGCCCCGGCCGGCGCCAAGCCCGCCAGCGAGAAGGCCCGGCCCAGTTCCCCGGGCGTCTGCGCGACGCGCCCCACGTGCCGCTGCATGGCGATGGCCGCGCAGCCGACGGCACCGCCACAGCACAGCGCCGTGACACACAGGACCGGGAAGATGGGCCAGGCTACGGCGGCCAGCAGGCCGGAACACGCCATGACCACGCACCAGCGCATCGGCCGCTTGAACCCGTGCCGGTCGGCGAAGCGCCCGGCGGGGAGCGAGACGAACACCTGGATGAGCGAGAAGAGTGCGACGAGCACGCCGGCGCCTGCGTTGCCGTAGCCCTGCTGCAGCGCCAGCAGCGGCGCCGCCATGCGCATGCCCGCCATCGAGCCGTGCAGGAAGACCTGCCCTGCGATCAGGGGACCGATGCGCGCGCCCAGGCTGGCCTGCTTCATCGCAGCGGTGGCCGGGGATGCGCCTTCTTCAGAGCGCGTTCGTGAGCTCGGGGACGGCCTGGAAGAGGTCGGCTTCCAGCCCGTAGTCGGCCACGCTGAAGATCGGCGCCTCGGCGTCCTTGTTGATCGCCACGATCACCCTGGAGTCCTTCATGCCGGCCAGGTGCTGGATGGCGCCCGAGATGCCGGCCGCGATGTACAGCTGCGGCGCGACGATCTTGCCCGTCTGGCCCACCTGCCAGTCGTTGGGCGCGTAGCCCGCATCGACTGCGGCGCGGCTGGCGCCCAGCGCGGCACCCAACCTGTCGGCCAGGGGCGTCATGACCTCCTTGAACTTCTCCGAGGAACCCAGCGCGCGGCCACCCGACACGATGATCCTGGCGGCGGTGAGCTCCGGGCGCTCGCTCCTAGCGATCTCCTCGCCGACGAAGCTGCTCCTGCCGCTGTCGCCGACGGCGGCCAGCGACTCCACCGCCGCGCTGCCACCCGTGGCGGCGGCCGGATCGAAGCCCGTGGTGCGCACGGTGATCACCTTGGTCGCATCGCTGCTCTGCACGGTGGCGATCGCGTTGCCGGCGTAGATGGGACGCTCGAAGGTGTCGGCGGCATCCACCTTGGTGATGTCGCTGATCTGGGCCACGTCCAGCTTGGCGGCCACGCGTGGCGCGGTGTTCTTGCCACTGGCGGTGGCCGGGAACAGGATGTGGCTGTAGTTGCCGGCGACGGCCAGCACCTGGGCGGCCAGGTTCTCGGCCAGGCCGTGCGCCAGCTGCTCGCCGTCCGCGTGCAGCACCTTGGCGACGCCGGCGATCTGCGCGGCGGCCTTGGCAGCTTCACCGGCGTCGAGGCCGGCCACCAGCACGTGCACGTCGCCGCCGCAGGCGATGGCGGCGGTGACCACGTTCAGGGTGGCGGGGCGGATCGACTGGTGGTCGTGTTCGGCAATGACGAGTGCGGCCACGTCAGATCACCTTCGCTTCGTTCTTGAGTCTGTCCACCAGCGTTGCCACGTCCGGCACCTTCACGCCGGCGCTGCGCCTGGGCGGCTCCATGACCTTCAGCGTCTTCAGCCGCGGCCTGACGTCCACACCCAGGTCCTCGGGCTTGACGATCTCCAGCGTCTTCTTCTTGGCCTTCATGATGTTGGGCAGCGTCACGTAGCGCGGCTCGTTCAGGCGCAGGTCGGTCGTGATCACCGCCGGCAGGCTGATGGAGATGGTCTCCAGCCCGCCGTCGACCTCGCGCGTGACCTTCGCCCTGCCGTCGGCCACTTCCACCTTGGAGGCGAAGGTCGCCTGCGGCAGGTCGGCCAGCGCGGCCAGCATCTGGCCGGTCTGGTTGGCGTCGTCGTCGATCGCCTGCTTACCCAGGATGACCAGGCCCGGCTGCTCCTTGTCGAGCAGTGCCTTCAGCAGCTTGGCCACGGCCAGCGGCTGCAGTTCCTCGTCGGTCTGGACCAGGATGGCACGATCGGCGCCGATAGCCATCGCGGTGCGCAGGGTCTCCTGGCACTGCTGCACGCCGCAGGAGACGGCGATGACCTCGGTGGCCACGCCCTTTTCCTTCAGGCGGACCGCTTCTTCGACGCCGATCTCATCGAACGGGTTCATGCTCATCTTCACATTGGCGATGTCCACACCCGTGTGGTCCGACTTGACCCGGACTTTCACGTTGTAGTCGACCACCCGTTTGACCGGGACGAGGACCTTCATCGCTCAGATCGTGGTGAAGCTGACCATGCGCATTTCGCACATCTCATGGACCGCGTACCGCGGACCCTCGCGCCCGAAACCCGATTCCTTGGTGCCGCCGTAAGGCATGAGGTCCACCCGGGAGCTGGAGGTCTCGTTGATGTGCACGCCGCCGACGTCGAGCTTTCGCACGGCCACCATGGCGTCATCCAGCCGGTTGGTGAAGAAGCCCGTGGCCAGGCCGTAGGGCGTGGAGTTCACGCGGGCGATCGCCTCGTCCAAAGTGTCGAACCCGGCGACGGTCATCACTGGGCCGAAGATCTCGTTGCAGCTCACGTCGCAGTCGATCGGCGCGTCCGCCAGCAGGGTTGGCGGCACCACGGATCCCTTGCGATCACCACCGGTCAGGCGCCGCGCGCCGCGCTGCAGGGCCTGCTGGATCCAGCTGTCGATGCGCTTGGCCGAAGCCTCGCTGATCACGGGTCCCACCTGCGTGCGGGCATCGTGCGGGTCGCCGTAGGGCATCTCTTGCACCAGCTTCGCGAGCCGGGTTTCCACGTCCTTCCTGATGCTGTTGTGCACCAGCAGCGTCTGGATGGAGGTGCAGACCTGGCCTGCCTTGCGGAAGCCGGCGCCCGCCACCTTGGGCAGCGCGACGTCGAGGTTGGCGTCCGCGGCCAGGATGGTGAAGGCGATGCTGCCCAGCTCCATCTGCGTGCGGCGCAGCCCGGCGCGCTGCTGGATGTCGCGGCCCACTTCGGTGCTGCCGGTGAAGGCGAAGAACTTGATGGCCGGCTCGGCGATCAGCCAGCCCGCCACCTGCGAGCCGCCGTGGATCACGGAGATCAGGCCGCGGGGCAGGCCCGCTTCGAGCAGGGCCGCCGCGATCATGTTGGTCGCATTGGGCGTGCTGCTGGACGGCTTGACCACCACGGCGTTGCCGGCGGCGATGGCGGGCGCCACCTTGTGGGCCACCGTGTTGATGGGAGCGTTGAAGGGCGTGATGGCGCAGACCACGCCCAAGGGCACGGGGATCGTGAATCCGAGTCGGCCCTTCTGCTGGGGAGCGCCCTCGAGCGGGATCACCTCGCCGACCAGGCGGCGAGCCTCCTCCGCGGAAAGCTTGAAGGTCTGCAGGCAGCGGCGCAACTCGTTCTGCGAGTCCGACAGCGTGAAGCCAGCCTCGGTGCGCAGCAGCTCCACGAACTTGTCTGCGTCGCGCTCGATGATGGCGGCGGCCCGTTCCAGGATCGCACCGCGCTCGTGGCCGGTGAGCGTGGACGCCTCGAACGCGGCCTTGGCGCCTGCCACGGCCGCGCGCACCTGCTCCTGGGACGCGATGTGCGCCCGGGCGTAGGGCTTCAGGTGGAACTTGTCCAGGACGTCGGCCTGTTGCGCGCTGTCCTGCCATTCACCGGCGACCAGCAGTCGGACATGGGTCAATTCAGTCATTTGGTTCTTCCCGGCTGGCACTCAGAAATCAATCTTCACGGTCTTGCCGACTTCCCGCCATTTCACGATTTCCTTTTCGGTCGTCGCGCGCAGCTGTGCGGGCGTCGACGAACCGGGGATTACGCCGGCGGCCTGCTGGATCGCGACGTAGTCCGGCATCGCGGCGACCTTCGCACAGGCTTCGCTCAGCTTTCGGACGATGTCCTGGGGCAGCTTCGGACTGCCCACCAGGGCGTACCAGCTGTAGGGCACCATGTCCTTCAGGATCGGCGTGTCGGTGACCGGCGGCACGCCGGGCAGCTGCGCATGCGGCCGGGTGTCGTTCACCGCCAACGCGCGCACCTTGCCGGCCGCGTGCAGGGGAGCTGCGGTGCGCAGAGTGGTGAACGCGACCTGCAGCGTCCCCGCGCCCACCTCCTTGGCGGCTTCGGTGTCCGCCTTGTACGGGATGTGGATCATCTTCGTGCCGGTGCGCGCCATGAACAGCTCGCCGGCGAGGTGCCCGCCGCTGCCGACACCCGAGGAGCCGAAGTTCAGCTGGCCCGGATTCGCCTTGATGTGGGCGATGAGCTCCGCGATGTTCCGGGCCGGGACGCCCGGCGCAACGATGATCGCGCCTGGCAGGTCGGCCAGGTAGCTGATCATCCCGAAATCCTTCAGCGGGTCGAACGGCAGGTCGCTGCGCAGGCCGGGGCCCTGCGCCATGGAGCTGCCGGAGCCCAGGTACAGCGTGTATCCGTCCGCCGGCGCCGCCTGCAGCGCTCGCACCGCGGCGACCTGGCCCGCGCCGGCCTTGTTCTCGACGATCACCGGCGTGTTCAGCGCCTCGGAGAGCTTCTGCGCAAAGATGCGCATGAAGGTGTCGGATGCACTGCCGGGGCCGAAACCCACGATAACCTTGATGGGGCGGGACGGGTAGTTGTCTGCCAGGGCCGGAGCGGCGGCGCCGGCGGTCGCGGCGAGGACCAGCAGGCCGCGGCGAAGTTCGGAGAATCTCATGTCAGGTCGCGGTGAAGACCGGATCCCGGCGTTCCGCCGAGGCCTGGACACCTTCCTTGTAGTCGTTGGTCTCGCGCAGCCAGTTCTGCTCGAACGACTCGCGCTCGGTGGCCGCGCGGAACTGCGCGATGAACTCCACGTTCAGCGCCTCGCGCGTGGCCTGCACGGACAGCGGCGCCGCCCGGGCGATCTCCCGGGCCATCTCCTGGGCCACGGCGCGCACCTGGTCCTGCTCCACCAGCCGATCGGCGAGGCCCATGGCAACCGCTTCGTCCCCGGGGATGCGGCGGCCCGTCATGAACAGCCAGCGCGCCTTCTGGTGGCCGACCAGGCGCGGCAGCGTCACCGTCAGGCCGAACCCGGGGAAAAAGCCGATCGAGTTGAAGTTGGCCGCGAAGCGCGCCTCCTTGCAGGTGACGCGGAAGTCGGCGACGACGGCGAGGCCGAGGCCGGCGCCGATCGCACCACCCTGCACCGCGGCGATGACCGGCTTGCGCGTGGCCACCAGGCGACGCGCCTCCTTGTACACGTGGTGGCCGGGCTCGACGAACTTCCTGCCCGTGGCCTCGACCTCCAGGCGCTGCTTGAGGTTTCCGCCGGCGCAGAAGTGCTTGCCCTGCGCGGCGAGCACGATCGCGCGCACCTGCGGGACCTCGTCGAGGCGCTCCAGGCAGGTGCCGATATCGGCGATCAGGTCGACGTCCAGGAAGTTGTTGGGCGGTCGCCGGATCTCGATGGTGGCCACGTGGCCGTCGATCTCGACGGCAAGATCACCCACGGCGAAGCCCTGCGCCGGTGCTTCGTTCGGTCTGGTCATCGCTGCGGTCCTACTGCGCCGTGGCAGCGAGGGCCACGTCGTCCTTGCGCACGTCGCGCAGGCCCGTCTTGCCGTGGTGGCGGTCGGCCGACTTGTAGCCCAGCGCGTCTTCGGCGATGAGGATCCGCTGGATGTTCGCGGAGCCCTCGCCGTTGTAGAGCATGTCTGCGTACACGCGCATCCAGGAGATGCGGTACTCGCGTGCAAGGCCATAGCCGCCGAAGATCTCCATCGTCTTGTCGGCGCACAGCTTGGCGGTCTGCGACGCGTGGTACTTGGCGATGGCCGAGATGCGGTTCGTGGGCTGGCCGTTGTCCATCGCCCAGGCGGCGCGGTACACCAGGCCGCGGCTCGCTTCGAGCGCGGCGGCCATCTCCGCGATGGACGCCTGGATCATCTGGAAGCGGCCGATGGGCTGGCCCTTGACCGTGCGCTCGTTCGCATAGCGCACCGCGTCCTCGAAGCACCCCTGCGCCAGGCCGAGGCTCTTGGCCGCGACGTTCAGGCGACCCGGTTGCAGGGCACGCATGATGATCTTGAAGCCCTCGCCCTCCTCGCCCAGGCGGTTCTCCACCGGCACCACGAAGTCGTCGAGGTGGACGATGTTGGTGCGGAAGGCCTTCGACATGCCCAGCAGGTCGATCGGCTTGGCGGTGAAGCCGGGGTACTTCTTGGGCTCGACGATGAAGGCGGTCACGCCCTTGGCGCCCGCGTCCCGGTCGGTCTTGGCCAGCAGGATGCCGACGTCCGTCTCGTTGGCGATGGATGCCCACATCTTCTCGCCGGTGATGCGGTACACGTCACCGTCGCGCCGGGCGAAGGTCTTCATCGCACCCGCGGCGTCGGAGCCGCTGCCCGACTCGGACAGGGACATCATGCCGATGGTCTTGCCCGCGATCATGTTCGGCACGTACTTCTCGACCTGCTCGGGCGTGCCGGCCAGGAAGATGCACGTGGGGCAGGTGCCACCCTGCTGGTTGTTGCAGGAGGTGAAGCGCACTTCCAGGCGCGACATCTCCTCGATGATCGTGGCCGAGGCGACGTAACCCATGTCGCTGCCGCCCACCGACTCGGGGAACACGGCGCCGTACAGCCCGGCTTCGCCGGCCTTGCGGATCAGCTCGCGCGGGAATTCCTGCCGTTTCTCGTACTCCTCCATGACCGGGACGACTTCGTTGGTCATGAAGCGCGAAACCATCTCGCGGACGGCTTCGACTTCGGGGGAAAGGGTGAAATCCATGGGGTTGGTTCCTCTCAAATGGGGCGGCGCTTGTACAGGATGGTGGCCGTCATTTCCTGGGCGACGGTGCCGTCCTGCTTGACGCAGCGCCGCTGGAAGACGATGACACCGCGATCGGGCTTGCTCGTTTCCTTCTTCTCCACCACGCGCTGGTGCAGCCGGATCGTGTCGCCATGCTTCACGGGGCCGAGCAGGCGCCAGTTGTCGATGCCCAGGAGGGCGAGCAGGGTGCCATCGTTGATGCCGCTGGCGTACTGCAGCCCGCCCATGATGGCGTAGATGAGCGGCCCGTGCGCCACGGGCTCGCCGAACGGCGTGGTCTTGCAGTACTCGTGGTTCACGTGCACTTCGTTGAAGTCGCCGGAGATGCAGGCGAAGTTGACGATGTCCGTGCTGGTGATCGTGCGGGCGGGCGAGACGAGTTCCTCGCCGACTTCGAAGTCCTCGAAGTACTTGCCCCGGGGCTTGTAGGTGGTGTTCATCCGGATCAGCCCTTCTGGTTCGAGAAGATCATGGTGCAGTGCGACGAGAGGATGCCGCCCTCGTTGTGGACCAGCGCGAGCCTGGCGTCCTTCACTTGGCGCGCGCCTTCGGTTCCACGCAGCTGGCGTACCGACTCCACGATTCCCAGCAGCGCGCCGGCCGCGCCCGCGTGGGCCTGGGACAGCATGCCGCCGTGCGTGTTGATCGGCAGCTTGCCGCCGATGCGGGCGTGGCCGTCCAGGAAGAACTGGCCGCCCGCGCCCTGCTCCACGAAGCCCAGTTCCTCGAGTTCAATGATGGGAACGATGGTGAAGCAGTCGTACAGCTGCGCCAGGTCCATGTCCTTCGGGCCGACTCCGGCCATCTCGAAGGCCATCCGGCCCGATTCGGCGGCGCCGAAGTGCGTGAAGCTCGGCGCGCACATGATGTGCTCGTGCGTGTGCATCTCGCCGATCCCCAGCAGGTAGGCGGGCTTGTGCTTCAGGTCCTGTGCGCGCTCGGCGGAGGTGACGATGAACGCGCCGGCGGCGTCGGAGATGATGCAGCAGTCCAGCATGCGCAGCGGATCCGCGATGGGCTTGGACGCGAGCACATCCTCGATGGTCAGGGGTGTCTTCATCTGCGCGTTGGGCTTCAGCAGCGCGTGCGCACGCGTGTTCACCGCCACCGCCGCGAGTTGTTCTCGCGTGATGCCGAACTCGTGCATGTAGCGCCTCGCCACCATCGCGTAGCCGGCCGGAATGGAGCCGCCGAACGGCCTTTCGAACTGCGGATGGCCCTGGTTCGTCAGCATCGCGATCGAACCCTCGCGGCCCAGCCCCGTGGCGCGGTTCTCGCCGGCGCACACCAGCACCGTCTCCGCCAGCCCCATGGCGATGGACGTGGCGGCGTGATGCAGCATGACGCCGGGGCTGGCGCCGCCGACGACCATGGACGCGGCCATGCGCGGGCGGATGCCGGTGTACTCGCACAGCGCCGAGCCGAGCATCTGGTAGGGCTCGACATACGAGTAGGCGGTCAGCAGTCCGTCGATGTCCGACGGCTTGAGCCCTGCATCCACGATGGCGCGGCGGGCGGCCTGCACGTTCAGGCCCAGGCCGGTCTGGTTCGGCACCTTGCCGATGTCCGATTCGCCGACACCGACGATCGCGACCTTGTTGCGGAGGGAGGTGGACGTCGCCATCTGCTTCACCCGCGTACGCGCGTGAACTGCGGCACCACGGTGCCCTCGCCCCGGTCCTGGAACCGCACCTGCACCTTGTCGCCGATGGCGACGTCCAGGGCGGCCTCGCCGACGATGTTGGTGTACATCCGCGGCCCTTCCTCCAGGTCGACCATGGCCACCACGTAGGGAGCGTCGGCGGCGAACTCCGGCAGCGGTGCGCGGTGCACGATGCTGAAGGTGTGCACCGTGCCGCGGCCGCTGGCGTCCACCCATTCCAGGTCCTCGGACCAGCAGTTCGGGCATCCGTTGCGCGGCATGAAGTGCTTCATGCCGCAAGCCCTGCAGTTGCGGACGACGAGTCGCCGCTCCCGCGCCGCCTCCCAGAAGGGGCGCGTGTCCGGATTCGGTTCGGGGTGTAGAGCTGTGGACATTGGTGGCGTCGCCTCAGGCGATGTAGGGCTTGCCGAAGACCGGTTCCTTGAACGGCGTCGGCGGCAGCTGCCAGGTACCGGTGGACGGCGGACGCACTTCGGCGTCGACATGCACGTCGATGACGCAGGGGCGGCGGTTGCGGACGGCCTGCTGCACCGCGGCCGCGAGGTCCTCGCTGCGCGTCACCGTCACGCCATCCGCGCCTGCGGCGCGCGCCCATGCGGCGAAGTCGGGGTTGTAGCGCTCGCCGCCCGGGCCCTGCTTTCCCTTGTAGAAGGCGGTGCCGAGCTCCCGGCCGCCGAACATGCCGTACTGGATGTCGCGGATGGCGGACCATGCGAAGTTGTTCCAGACGATCCACACGCACGGCAGGTTGTATTCCACCGCCGTGCAGACCACGTACGGCGTCATCGTGAAGCCGCCGTCACCGACAACCGCAACGCAGGGACGGTCCGGGGCCGCCAGCTGGGCACCGAGCACGCCGCAGACGCCGAAGCCCATCGACGAGTAGCCCCAGCTGTTGAGCATGCTCTGCGCACGTTGCGGTTTCCAGAACTGCATGAACCAGTTGTGGTGGACACCGGAATCCAGCGACAGGATGACGTCGTCGGGCAGCACCTTCTGCAGCTGTCCCACCACGTACTCGGGCCGGAGGGGGGTCGAGATCGTGCTGAAGTTGGGACGGATGAAGCCTTCCCATTCCTTCTGCCAGGCCGCCACCTGCTCACGCCAGCCGCCGAAGCGCGTGGCGTCGATCTTCGTGTCGTCGACGGCGGCGAGCAGCTGTTCGCAGAACACCTTGCAGTCTGCGACGATCCCCACGGTGGGCGGGTAGTTGCGGCCGAGCTCGGCGGGATCGATGTCGACGTGCACCAGCCTGGTGGTCGGGAAGTTCCACGAATAGCCGGGATGCCAGCTGGAAGACGAGCGGTCGTCGAAGCGCGTGCCGACGGTGATGACCAGGTCCGAATGGCGGCCGGCCTGGTTGGCGGGGTAGGCCCCGTTGCGGCCGATGAATCCCAGCGTCATCTCGTCGCCGGCCGGCACGCATCCCATGCCATTGGGCGAGGTGATGACGGGCACGCCCAGGCGATGCGCCAGCGCGGTGAGCGCCGGACCCGCTTCGGACAGCGTGGTGCCGTGGCCGATGAAGAACACCGGCCTTTGCGAGTCCTTCAGCAGCGCCACCACGGCGGCGATGTCCGCGGCCGACGCAGCCGGCCGGTGCAGGCCCAGCGTATGCGCCCTCGGCGGGAGCTGCACGTCCGCCTCTTCCTGGTAGAGGTTGTAGGGGATGTCCAGGTTCACCGGGCCGGGACGACCCGTCACCATCGTGTCGAAGGATTGACGCAGCGCCAGCGGCAGCATGTCCACGCGAGAGGGCTGGAAGCTGCGCTTGACGACCGGCTTGAGCACGTTCGGGAAATCCGCCTGGTTGTGCGCGTACAGCTCCTGGAACGGCCCGCGGTTCATCTGCGAAGTCGGGACGTTCGAGGTGATCGCCAGAAACGCCGAGGAATCGGACAGCGCCGTCGCCAGCGACATCACCATGTTGGCGGAGCCCGGTCCGGTGGACGTGAGCGTCGCCACCGGGCTGTGCTTGACGCGGAAGTACGCGTCGGCCATGTGGCCCGCGCACTGCTCGTGGCGCGGGGAGATCAGCTGGATCCTGTCGCGTCGCTCGTGGAGCGCGTCCAGCATGCCCACGTTGCCATGGCCGCAGATGCCGAACATGTACGGCACCTTCTGCTGCACCAGGTAGTCGGCGATCAGTTCACTGCCCTTCATTGTCATTCCTTGCGTTGTTGGCGGCCGCCATGCCGGCGCCCGCTGTTTCACCAATCAGGTCCGGCTCCGGACGGTGGGGCACTTGCGCGCTGGCGTGGCTGGCGGCTGCGAAGCCGAAGACCAGTGCCGGTCCCAGGGTGATGCCCGGCCCGGGGTAGGCGCCGTTCATCACCGAGTGCATGTCGTTGCCGCAGGCATAGAGCCCGGGGATGGGTTCACCGTCCTCGCGCAGGACACGTGCGTGTTCGTCCGTCAGCAGCCCCGCGGCCATCCCGAGATCCGCGGGATGCACGGCGACGGCGTAGAACGGCGCGTGCTCGATAGGCGCGACGCAGGGGTTGGGCTGCTGGTCGGCATCGCCCAGGTGGCGCTGGTAGATGTTGGATCCGCGGCCGAACTCGGGGTCCAGGCCGCGCGCGGCGCCTTCGTTGTACTTGCTCAGCGTCTGCGCGAACGCGGCCGGCGGCACGCCGATGGCGGCGGCCAGTTCCTGCGGCGAGCCGGCCCGCTTGAGGTAGCCGCTCTTCTCGTCCTCCGCGGTGGAGAAGCTGAAGGGGCGGACCTTGCCGAGCCCGTATTTCCAGAGGAAGCGCGAATCGCAGATGAGCCAGGCCGGCGAGTTGCGGCCGGCGTCGCGCAGCTGGCCGCGCACGAACTCGTGGTAGGAGACCGCCTCGTTGATGAAGCGCTGACCGTCCCGGTTGACGGCGATGAGGCCCGGCTTGGCGCGGTCGGTCACCGTATGCGGGAACACCCCCTGCGAGCCATCCTTGCGCTGGAATTTCGACACCGGCACCCAGAACGCGAGGGCCGAATCGACGTCGGCGGCCGGCCTGCTGAGCGCAGCTCCGACACTGGCGGCCAGCTGCGCGCCGGCCGTCGCGCCCTGCGCGTGGAAGGTGGCGGAGGTGCCCCCCGCCGCGGCCGGGACGTAGTTGCGGCGCAAGGCAGGGTGATGGGAGATGCCGCCTGCCGCCAAGACGACGCCGCAGGTGGCGCCCAGGTCGGCGGTCGTTCCCTTGGCGGCGGTGCGCACGCCGGCGACGCGTCCGCCGCGCAGGACCAGGCCGGTCACGGCCGCTTCCAGGCGAATCTCGACCCCCAGGTCACGCGCCGACTTGAACAGGCGCGCCACGAGGGCGTTGCCGAGCACCAGCGTCGTGCCGCGGTGGAAGCGCGTGCGCTGCACCAAGTAGCGGGCCGTGAGCTTCGCCGCATGCCACACCGCCATGGGTGAGCGGAATACCCGGCGCAGCACGGGAAGGTCCTCGCGGCTGACCATCATGCCGCCGAACAGCAGGAACTCCGGCAGCGGGTCGCGCAGCAGAGCGAAGTCGGATCCGAGCTCCGAGCCGTCGAAGGTCACCGGCTCGAGCACGCGGCCGCCGGGCGTGGCGCCGGGAACATCGGGGTAGTAGTCGGGGTAGCGTCGCACCGGTTGCAGGCGCAGCGAAGTCCTGGACTCGAGAAAGCGGATCGCTTCGTCGCCGCGACCCAGGAAAGCCTGCATGCGGGTGTCGGTCCCGGAACCCGCCACGGTCTGCTGCAGGTACTGGCGGGCATTGGCCGGATCGTCGACCAGGCCCGCGGCCTGCATCTTCTGGTTGGCCGGAATCCAGACCATGCCACCGGAGATGGCGGTGGTGCCACCGACCCGGTCGCTGGCCTCCAGCACGACGACCCGCTTGCCCAGGGCAGCCGCCGTGCAGGCAGCCGTCAGGCCCGCGGCCCCGGAGCCCACCACGATCAGGTCGTATTCGCAGCTGTTCATCGTCACGGGGGACTGTGCCTCCCGGGTACTTTTGCGTCCAGACGCTTTTTATGGGAGGTCCAGTAATTTCAGCTAACGCTCCGTGGGCACGCTGGATCGCGCCCCGGCTGTTCGTGGCGCACGGCTAGTGCGATGAGTACCGCAAGCCGGCCGCCTTCTCCATCAGCAGGACCGCGTCGTCCATCGTCGCGCCTTCGTCCAGCGCGTTGGCGAACGAGCGGCACAGTTCACCCACGACATGGGCCACCAGCAACGGCGTGCCGGCCCGCATGGCCAGCTGCGAGGTGAGCCTCATCTCACGCGCAACCTCGGTCAGCGGCATCTCTGTCGTACGGGAGCCGGTACCCAGGTGCGGCAGCACTCGCTCCGTTCCGCTGTTCACCCCCGAGCTGCGATTGAGCACTGCCGCCATGTCCGCGACGCTCAGTCCGTTGGCCAGGCCCGCGGCCGCGCCCTCGCAGGTGGCCAGCCGATTGCACGTGGCAGCCGCGCCCACCAGCAGGCGGGCCGTGTGCCCGGTGCCCGCTTCGCCGAAGTGGAGCACCCTGGCGCCCATGGCGTCGAGCAAAGGCTTCACGCGCGTGAACGCGGCCTCGGTGCCACCGCAGAGCGTCGCGGCCAGCTGCGGAAACTCTGCGACGGTCTCGCAATGGATCGGTGCGTCCACCAGGGCGACCCCTGCACGTTCCAGCGCCATGGCGAAGGTGCGCGTACCGCCCGGGTCCACGACGCGCTGGTCGATGACGGTCGCGATCCTGCCCAACGCAACGCTCTTGCACTTCGCCACCTCATCAGCCAAGTTCGCGGGTGCACCGGCGCCCAGCACCAGCACGTCGCAGTCGCGGGCGATCCCCTGGAGCGAATGGACATCCGCCACGAGCTCGACCGCGAAGGCGCCACGCAGCCTGCCGACGAGGATCCGGTCGAGGGCGCTGTCGCCCGCAAATGCCACCTTCATGTCGCCCCCTCCTTCGCAGCGGCGTCCACGAAGCGCGTCCCCGCCATACGTTCCACCACGCCGATCATGTCCTCCAGCTGCGCGTGCGGGCCGAGCGAGCTCAAGCCGATCTGCAGCAGGCTGCGCGCCGCCACGCCAATGGGCATCGGCACACCTTCGGCCGTGCCAAGCGTGATGGCCTGGTTCATGTCCTTCACCTGCAGCGCCAGGTGGAACTTCACCGTCTCGCGCCCCTGCGCGATCGCGGGCAGCATCACCCTGGAAGTGTGCGAACGGCCCGCCGTGGCCGTGAGCGCCTCGGTCAGCTGCTCCAGCGGCAGGCCCAGCTTCCGCCCGAGCGCCACCAGTTCCAGCGTCGCGAAACGCGTGCTGACGTTGAGCAGGTTGTTGACGGTCTTCATCATCTGGCCGTTGCCCACCCGCTCACCGCAGTACATGACGTTGGGGCTGATGTCCTTGAGGACCGCCTCCACCTTGCCGTACACGGCGCCAGGGCCCGACGCGATGATGGAGATCGTGCCGCCACGCGCGGCCGCCTGGTTCCCGGAGACGGGCGCGTCCACCACGCCCACGCCCTGCTGCGCGAGCCGCACGGCGAAGGACCGGGTTTCGCCGGGCACCCCGCTGGTCTGGTCGACGACGATGGACCCCGGCGCCAACCCTTCGGCAAGCCCGGCGGGGCCGAACAGCACGCGCTCCACGTCCGAGCTGCGCGGCAGGCATAGCAACACGATCTCGGATTCACGCGCCAGTTCGGCGCAGCTCTTCGCGGTCCGTGCACCCAGGGCCGTAAACTCGGACAGCGCCGCGGGGTTCAGGTCGAAGACGGTGACGGTGTGTTTGGGAACGAGGTGGCGCGCGAGTGCGCCCCCCATGGCACCCAGGCCGACATATCCAATGCGCATGGCACTCCTTTTCGCGCGGATTGTCGGCAGGGGTGTTCCGGTCGTCGAGTCACGTTTTGTTCCGCGACGGTAAGTGCCCCTGACCGCCGCCGGTTAGGCGAAGTTACGTGAGCCGGGAGAAAAAGCGTCTGGACCGTGCGGGCACGGACTCCTAGAGTCGGCCGCATGATGGAAGACACCCGATGACGATCACCCGACGCGCCGTGCTGGGCGCAGGCCTCACCGCTGCCGCAGGCGGCGTTGCTGCGCAGGGCAACTGGCCAGCGGGCCGGCCCATCCGCATCGTCGTGCCATTCGCGGCCGGCGGCGGGAGCGACGTGGCCGCGCGCGTGCTGTCCCAGGCGCTGGGGGAATCTCTCAAGACCCCTGTCGTCGTCGAGAACAAGCCGGGCGCCCATGGCTCGGTCGGAGCGGCCGAAGTGACGCGCTCGCCCGCCGACGGGCACACGCTGCTGATGGGCAGCACCGGCACGATGGCCATCAACCCCAAGCTGCACCCGAAGCTGGCGTACGACCCCAACAAGGACTTCGTGCCGCTCAGCCTGCTGACCATCGCGCCAAACGTGGTGGTGGTCCATCCGTCGCTGCCGGTCAACGACCTGCCGTCGCTGGTGGCCTACCTCAAGGCGAACCCGGGCCGCGCCAACTATGCATCGGCGGGCGCAGGCAACAGCGGCCATCTCACGGCCGAATACTTCAAGGTCCGCACCGGCACCTTCATCACGCACATCCCCTACCGCGGCGACGGCGCGGCGCTCAGCGACCTCATCAGCGGGCAGGTCCAGATGATGTTCACCTCGCTGCTGGGCGCGATGCCCCACATCCGGAACGGCCGCCTGCGCATCCTGGCCACCACGGCACGGCAGCGCCTCGCCGAGTTCCCGGACGTTCCGACGGTGGAAGAGTCGCTGAAGCTGCAGGGCTTCGAGGCCGTCTCGTGGCAGGCGATCTACGCGCCTGCCGGCACCCCGCCCGAGATCGTCACCCGCTTGTC
>Ga0196964_10000839_pt1 | contig 16816 bp, 16 predicted proteins | sample S1_10metaG_FD_148615 | JGI IMG/M metagenome (GOLD analysis project Ga0196964, IMG submission 148615) | Soil microbial communities from Anza Borrego desert, Southern California, United States - S1_10 | ecosystem: Environmental > Terrestrial > Soil > Desert | place: USA: California | collected...
TGACCACGTCGACGAACGGCACCGCCCCGATCACCCCGGCCCACAGCTCGGGCCGCATGTTGGCGATGGCGCCCACCAGCAGGCCGCCGGCCGAGCCGCCGTAGGCGACGATCTTGCCCTTCGACGCGTAGCGGGTCGCCACCAGATGGTCGGCGGCGGCGACGAAGTCGATGAAGGTGTTCTTCTTCTTGTCCTTGCGGCCGTCCTGGAACCAGCCCCAGCCCTTGTCCGACCCGCCGCGGACGTGGGTGTCGGCCCAGATCCAGCCGCGATCGACCAGCGACAGCTTGTTGGTCGAGAACTGGGCGTTCTGCGGGATGCCGTAGGAGCCGTAGCCGTACAGCATGACCGGCGCCGAGCCGTCCAGCGGCGTGGATTTCAGCTTCAGGATGGTGACCGGCACCAGCTGGCCGTCCGGGGCTTTCGCTTGAACGCGCTTGACCTCGTACTTCGATGCGTCGTGGCCCGACGGCACCTCCTGGGTCTTGCGCAGCGTCCGGGTGCGCCTGGCCATGTCGTAGTCGTACGTCTGACGCGGCGTGGTCGGCGAGGTGTAGACGTAGCGGACCTGGTCGGTGTCGTAGTCGCCCCAGCCGCCCAGCGACAGGGTGAAGGCCTCCTCGTCGACCGCGATGGGGTGCTCCTCCAGCGAGCCGGCCTTGGTGACGACGATGCGGGTGTTGGCGTTCTCGCGCTCCTGGCGCACGAACCAGTTCCTGTAGGCGCTGATCCCCTCGATCAGGCGGCCGTTCTTCGCCGGCAGCCAGTCCTTCCAGTCCTTGCGGGAAGTGGAGGTCTCCGGCGCCCACATCAGCTTGAAGTCCACCGCCCCGTCGGCGTTGGTGCGCACCACGAAGCGGTCGTTCCAGTGCTCGGCCTCGTACAGCACGCCGACCTCGCGCGGGGCGAACAGGCGCGGCTTGGCGGTCGGGTCGGCGCCCGGGATCAGCCAGTACTCGCTGGTCTCCTGGTTGCCGATGCTGATCAGCATGAACTTGTCGGACCCGCTGCGCGACACCCCGATGAACATGCCGGGGTCCTTCTCCTCGTAGACCAGCACGTCCTCGCCGCCGCGCGCCGGACGGCGGAAGATCTTGGTCGGCCGGCCCTTGTCGTCACGGAAGGTCCAGAACAGCCACTTGGAGTCCGGCGAGAACTCGAAGTTGCCGGTGGAGGTCTCGACCGGGTTCGCCAGCACCTCGCCGGTGGCCAGGTCCTTCACCCGGATGGTGTAGTACTCCGAGCCTTGGGCGTCCTCGGCCCAGGCGAACAGCTTGTGGTCGGGCGAGTTCTGAGCGCCCCCGACCTGAAAGTAGGCGTGGCCCTTGGCGGCCGCGTCCTGGTCGAGCAAGACCTGCTCGCCCGACCCGCCCCTGGGCCGCCGCGCCCACACCGGGTGCTGCGCACCCTTCTCGAAGCGGGTGTAGTACTCGAACGGACCCTCGGGCATGGGCACCGAGGAGTCGTCCTCCTTGATGCGGCCCTTCATCTCCTCGAACATCCTGGCCTGCAGGGCCTCGGTCGATTTCAGCATGGCCGCGAAGTAGGCGTTCTCGGCGTCGAGGTGCTGGCGGATGTCGGCGCGCAGGACCTTGGGGTCGCGCATCACCTGCTGCCAGTTGTCGTCCTTCATCCAGGCGTATTCGTCGATCCGCGTCCGGCCCAGCTGCTCGATGCGCTTGGGGTCCTTCTTGGCGACGGGGGGGACGGGCATCTTCGATCCTTGGGATTGGGCCAGGGCCGGCGAGGCGAACAGGCCCGCGGCGGCGACGGACGACAACATCTGGCGGCGATTCATGGGGTCCCCCCGATTGGACTCGTAGTGTGGCGCGGCGGACCTTGGCGCCCGCGCGCCCGTCGCGTCAAATGTCCTGATGGACGCGGACCTGACGCTTCAACTGATCAACGCCACGGTGCAGATCGAGCAGCCGAACGCCGACGGCACCCGCACGGTCGGCACCGGTTTCCTGCTGGACGCGCCCGCGCCGGACGGCACCCCGCGCACGGTGCTGGTCACCGCCGCCCACGTCTACGACAAGATGCCCATGGCCGAGGTCAGGATCGGCTGGCGCTACGCCGACGCCACCGGCGCCTGGAAGTACGATCCGCAGCCGCTGAAGGTCCGCGAGGGAAGCCGCCCGCTGTGGACCCGCCACCCGGACCGCGACGTGGCGGTGATGGCGATCAAGGCGCCGCCCGAGTTCGCCCGCGCCGCTATTCCCGTGTCATGGCTGGCGGAGACGACCACCTTCGAGGAGCGGCGGCTGACGCCCGGCGACGAGATGATCGCCATGGGCTTTCCGCGCGGCCTGTCGTCGAACAGGGCCGGTTTTCCGATCCTGCGCTTCGGCCGGGTGTCGTCCTATCCGCTTTGGCCGGTGGCCGAGTTCCCGACCTTCCTGCTCGACTTCACCGTCTTCCCCGGCAATTCCGGCGGGCCGGTGATCGTGGACCGGCGCGAGGGGCCCTACGTGGCAGGCGTGCTGACCCAGGAGGTCGAGCTGAACAAGGAGCGGCTGGAGATCGGCATCGTCACCCACGCCTCGTTCGTGCGCGAGGCGCTGGCGCTGATGGACGGCTCAGGCGGCGCCAAGCGCGCGGGCGTCGAGGGCGGCCAGGGCGTCCGCGCCCTGAGTGGCGGAGAATAGCGTCCCGGCCGCGCCGGCCAGCACGTTGTCCGCGTAGACCTGGAACAGGCCGAGCTTGGCGGTCAGCCACGCCGCGTCGCCCTTGCCGCGCGCCAGCCGCTCCGACGCCGCCAGGGCCTGACGGGCCAGCATCCAGCCGCCGACCGTGTCTCCCGCGAGCTTGAGATAGGGCGCGGCGCCCGCCAGCACGTCGGCCGGAGCGCCCGCCTTGCGCGCCAGCAGCCATTCCGTTGCGGTCTCCAGCGCCTCGACCGCCGACGACAGCCGCGCCGCCGCGTTCGCGAGGCGGGCGTCGCCGTCCAGCCGGTCGAGGTCGGCGCGGATGTCGGCGACCAGCCGGCGCACCGCCTCGCCGTCGCCGACCGACAGCTTGCGACCGACCAGGTCGATCGCCTGGATGCCGTTGGTGCCCTCGTAGATCGGAGTGATGCGCGCGTCGCGGTAATGCTGGGCGGCGCCGGTCTCCTCGATGAAGCCCATGCCGCCGTGGATCTGAACCCCGGTGGAGGCGACCTCGACGGCCATGTCGGTGGACCAGGCCTTGGCCAGGGGCACGAACAGGTCCTCGCGCAGCTTCCACGCGGCGCGTTGCTCGGGCGAGGGGGCGTGGCGGGCCAGGTCGGCGGCCACCGCGGTGGACAGGCACAGGCCCCGCGCCGCCTCGATCTTCGCCTTCGACACCGCCAGCATCCGCCGCACGTCGGGGTGGTCGAAGATCGGCGCCGAGGCCTCGCCGCTCCAGCCCGAGCGTCCCTGCCGCCGCTCCAGCGCGTAGGCGAGCGCGTGCTGATAGGCCCGCTCGGCGATCCCGACGCCCTCCACCCCCACCGCCAGGCGCGCGGCGTTCATCATGGTGAACATGTGCGCCAGACCGTGGTTGAGCTCGCCGACCAGCTCGGCCCTCGCGCCCTCGTAGGCCATCACGCAGGTGGGCGAGGCGTGGATGCCCAGCTTGTGCTCCACCCCGACCGGGCGGAAGGCGTTGCGCGCGCCCAGGCGCCCCTCGTCGTCGGTCTCGAACTTCGACGCCAGAAACAGGGAGATCCCCTTGGTGCCCGCCGGGGCGTCGGGCGTCCTGGCCAGCACGAAGTGGACGATGTTGTCGGCGCAGTCGTGGTCGCCCCAGGTGATGAAGATCTTCTGGCCGTGAAGGGCGTAGGTCCCGTCGCCGTTCGGCCGGGCGACCGTGCGGAGCGTGCCGAGGTCGGAGCCCGACTGCGGCTCGGTCAGCACCATCGCCCCGGTCCACTCGCCGGAGATCAGCCGGGTCAGGTACAGCGTCTTCTGCCGCTCGGTGCCGTGCGCTTGCAGGGCCTCGATCGCCGCCAGGGTCAGCATCGGGCACAGGCCGAAGGCCATGTTGGCGGCGTGGAAGGTCTCGTACGCCGCCTGCTCCAGCGCCTTGGGCAGGCCCTGTCCGCCGTGCTCTGGATCGGCCGCCAGACCGTGCCAGCCGCCCTCGGCGAAGGCCTTGAACGCGTCGCGGAAGCCCGGCGCGGCGGTGACCGCCCCGTTCGCGTAGGCCGCGCCCTTCAGGTCGCCCTCGCGGTTCAGCGGCGCCAGCACCTCCTCCGCCAGCCGCCCGGCGCTCTCCAGCACCGCCGAGACGGTGTCCAGGTCGAGGTCCGGACAGGCGCCGGTCTCGAGCAGCCGGTCCAGCCCGGCGGCTTCGGTCAGGGAGAAGGCGAGGTCGCGGACGGGGGCGCGGTAGGTCATGGTCCCGTTCTAGTCCGGGGGGCGCGGCTGTCCAGCCGTACGGCTTGACGCGCCCGAGGGCGGCGGTCGAGTCTGGCGCCTCGCCGATCAGGAGCCCCCGATGAGCGCCACCCACGAGAGCCGCGTCGAAGGCGGGCGGTATTCGACCGTCTCCATCCTGTTCCACTGGGGCATCGCCGCCCTGATGATCGTGCAGGTGTTCGTGGGCGGCTGGTTCTCGGATCTGGAGCGCGGGCCGGAGCGGTCGCAGGCGTTCGGCCTGCACTTCTCGCTGGGGGTGACCATCCTGCTGCTCAGCCTCGCGCGGCTCGGCTGGCGGGTGACCCATCCCGCGCCGCCGCTGCCCGACCATATGGCGCGGTGGGAGAAGCTGCTGGCGCGCGCCACCCACGTCGGCTTCTACGTGGTGATGCTGGGCATGCCGCTGACCGGCTGGGCCATGGCCTCGGCCGGATCGCGGCCGCTGGAGGTGTGGGGCGTGCTGCCCTGGCCGAAGATCCCGGGGATCGATCGTGACGGGCGGGAGCTGTTCGACACCCTGCACCACGACGTGATCCTGAAGCTGTTTTGGGGCCTGCTGGTGCTGCACGTGGCCGGCGCGTTGAAGCACCACTTCCTCCAGCGCGACGAGGTGCTGTGGCGGATGCTGCCGATCGTCGGGCGCCCGGGCCGCAAAGGGTGAGCGGCGACACGGTGGAGGCGGCGGTCGAGGCGCTGGAGGCGGGCGACCTGGTGCTGCTGCCGACCGAGACCGTCTACGGCCTGGCCGCCGACGCCTCGAACGCCCTGGCGGTGGCCAAGATCTTCGAGGCCAAGGGTCGCCCTCGGTTCAATCCGCTGATCGCCCACGTTGAAGGACTTGACGCGGCCGAGCGGATCGCGCGCCTGGACGAGCGCGCGCGCGCCCTGGCCGAGGCCTTCTGGCCGGGGCCGCTGACCCTGGTGGCGCCGGCGCGCGAGGGCGGGCCGGTAGGCGACTTGGCGCGGGCGGGGCTGGAGACGGTGGCGGTGCGCGCGCCCGGCCATCCGCTGGCGCGGGAGGTGATCGCCCGCTTCGGCCGGCCGGTGGTCGCCCCCTCGGCCAATCGCTCGGGCCGACCGAGCCCGACCACCTTCGCCGACGCGGTGGCCGAGACCGGCTTCGCCGCCCGCGCGGCGCTGGACGGCGGCGACTGCGCAGTGGGGTTGGAGAGCACGGTGGTGTCGGTGCTGGGCGGGACGGTGCGGCTGTTGCGGCCGGGCGCGGTCACCCGCCAGGACCTGGCTCGGGTGGTCGGGGCGGTCGAGGACGGGGGAGGGGAGGCGCACCGATCGCCGGGCCGGCTGGCGGTCCACTACGCCCCCGACGCTCCGGTACGCCTGAACGCCGAGGCGCCCCGGCCCGGCGAGGCCTATCTGGCCTTCGGGACGGCGCCGCCGGGCGAAGGCGTGTTCCAGCTCAGCGCCGCGCGCGACCTGCGCGAGGCCGCCGCCAACCTGTTCCGTCTGCTGCGCGAAGCCGACCGCACCCGCCCGACCGCCATCGCCGTGGCGCCCATCCCGCCGGAGGGGCTGGGCGAGGCGCTGAACGACCGTCTGGGGCGGGCGGCGGGGAAGGTGGGGTGAGTCAGAACGGCTACTGCGCCGTCCAGCCGCCGTCCACGGGATAGGCGGCGCCGGTCGCGGAGGCGCCGGCGTCGGAGACCAGGTACAGCAGCAGGCCGGTCAGTTCCGGGTACTCGACGAAGCGCTTGTTCGGCTGGGCGGCCAGGATGACGTTCTCCATCACCTCCGCCTCGCTGATCCCGCGCGCCTTGGCCTGGTCGACGATCTGGCCCTCGACCAGCGGGGTCTTCACATAGCCCGGGCAGATGGCGTTGCAGGTGATCCCGGTCTTCGCCAGCTCCACGCCCACGCCCTTGGTCAGGCCCACCACCCCGTGTTTGGACGCGACGTAGGGCGCCTTGAACGGCGAGGCGACCAGGCCGTGAGCCGAGGCGATGTTGACGATCCGCCCGCGTCCCTGCGCCTTCATGATCGGCACCGCCGCGCGGATGGCGTGGAAGGTTGCAGACAGGTTCACGCCGATGATCAGGTCCCACTTCTCCGGCGGGAACTCGTCGATGGCCTGCACGTGCTGGACGCCGGCGTTGTTGACCAGGATGTCCAGCCGCCCGAACTCGGCCTCGGCGAAGCCGATCAGCTCGGCGATCTCGGCTCCGTTCAGCATGTTGGCGCCGTGGTAGCGGACGGCCGTGCCGGTCTGCTTCTCCAGGGCCGCGCGGGTGCGTTCGATCTCGGTCGCGTCGCCCAGCCCGTTCAGCACCACGCGCACGCCGCGCTCGGACAAGGCCTTGGCGATCGCTAGGCCGATGCCGGAGGTCGAGCCGGTGACCACGGCGACCTGGTCTCTCAGGCTGGCGAACGGGTCGGCGGGCATCGGGCGAGGCTCCTCGGTCATGTTGCGCTGCGGCATAGCTTTTCCGCGTCCCGATGTCTTGACCCAGCCGAACATGGAATTTCACTCACTGATGAATTGCCGCGACCATAGCTCCCGCGCCCGAGCTTGGCGAGCCTGCTCCGCTTCACGCGGGCCGGCGGTTGTGGCTACAATCCGGCGATGGCGCTGCTGGACTGGATGTCGGCCGAGGGCGCGCTCGTGGTGGAGGGCGAGGGCGTACGCCTGCGCCCGCCGCGCCTGAGCGATCACGGCGACTGGGCGGCCCTGCGCCAGGTGTCGCGCGACTTCCTCCAGCCGTGGGAGCCGACCTGGGCGCCCGACGATCTGTCGCGCGCGGCGTTCCGGCGACGGCTGGCGGTCTACGCCCGCGACATCGAGGCGGGGCAGGGCTACCCGTTCTTCGTCTTCCGCCGTGACGACGACAAGCTGGTGGGCGGGGTCACCCTGTCCAACGTCCGGCGCGGCGTCGCCCAGGCGGCGTCGATGGGCTACTGGATCGGCCGACCCTACGCCCGCAGCGGCCACACCCTGTCCGCGGTGCGCGCGGTCTGCGGCTTCGCCTTCGACAAGCTCAGGCTGCACCGGGTCGAGGCGGCCTGCCTGCCGTCCAACGAACCTTCGCGTAACCTGTTGCTCAAGGCCGGTTTTTCTTTGGAAGGGCGGGCCCGCGCTTATTTGAAAATTAACGGCGCCTGGAGAGATCATCTGCTGTTCGGCCTGGTCGAAGACGAGGCTGGGCGGGCAGACGACATCACGTCCGGGGGCTGAAGCGCCTTGAAAGACCGCTCGAGAAGTCTGGCGTGGGATCCGACCACTGCGCTCGAGGCCCTGGCCGCGGCCGACGTGGCCCTGTGGACCTGGACGCCGTCGGAGGACCGCCTTCGCGTCACCGGCGCGACCCGGGCGTTGGGGCTGGGGCCGCTGGCCCCGGAATGCACCGGCGCGGCCTTCTGCGCGCTGGCCATGCCCCAGGACCGCTCGCTGGCCGAGCACCTGCTGAAACCCCAGGACGAGGGCGCAGAGATCGCGCTTCGCCTGCGCATGCGCGGGGCCGAGACCTGCCTGTGGCGCGGCGTGTGGCTGGAGGACGGCCTGCGCGCCGCCGGCGTGGTGGCGCTGGAGGTCAAGTTCGCCGGCTCCGACACCGACGGCCTGACCAACCTGCTGGACCGCAAGAGCTTCCTGCGCCGCGCCCGCGAGGCGCTGGCGACCCCCGGCGACTACGACCTGGTGGTGGCCGACCTGGACCGCCTGCGCCGCCTGAACGAGGCCTTGGGCCACGAACGCGCCGACCTGGTGCTGGCGGCGCTGGGCTCGCGCCTGGCCGCGGCCTTCCCCAAGGGCGCCATTCCCGCCCGCGTGGGCGAGGACGAGTTCGCCGTGCTGGTGCCCGACGGGGTGGCGCGCCCGGCCGAGCGGGTGCGCGCGGCGCTGGAGCAGCCGCTCCGGGTCGCGGGCTTCGACATCTATCCGACCCTGTCGATCGGGGCGGTGAAGGCCGAGGGCGGGCCGGACGCGCCCGACGCGGCCGAACTGCTGCGCCGGGCGGAGCTGGCGGTGGAGTCGGCCAAGACCGGCGGCCGCCGCGCTTCGGCCGAGTACGGCCGCTCGCTGGAGACCGACAGCCTGTCGCGCCTGGCGATGGAGGCGGACCTGCGCAGCGCATTCGCCAAGGGCGAGATCGAACCCTTCTACCAGCCGATCGTGAACCTAGAGACCGGCGCGGTGGCCGGGTTCGAGGCCCTGGCCCGCTGGCGCCATCCCCGGCGCGGGATCGTGCCGCCCGACGAGTTCCTGACGCTGGCCATGGAAATGGGGCTGATGAACGAGCTGGGCCTGCACATGATGGAGGCCTCGGCCCGGCAGCTGTCGGTCTGGCTCGACCGCCACCCGACCGCGGGCAACCTGTTCGTCAGCGTCAACCTGTCGACCGTCGAGATCGAGCGCGACGGGCTGATGCAGGACGTGGCGCGGGTGCGCAAGGAGACCGGCCTGCCGCGCGGCGCGCTGAAGCTGGAGGTCACCGAGAGCGACATCATGCGCGACCCGGATCGGGCGGCGGTGATCCTGCAGGCGCTGAAGGACGCCGGCGCCAGCCTGGCGCTGGACGACTTCGGCACGGGCTTCTCGTCGCTCAGCTACCTGGCGCGGCTGCCTTTCGACACCCTGAAGATCGACCGCTACTTCGTGCGCACCATGGGCGCCGACGACGGCTCGGCCAAGATCGTCCGCTCGGTGGTGGCGCTGGGCCGCGACCTGTCGCTGGAGGTGGTGGCCGAGGGCGTGGAGACCGCCCCGCTGGCGCGCCAGCTGCTGTCGGTCGGCTGCCACTACGGCCAGGGCTTCGGCTACGCGCCGGCGCTGCCCGCGCAGGAGGCCGAGGTCTACCTGAACGAGTCCCTCGCCGACGGAACCGCGCCGCTGAAACAGCGGATGTGAGCTCTTACGCCCGTCCGGCTTGCGACGACAGGCTGGCGGCCGACACCCCCATTTTCGCCAGCGCCCGGGCCCACTTGGCGTCGTGGTCCTCGTCGAACACCAGGTCCAGGTCGGCGGGACAGGCCAGCCAGGTGTTCTCGCGCAGCTCCGCCTCCAGCTGCCCCGGACCCCAGCCGGCGTAGCCCAGCACCAGCAGGGCGCGAGACGGGGTCGTGTGCGGCTCGGTCAGGGTCTCCAGCACCTCGCGCGTGGCAGTCAGGGCCAGGCCTTCGGCCACCGGCATGGTCGATCCCTCGACCTCGAAGTCGTCGGAGTGCAGCACGAAGCCCCGCTCGCGCTCCACTGGTCCGCCCGACAGCACCAGCTGCTGCGGCTCTCGCGGCGCGCCGTCGACCCCCAGCTTGCCCAGGATGCCGCCCACCGTCATGCCGTCCAGCGGCGTGTTCACCCGCACGCCCATGGCGTGCTCGGCCGAGTGCAGGCAGATCAGGATCACCGCGTGCTGGAAGCGCGGGTCGCTGATCCCCGGCATGGCGATCAGCAGGCGTCCGTTCAGGAAGTCGGCCCGGCCCGGGTCGGTGTCGATCATGTCGAACATGATCGACCGGCGCGCCCCGGCTTGCAAGAGTCGCTTGGCGCGGACGCGCCGCCGCCCTAGAGGAACCCCGACGCGGCCGGACGCCGCCCAAGCAGGAGAGCTCCCATGACCGTTCAAGTCGGCGACAGACTGCCGGACGCCACCTTCATGGTGATGGGGCCGGACGGCCCGCAGCAGATGACCTCGCAAGCGCTGTTTTCCGGCAAGAAGGTCGCCCTGTTCGCCTTGCCGGGCGCCTTCACCCCGACCTGCTCGGCGCGCCACCTGCCGGGCTTCAAGGACCAGGCCGAGGCGTTCCGCGCCAAGGGCGTCGACACCCTGGCCTGCCTGTCGGTCAACGACGCCTTCGTCATGGGCGCCTGGGGCGAGAACCAGGGGATCAAGGACGAGGTGGTGCTGCTGGCCGACGGCAACGGCGACTTCACCAAGGCGGTCGGGCTGGAGATGGACGGCTCCAAGTACGGCATGGGCCTGCGCTCGCAGCGCTACTCCATGCTGGTCGACGACGGCGTGGTGAAGCAGCTGAACGTCGAGCAGGCGGGCGAATTCCGAGTCTCCTCGGCCGAGCACATGCTGGGGCAGCTCTGACGGGCTCACGCCCGTGACCGACGTCTTCACGCCCGGCAAGCGCTCCGAGGTGATGGGGCGGGTGAAGCAGAAGAACACCGGGGCGGAGCTGGCCGTACGCAAGCTGCTGACCCGGATGGGCTGCCGCTACCGCCTGCACCGCAAGGACCTGCCGGGCTCTCCCGACGTCGCCATGCCGGGCCGCAAGGTCGCGGTGTTCGTCCACGGCTGCTTCTGGCACGGGCACGACTGCCCGCGCGGCGCCCGCAAGCCCAAGGCCAACGCCGCCTACTGGTCGGCCAAGCTGGAGCGCAATCGCGAGCGTGACGCCGCCGCCGAAGCGGCCCTGGTCGAGCGCGGCTGGCGCCCGGTGATCGTCTGGGAGTGCGAGCTGAAGGACCAGGCGGCGCTCGAGGCGCGGCTGCGGGAGGAACTGGCCTGACGTCCTTCTCCCCCCGTGAAGGGGTAGGGAGGCTTCACGCCACCTGACGCTCTGCGTCGTCCGCCTCCGCCGGCGGCTCCAGCGCCAGCGACAGCGCCTCCAGCAGCCGGGTCGCGTCGATGGGTTTGGCGACGAAGTGGGTCATGCCGGCGGCCATGCAGGCGGCGACGTCTTCCTCCGCGTTGTCGGCGGTGACCGCGATCACCGGCACGTCGCGGTTGGGGCCGTCCATGGCGCGCAGGCGCCGGGTGGTCTCGCGCCCGTCCATCTCGGGCATGCGCACGTCCATGAACACCACGTCGAACGCCTCGGTCGCGGCGATCTCCAGCGCCATGCGGCCGTGCGAGGCGGCGGTGATGTCCACGCCCAGCGGCTGGAGGATCAGCTGCACGGCGCGGCGGTTGATGTCGTGGTCGTCGACCACCAGCACCCGCAGCGGGCGCTCGCCGTCGTCCTCGGCCGCAGTCTCGGCGACCGGCTCGGGCTCGGGCGCCGCGACCGGCGGAACGACGGGCTCCGGAACAAGCTCACGGATCTCGGCCACGGGCGCCAGGAACACCGGCGCGGGCGGCTCGACGCGCTCGGGACGGGCTAGCTGGTCGCCGCCCGCCTGCGGCGCCTCGCCCAGGCGCAGGGTCAGGCCCAGGGTGAAGACCGAGCCCTGGTCCTTGACGCTGACCGCGGTCAGCTGGCCGCCCATCAGGCGGGCGAGCTCGCGGCTGATGGCAAGGCCCAGGCCGGTGCCGCCGTGGCGCGAGGCCACGCCGGAGTCGGTCTGGTCGAAGGGGGTGAACAGGCGCTTCAGCTGCTCAGGGCTCATGCCGGTGCCGGTGTCGGCCACCTGGACCCGCACGGCCGCATGCTCGTCCTCCGCCGCCCAGGCCGACAGCCGCAGCGACACCGAGCCCTGGTCGGTGAACTTCAGCGCGTTGGAGATCAGGTTGTTGAGAATCTGGCGGATGCGGGTGGGATCGCCCTCGACCCACTGCGGCACCGAAGCCGCGCCCTCGACCCGCAGGCGGATGCCCTTCTTGCGCGCCTCGGCGCTCCAGAAGCGGGCGGTCTGGGCCACGGTCGAGCGCAGGTCGAAGCGGCGCTCCTCCACGCTCATGCGTCCGGCCTGGAGCTTGGAGTGGTCCAGGATGTCGTCCAGCAGCGCCTTCATCATCCGCGCCGCGTCGGAGATCAGGGCGGCGTGGGAGCGCGAGGCCTCGCTGCCGGTCTTCTGCAGCTCCGCCGCCCCCGCCAGCATGGCGCTGATCGGGGTGCGAAGGTCGTGGCTGACCATGGCGACGAAGGCCGACTTGGCGGCGGTGGCGGCTTCCGCCTCGGCGCGCTTGCGTTCGCTCTCCTCCTGGGCGGCGACGTTGGCGGCGCGGTTCTTGTCCAGGATGTTCCACAGGATCAGGGCGTAGGCGGTGAACGACACGCAGCCCAGCGCCACCGCGCTCTGGGCGTGCGGGGCGGCGCCGAAATAGCCCATGAACAAGGGCGTGGAGAGCAGGTAGGCGAACTGCGGTCCGCCCGCGGCGACCAGCATGGCGCGCGAGCCCTGGGTGGAGACGATGGTGTTCAGGATGGCGGCCGACAGCACCAGGGCCGCGCAGACGCCGCCGAGCGGCCCGCCGAGCAGCCACAGCGGCACGCTGAGCGAGCCGAACACGACCGCGTTCAGCAGCACCGCGCCGAAGCCCAGAGCGTCGCGCCACCAGGGCATGTGCTCGGTGCGGCCGCTGTTGATCGGGGCGAAGGCGGCGCATTCGATCACCTGCGCCAGCGCGTAGGCCAGCACCCAGCCCAAGGTGAAGTCCCAGCCGACCAGCGGATTGAGCGCCAGGCAGATCAGGCAGGCCATCATCATGCGCTGGACCAGCTGCCCGCGCCGTACGCGGGCGGCGTAGGCGGTTCCCGTCGCGCTCGGGGGCTGCGTCGCCATGCGTGGGCCGGTCCTTTCGCTCGCGGACGAGCCGGCGCCGCCTGCTCAGGCGGGCCTCGTCCCCGCGTAGACCTTAGGGATTTGCAGCTAACGGCCGATGAAGCGGCATGGTGAACGGCCGCTAATCCCCTCCTCCCACGAGGGGGGAGGGGCCAGCGCCAAAGCCCAGCAGGAGGCTCTACGTCGTACCGGTCACCGCCGCGCCGAGTCGCTCTGCGCCCGCACCGGCCCGAACTCCGAGGTCGAGCGCCACTGCGGCCAGCGGCGCGCGTTCGCCAGGCCCCGGCCAATCTCGTAGTTGATCATCAGGTCTTGGATCGCGCCGTCCCAGTTCCAGTCGGCGCGCCACTCGTCGTCCGGCTGGTGGTAGCGCTTGGTGATGTAGTCCTGCGCCGCCGCGCGGCCGGCCTCCTTGCCGCCGTTCACCAGGTCCTCGCCCGAGCCCGCGTACAGCATCGGCACGCCGCGCTTGGCCAGCGGGAAGTGGTCGGAGCGGTAGAAGCTGCCGGCCTCGGGCGTGGCTTCGGGCACGACCACGCGCCCTTGCGCCGTGGCCACCCGTTGCAGATCGTCCTCCAGGTCCGACTGGCCGTAGCCGACCACCTCGACGTCCTTCGTCGCGCCGATCACCGGCAGGCCGTCCATGTTGAAGCCGGCCACGGTCATGGCCAGCGGATAGACCGGGTTGGAGGCGTAGTATTCCGAGCCCAGCAGCCCCTTCTCCTCGGCGGTGAAGGCCAGGAACACCACCGAACGGTCCGGGCGCGGGCCGGAGGCGAACAGCCGCGCCACCTCGATCAGCCCGGCGATGCCGGTCGCGTTGTCCACCGCCCCGTTATAGATGTCGTCCCCGTCAGCCGCCGGCACGCCGCGGCCCAGGTGGTCCCAGTGGGCGGTGTACAGGATGGTCTCGTCCGGCCGCGCCTTGCCGGGCAGGCGGCCGACCACGTTGCGGGTGGAGATCCGCTCGCTCTTCACCCCGAAATCGGTCGAGAAGCTGGCCTTCAGCGGCACCGGTTTGAAGCCTTGGCGCCGGGCCGAGGCCTTGGCCTGCTCGAAGTCCAGCCCCGCCCGGCGGAACAGGTCCACCGCCAGGTCGCGCTGGATCCAGCCCTGCGCGGGCACGCGCTCCTTCATCGGGTCGGCGCGGACGATGTCGAACTGCGGCGCCGACCACGATCCCTGCACCGTCGCCCAGCCGTAGGAGGCGGGCTTGGTCTCGTGAACGATCAGGATGCCGGCGGCGCCCTGACGCGCCGCCTCCTCGAACTTGTAGGTCCAGCGGCCGTAGTAGGTCATGGCCTTGCCGCCGAAGGTGTTCAGCGCCGGCTCCTCGAAGTCCGCGTCGTTGACCAGCACCACGGCCACCTTGCCGCGCATGTCCACGCCTGCGTAGTCGTTCCAGTTCCGCTCCGGCGCGACGATGCCGTAGCCCACGAACACCAGCGGCGCCTTGTCCAGCGTCACCCGCTCGACCGGCTGCTGCGAGCCCACCACCGCCTGGGTCCCGTAGGCGACCGGCACGGTCTGGCTGCCGACCTGGAAGCTGATCGACGGCGTGCCGACCTTCTCGAAGCGCTGCAGCACCACCTCCTGGAACCAGGAGCCGTTCGGCCCGCCCGGCTGCAGGCCCGCCGCCTCGAACTGGCGGGCGATGTACTCCACCGTCTTCTCCTCGCCCGGCGTGGCGGGGCCGCGGCCTTCGTAGGCGTCGGAGGACAGCTCCTGCACGTGGGCCGACAGGCGCGCCGGATCGATCGCCGCCGGGGCCGGGTCGGTTCCGCCGCCGACTCCGAACGGCAGGGCGGAGCACGAGGCGAGCAGCACGGCGGCGGCGAGACCGGTGGATACGAAGCGGATCATGTGAGCGGAAACCCTTGTCCGGACCTTGAAAAAGGCCGGGACAGTAGCGGCGCGGCCCGGACCCGTCGAGCCCGCTCAGCGAGCCTTGGGATCGACCGCCCCGCCGGCCGGCCAGTCGCCGTCGCCGACGCGCTTCAGGTTCATTTCGAAGAACGGCCGGGGCGGCTGGCCGGGCGCGATGAACTCGCCGACCTCGCGCCAGGTCCCGTCCTTCACCGTGGCGGTGTAGCGGATCGTGTTCGGCCCCGCAGGCATCTCCCAGGAGAAGCCGTCCGGCCGCACGGCGAACGGATAGTCGCCCTTGTGGCCGTTGGCGTAGGACCGCATCGTGTAGGCGCCGCTCGCCGCATCGTAGCTGACGACCGCCAGGGCGTTGAACACCGTCGCGCCGGCCGCGTCGTAGCCGCGTCCCTCGATCACCTTCACCGAACCGCCCAGCATCGAGCCCACCCGCTCGGTCTGGGTGATCTCGGTCTTCACCCCGCCGGGCCCGGTCGACACCGCCGGCCCGACCCAGCGGCCGTCCAGCATGTCCAGCTCGCCGATCGCCGCCCGCTGCTCCGGCGCCCCGGCCGGCTGCGGCGCGCGCGCCTGGGCGAAGGCAGAGCCGCAGGTCAGCAGCAGCAAGGCGGCGGAGACGGGAACAGTGCGACGGTTCATGGAGCCCTCCTCGAATATGCTTTGCATCGTAAAGCGCTCTGCCTGCCTGTCAAGCCGCCCGCAGGTGAGCGCGCGCCGGGAAGCGGGGTAAGCTCCGCTCATGCCTGCCGACTCGCGCCTGTTCTGGTTGATGACCGTGCATACGGCCGTGGTCGCCCTGGCGGTCCCGGCGGTGCTGTACGCCCTTGCGCGCGGCCTCGTCGGCGGCGAACTGCAGGCGGACGGCCTGCTCTGGGCGGCCCTGGCGCTTCCCGCCCTGATCGAGGCGGGTCGGCGGCTGAACGGCGCGCGCTGCGTGCTCCAGACCTGGGCGCGGCGCCTGCGCGGCGTGGAAGACGGCTGGGCGCGGGACGTCTGGTGGATTCCGGAGCGCTGGGCGGTCCGCATCCCCGCGCTGACGGCGCCGGCCTATCTCCTGGCCCTGGGCCTGTGCGCCGGGCGCCTCCTGGAGCGAGGGTGGCCGTGAGCCTCAGCCGCGCCGCAGTTCTTCCGGCCGGTGGATCGCGTCCTTGCCGGACTTGTCGCTCTTCACCCGGTACTGCGGCTCGGCCTTGCTGGCCTTGGCGACGTGACCGCCCGCCCGGGCCTGACCGGTCTCCTTCTTCACGACCTTCCCGTGGGTCTCGCCCTGCGGCGTGTCCCACTTCACCTTGTCGCCGGACTTGAAGCTCTTGCTGGCCATGGATCGTCTCCTCGCGCGCCCCGAGGCGGGGAGACTAGGGCGCTCGCCGACGCGTTCCAGCGTTGCGGCGCACGGGGGCTATTCGGCCGGGACGGCTCCCGCAGCGCCCATCGCCCGCTCCACCGCCGCCTCCAGCCGCTCGAAGGTGTAGGGCTTGGCCACGAAGGGATAACCGGCGCACTCCGGCGGCAGGGACGCGGCCGAGTAGCCGGAGGTCAACAGCACCTTCAGTTCCGGCCGCAGCAGCTGGGCCGCGCGGGCCAGCGCGCCGCCGTTCATGCCTTCGTCCAGCATGACGTCGCTGACCAGCAGGTCCGGCGGCGAGGCGGCGAGGGCGATCAGGGCTTCGGCCCCGCCGTTCGCGGAGCGGACGTCGAATCCCATCTCCTCCAGAATGGCGCCGATCACGGCGGCCACGACCATGTCATTCTCCACCAGGAGAACCGAAGAACGGGCGGAGGCGGGGATTTCTACTGACACGCTAGAAGCTTACGCGCAAAGCGAAGCCGGGTCAAACTTGCTGAACGTGTTCAAGCGGCCCGCGCGAAAAGCGCCGGACGTCGATGGTGACGCCCGGCGCTTGCTCGTCCAATCGCGTCACACGCGTCGGCGCGCGACCAGGTGGTAGACCAGCAGCACGACCACGGCGCCGACGGTGGCGACCATCAGGCTGTAGAGGTTCAGGCCGCTCACACCGCCTTCGCCGAAGCGGCTGAACAGGAAGCCGCCGACGAAGGCGCCGATGACGCCGAGCACGAGGTCGAACACCAGGCCGCCGCCGGTCTTGTTGACCAGCTTGCTGGCGATGAAGCCGGCCACGAGGCC
>Ga0196964_10000840_pt1 | contig 16794 bp, 16 predicted proteins | sample S1_10metaG_FD_148615 | JGI IMG/M metagenome (GOLD analysis project Ga0196964, IMG submission 148615) | Soil microbial communities from Anza Borrego desert, Southern California, United States - S1_10 | ecosystem: Environmental > Terrestrial > Soil > Desert | place: USA: California | collected...
CCACGCGGACGATGGCGTCGGCGTCGAGCTGGTCCACGGCGTGCAGGACGGCCGCCTCGAGAAGCTGCGCGGCGACCCGCGCGTCGCCGACGATCCTTTCCAGACCTTCCGCGGCCAGCAGCGGCGCGAGGCGCTGCAACGAGGCGAGGTCCCCGGCGAAGGCGTCGGTCGCGGACCGCACGGCCGTAGCCAGGGTTTCGACGCGCTCGGCCTCCCGGTCGGCCGCCGCCTTCAAACCCGCTTCATACCCCTTGGCCTCGGCGGCCCGTGCCTCCTCGGTGATCTTCACTTTCAGCCGCTCGATCTCGGCGTCGCGCTGGCGGAGCTGCTCGACGACCGAGTCCAGCTCGGCTTGCAGGCGTAGCCGGTCGGCGTCGACGACGGCGATCGGGCGCGCCCGGCCCTCCAGCGGCAGGGGGCGCACCTTGTCCGAGGAATCCGCGACGCCGGACTTGATCACCGGATTCATGGCTTGCGCCCCTCGAGCCATTGGGACGCGAGGTCAAAGAGACCCGAACCCGAGCGTCGGGCCGGCCGTCCGACGGCGTGGGCCCGGCGATCCAGTGAGTCCGCCGCCGCGCGAAGCGCCTGCAGGGCCCGCGGAGTGACCTTGAAGTCGGCGGTCGCGCCGCCGTTATCCTTCGCCTCGAGCCTGGCCCTCAGCCACGGGGACAGCAGGCCGACTTCCACCTCGCGAGCGGTCTCCGGAGCCGCCGGCGCCGCCGCGCTGGGCGTGCGGCCGTGGAACTCCGCCAGCAGCCGCTCGGCTCGCTGCCGTTCGGCCGGGGCGAGCTTCTCGAGGACGGCGGCGACGTCGTCGCTGGGCCTCAGCGCGAGTTCGGCGATCAGCCTACGCAAGGCGCGGTCAGCCCCTGGGCGCGGCATGGGCCTCTTCCTCGTTCAGGAGCGCCTTGAGGCGCAAGGCGTAGGCCTCGCGGTCGTCGTCGCTGAGGAGTCCGTCTTCCCGTCGCCGCCGGTGGAGCACGAAGGCCAGCGCTCCGAGCAGGAGCAGCGCGCCCAGCAGCGCCGAAACCCAGAAGCCTTGCGGGGACGCGCCGGCCGCCGTTGGTTCGACGGCCGGGTTCGGGCCCGCCGCCGCCGGCTCTACGGCCCGCGTCGGCGCGGCTGCCGCGTCGGAAGCCTGGTCGGCGCCGAAGATGGTGACCACGTCGCCTGCGACCGCCCCCTGTCCGATGGCTTCGGACGCCAGGGCCCTGAGCTCTTCCTGGCGGACCGGGTCGAGCGGCGGAGGCGCCGCGACGGCGACGCGCAGGCGGAATTGACGCGTCTGCGGAGTCCAACCGGCGAAGACCTCCGTCGCATCGGCTGCGGTCGTCCCAGCCGGAGTGGGCGGCGTCAGGCTCTCGTCGGCCGACACTGTCACGTTCGCCTCGCCCTGAGGGTAGAGGTGGGCGATGGCTTGGCGCACCTTGGCCGCGTAGTAGAGCTCGATCGCCTGCTTCTGGCTGACGTCGGCGGGCGCCAGCGAGGTCGGGGGCAAATCCGAGCCGCTGACCACTTGGCCCTGCCCGTCGAGAATGACGACGTTCGAGATGTCGAGGTCCGGTATCGAGGCCGCCACCAGGCGCTGGACCCCGCGCACGGTGTCCGCAGAGAGCTGGCGCCCCGCTCGCGGAACCAGGGTGACCGAGGCCTTCGGCGGCTTGCGGTCGCCGCGGAAGATCGTCTGCTCGGTCATGGAGAGGTGGACGCGCGCGCTGTCGACCGCGTCCATGGTCATTATGGTGCGGGCCAACTCCCCTTGCAGGGCGCGCTGGTAGTTGATGCGTTGCGCGAACTCCGTGAGGCCCATGTCGGACTTGTTGAAGAGCTCGAACCCCACCGCGCCCTTGAGCGGCAGGTCCTGGCTCATCACGCCAAGCCGCGTCGCATCGACGACGTCCTCCGGCACCAGGACGGTCGCGCCGCCGTCGCGCAGCCGATAGGGTACCTTCTTCTTGTCGAGCTCCTCGACAATGGTCGCGGCGTCGCCCGCGCGGAGGTCGCGGAACAGGACCGCGTAGTCCTTCCTCAGCACCAGGAAATAGATGGCGAAAAGCACCGCGCACACGACCACCAGCGCCAGGCCGGCCACGACGGCCTGACGCTGGGGCGGAGCTTGTCTGAGGCGCTCGACGAGGGTCATTGGATTCTGGAAGCCGGTTCGGTTGCTGCGGGACGGGTCGGCGGAACGGACTCGGTCAGAGCTGCATCCGCATGAGTTCCTGGTAGCCTTCAACCAGACGCGCCCGGACCTGCATCATCAGCTCGAAGGACAGCCGGGCATGCTCCAGGGCGTAGGTGACCTGGTGAACCGGGATCGAGTCGTCGACCACGAAGGCGCGTACGGCTCCTTCGGCCTGCGTCAACTGGCTGTCGACCTCCTCGATGCCGCTCATCAGCAGGTCCGCGAAGGAGGCGCCGGACGCCGGTCGCGCCGCCGGGCCGGCGAGGGCCGGATCGGTCATGGCCGGCGAGGCGAGACCGACGGCTTCGAGCGGGGCGATGGTCATGCGCGCCTGCCGAGTTCGAGAGCCTTGGCGTACATCTGCCGGGCCGTGTTCATGGCCACGATGTTCGCTTCGTAGGCGCGGGCGGTCTTGACCATCAGGGTCATCTCGGCCGCGTGGTCGAGGGCCGGATAGGACACGTAACCGTCGGCGTCGGCGTGCGGATGGCTCGGCTCGTAGACGCGGCGTGGCGGCGTGTTGACCGGCTCGACGCCGTAGACAGCGACGCCGGACAGGGCCTGCGTGCTGGCCGATCCTTCCAGGTAGCGGGAAAAGTCCGCCCGGGGGCCGCTGACCAGGCGCATGGCGCGATAGGGCGCACCGGTCGCGGTGCGGCTGGTGTTCGCATTGGCGAGGTTCTCGGCGATGACCTCGAGCCGCCGCCACTCGACGTCGAGCCCCGTGAGGCTGATCTTGAGCGCGTTCATGCTCAGCGCCCGCCCGAGACGGCCAGGGCGTCGATCTGCATCTGGCGGCTCAGGAGCTCCACCACGGCGGCGTAGCGCCCCGAAGTGGAGGACGCGGCGGCGAGCTCCAGATCCAAGCGCACGTCCCGAACCGCGGACTCGCGCGTGACCCGCGGCTCCAGCGCCCGAACGGCCTCGGAGCCCTCGGTCGCCGCCGCGGCCAGCGCCTGTTCGAAGTCGACCTTGACCGGCCGATAACCGCGCGTCTGCGCGTTGGCTATATTCTCGGCCGTGGCGACCGACCTGGCGGTCAGCCCGTCCAGGGCCTTGATCGCAAGAGCGGCGGTGAGCGAATCCAAGCGAAGCCCTCCTATTGAACGATCAGGTCGGCGTGGAGCGCGCCCGCGGCCTTGAGGGACTGCAGGACGGCGATTTTGCCGCGCGTGTCGACGCCGACCTTGGTCAAGGCGTCGATGAGGTCGGCGACGGTGGTGTTGGGCAGCTGGACGACGGCGTCGGCGCCGGCGACCTCGACCTTGGTGTTGGTCACCACCAGGCTCTGCACGCCCGGCGTGAAACCGGAAACGAAGGAAGGCTGGGACGCCTGGTTGTCGACGCTGACGCTGACGCGGATGTCCCCCTGGGAGATCACGACGCTGGAGAGCCGCACGCCGCCGCCGGCGACGATGGTGCCCGAGCGTTCATTGATAACCACGCGGGCGATCGCGGCAGGCTGGACCATGGCGTTCTCGATGCGCGCGATGACGCGATAGACGTCAGGCGCCCCCGAAACATCGATGCTGACCGAGTCGGCGTCCTTGATCCTGGCGGCCGCCGCGCCCAGCGAGGCGTTGATGGCGTCCGCCACCCTGGCGGCGGTTGTGAAGTCGGCCTCGCGGAGGACGAACACGAGCTCGTCGCCACCGCGGAGCAGGTCGGCTTCGACGGCCGTTTCGACTGTCGCTCCGCCGGTCACGACGCCGGCGGCGGGATAGTTCTTCTGCTCGAGGCTCTGGTTGCTGTCGAAGCGGAAACCGCCGACCACGATCTGGCCCTGGGCGAGTGCGTAGGTGCGTTGGTCCGGACCGAGCAGGGGAGTCATGAGAAGCGTCCCCCCCGCGAGACTGCGCGCGTCGCCGATGGAGGTCACGCTGACGTCTATGCGATCGCCGACATTGGCCGACGGCGGAAGCGTCGCCGTGACCATGACGACGGCGACGTTCCGGCTCCTAACCTGCTCGGGCGTGATGCTCGCGCCCAGACGGCTCAGGGCGTTCTTGAGCGCCTGCTGGGTGACCTCGTTGCGGGGCGAGTCGCCTGACCCGGTGAGGCCGGTGACGATGCCGTAACCGACCAGCGCGTTGTCCCGCCAACCGAGGAAGCGACCCAGGTCCTTCACACGGACCTCGTTGGCCGCCGCCGGGAAGGCGCAAAGCCACAACGAGGCGACGAGCCCGGCGAGAAGCGCGATCCGCATCACAGCAGCCCCAGCCATCCGAAGATGCGGTCGACGATCCCGGGCTTCGACCCACGGGTCACGAAGCCCGTGCCGTCATAGTCGATCTCGACGTCGGCAAGGCGGGTGGACAGCACCGAGTTGCCGCTCGAGATGTCAGCGCGGCGGACCCGGCCCTTGAGCCGCAGGTGGGTGCGCTCACCGTTGATGCTGAGGAGTTGCTGGCCGGAGACTCGGAGGTCGCCGTTGGGGAGGATCGCGTCAACGGTGACGCTGATCTGAGCGACGATCTTGCCGGACCGCGCCGTCTGACCGCGACGCTCCAGATCGCCTTCGAGGGACAACTGACCCGTCTCGCTGAGCGAGCCGCCGGAGATCTGTCCGGCGAGACGCGTCTGCCGATCCGTGCCGTTCTGCGCCGTGTTCGAGGCGACCGCGTTCTCGAAGATGACCACCGTCAGGCTGTCCCCGACCCGGCTGGCCTGCCGATCGGACGCCATCGCCGCCCACTCGCTGTTGGCGTAGAGGTCGGCCGCCGCGGCGGGGCCCCCCAGGAGGAGCACGGCCCCCAAAACGAGCGAGACGGAGAACAGGCGGCTCATTGGGCCCCCTTTGGGGCGGGCGCCGTGAAGACGGCGCCGCCGGAACCGCGGACGAAGACCGGTTCACCGGGCCTCGCCGGTTGCACCGCCTCGACGTCCCTTTCGACGACGACCGGCCCGACGCCGGCTCGAAGAGTCAGCCGGTCGCCCTTGCGCACGCCCGCCAGGGCCTCTGCCGGCGGCGCCGCGACGGCATCTCCGACGAGCAGCGCACGTCGCGCACGCACGACGCCGGCCTGACGGTCGTAGCCGAAGGCGACGGGCGGGGCCGCGGCGTCGCAGGGGGCAGGCGACGAAAGCGTCTCGGCGCGGGGAGCCTCTCCGGCCGCGATCGGCGCCAGAACCACCGCGCACGGCGTCTGGCGCGGCGACCGAGCCGGCATCGGGCGTGCGGACCGAAGGCTGATCGTTACAAGACCGTCCGGCGCGCTGGGCAGGAAAGCCGAAAGGGCGGGCGCGATCGCCCGCGTCCGCTCCGAGAGGCGCCCGACCGGCACCGAGAGCCTGTGCCGATCCGCGGGCAGCCGCAGGATCTCGGTCCCGCGCACCCGCGCGGCGAGATCGGAGGGCACCGGAGACAGGTCCACGATGTCGCCCAGCGTCACCAGGCGCGATTCCACCTCGACCTCGCGAAGGAAGACGAGGCGCCCGGAGGCGTCGCCGTCATGAATCCCGGCGGCCAGCATGAGCAGGACGGGAAGCATCGTCAGCGCCGCAGGCCGTTGGCGATGGCCATCAGCTGGTCGCCCGCCTGCACGATCTGGGCGTTGGCGGCGTAGGAGCGCTGCATCATGAGCAGGGTCACCATCTCGTCGGACATGGAGACGTTGGAGCCCTCGATCGCGCCCTGGACGAGGACGCCGCCGCCTTCTTCGCCCGGACGCACCCCCACCAGGTCGGAATCATCCCCGGCCTGATAGGCTCCGTCACCGAGGACCGTCAGACGAGACAGGTCGCGCGCGACCGCGAGCTCTATGCGGCCCAGCTCCACGGGCTCCGCTTCGCCGTCCACGGTCGCCCGGACCACGCCGTCGCGGCTGATCGTGAGCGCCGAGGCGCCGGCGGGCACTGAGATCATGGCTTTCAGCGGCATGCCGTTGGCCGCGGCCAGGAAGCCGTCCTCGTTGACCTTCAGGCCACCGCCCCGCCACAGCACGTTGCGGCCTGCCGGTCCGATGAGCTCAAGGAAGCCCGCGCCTTCGATGGCGATGTCCAGGGGTTGCCCGGTGGTGCGCAGCTCACCCTGGGTGAACACGCGGTCGGCCGTCATGGCGCTGACGCCCGCGAGTTGTGCCTCGAGCTGGGGATTGAGCGCCAGCTCCACCTCGGCGGGGAGCGGGCCGACCAGTTCGGAGAACCGCACCTCGGCCCGCTTGTAGCCGGCGGTGTTGACGTTGGCGATGTTGTTGGCGGTGACGTCGAGCGCGCGCTCCTGCGATCGCAGTCCCGTCGCTCCGATGTAGAAGGCGCCGTTCATGTCAGGTCTGTCCAAAGCTGGAGAGGGCTCGGCCCATCAGGTCGTCGTAGACGTTCACCAGCCGCTGGCCGGCCTCGGCGCGGCGCAGGGCTTCCATCATCGCCACCATCTCGTCGCCGGTGGAGACATTGGAGGCCTCCAGCACGCCCTGGCGGACGCGCACGGCGCCGGATTGGACCGGATCGGCGGCGGGCGCCGTGAAGAGGCCGCCCTCGGCGTCGCGGAGCAGCGAGCGGTCGGCCACGTCGACGAGCGCCAGTTTCGCCACCGGCTGGCCGTCCTCCAGCACCATGCCGTCGGCGGCCACCTCGAAGGCGTCCGAGCGGAGGACGATGGCGCCGCCGCCCTGGGCCTGCAGTTCGAGCCCGTCGAAGGTCACCAGCCGACCGTCCGCTTCCCTGCGGAAATTCCCCTGTCGGGTGTAAAACGTCTGGTTGTCAGAGCGCACGACAAAGAAGCCGCGCCCCGAAATCGCGAAGTCGAAGGGGTTGCCCGTCTCGAGGAGCTTGCCTTCCGAGAAGTCAGAAATGAATCCGACCCGCGAGTCCTGTGCAGTATTTACTTGCTGCTCCGCAAGGACATCGGTGAAGGCTATACGCCTCTTGTACCCTGCTGTTGGGATATTGGCGACATTCTGCGCGTTGATCTCAACGCGTCTGGTCGCCTCCGTCAGTATAGCTGACGCGATATCTATCAATGCCCCCATGAAAAATTGGTTAGCAGTCCCTTAACGACTCCACAAGAGCGTTAGCCATGACGGGATACCACGCGGGCCCCCTGCGCCTTCCGTTGTGCCGAAACGCGGAAATCAAGGTTGCAGGTATACCGAAGGTGGTGCGTCAGAATGTCACAGCAGCGCTGGTTGGATTTCGCTAAACTCAACTGACAGGGGAATCGGCGACACGGCTCGCGGGAGGGTCAGGCCGCTTCCACGTTGACGATGTCGAACGACCTGAGGTCGACCGTGTGGGGGACCTCGTTGACGGAAACGACGGCGAGTTTCGGGACGCTTCTGCGGGTGAAGGCCTTCAGGTGCCGGCGTATCTCGGGCCCGCACAGCAGCACCGGCGACAGGCTCTGCTGCGCCATGGATTCCGTCATCGGAATGAGCTTGCGCAGCAACTGTTCGGCCAGGCGCGGCTCGATCACGAACGCGCCGGATCTGTCGCTCCGGCGGATGCTTTCGGCGATCTGGGCCTCGACGCGGGGATTGAGGCTCAGCACCGAGAGCTGGTCGTGGTGGCCGCGGAGTTCGCTGAAGATGCCGTGACACAGCCTCTGGCGGACCTGCTCGGTCAGCTCCGCATGGTCCTTGGTATGGCGGCCGCAGTCGACCAGGGCTTCGGCGATCTGATCGATGTTGCGGATCGAGACGTCCTCGGCCAGCAGGTTCTGCAGGATCCTCTGGATGTCCGAGACGGCCATGATGGCGGGCGCCAGCTCCTCGATCAGCCCGGGCTGCCGCGAGCGGACGCCCTCCAGCATGGCGACCACGTCGGCGCGCGAGAGCAGCAGCGGGGCTTCGGCCCGCAGCAGTTCGCCGAGGTGGGTGATGAGCACGGTTATCGGATCGACCAGGGTGTAGCCCGAGGCCTGGGCGCGGTCGCGCTCGTCCGGCTCGATCCAGACCGCGGGGAGGCCGAAGGCGGGGTCGCGGGTCGAGACGCCCTCGAGCTCGGCCGAGGTCTCCGAGCTGCGCACGGCCAGGGTGCGGTCGGGATAGATCTTCCCCTGCGCGTGCCGGGACCCGAACAGGGCGATCTCGTAGTCGTTGGCGCCGAGGTGGCCGCCGTCCTGGAAGACCACGGCGGGGAAGCCGAAGCCCGTCTTCTTCTCCTGCTGCGCCCGCAGCGCCGAGATGCGTTCGGTGAGGATGGGCTTCAGCGATTGCCACTGCTCGCTGATCTCCGCGCCCAGCAGCACCTCGATCGGCGGCGGCGCCTTGCTCTCGCGCGGCTTGTCCGAGGCGGGCTCCGCGTCGGCCAGCGAGGCGCCGACCAGGTCCTCCTGCGCCTTGCGCCGCGAGGCGAACCAGACGCCGGCGGAGATCGCGACGAGGATGGCGATCGGCCATTTCGGCATGCCCGGAAGAAGCAGCAGCAGGACCAGCGCCCCCAGCACGATCAGGGAGATCTTGGGCACCGAGCCGAGCTGCTTCAGCACCTCCGCGCCCAGTTGCTTGTCGGCGGAGGAGCGGGTGACGATGATGCCCGTGGCGACCGAGATCACCAGCGCCGGCACCTGGGTGACGATGCCGTCGCCGATCGTCAGCAGGGTGAAGGTCTGCAGCGCCTCCAGCCAGTCCATGCCCATCTGGGCGATGCCGATGATCCAGCCGGCGAAGATGTTGATCAGCAGGATGATGACGCCGGCGACCGCGTCGCCCTTCACGAACTTGGAGGCGCCGTCCATGGCCCCGTAGAAGGCCGCCTCCTTCTCCAGCTCGCGGCGCCGCCGCTTGGCCTCGTTCTGGTCGATGAGCCCCATGTTGAGGTCGGCGTCGATGCTCATCTGCTGGCCGGGAACCGAGTCGAGCACGAACCTCGCCGCCACCTCCGACACGCGCTGGGCGCCCGAGGTGACGACCACGTACTGGACCACCACCAGGATGAAGAAGACCACCAGGCCGATGACGAAGCTGCCCTGGACGGCGAACGAGCCGATGGCGCCGATCACCTCGCCGGCGTGGGCGTCGGTAAGGATCAGGCGGGTGGCCGCGACGTTGAGCGCCAGCCGGTAGAGGGTGGAGACCAAGAGCAGCGACGGGAAGGTCGAGAAGGCCACCGGCTTTTCGACGTAGAAGGTCAGCAGCAGGATGGTCATCGCGAAGGCGAAGTTCGTGATGATGAACAGGTCCAGCAGCACCGGCGGGATCGGCGCGAACAGGATGAGCAGGATGCCGATGACCGCGATCACCAGCACCAGGTCGTGGTTCCTGCCGAGGATCTGTCTAAGCGACGACATGGGCTTCCTGTCTGCTGGGCCCGATCGCGCGGTAGAGGCGCGCCACCTGGGCGAATAGGGTTTCGGGCACGTCGGCCCTGAGGTCGACGCCGTGGTAGAGCGCGCGCGCCAGCAGCCGGTCCTCGACGATGGCCACGCCGTGCAGGAAGGCTGCGCGCTTGAGCCGCTGGGCGAACTGGTTGGCCCCCTTCGACACCACCTGCGGCGCCGACATGGTGCGGGCGTCGTACTTCAGCGCCACCGCGTAGTGGGTCGGGTTGGTGACCAGCACGTCGGCGCCCTTGAGGCCCCGCAGGCTCTGGCGGGCCTTGGCGAACTCGGCGTGCAGCTGCTTGCGCTTCTGCTTCAGGCGCGGCTCGCCCTCCCGGTCGCGGTGCTCGCGGCGCACCTCGCGGCGGCTCATGCGCATCTTCTTGAGGTAGTCGCGGCGCGAGATCAGCTGGTCGAGCACGGCGACGGCGACGGCCACCAGCAGGAAGAGGGCGAGCAGCTTCAGGCCGCCGGCCCGCATCGCTTCGGAGAGGCTGCGGGCGTCGGTCACGGTGGCGGCGGCGACGGTGATCGCGCCCTGCACCACCAGCCACGAGACCGCCACGTAGAGCACGAGCTTGAGCACGCTCTTGCCGGTCTGGATCAGCATCTGGAACGAGAAGACGCGCTTCAGGCCCTTGCCGGGGTTGAGGCGGCTGAAGTCCGGCTTCAGCGGCGCGCCGGTGAAGACCACGCCCGTCTGGACCAGCTCGAACACCAGCACCACCGCGAACACCGTCGCCGCGAGGAAGGTCAGCGGCTCCAGCGCCGAGACCAGCACCGCCCCGGTCACCGCCAGGATCTCGTTGGGGCTGGACAGCACCGTCGGAGCCGCCACCAGCGCGGCGCCGGAGGCCCGGGACACCTGCTCGCCGATGGAGCGCCCCATGAACCACATGTAGCCGGCGAAGGCGGCGAGCGCGGTCAGGAAGCCGAGGTCCATGCCCCGGGCGACCGAGCCCTTCTTCCGGGCCTGCTGCAGCTTGTGGTGGGTCGGCAGCTCCGACTTGTCCTGCTCGGCCTCCTCCATCTCAGAGCAGCCCCGGGACGGCTTCGAGCGTCATCGCCATCATGCGCGCCAGCAGGGCGCCGGCGAAGCCGAAGGCGATCGGCAGGACCACGAGCAGCAGCAGGGTCTTCACCTGGAAGCCCAGCACCAGGACGTTCATCTGCGGCAGGGTGCGCGACATCAGGGCGATGGCCATGTCGGCCAGGAACAGGCCCAGGATGGCCGCCCCCGCCACCCCGAGCGCGGCGAGGAAGATCACCGAGACGAAGGCCGCCAGCGGGCCGAGCGACCGGGGCGCCTCAGCCGTCCCCAGGGGCACGGCCTCCAGCGAGGCGGCGAACAGCCTGAGCAGGTCGTGGTGGCCGTTCATGGCGAAGAACACCGCCGCGGCGGCCAGCGCGAACAGCGTCCCCACCAGGGGCGACTGGTTCTGGGTGGTGGGATCGATCAGCCCGGCCAGGCCGAAGCCGGCCTGGATGTCGACCGTGCGCCCGGCCAGGTGCAGGGCGCCGAAGGTGAGCTGGAACGCGAGCACGAAGACGATCCCGACCAGGAGCTCGCGCAGGGCCGCGACCGTCAGCGCCCCGGCCCCGAAGTCCGTCACCGCCGCCGCCGCGCCGCCGCCGGTGACCAGCCAGGCCGCCAGCCCCAGGCCGAACAGCACCCGGAACGGGACCGGCACCCGCGTCAGGGTGAAGGGCGGCGCCAGGGCGAACACCGGCGCCACCCGCAGCCCGACGAGCAGGCTCGCCACCGCCCAGCCGATCAGCCCCTCGCCCCCCATGCCCTCAGCCGAGCGACGGGATGAGCTTGATGGCGTAGACGGCGAACTGGGTGATCTTGTGGATCATCCACGGCCCCAGCGCGATCAGGGCCAGGGTCGCGGCCAGCAGCTTGGGGATGTAGCTGAGGGTCATCTCCTGCAGCTGGGTGGCCACCTGCAGCACGCTGACCGTCAGGCCCACCAGCATGGCCACGACGACCACCGGCGCGGCCACCATCAGGCTGTTCCAGAAGAGCTGCTGCATCAGCTCGAGCGCTTGGTCGGCCCCCATGCCGTTTTCCCCCGTCAGGCGAGCAAGGGCGGCGTCCGTCGCACGGTTAACGGGAGGTTGACAAGGGCGGGCGGTGACGCAGGCGGCGGCGGCGGGCGATAACCTCGTCATTATCTAGCTGATTTTACTGGATTTTCTTGAATACGGGCCCTGACAACCCCTGCCGCCGTCGTTCCGGCCGCAGCGGCTCCCGCTCCCGCCGGAGACGCCGGGAGGCGGAACCCACGCGGGCCGCGACCGACGCGGCGGCCGCATCCGGGGAGGCGCACGTGGGTTCGGCGGGCCGAGCCAAAGGAATCAGTTGACGCCCCAGGCCGAACCAGGGCGCCCTTACGCACCCTCCAGAAAACCGTGAGCGATCCGATGACCGAGGCCGACGCCCCTGCGGCGGCGGGCGCCTGCGCGTCCCCGCCCGACAGCCGCTGGAAGAAGGGCCAGTCCGGCAACCCCAGGGGCGGGCCGAGGCGCCCCGCCCCCGCCACGGCCGAGGTCGAGCGCCTGATGCGCCGCTCCTTCGAGGTGGTCTCCGACGGGGTGCGCGAGCGGCTGCCCTTCGCCGAGGCGCTGCTGCTGGCCATGGCCCACCGGGCCCTCAACGGCTGCGTCCGCACCACCGACCGGCTGCTGGCCCTGATGGAGAAGGCCGAGGCGAAGCGCGAGGCCGAGCGCCGGGCCCGCGCCGAGAAGGCCCGGCGCCGCGCCGCCGAGGCCCGCCTGCGCCGCGAGGCCGGGGAGGAGGAAGCGGCCCTGGCCGGGACCGCCGCCCTGCTGCAGGAGGACGGCTACGCCATGTTCGACGCCGAGCACGCCCTGATGCGCCTGGGGCTGATGGTGTGGAGCGACGGCGCCCCCGCCCTGCCGAGCTGGGTCGTCGACTGCGCCCGCGCCCGCAACCCGGGACTGAAGCTGAGCGAGGCCGACCAGCGGCTGATCGACAGCGTGGTAAAGCTGGAGGTGACCGAAGCCGAGCTGTCCGGAGGGGAGCCCGACGGCGCGGCCGGCGGCGGCTGCTGTGGCGGCGGCGGGGCGGACAGCGGCCCGCCGCCGGCCGCGCCGGCGGTGCTGTCCGACGCCTGGCTGGAGAAACTGGCGCGCCGCGGCGGCATGCCGACCCGCTGGACCTGAGCCCGGGGCCTCGGGAGCCGGATGGCGGCCGCAGACCGCTTCCTGTCCCCGGGCAAACCCGAGCTGATCGAACCGCGCCCTGAACCTCCTGGCGGAGCGTCGCGCCCCGGCGGCCGGGCGCGTCAAGGATGGGCCGGAGGCCCACCGCTGCGCGGCGCGTGCGCAGCACGCGTCCTTGACCCGACCGTCCGCGGGCGCAGCATTCCATCAGGAGGGTCAGGGCGGGGTGTGGTCACGTCTTCCGCTAAACGATCGCCGCAGAACGCCGACCAGGATGTATGGGCCTCCTCCTGCTCGGCGGCGTCATCGGCGTCATGCTCGGCGTCTGGCTGGGGCCGCGCCTGCGCGCCCTCGTCCTCCGCGGCCACCGGACGCTCGACCGCCTGATCTGGCGCTGGCGTTCGCGGCCGCGCGGCGGCCGGCCCCCGATCGACCCGGAACTGGTCGACCTGATCCGCGGCGTGAGCCTCGCCAACCCGCTCTGGGGCGCGCCGCGGATCCACGGCGAACTGCTCAAGCTGGGCGTGCGCGTGGCCCCAGTCGACGGTCTCGCGCTACATGATCCCCCGCCGCGGACGGCCGAAGACGGACTGGCCCCGCTTCCTGCGCGAGAACGCCGCCGACGTCGCCGCCATCGACCTGTTCCGGGTGACGACGGCTACCTTCGGCCATGTCTACGGCGTCGTGGTCATGGGGCTCGGCCGGCGGCGGATCCTGCACGTGGACGCCGCCGACCACCGGGCGGCCGCGTGGCTGCGCCAGGTGATCACCGAAGCGTTCCCCTGGGACAAGGCGCCACGCGTGCTGGTCCGCGACAACGACGGCGCCTACGGCCTGGTCTTCCGGAGGCGGCTCGCCGCCATGGGGGTGCGCGACCGGCCGATCATGCCCTATTCGCCCTGGCAGAACGGCTACATCGAGCGCTTGATCGGCTCCATCCGGCGCGAATGCCTGGACCACCTGCTGATCCGCGACGCCGCCCAGCTCAGGCGGGTGCTTAAGGCCTACGCCGAATACTACAACAACGACCGCCCACACCTGTCGCTCGGCAAGGACGCGCCGAATTCACGGGCAGTAGAGGCCGAGGGACGCATCGTCTCCCGCCCGGTGCTCGGCGGATTGCACCGGCGCTACGGACGGGTGAAGGAGAGATAGGGGTTTTCGGAAGGGACAGGTCGTAATTACGGCGGTTTCAGTTAGCCACTCTAACTATTATTTCGCTGACCTGGGCTGAATCGGGCTCTTCGAGCTCAACAACGAAACGGTCCTCGCCGACAAAATCGATTTGAGGCGTGTATATCACTTCGACCCCGTCGAATGCAGCTTGCTTACAGTTCGATCGTGGATCCGGCGGAGACCATCCGCGAATAGCGTTGTTTGGAATCGTGGTCGGCCTGATCTCCAAACGCCCGTGCTTCGGCGCCGTCAAAATTCTGCTCACATAAGGGGGAGCAGCGCAGGCAGCATCGACGTTGTAATACACCAGCATACGGGCCGGCGTATTGGTCCGAGTCTTGTTAGCCAGGCGCGACACGTTACGCCCGCGTCCTCCAGGAAGCGGACCGGTCATGTAAACGGGTCGGTCAATGGTCGGCGGCGCAGTCCTGTCGGCTGCCGTACAAGCGGGGGCGATGAAGGTCAGCGCCGACAGCGCAGCGACAGTGGTGATCGCCTTATTTAGAGGGTTCGGCATCCCAAGTACCCTGCCCCGTGGCCAGAATTGACCCGATAAAGGCTGAAGGGATCGCGTCGGCCAACCAAACCTTTTCGTTCCCGCGATAAAAGGGGACGCCGCTGGCCGAAGCTGCAGCCGCCTTAATTTGTAGGAGTTCGGGAGCCTTGGTCTTCCGTCGCCCTACTTGTTGAGCGGTCGCAATGTCAGCTGACAAGTGCACATATTGCCTGCTCATCGGCCGCAAACCTTGTTGTCTAATTGTAGCCACCGCAAAGGGAGTAGTCCCATGGTAAAGGAACGCAGGCGGTTCGGCTTTCACCTTCAACAGGCGAAACGGGGTTGAGTGGCCATAAAGAGCTCGGATACGCCCACCGACAAGTTCGTGGCGCTTCTTGTCCGCTTCGCTAATCATACGGGAAAGGTCATCGGCCGTCAGCGACGAGCACTCCGGCACTGCCGCTCGCAAGGCGAAGATCAGGGACTCGACAGGCACCCAACCTTCCGCATCGAGTTCTAGTTCATAGACCCAAGGCTCGTGGCGCAGTGCGTGCGACACAACTCGGCTAAGGTCTACGAGGCCTTGCATAATGGCCTACCTATCGGGTGATTGGCCTTGCCATATTTCGGAATCACTCATTGCTTTCGCGAGCCAAGCATCAAAGTTCGAGAACCCGTAAGAACGACCTGATCCGTCGGTAATCATCATTATTACCGCTGGATCGCCTGAGTTGTCCCTACCATCAAAACAAGCGGTGTCGCCATCTCCAGTCTCAAGGCTGGCGAAGGGGATTAGTTTTCTGGAATCCGCAAGTCCGAGTGAAAGCTTTAGCTGACCGGCATCTCCATCGGGTCGAAAAAAGAACCATGGATAGTAGCCGTCCTGCTGGCTATTCCTTCTAATCTCCAGAAAACGCTCCGGATAGACGAAGCCGGGCGGGAGGGCGCTTGCTGGGTACACATCAGGAGAAGCAGTCATCGAACCTTCAGGGCCAAGTAAGGGGGCGGCGCCGGCGGGGGCGCTTCCTACCGGCCGCTCGGCGGGCGATCGGCCGGCCGAGGCGGCGCTCGAGGTCGTCCACGATGTCAGGGATGTCGTTCAACAAAGGCGCGCCGAACTCACTCGGAGGGACGGATCGTCTCCCGCCCGGTGCTGGCGGACCGCGCCGGCGCTACGGGCGGGTGAAGGAGGAAACGGCCGAACTAGGGTTTCGGACGGACACCTACTTCTCCTGAAAATGGGCCATGATTCTGACATCCAAGCTAATCGTTCGACGGCCGTCATTTAGGTGGACGTTGGTAGCATGGTAGCTATGTTCAATATCGAGTTTCCAGATGGCTCCGTCTTCCGCCCGCACATGAATTGTCACAGGAAAAGTCACGCTCAAATCCGTAACAATGCCCTGACCGTCCTCAGATTGCATTGCTGTTGTCGTTAGCTCTGGCTCTTTCTGGCACCAGACAGCCAGAAGCTGCGCGCCGGGGGTTTGGCGGTAGAGCTCAGTTTCTAGATCGTTAGCAACGAATCGTTGGAAATCGGATCCTCGGCCCAGCCAAGCGATCATATGAGCGACGGAAGCAGCTCGCTCAAAACCTGATGCGTCGATCTGATGAGGTGGATTGATAGAAGGAACAAGGGTCACAATCAGCCGCCAGATTTTCGGAACACAGGGCCACGGAGAACCATCAGAAAATGCGCGGAACCCCTGGCACACGATCCTCAGGGCTCTCGCCCATGAGCACGAGATCAAAGGTCATTTCAAGCTTGTCCGCCATTTCCGTCATCGCTTGAGCCTCCTCCGGCACGTAAGGCGCTTCCGCGCGAAGAACTTTGATACCCGTCCGCCACGCGTTCAGCAGAGACTTTGAGATGTCGGGATAAAGTTTAAGAACACGAGCAATCTGGACAGCATCGTTGTTTATATCCGCGAAAGCGACCTGACTGACCACTCGTTCTGTCTGAACAGCTACAAGAAACCTGCCAAGATTTTCCTTAAATCTTTTCTCAAGTACTACTTGTTCCTCTCGATTCATGGCAACGACCCTATGATGGCTTCCCGCGGAATTGAGCCTCTAATAGTGACTTCCTGCGCCCAAATCGACCGGTGATACGCGAGATCCATCGCTGTATTGATTGTACCTACCCGTGGCACATCTCTCCACACCTCGACTTGGAGTGCGCTGACCTTTTTGAGATCAATCGCCACAACGCCGTGTCCGCTATCATAGGCTTGGGCGATATCAAGTTGCCTCGTGGTCGAAATCCACGGGCTGTGGGCCGCCGCTCCGCCAGCACCGGGCCCTGCGTTCGCCACATGCTCCGCCGCGGTCCAGGTGCCGTTCGGTGCTTTAGCTACGAGACCTTGGCCTCCAGCTAGCGCTCGAGCGTCGGCTTCCGAAAGACCTCGATAAACGATGTCCGGGACTCCATCATCGACTAGTTCAATCGCAAGCGGAGCCCCACCAGGCTTGGCCATCCTCAGATCG
>Ga0196964_10000841_pt1 | contig 16791 bp, 15 predicted proteins | sample S1_10metaG_FD_148615 | JGI IMG/M metagenome (GOLD analysis project Ga0196964, IMG submission 148615) | Soil microbial communities from Anza Borrego desert, Southern California, United States - S1_10 | ecosystem: Environmental > Terrestrial > Soil > Desert | place: USA: California | collected...
TGGGGCTTGCCTCACGCCTGTCCACTCGCCGGCGCGAAGATGGTGTTTCCCGGCCCGCACCTCGACGGAAAAAGCCTGCACGAGCTTTTCGAGACCGAGGGCGTGACGCTGTCGGCCGGCGTGCCGACGGTATGGCTGGGCCTGCTTTCCTACATGAAGGAGCGCGGCTTGCGCTTCTCCACGCTCAGGTGCCTGGTCATCGGCGGCTCCGCATGCCCGCCGGCCATGATCAAGGCCTTCCAGGAAGAGTACGGCGTCGAGGTCCGCCACGCCTGGGGCATGACCGAGATGAGCCCGCTCGGCTCGTTCGCGGTATTGAAGAGCAAGCATCGCGGCGCGTCGCGTGAAGCGTCCTACGAAGTGCAGAAGAAGCAGGGGTTCGCCATCTTCGGCGTGGAGATGAAGATCGTCGACGGTGACGGCAAGGAGCTTCCGCGCGATGGCAAGGCGTTCGGCGACCTGATGGTGCGCGGGCCCTGGGTGCTGCAGCGGTATTTCAAGGAGGAAAAGAGCCCGCTGCGAGAGGGATGGTTTGCCACCGGCGACGTGGCGACGATCGACGCCGACGGCTACATGCACATCACCGACCGCTCGAAGGACGTGATCAAGTCGGGCGGCGAGTGGATCAGCTCGATCGACTTGGAGAACATCGCGGTCGCCCACCCGGCGATCGCCGAGGCCGCCGTGATCGGCGTGCACCATCCCAAGTGGGACGAGCGCCCGATCGTGGTCGCGGTGAAGAAGCCCGGCCAGGACGTCTCCAAAGAGGAGCTCCTGCGCTTCTACGAAGGCAAGGTGGCGAAGTGGTGGATGCCCGACGACGTGGTGTTCGTGCCCGAGCTGCCGCACACCGCCACGGGAAAGCTTTCCAAGCTCACCCTTCGACAGCAACTCAAGGACTACCGTCTTGATACGAAGTGAGACGCAAGGGCGCATTGCCCGCATCGAGCTGCATCGCCCGGAAAAGAAGAACGCGCTGACGGCGGAGGCCTACGGGCAGCTTGCCGATGCGCTGGGCGCGGCCGACGCCGATGCCGACGTGCGCGTGATCCTGCTGCAGGGTCAGCCGGATTGCTTCACCGCCGGCAACGATCTCGCGGACTTCGTCGAGCGCCCGCCGCACGGGGACAACGCCACGACCTGGCGATTCCTGCAGACGTTGCCGCGCGTCGAGAAGCCGATCGTCGCGGCGGTTGGCGGCCCGGCCGTCGGCGTCGGCACGACGATGCTGCTGCATTGCGACCTCGTGTACGCGACGCCGACCGCGCGCTTCCAGCTGCCGTTCGTCGCGCTCGGCGTGGTTCCGGAGGCGGGCTCCACGCTGCTCCTGCCCATGCTGGCGGGCTACCAGCGCGCGGCCGAGCTCCTCCTTCTCGGCAAGCCGTTCACGGCCGAGAAGGCCGTGGAAGTCGGTATCGTCACGGCCGTGGTGTCGCAGGAAACGTTGCTTGCCGAAGCGGAGAAGGCCGCCGCGGCGCTTGCCGCATTGCCGGCAGAATCCATCCGGCAAACCAAGCGGCTGATGAAGGGACGCTACGCCGATGCGGTCGCGCAGGCGATCGCCGAGGAGAGCCGGGTGTTTCGCGAGCGGCTGCAGTCGCCCGAGGCGCGCGAGATCATGCGGGCGTTTCTCGAGAAGAGAAAGCCCAACCTGTGAAGATCCGGGAGCTCGAGTCCCGCGTGGGCGAGGAGGTCGGCGTCTCGCCCTGGGTCGAGGTGACGCAGGAGCGGATCGACACCTTCGCCAAGGCGATCGACGATTTCCAGTGGATCCATGTCGATCGCGAGCGAGCGAAGGCGACGGCCTTCGGCGGCACGATCGCCCATGGCTTCCTCACGCTCTCGCTCCTCTCCAAGCTCTCGGAGGCGACCTTCTCCTTCGCCGACCGCAAGATGGGCATCAACTACGGCCTGAACCGCGTGCGCTTCACTTCGCCGGTGCCGAGCGGCTCGCGCGTGCGCGCCCGCTTCACGCTCGCGAAGTACGAGAAGATCGAGAACGACGGCGTGCAGGTGACCTGGAACGTAATCATCGAGCGCGAGGGCGCCGACAAGCCGGCGCTCGTCGCCGAATGGCTGGGGAGGCACTACTACTGATGCGTTGGAAACAGAAGCCACCCAATTCGAGCTGGGGCGAGTTCGGCGGAGACGACCAGCGCGGGCGCATGAACCTCGTCACGCGCGAGAAGGTGCTGCAGGGCATCGCCGAGGTGAAAGAGGGCATCACGTTCTGCCTTTCGCTTCCGCTCGACTATCCCGGCGGCAATGTGCTCAACCCGCGGCGCTCTCCGCCGCGCATCGCCGCCACCATGCGCGACAGCGGCAAGAACAAGGGCAAGCAGAACTTCTGCTACCCGTTCTCCGAGGACAATCCCGATCACACGGACGTCGTCTGCGACGACGTGGTGCTCCTCACGCTGCAGTACTCGACGCAGTGGGACGGCTTCGCCCACATCGGCAGCCGCTTCGACGCCGACGGCGACGGGGAGCGCGAGATCGTGTTCTACAACGGCTACCGGGGCGGCGAGGACATCGTTCCGGCGCCGGAGAAGAAAAGCGAGGGCTGGGACAAGTACGAGGGCAGCAACGCCAAGGCGCTGGGCATCCACAACCTCGCCGAGCACGGGGCGCAGGGACGCGGCGTGCTCGTCGACCTGCACCGGCACTTCGGGCGGGAGCGGCGCGCCGTCGGCTACGACGATCTGATGCGGGTCCTGGAGAAAGATCGCGTGGAGATCGAGAAGGGCGACATGGCGTGCTTCTATACGGGGTTCGCCGACGTGATCCTCGAGATGAAGAAAAAGCCCGACCCAAAGCTCCTGCACCACACCTGCACCGGCCTCGATGGGCGCGACGAGCGCCTCCTGCAGTGGATCACGGATTGCGGCGTCGCCTGCCTGATCGCGGACAATTACGCGGTGGAGATCATCCCCACCAGCCTCACGAAGCCGACGCCGCATGCGCTCATGCCCCTGCACGAGCATTGCCTGTTCAAGAACGGCATCCACCTGGGCGAGATCTGGTATCTCACCGAGCTCGCACGCTGGCTGGGCGAGCATCGGCGAAGCCGTTTCCTCCTCACGGCGCCGCCGCTGCGGCTGCCGGGCGCGGTCGGCTCGCCGGCCACGCCCATCGCCACCGTATGAAGGTCGTCCTGGTCACCGGCGGCACCTCCGGCTTCGGGGAGGCGGCCGCGGCGGAGATGGCCCGCCGTGGCTGGCGCGTGGCGGCCATGGCCCGCACTTCCAGGGAAAACGTTTTCCAGGGAGACGTCGGCAACGACGCCGATTGCCGGCGCGTGGCGAAGGCGGTCCTCGACAAGTGGGGTCGCATCGACGCGCTGGTGAATAGCGCGGGCACGACGAAGTTCGTCGCGCATACCGACCTGGAAGGGCTGAGCGCCGACGACTGGCAGCACATCTTCCGCGTCAACGTCGTAGGCGCGTTCCAGATGATCCGGGCCTGCGCCGCCGCGCTCAAGGAAGCGCGCGGCTGCGTGGTCAACGTCTCGTCCATCTCTTCGCGCCTGGGCACCGGCTCGTCGATCGCCTACGCGGCCTCCAAGGCGGCGCTCGACACCATGACGGCCTCGCTCGCACGGGCGCTCGGACCCGAGATTCGCGTCAACAACGTGAACCCCGGCTACGTGCGCACGCCCTGGCAGGTCGCGGCGCACGGCGAGGAGGGCGCCAGGCGGCTGGAGGAGAAATACGCGGCGGTCGCGCCGCTCAAGGCCGCGCCCGTGGCGCGCGACGTCGCCGACGCCATTGCCTGGCTGATCGAGGGCGCTCGTGCCACCACCGGCGAGATCCTCTACGTCGATGGCGGTCTGCACGTCGCTTCGCCACGTTGATTTACGACACGATCATCGTCGGGGCGGGGTCCGCGGGCTGCGTGCTGGCGGGTCGCCTGTCGGAGAATTCGAACAAGCAGATCCTTTTGCTGGAAGCCGGGCCGCGCGACACGAACCTGTGGATCCACGTGCCGATCGGCTACGCCAAGCTCTTCACGCGCAGCGACGTCAACTGGGCGTACGAGTCCGAGCCCGAGCCGGCGCTGAACGGCCGGCGCATCTTCACGCCGCGCGGCAAGGTGCTGGGCGGCTCGTCCTCGATCAACGGCCTCGTCTACATCCGCGGCCAGCCCGAGGATTACGACGGCTGGGGCATTCCGGGCTGGGGCTTCCAGGACCTGCTGCCGTATTTCCGGAAGAGCGAGCTCAAGACCTGCCGGCTGCCGCAGCACGAGCTCTGCGACGCCTTCATCGCTTCGGCGGAGGCGCTCGGCATTCCGCGCAACGAGGACTTCAACGGCCCGACGCAGGAAGGCACGGGGTATTACCACGCCACAACTTTCGGCGGCCGGCGCTCGAGCGCGGCCACGGCCTACCTGCGGCCGGCGGAGCGCCGCCCGAACCTGAGGGTGGAGGTCAATTGCCTCGTCACCAAGGTCCTGTTCGAAGGCAAGCGCGCGGTCGGCGTGCAATGCGGCGATCGCGTTTTCAGGGGCAACGAGGTCATCCTTTCGGGCGGCGCGTTCAATTCGCCGCAGCTGCTGCAGCTCTCGGGCGTGGGGCCGCGCGCGCTCCTCGAGCGGCACGGCATCCCTGTGGTGCACGATCTGCCGGCCGTCGGCCAGGACCTGCAGGATCATTTCTACGTGCGCACGTTCTGGCGCTGCTCGCGCAAGGTCACGCTCAATGACGACATGGCGAGCCTGTTCCGGCAGGTGCGCATGGGGCTGAATTACTTCCTGAGGCGGCAAGGCCCCCTGACCATCGCCGCCGGATATGCCGCCGCGTTCGTGCGCACCCGGCCCGAGCTCACCCGTCCGGACGCGCAGATCTACTTCATCAATTTCTCGGCGTTGCGGCGCGGCGGCGTTCTCCACCCGCACTCCGGCTTCACCTGCTCGGTGTCGCAGATGCAGGTGGAGTCGCGCGGCTCGGTGGAAATCCGCTCGGGCGACCCGAAGGCGCCGCCCGCCATCCGCTACAACTACCTTGCCACGGAGAACGACCGTCGCGTGATGATCGAGGGGCTGAAGCTGATCCGCCGCATCTGCGCGACGCCGCCCATGAAGGACTACGTGCATAGCGAGTTCACGCCGGGCGCCGACGTGAAGACCGACGGTGACTGGCTCGCCTACTGCCGCGAAATGGGCGAGACCGTCTTCCATCCGACGTCCACCTGCCGGATGGGCACCGTCGTGGACGAGAAACTGCGCGTGAAAGGCGTATCGAACCTGCGGGTCGTCGACGCGTCGGTGATGCCGGCGGTCCCGTCGGGCAACATCAACGCAGCGGTGATCGCCGTGGCCGAGAAGGGCGCGGACCTCGTGAAGCAGGCCGCCTGATGTGGGAGGCGGCGGCCCTCGCGCTGCTCGCTGGCGGAGCGTTCCTGTGGATCGACAGTCTGCGTGCGCGTGAGCTTGCCGTGCAGGCCGGCCGCTCCGCGTGCGAGCGCTACGACTTGCAGTTCCTCGATGATACGGTGTCCTTCGCGCGCATGCGGCTCGCGCGCAACGAGGACGGCGAGCTTCGCATTGCCCGCACCTATACCTTCGAATTCACCGAGACGGGCAACAACCGGCGCCAGGGCGCGATCCTGATGCTCGGCCACGAGCCGGACGACGTGCGACTGGAGCCCTATGAGCTGGCTCGCCGGTAAGGTCATCGAGAACCGGCACTGGACCGAGGCGCTGTTCTCGCTGCGAGTCGAGGGCGTGGACCTGGATTTCGAGGCGGGCCAGTTCGTCCGCATTGCGCTGGACATCGACGGGGAACGCGTGGCGCGGCCGTTTTCCTTCGTCAACCCGCCGCACGACCCGGCGCTCGAGTTCTACGGCATCGTCGTGCCCGAGGGGCCGCTGTCGCCGCGCCTGGCGCGCCTGCAGCCCGGAGAAACGCTGTACGTCGCTTCCAACCCGGCCGGTTTCCTCGTCATGTCGGAGGTGCGCGACGCGGAAACCCTGTGGCTCATGGCCACGGGCACCGGTATCGCGCCCTTTGTCTCCATTCTCCGGACAGAGGCGCCCTGGAAGCGATTCAGGAACGTGGTTCTCGTGCATGCGGTGCGGCATGCCAACGAACTCGTATACCGGGACGTTGTTGAGAAGATGAACCTGAATTACGTTTCTTTTGTAAGCCGAGAGTCAGCTATGGGATCGCTGGGCGGCAGAATCCCGGCGGCCGTGCGCGACGGCCGGCTGGAGCAGGAAGCGGGAATCAAGCTTGCTCCGGAGACCTCCATGGTGATGCTTTGCGGCAACCCGGACATGCTCAAGGACACGACGGCGGCGCTCGCCGAGCGCGGCCTGCGCAAGCATCGCCGCCGCAATCCCGGCCATATCGTCGTGGAGAGCTTCTGGTGAGAGTCGTGACGAAAGTCACGCTTCTGCTGGTCCTGGCCGCGCTTCTCAACGGCTGCACGGCGCTGCGTCTTGCATATGACAACGCCGACACCTACATCCGCTGGCGCGCCGGGAATTACCTCGACGTCCATGGCGACATGGCCGACGATCTCGACCAGCGCATCGAGGCGTTTCTTGGCTGGCACCGCGCCAAGGCGCTGCCCGAGTACGCCAAGCTCTCCAACGAGGCGGCGGGCCGTCTGGGCGACGGACTGTCGCGCGAGGACCTCGTTTGGGGTTACGATCTGACGCGTGTCCACGCGGCACGCAGCCTCAAGGAAGCGGCGCAGCGCATCGCGCCGCTCCTCGACAAGCTGTCGGAGGCGCAGGTGCAGCACATGGAGGCGCGCTTCCGCGAGGACAATCGCAAATTCGCCAGGGAAAATTTGCGGGGCAGCGAAAAGGAGCGCCGCAAGCGCCGGGCAGAGCGCGTCGCAGAGCGGCTGGAGGATTGGGTGGGGAAATTGTCGGAAGCCCAGGTGAAGCGCGTGCAGGAGTTCTCGGAGCGCGCGCCGCTCGCGGCGGAGATGCGCGACCAGGACAGGAAGCGCCTGCAAGGCGAGTTCCTTGCCATGGTGCGCGCGCGCGAGGCGCAGAAGCGGCTTCCGGAGATGGCCGAGCACTGGGACCGCGGCCGCGATCCCGCGTTCGTGCAGGCGAACCGCGCCTGGCGCGACGAGCTTTTCGCCCTGCTGCTCGACATCGATCGCATGCTTTCCCCCGAGCAGCGCGCGCGCGCGCAGGCCAACTTCCGGCGCTATAGCGAGGACTTCGCCGTGTTGGCCAGCCGCGCCGCGCAGTGAACGACCCCAAGCTCGCCAAGGAGCTGACGCTCGGTTCGCCGCCCGCGAGCTATGCGGGCCGCACCCGCTATACGCAGCTCGAGTACGAGGCGATCCTCTCCAACGCCTCGATCGGCATCGCGTTCACCCGCGATCGCTCTTTCTTCCTCTGCAATCCGAAGTTCGCCGAGATGTTCGGCTACGCGCCCGACGAGCTGATCGGCATGCCGGGCGAGACCGTTTACCCGAGCCCCGACAGCTATGCGGCGCTCGGCCGCATCGCGGTGCCCATCCTCACCTCCGGCGGCCAGCTCGACATCGAATGGGAAATGCGCCGCAAGGACGGCTCGTCCTTCCTTGCGCGCATGATCGCCAAGGCGATCGACGCGCACAACACCCAGCACGGCACGGTATGGATCGTCGAAGACATCACCGACCGGCGCCGCCAGAACGACGAGCTTGCGCGGCTGCTGCGCGAGCAGGAGGCCATCCTCGGCACGGCGTCGATCGGCATCGTGTTCGTCAAGGACCGGCGCATCGTGCGCTGCAACCGGCGCTACGAGGAGATGTACGGCTACGGCCCGGGGGAGCTCGACGGCCAGCCGACGATGCTGCTCTATCCGGCCGCCGAGGACTATGCGCGCGCCACGCAGGTCTACGAAACGCTCTCGCGCGGCCAGACCTCGCGCCGCGTCGAGCTGCGCCGTCGCAAGGACGGGAGCGTGTTCTGGAACCGCGCCGACGGCCGCGCGGTGGACCCGCAGCGTCCCCAGGCCGGCTCGGTGTGGATCGTCGAGGACATCACCGAGCAGCGGCGCGCCGAGGAGGAGCTGCAGCGCGTCATGGCCGAGCAGCAGGCGCTCCTCAACAACGTGTCGGTCGGCATCCATTTCACGCGCGAGCGCAAGACCGTGCGCTGCAACCAGCGCTTCGAGGAGATGTTCGGCTATGCGGCGGGCGCCGCGGTCGGCGCGCCGACGCGCGATCTCTACTTCACCGAGGCCGAGTACGAGGAGGTGGCCCGCAACTACCGCGACCTGGACGAAGGGTGCACCGGCGTCCGGGAGCAGTGGCTGCGGCGCATGGACGGCTCCGGGTTCTGGTGCCGCATCACCGGGCGCGCGGTATCCCCGGGCGACCCGGGCAAGGGCTACGTCTGGCTCTTCGAGGACATCACCGAGCGCAAGCGCGCCGACGAGGCGCTGGCGCGGCTGGTGCGCGAGCAGGATGCCGTCCTGCAGAACGCGCTCATCGGCATCATCTTCGTGCGCGAGCGCACGGTCGTGCGCTGCAACCGCCGCTTCGAGGAGATCTTCGGCTACGGCTCGGGCGAGCTGATCGGGCGCTCGACCCGCTTCATGTTCGCAAGCGACGAGGCGTATGCCGACGGCGGCGATTCCGCCTACGAGCCGGTCTGGCGCGGCGATACGCAGTACATGGTGCGCCAGCATGTGCGCAAGGACGGCACGCCCATCTGGTGCTCCATCTCCGGCCGTGCCGTCGCCCCGGGCGACCCTTCGCAGGGATCGGTGTGGCTGTTCGAGGACATCACCCAGGAGCACGAAGCCGAGGAGCGCGTCGAGCGCGCGCTCGCGGAGCAGGAGCTCATCCTCGACAACGCCTCGGTGGGCATCGCGTTCGTGCGCAACCGTGCCATCCAGCGCTGCAACCGCTTCCTCGAGGACATGGTCGGGGCCGGCCCGGGCGAGCTCGTCGGCCAGAGCTCCGCGGTGCTTTTCGCCACCCGCGACGAGTGGCAGGAAGCCGGCCGCGCCGCCTATTCCTCAACTGCGCCCGGCGGCACCCACCGCGCCGAAGTGCGCTTCAAGCGGCGCGACGGCTCGACGTTCCTCTGCCGCACGCGCGGGCGCCGCATCGACACCGGCGGCGAGGAGCAGGAATGGATCTGGAGCTTCGAGGACGTCACCGTCGAGCGCGAGGCCGAGGCACGGGTGCAGCGCGCCCTCGCCGAGCAGGAGCTGATACTCGCCAACGCCACCATCGGCATCGCTTTTCTCAGGAACCGCACCATCCAGCGCTGCAACCCGCGCTTCGCGCAGATGTTCGGCTATTCCCCAACGGAGCTGGTCGGCTCGCCGACCGCCGCGATCTATGCCTCGGCGGAGGATTTCGAGAACGCCGCCGGCGAGTACGAAATCCTGAACCGGGGAAGCACCGTCACCGTGGAGCGGCGCTACCGCCGCAAGGATGGCTCGCAGCTCTGGTGCAAGGTGGTGGGCAAGGCGATCGATTCCGCGCACCCGAACGAAGGCTCGATCTGGATCTTCGACGACGTGAGCGCGGAGCACGCGGTGCGCGAGCACCTCGAGCGCATGGTGGCCGAGCGCACCGCGGAGCTCGAGGACGCCAAGGCGCGCGCGCAGCACCTCGCCGACCACGACGCGCTCACCGGGCTGCCCAACCGGCGCCTCCTCGAGGACCGGCTCACCCAGGCCCTCGCGCTCAGCACCCGCAACGGCAAGCACACGGCGGTGATGTTCGTCGACCTCGACCGCTTCAAGACCATCAACGACTCGCTCGGCCATGCAGTGGGTGACGCGCTCCTCAAGGAGGTGGCGGCGCGCCTGGTGAAGCAGCTGCGCGTCGGGGACACGATCTGCCGCATCGGCGGGGACGAGTTCGTCGTCGTCCTGCCGGAGCTGAAGCGCTCGTCCGACGTCGCGCAGGTGGCGCAGAAGGTGATCGAGCACGTGTCCCAGCCGGTGCGGGTCGAGGAGCGCGAGTTCACCGTGACGCCATCGGTCGGCATCTCTGTCTTTCCCGACGACGGCCGGGATGCCGAGTCGCTGATCCGCAATGCGGACGCGGCGATGTACCACGCGAAGGAGATGGGCCGCGCGAACTACCAGTTCTTCACCGAGCAGATGAACCAGGCCGCCTCGCGGCGGCTCGCCCTGGAGAACGACCTGCGCCGCGCGCTCGGCAAGGACGAGCTGCGCATGTTCTACCAGCCGATCGTCGAGACCAAGACCGGCCGCGTGGTCGGGCACGAGGCGCTCCTGCGCTGGCAGCACCCGGAGCGGGGCCTGGTGCCTCCCGGCGAGTTCATCCAGCTCGCCGAGGACAGCGGCCTGATCCTCAAGATCGGCGAATGGGTGCTGCGCGAATCGTGCCGCTGGGCGACCTTCATCGGCGCGGAGCGGCAATTGCAGGTATCCGTCAACCTGTCGGCGCGGCAGTTCAACGATCCGAAGCTCGCGCAGGTCGTCGCCGCCGCGCTGGAGGAAACCGGGCTGCCCGCGCGCCTGCTCGAGCTCGAGATCACCGAGCTCACCGCGATGCGCGACACCGACACCACGCTCGGCACGCTGAAGCGCCTGAAGGACCTCGGCGTGTCCATCGCCATCGACGACTTCGGTACCGGGTACTCGAGCCTCGCGTACCTGCGCCGCTTTCCCGTCGACAAGCTCAAGATCGACCGCGTGTTCACGGCCGCGGTGCCGGGCAACAAGGAGGAACGCGCGATCGTGAGCGCCATCGTGGCGCTCGGCCGCGCGCTCGACCTCGACGTGGTCGCCGAGGGTGTGGAGAACGAGGCGCAGCGCGCCTTCCTGCAGAAGTGCCGCTGCCCGTACATCCAGGGCTACCTGATCGGCATGCCGCTCGACGCGGTTGCCGCGGCGCAGCCCTACGTCTGATTCTTCGTGCGCTCCTCCAGGATGCGCAGCTGGAATTCCACGCCCAGCATGTTGGGGTTCGCCTCCAGCGCGCGGCGCAGCCATTTGCGCGCCTCGCTCGGCTGCTGTAGCTGCAGGTAGATCTGGCCGAGGCCGGCCAGCGCGCCGAAATGGCCGGGATTGCGCTTCAGGACCTCGTCGCAGTCGGCGATCGAGCGGTTGAAGTCGCCCGCGAGGTAATAGGCCGTCGCGCGGCGGTTCCAGCCCTCGGCAAACTCCGGCTTGCGGGCGATGACTTCGCTGTACGTGCTGATGGCCTCGTCCAGCCTGCCCGACTGCTGCTCGTCCGAGCCGCGCGCCATCAGCCGGTCGACCTCAGCGTCGCCAGAGCGGCCCCACAGCAGCCAAAGGCCTCGCTCCGCATAGCTGCGCACGAAGGCGCTCTCGTCGCGCAGCCGCTCGTGGAGCAGCGGCGCATCCGCCATGGAGCCGCGGTTCGCAAGCCACACCACCGCCTGCGCCCGCGTGGCGGCATCGGCAGACGAAAGCTCGGAGACTGCCTGCTCGCGATTCGCGGGCTGCGGGAATGCCGGCGGCGAAAACGCTGTTAGCGCTGCGGTAAAGAGTACGATGGCTAGCCGTGCATCCATAGGGCAGTCCCGAGCGTATATGACGATTTTTGGGAAGGAGACCATGAAAGCGCCAACTTTGTCACTCATCGCCGCCGCCTTCATCCTGGCCGCGCCGGTATTCGCCGCGGACACCGATACGCCGAAGCCCGAGCCCAAGAAGGACGCCATCCTCGAGGACGCGCGCGGTGCCATCGCACAGAAGGACTGGACGCGCGCGCAATCGCTCTTGAAACAAGGTTTGAACAGGAATGCGGGAAATGCCGATTACCACAACCTCTACGCGTATTCGCTGCGCAAGAGCGGCAACCCCGACATGAACCTCGTCTTCAAGCATTACAACGAGGCGCTGCGCCTCGATGCCAGCCATCGCGGCGCGCACGAATATATCGGCGAGGCTTACCTGATGGTCGGCAACCTGCCCAAGGCGAAAGAGCACCTCGCCGCGCTCGACCGGCTGTGCCTGCTGCCGTGCGCCGAGTACAGGGATCTCAAGAAAGCCGTCGCCGATTTCGAAACGCGGCGCTCCGCCGCCGCGCCGCAGTAGTTACGGCGGCCACCGCGCGCAGTTTCTCGAGCTTCTCCAACACGCCCGGCCGGGTCGCTCCGTCGCGCACGAGCCGCTCGAGCTGGGCGATGTCGTTGAGGGTTTGGACCTCCGGCGGGACGAAGCCGGCGTTCTTCATGATGCGATAGGCGAGGCGCAGCTCCTCAGGCACGAGCAGGTCGTCGTCCAGCTCGAGCGGCCGCCCGGCGCCGGGAAGGTCGTCGAGCTCGCCGCGTGAAACAGCCTCGGCGATCTTTTGTTCTGCGAGAAAATCAAGCATGTCCTCCCGAGCTTATCGCATCAAGCCGACCGAGGGGACGACCTTCCACCCGCGACTCGTCGGCCGGCACGGCGCGGTGGCGACGAACTCGTACCTGTCGGCGAACGCGGCCGTCGACATTCTCAAGGCGGGCGGCAATGCCTTCGACGCCGCCGTGGCGGCGACGCTCGTCGAGGGCATCGTCAACGCGCAGATGCACACCATCGGCGGCGAGTGCCCGATGCTCATCCGCCTCGCCGGCGAATCGCGGGTCCTCTCGATCAATGGCAATACCGCGGCGCCGCGCGCCGCCACGCCCGAGGCGTTCTTTTCGCGCGGACTGAAGGACGTCCCCGACCAGGGTGTCCTCGCGGCGGGCGTCCCGGCGGCGTTCTCCGCGCTCGTCACGGTGCTCAACCGCTGGGGAACGATGAGCTTCGCCGACGTGTCGGCGCATGCGCGCGAGCTGTGCACCGAGGGCTATCCCGTCTCCGCGGGCCTGCGCCACCAGCACAAATACGGCATCGAGCCGATGCGCGCGAGGTTCGAGGCCGACTGGCCGGGCAGCAAGGCGCTTTATCTTTCCAATGGCGTGCCTGAGGTGAGCACCTTTCTGAAGAACGCCTCGCTTGGTCGGATGTACGACTATCTCGCTTCCGAAAAGGACGCTCATGCCGCGTTCTATCGCGGCGACGTCGCCGCGGAGATCGTCAAGTACGCGAAGGAAAAGGGCGGGCTTCTCGCGCTCGAGGATCTGGCGGAATTCCAGACCTTGATTGAAAACCCCGTTTCCCTGCGCTTCGGCGACGTGGAGCTCTTCAAGTGCGGGTTCTGGTCGCAGGGGCCGGCGGAGCTGCAGACGCTCGCGCTCATGTGGCCCTACCTCAAGGACATCGCGCCGGGGAGCGCCGACTACTGCCATCTGCTCATCGAGGCGACGAAGCTCGCGTTTGCCGACCGGGAGCAGTACTACGGCGACACGCTGGTGCCGGGAGAAGTACTGCTTTCGGAGGACTACACCGCTGCTCGTCGAAAACTGATTGACATGAGGAAAAGCAGCCGCGAGCTGCGCCCGGGCGATGCGCGGCGCAATGCGCCGCTGCTGCCGGAGGACGAGCGCTTCACGCCGAAAAACTGGGGCGCGGGGACGGTGCATGTGGACGTGATCGATGCCAGGGGCAACATGGCGTCGTTCACGCCGAGCGGCGGCTGGATCAAGGATGCCGAGGCGATCCCGGCGCTCGGCTTTCCGCTCTCGGTGCGCATGATGACCTTCTATCTCGCCCCCGCGCACCATCCCAACGTGGTGGCCCCGGGCAAGCGCCCGCGCACCACGCTCACGCCGTCGCTCGCCTTCAAGGGCGGCAAGCCGTGGATGGCCTTCGGCACGATGGGCGGCGACAACCAGGGCCAGTGGCTGCTCCAGTTCTTCCTCTACCGCGCGGCCTACGGCTTGGACATCCCGCAGGCGATCGAGGCGCCGCGCCTTTCGAGCGAGCATTTCCCCGGGTTCTTCGCGCCGCACGAAGGAGTGCCGAACCGCGTGCGCATCGAGCCGCGCTTCGGCGCCAAGGTGATCGACGAGTTGCGGCGCCGCGGCCACGACATCGACCTGGCCCCCGACTGGACCGAAGGCTTCGTGTCGGCGGCGCAGATCGAGGACGGCGTTCTCGAGGCGGGCTGCGATCCGCGCGGTTCCAAGTCAGAATGCTTCCCTGCCTTCGCTTACTGCTGGTGACCCCATGAACAAGACCATTCTTGGCAACGGCGACTATCGCTACCGCGTGGTGGAAAACTGGGCGAAGCTGCCCGAGGGCTGGGAGTTCAAGGACGTCGCCGCGGTCGCGGTCGACTCCAAGGACCGGGTATACGTCTTCAATCGCGGCGAGCATCCGATGATCGTCTTCGACCGCGAGGGAAATTTCCTGCGCTCGTGGGGCGAAGGCACCTTCCCGCGCGCCCACGGCATCCACATCGACGCCAACGATCTTCTTTACCTCACCGACGACGGCGGTCACTTCGTGCGCCAGTGCACGACCGAAGGCAAGGTGCTCCTGCAGCTCGGCGTGCCCGGCGAGGCTTCGCCCTACATGAGCGGCAAGCCCTTCCACCGCTGCACGCACACGGCGCTCTCGCCCAAGGGCGAGATCTACGTGAGCGACGGCTACGGCAACGCCCGCGTGCACAAGTATTCGCCGGACGGGAAGCTCCTCCTCTCCTGGGGCGAGCCGGGCACCGACCCGGGCCAGTTCAACATCGCGCACAACATCGCCACCGATGCCGAGGGCTGGGTGTACGTGGCCGACCGCGAGAACCATCGCGTGCAGGTCTTCGACGGGAACGGCAAGTACGAAACGCAGTGGGTGAACATGCATCGCCCCTGCGCCCTTTATTGCTGCTCGGGTGCTCACAGGCGATTTCTCATCGGCGAGCTCGGGCCCAGCCTGCCCATCAACCGGCCGCACCCGAACCTCGGGCCGCGGCTCACGTTCGTCGACGACAAGGGCAAGACCATCGCGCGGCTGGGCGGCGAGAACGGCCCGGGCCTCGAGCCCGGCAAGTTCATCGCGCCGCACGGCCTCGCCATGGACTCGCGCGGCGATATCTACGTGGGCGAGGTGAGCTACACCGAGGGCCCGCGCCTCTTCCCCGAGAAGCTGAACCCGATTCCCTTCCGCATGCGCTCGCTGCAGAAGCTGGAGAAGGTCACTTCCTGAGCTTTTTGCGGGCCAGGGCCGCGCCGGCGGCCAGCGCCTCGAGCTTCCTGCGCGCGATCTCGCGGTCCATCGGCGCCATGCCGCAATTGGTGCAGGGGAAGAAATGCTTGGGCGCGACGTACTTGGAGGCTTTCTTGATGGTCTGAAAAACCTCCTGCGGCGTCTCCACCTTGTCGGAAGCGACATCGATCACGCCGACCAGGACGTCCTTGCCCTTCAGCAACTTCAGGAGCTCGAGCGGCACCCGGGAATGGATGCATTCGAGCGAAATCTGGTCGATCTTGCTTTTCGCGAGCGCCGGGAAAATCTCCTCGTACTGCCGCCACTCCGAGCCGAGCGTCTCCTTCCAGTCGAGGTTCGCCTTGATGCCGTAGCCGTAGCAGATGTGGACGGCCGTGACGCACTTCAGGCCCTTGATGGCGCGATGCAGCGCATCGATGCCCCAGCGCTTCACGTCCTCCATGTAGACGTTGAACGCCGGCTCGTCGAACTGGATCACGTCGACGCCGTCCTTCTCGAGCGCGCGCGCCTCCTGGTTGAGGAGCTCGGCGAACGCCATGGCGAGCTTCACCTTGTCGCCGTAGTGCCGGTCCGCGATGGTGTCGACGATGGTCATCGGGCCGGGCATCGTCATCTTGATTTTCTTCTTGGTCGAGGCGCGCAACCATTGCGCCTCGCGCTGGTGCACCCGGCCCTTGAGCTTCAGCGGTCCCGTGACCACCGGCACCATCGCGTCGTAGCGATTGTTGCGGATGCCCATCTTCACCTTGTGCTCGAAGTCGATGCCTTCCACGAACTCGAGGAAGCCGTGCACGAAGTGCTGCCGCGACTGCTCGCCGTCGGTGACGATGTCGATGCCGGCGTCTTCCTGCTCCTTCAGCCACAGGAGCGTCGCATCGCGCTTGGCACGCTCGAGCTCGCTGCCCTCGGCGCGCCAGGCCGGCCATAGCTTGTTGGTCTCCGCGAGCCAGCCCGGCTTCGGCAGGCTGCCGGCGATAGTCGTTTTGTACATTGCGAGGGATCCTCTTGTCGGGGTGCGGTGACAGCGACTAAATCGTGATACGCCACTATAATTCGCCGCGACATCAGGGAGGGAGTTTCACAGTGCTGGGCGCTTTCGTGGGTACCTTTTTTTCGTTTCTCATGACCATGTTCGATCCGAGCGTGGCCAACAAGGCGGGCCCGGACTGGATGTGGTCCGGCGGCCGCAACGACTTCATCCGCAATCTCTACTTCCGGCCGAACGGCAGCTTCCGCCGCTTCGGGCGCGCCGCGCTCCTCGCGACGCTCTTCGCGGGAACCGTGGCGCTTTACTGGCTGCTCCAGCGCATCTGATCATCTAGGCGCGGGATCGCGCATCGGCAGCAGCCAGGCGAGCGCCGCGGCCTGCAGCGCGCCCAGAATGCCGAACGCCATCGCATAGCCCTCGGGCGAATAACGGCCGTCGATCACGGGATACGCGCGCAGCACGGCGCCGACCGCCCACTGGAAAGCGAACGCGACGCCGAACATGAGCACGTTGGACGCGGTATTGGCGCGACCCGTCATCTCCGGCGGGAATAGCGGCGTGAGGAGCGAGTAAGCGAGCGCGGCCGCGATGGTGGTGAATCCGTACACCACGAGGATCGCGGCGAGGCCTTTCGTCGTGCCGGCCGCAATCAGGAAGAAGGCCAGGACCGACACGCCCAGCCCGAGCTTGAACACCGTCATGCGCGATACCCGGTCGCCGACGAAGCCGAAGAACACCGAGCCGAACGTATAGGCGACCGCGGTGACGAGAAGGTAGCTCGCCACCGCGGCGCGCGGCT
>Ga0196964_10000842_pt1 | contig 16787 bp, 22 predicted proteins | sample S1_10metaG_FD_148615 | JGI IMG/M metagenome (GOLD analysis project Ga0196964, IMG submission 148615) | Soil microbial communities from Anza Borrego desert, Southern California, United States - S1_10 | ecosystem: Environmental > Terrestrial > Soil > Desert | place: USA: California | collected...
CGCCCTCGTGATCCACCGCCCGCCACAGGTAGTGCATCTCGCCGTTGATCTTCACGTAGACCTCGTCGAGGTGCCACCTCCAGTGGGTGTAGGCCCTCATCGCCTTCACCCGCTTCCTGCGGATCTCGCCGGCGAACATGGGACCGAACCGGTTCCACCACAGCCGCACCGTCTCATGGCAGATGTCGATGCCGCGCTCCGCCAAGAGGTCCTCCACATTGCGCAGAGACAGCGGAAAGCGGACGTACATCATCACCACCGCCCGGATCACCTCAGGCGAGCTGTCGAACCAGCGGAAAGGGTTGTCGCTCCTGGCCATACAGCCAGGCTAGGGGAGGGGCTCACCCGGGCAATCGGTTTGGGCTGACAGGCCCGGCGTGATCACTGATCGAGGAATGGAAAAACCATCCTGGACCATCCTGAGCGAGCGCACATGGCGCCGAAAACGCTCTCTGGCGAGGTAGACGGTGATGCAGCCTTAGAAGGTCTCAGGCCAGCCGTGCTGAGCGTCTAACTGCATAGACTTCGCTGCTGATCGGCATCTGACAGGCAGGCCGGTCCGTGGGCCCTGAAAAAGGGCTGAGTTTTCAGGCTGCCAGTCTCGTCGAGCCGGAACCATCGACGCCCTTGCTCGAAAGATTCAAGATTGAGGAGAGCAGTTCCTCAGGCTTGATCGGCTTTGTCATATGCCCATCAGCCCCCGCTTCGCGACCCGCTTCGACGTGTTCTGGAAGCGCATTGGCGGTGAGCATGATGATCGGGATTGCTGCAAAGCTGTTTGCCGATTCCCATCGGCGGATTTCTTTCACCGCAGTTAAGCCGTCCATGACAGGCATCTGCATATCCATAAGAACCACATCGAACTTGGAGCTGCGGCAAGCCTGAACCGCTTCAGCCCCGTTCTCCACAGTTGTAACAGTCACATTGGCCGCTTGCAGGATAAGCTGGACGACTCGCCGGTTTGTCGGGTGATCGTCAGCGACTAAAACTGAGACAGCGGGAGTATGATCATACGTTCCTTCAGGCACCACCTTCTCGGTGTGATTTTCTTCGGCACCTTTGGGGAGCCCGACTTCAAACCAGAAGCGGCTTCCCTCGCCCGGAGTGCTGTCGCAATCTAAGATGCCGTCCATTAGCTCCGCGAGATGCTTGGATATGGAGAGGCCCAGGCCAGTGCCGCCAAACTTTCGAGTTATGGAGCCGTCAGCTTGTTGGAAGCGCTGGAACAGCTTCAACTTGGCTGACGGGTCGAAGCCCACTCCGGTGTCGGACACCTCGAAGCGTAGCCGGTCACCTTCGCCAGCCCTTAGTCGGATCGTGACGGCTCCACGATCAGTGAATTTCACCGCATTCGAGAGCAGATTCGTCAGAATTTGTCGGATCCTGGTTGGGTCGCCGACGAAGGAACGGTCGAGGCATTCCTCCACTTCGATCTGAAGGTCCACGCCCTTTTCCTCGGCCTTGAGCCGGAGCAATCCCCCGACACTCCGGACGAGATCGCCCGCATTGAAGACTGTGGCTTCGATCGCAAGCTGGCCAGCCTCGATCTTGGCGGTGTCGAGCACATCCGCCAGGAGCGTCTCGAGAGTTTCCCCCGATGAAGCGATCAACTCCGCCGCTTCCCGCTCGGCAGGCTGCAAGGAGGCTTGCTTCAGCATGTGAGCCATGGCCACGATGCCGTTCAGTGGAGTGCGGATCTCGTGGCTCATGTTCGCCAAAAACTCAGACTTCGCGTGATTGGCAGCAGCAGCCTCGCGCTGCCTTTCAAAAAGGCCATCGGTTAGTTCGGTGCTGTCAGTCCAACGCGAACTTTTCTCCACTGAGCGCAGGAAGGGCAGGGGGGCTGATGGTCAGAGGGCGAGCATCCGCCACTCGGCCAGGGCGGCCGAGCGTCGGGCCTTGTAGTGCTCTCTGCTGATGAGGTGGCGATCCTGATTGAAGTGGTTGTGGAGAGCTGCGTGAACGGAGCTGAACTTCTGCAGCGTCTTCATCTGTCGGAAGCGCTGCATGGCTCGCTCTCGTCGTCGGAACGGCAGGTGTGAGTTCTCCACCCGGTTGTTGGCCCAGCGGCCGACCTCCTGCTTGTCGGCGTTGCCGAGCTCGGTCATGGCGGCCCGGTAGGAGCGCAGGCCGTCCGTGGTGATGGTCTTGGCCCGTCCATGGCGCTTCATCAGCTTCTTCATGAACTTCAGCGCCGCGGCCTTGTCGCGGCTCTTGGTGGCGAAGGACTCCAGCACCTCGCCCTCGTGATCCACCGCCCGCCACAGGTAGTGCATCTCGCCGTTGATCTTCACGTAGACCTCGTCGAGGTGCCACCTCCAGTGGGTGTAGGCCCTCATCGCCTTCACCCGCTTCCTGCGGATCTCACCGGCGAACATGGGACCGAACCGGTTCCACCACAGCCGCACCGTCTCATGGCAGATGTCGATGCCGCGCTCCGCCAGGAGGTCCTCCACATTGCGCAGAGACAGCGGAAAGCGGACGTACATCATCACCACCGCCCGGATCACCTCAGGCGAGCTGTCGAACCAGCGAAAAGGGTTGTCGCTCCTGGCCATACAGCCAGGCTAGGGGAGGGGCTCACACCCGACAATCGATTTGGGCTGACAGAGCCATGGCGGCTGTTGGGCGGGTCCGCTCCTGGGCCGCTTCTGAAGGTCCGCTCGAAGGGCTGGTGCTAAAGTCCGCTTCCGACCCATGGCGGACCTCGCTGGATTGGATCAAAGTAACCTGATGACGAGCCGCCCTTTTCTCATCTTGGCTGCGTTCTGCACGGCAGGATGCACGCAAACGGCGCACATCACGGTGCTTTCCTCCAGCGGCTTTTATGGCGGCGACGCAACGACTGCGTATGTGACCTTCCGGTCAAGCCAGCCACTGCATCGCTTCGATGAAAACGTGCGACCTGCCGAAGCCGTAAGCTATATTTGCGGCGAGTATGAGCGGTTCAATATGACAGGCTCATTGGTCGAGACCGGCTCGCAGAACGTCTACTCAGCCAGCTTCCCGCCCATGTCCCGGCGTGCAATTTGGCGATCAAACGGTCAGGTGGACCAAGGGTGGCCGGTTGAATTGGCCGAGGCGAAGGGTATCTGCCTTCGCGTCGAAGCAGCCCAGATGTTGAACACGTCACTGACGACCAACGAGGTCGTGGTGCCGCGAGAGAGCTACGTTCGCTAACCACCCATAGCTGCCCTTTGGCGGGTCCGCTCGGCGGCGCGTCCATGGAAGGTCTGCAATGCGGCCCAGCGGCCGGGTCCGCTCCCGACCCGTTGCGGACTGGATGTCTCTGCCGCTGGCGTGTTTACAGCCGCTAGCGAACGCGGGCGCTGTCAGCTAGGCTGAGTGACTTTCTGGCGAGCGGGGGCTTTAGGTGGTCGAGTCCAGCAAAGCCCCACGCACACCGCGTCCTGATGGCGACTGTCGCTCTGTTCCGGCCTGGGCCGCCAAGGAAGACCAGCGTAACCGTCTAGACGATCAGGCCAGCCAAGCCGAAGGATATCACTACGTCTGGGCCGCCATCTTTGCAGCGCTTCCTCCGCTGGCAGCCTTCGCATGGCGACTACTGACGTAAGTCCATTTCCCGCCCTTAGCTGCCCTTCGCGAGGTCCGCTCAGCGGCGCGTCTATGCAAGGTCTGCTATGTGGCCCAGCGACCGAGTCCGCTCTCCACCCTTAGCTGCCCGTCGGGGCGTCTGCTCAGCGGCGCGTCCGTGCAAGGTCTGCTATGTGGCCCAGCGGCCGGGTCCGCTCCCGACCCATTGCGGACAAGCACCAGGCTGCCCACTCCTCCAGTGCATGAAGCGCCGAGAGCCCCGGATAGTCGCGCTTCGCAGGGTAGCACCGGCGATGGTAGGTATCCCAGTAGCTGGTCGCTTTCGCGCGCAGCCTCTGCATAGTCTGCCGGTTCTCCCGAACAAACTGCGCATAAAGTGAGCTGTCCAGGCGCGGCAGAGCGGCATGAATGTCTTCGACAATCTCTAAGACGTACTCGCCAAGCAGGAGGACCACGTACGGTGCGACCCATGATTCTCGTTGGTCGATGACAGACCGGAGCGCGTGCTGACGTAGGTATCCGTCGGTTGCACGCGTTGCGAGGCAGCGAGCCGCTGCGCTTAGGTTGGCTACTTTCGCTTCGGACAGCCCGACGAAGTGCAGTCGCCGAGGTACCGCGATGATCTGCCCGCCTACGTCGATGGCCTCAGATCGCTGACGATAGGCGTCATCGATGAACGGTGAAAGTTCCCAAGCAGCCTCGCTCGCCACAGACAGCATGTCGAATGGGAAGGCACGAAGCGCGGCTTCCTTGAAAGGCTTGGGCGATAGTCCGTCCATCCCACCACTATGCTCAGCCGAGGGAAGGTCCGCTATCCCCTTAGCTGCCGTTCAGCGGGTGCGCATCGAGCGTCAGGATTGAGGCTAGCAGAGGTAGCTGAGCTACTTCCTCAGCCGCCGTGGCAATTTCCTTCGAGGTAGAAAGCCCCCTAGGCTGCCGGTCGGAGTCCGAGCCCTGTAGCTGCCTTTGATGTACGGTCGGGCGCCGTCGCCGGGGAGAAACGTCTCCCTGAGGTACTCTGCTTCCTCGCGCGTCGTTTCTCTGACTGAGCCATCGTCCTCAATGTAGACGAAGTCGTCTGTGACGGTCCTTGCGATTATTCCCCACGCTATCGCAGCGCCAGCTACCACTAGCACCACTACCCAAGACCAGGCCAACCGCTCCTCCAACGGTGTGACCATGCCGCGCGGCGGAACCACTTTCCACCCTTAGCTGGCGTTCGGAACGTCATATGCCGGCGATCTTGATCCCGCGCTCGAGGGCGCTCGGCCGTCAGCGCCCCGCGGCTGCGCATTGCACGAGATCGAAGACGTCACGGGCGTTAGGGATGCCGATCAGCTGAGGAGTGCTGTCGAGGCTCGGAACCCACAGGCCAAACCCTGCGCCTGCAAAGATGTTCGATTGACCAAAGCGGATGGAGCCGGAGCCGTCCCCACGTTCCGTAAGGCGCGCCTCCGGTAGGCGCTCCAGAGCCAGGACGGTGAACATGCTGAAGGGCCCGCTGCGGGAGATCAGCAGTCTTCGGTCGGTGATGGCGTATCGCGTCCGCTCCCGAAGCCAGGCGTCGAACCAGAAGCGCCCCCACATCACGGTGACACCGAAGACCACGAACATCATGCCCCAGAGCACGAAGAAGGTCCCGGCGCCGCTTCGCGAGGCGATGAAAGTCCACACAAGGGCGAACCCGATCCACACCACGCTGAACGGCAGCAGGAAGAGGTCCATCGATGTGAACTGCAGCCCATCGGACGGTTTGCCCGTCCACAGGAGGCGCTCCTCCGACAGAAGCCGCTCAGAAAACGCGTCCACCTCGGTTCTCAAGGACGGCCCCCCTCATGAGCGAGCAACATATCGCTGAGCCGTGCTGCGCTTCAATCCGCCAAGGCGGTCGCGCGGTCCCGCTGCGGTCGCGAGCGTGACCTACCCTTCGACGCCCCGGCCACCTCCGGACGACCAACATCCAGCCGGCTTCGGCCTGGACAGCGTCGCTCATCGTGGGAAGGGAAGGGGAGGCAAGGCGTCTATGACGTGCGGTCCACCAGAACCACGATCGGCTTTCTCGCCTCAAAAGGCTGTGGTGCCGGGGAGCGATAGAGAACAGCGCCTGCGGGCGTTTCCCTGACCTCCGCGAACCACTGATAATAGCCGAGGGCGCTTGGCTTCTCGATGCAGAGCGAGAAGTCCGGGTCACGAGAGGTTATGGTCTGAGATCCCTGCCCATCGGCGAAACGGACCACGTAGTGGAGCCCTCCAGGAAGAGGTTCTCCGCCCGTCGTGATCACCGTGCCTCTCGCGGTCGGAAAGGAGGGTAGCTGCCGCAGTCTTCTTCCCGGTTCGAGCAGTTCAACCCTGCACATCTCGCTGGCGTCTGCCCAGGGATATGAAGACCAATCCGTTGCGCAGCCTCCAAGAGCGGAGACGCAGACGAATGCCGACGCGACCAGTGGTGTGCGCATAGACCCTTCCAAGGTGGAGGAGCGATGGCCCAGCTTAGCCGAGAGGCATCTTGTTTCCACCACGGCCAGGAACCGGTGGAGGGGAGGGCGCAGGGTCGCCCGGGCGACCACACCGCAACGTCTGCTTCTGACTCCTTGAAGACCTTTGAGACGTCCGCTTTCGGGACCGCTTGCGTCGGATAGCAAGCCCAAGGGATGGCTTCCGCTCCTGATTCATAGCCTGCGAGCAGACCGGCGGCATCAGACGATGCGCAGTTGCTCGAAGACCTTGACCGCGCCGTCCAAAACATTGGCCGATACGACCCGCGCACGGTCAGCGAGGGCGTCGAAGCCCATGATCCGGACCTTCTGGTTCCGGTTGAAATTACGCAGGACCGAGGCTTGGGCTTCGTCCAGGTCGCGCTCCAATCCGCAAACGACCAGAAGCTCGGGTGGCGACCATCCCGTAAAGTGGGATGTAAGATCGGCGTATTTCTGCATGAGGTAGCCCTCATATTCAGTGACTTGGGTGATGGCGTGGGTGACGGCATGGGTGACTTGGGGCGCTTGGGTCATCAGTGCTTTTCCAGGGCACTCGATCTCCACCACGACATAGGAGTTGTCCGCCCGACGGATGATGAAGTCTGGTGCCTTGTAGCCGAAGATGTCGGGCTCGGGCCAAACCTCCACCGCGAGCGGATCGAGCAGATGGGGATGGCTCGTGAGGAAGGCTTGGAAGGCCTGCTCGTTATTCGGAACCGTTTTGATGAGACGCTCATAGCCGCCTAGCACCGGCGTGCTGACAGCGAGCCAGCGGGCCGCCAAGGCTGAAAACAGTGCGCGATGCGCTTTCGTTTCGGACGTCGTCAGAGCAGTCATCGCCATGCCGACCCGCCAGGCGACTTCGTCATCATCCCTATACGCGAGCACGAGACGGCGGAGCTGCGCTCTGGCGGCTTCGCGCAGGCTGGGATTACTCTCCAGATGCGTCTTAAGCCTCTCAGAGAGGTCCACTGGCAGCGTCACGATGGGTGCCTCGGCCGAGCCGCTGACCACGCTGGCCAACAGTTCCATCGCGTGGCTCGCCTTGCGAGAAGACAAATCCTCTATCGCCAATTCGGTAAGCTCTTGCAGACCGGCCTCCCCGTACAAAAGAAGGGCGGCGGCGGGCGGGGTCTGAAGTTCGTATTTGAAGGTGGTCGCGTAGTCCGCCTCCGCCAGCCGCCGCAGCCCGGCTAGTCCCACCGCGCCCACTGGATTCAGGCAGCGTTCAATCAGGGGGTAGAGGTCAATCGGCCCCTTCGCTGAGGCGACGAACCGTTCAATGTCGGTGCTGAGAGTCATCGTTCTTCTCTTTAACTTCGCCCGTGTGACCGGTTTCAAACTCCTTGGGCGGCGCGCACTCGACGACGCGCTACCCCCTGTCGTTGATCGCTTCGAGATCCTTGGGCTTAACAGCGTCCGCGCGCATAGCCATACAGAGCAGATGCGAAGGGCGGGTCATCGCGACGTAGTGCAACTTTAATTGTGAGGCTGTGAGCCTGCGAGGTGAGGAGTGCTTTCTGGCCCTTTGATCCGGCCTCGTTTCCCTAGAGCGCAAAGCTCAAAGCCGAGTACGCTTGCAGACTTACAGGACTCAAGCGACGGTTGCGTGGACCCTACCGCATGACGCGGGCACAGTCGCGCACGGCTCATAAACATGGAAATCGCCCGGGAAAGCCTCGATTCGGTCCTTCACGAACTTTATCGTTCGCTTGACGAAAACGGACAGGTCAACGAGGCCTCGCGAGGTGAGACAAAGGAACTCCTCGGAGTAGCACTGCGGATCAGCAAGCCGCGGGCGCGCATTAGTCGGTCCGAGAACCGGGGCAAGCCGTTCAGCGCCATAGGCGAACTGCTGTGGTACCTTTCCGGTTCGGACAAACTCGACTTCATCAGCCCCTATGTAGCGGAGTACGCCAAGGACGCCGTCGATGGCGTGCTTGAGGGTGCCTATGGCCCGCGCCTTCTGGCGATGCGCGGCAAGATCAACCAGTTCGCAAGTATAGAGAATCTGCTGGCCCGCAAGCGCGGCTCACGGCGAGCGGTGATCCAGCTCTTCAACGCCGAAGACATCGCCACAGAGCACAAGGAAACTCCTTGCACGACGACGTTGCAGTTTCACCTCCGTGGTGACGTACTTCACATGTCGGTTACGCTTCGCTCAAACGACGCCTATTGGGGGCTTCCGCACGATGTCTTCTGCTTCACCATGCTCCAGGAGATGATGGCTCGACGATTGAATGTCGAACTTGGCGAATATTATCAGTACGTCGGCAGCATGCACGTCTACAAAGACTATTACGACCACATGCGGGCGTACGTCGCAGAGGGTGTCCAGCAGACCATTGAGATGCCGCCGATGCCGACAGGGGATTCATTTGCGGTCGTGGACCGTCTCCTCGCGGTCGAGAGCCGCCTTCGAAAAGGCGAGGATGTGGTGGCGGATCAGGCTTTCGACGATCCGTACTGGGCGGACATCACGCGTCTGCTGCAGGTGTTCTGGGCGCGTGAATGGGCCGGCGAGGGTTACGGTGAGCGACTGAAGGCTCTGCGGCAGGAGCTTTCGTCACCTGCCTACCGCACCTATATCGACGGCAGACTGTCCTTGCAGCCGCGCCCACTGAGTGCGACCTCGAGTATCCGTGAGCCTGGGGAAATGTCATGAAGTGGCCGGTGCGCGACGCGGAGAGACAACGCCTTGTCCACGAGCTGACCGCCGCACATGGGGCCTTGGGATTTAGGGGCCTCCGTGATGCGGCCATGATCGACACGCTTGCTTGGCAGTTCGTCGCGAGTTTGCGGCGGGAAGACTACTATCGGCTAGTCCAGGCCAAGCCCGTCGCTGCGCTCCGTGCGGATCCTAATTCCCCGGCGTTCGATGCCGAACGGGCGGTCGCCTTCCATATGCAGCAGGGCAATGTTGACGAAGCGGGATGGCTGATCTTCCTGATGACCCATTTCGCCCGTCATCCCGGAACGGGTTGGCGGCGGCTTCAGGACGTCTACGGGCAATTGGGCGTAGGTGTGTGGGACTGGACAAGCGTCAGTCGCAATCCACAGGCGTTCATCGACTGGCTTGAAGCTAACTGGCACCGGGTGGGAGGCGGCTTCGGAAATCACCGCAAATACGAAAGTCTCAGGCCGACCGCGAAACGTCCGATGGCCCGCGCCGTCAGCGACTATATCGCGTGGATCGGCGCAAGCGGTCACCGCCGGTTTTTCAGCGATACGGTTCGCGCGGCGGGCAATGATCCGCACGTCATCTTCGACTATCTCTACCGATCTCTGCGCGTGAACTCGTTCGGCCGGCTCGCGAAATTCGACTATCTCTCGCTCGTCAGTCGGTATCAGCTGGCACCGGTCTCTGCGGGGTCAGCCTATCTGAGCGGTGCGACCGGCCCGGGCCGGGGGGCGAGACTGCTCGTCGACGGCAACCCGACCAGCCGCACAACGAACACCGCACTGCAGAGCGCTCTGGATGCGTTGGACCGTCGCCTGAACGTCGGAATGGAAGTCATGGAAGACGCACTCTGCAATTGGCAGAAGAGCCCGCGCCGGTTTGTTCATTACAAAGGCTAGTCTAGGACCGGGTCGAGGTCTTCCCATTTCCAGTGGCGCTTCAGATAATTCATCTGATCGCGGCGGATCATGCGCCGGTGCTGCATCTGACCGACCGTCAGCCCGGGCGCGACGCCGACAGATACGCTGAACCTCAGGACAGTGTCACGCGAGGGGGAGAGTTGATCAAACTCCTCGGCGCGGGATTCGGGGATGATCAGGCGAGTGGCGAACTCGTTCGCCTCCCGCTCGCTCTCGTCGATCTCTTCCATGTCGGCGTCGACGAACGTCTTTGCTCCGTGAAGAACAAGGTGTCCGAGCTCATGGAACACCGTGAACCAGAACTTGTCGTCGGATAGACCTCGGAAGCTCAGTAGGATCATTGCCTTGTCGGGCCCGACCATTCGGCTGGCCCCGGACGCTGGACAGCCGGGCGGCGCTTTGTGCGCAACGACAGCGACACCAGCTTCGGCGCAGAGTGCCTTTAGCTTCGGAACAAAGCGCTGAGGCTGTCTGATGTTCGATATCTTTCTTATCGCCTCTAGCCGGTCCAGGAGGTTTCCGACGCTGAACGGGCGGGTCGACACGAGGTCGGCGCCAAGTTCGCCAGAGCGAAGCCACATCAACATGGCCCCCTTGTCGGCGGTGAAGGCTCCCGACTTCCGGAACAGTGTGTTCGAACAGATGCGACCGTATCGGGCTTCCCACGCTCCAAGGGTGCCGACGTTGAAGAACGCCAGACGGCGCTGGATTTCTGCCCGGCGCTTGTCCAGCGTCAGCCGTCCGCGCGGCTTATCGCCTGGGACCGGTAGAAGGAGCCAGTCCTCTCCCTCAGTGGCGGCGGCGCGATCGACCGCCCGTTCCAGCGCGGCTTCGTATTGGGCCTGCCGCTTCAGCCAGAATGACGTTGTGCCACCGAGATGGTTAGCCAATGCCGCCGCTTGGCGTTCCGTAACCGGCATCGTCCCATCGAGGAGTCCGCGGAGTGCGGTCATCCCGCCCTCGAGTACGCCGGCGATTTCGTCGGCGGTACGGCCACGTCGGACCATGAGTGAACTCAGTGCGTCACCGGGTTTTGAGAACCAGTCGGGCGTGAAGTCCTGTACGTCCGTCACGGCAGCCTCGACAGTTGTACCAGTTTCAACCTTGTCACACTCGACCAATCGATCTCACCCGCCGGGTTTCGGCGGAAACGCGTACCGACCACCACCAGCTCGGCGCGATACTCTGAACCAATCGCGACGAACAGCGAGTCGTCCAAGTTAATTCTGACATCCTCACCCAAGAACGCGATCAGCTCGTCCACGTTCTCGAACGCGGTGGCGTCAGAAAGGAAGCTCACAAGCGCTTCTGCGTTCACGCTGCCGAACAATAGGTCCGCGCGCTGCAGATTGACGCAGTCGTCGTGAAGCGCCTGGTTCTCGAACGAAACGGTGATCAAACGGCCACGCCCTGAATGCGACCATCTGAGAACAGATCGCGGGCTTCAATCACCGGGTGGTACATGGAGCGGATCATTGGGGCAGTGGCGACTCGTGGGGTTTGGATTGCTGCTTGGCCCGGATCGCCTCGATACGCGTCCAGTTCCGGGCGAGCTCCCGTTCGCCTGCTTCGTCCATGTTCAGCCCCGTTGCGCTGCAGAGGCTCGCCAAAGTGACCATCACGCCGCCCACTTCCTGATCGGGCTCGCCCTTGGCCCGATTGAACACATAGTCCATCAGCACCAATGCGTCGGATCGCGAGCAACCGTTCGCCTGCGCCAACTCCAGCGCCTCTTCAAGGAATCGGTGAATCCGTTCGTGGCGGTCGGATCTCACGTGAGGCGGGAAGCAAGCTTCAAGCCATTGCTCGACGCGCGCTTGGTAACTGGTCATCCCGACTGCTGATGATGCTTCGACCTGATCCGCCATCCTGCGTTGAATCCCTTTTACCGGAGATGACAGTGAGTTTAGGCTTAAAGAGCTGAGGCGCAACAACTAGCACGCGTCCGTGAGTTGGCCTGCCATACCACTCCGTGCGGATGATCTCGGCCCGGAGCGGCGAGGTGAGCGCCGAGAAATGGATCTTCGAGACGCTCGGAGTGGCCCGTTTGGCAGCTGAACAACGTCCGCTTTGTGCGCTGCTGCCGGTGTCCGCTTCTGGCGCATAGCGGCTGTTGGCGGCGTTAGAGTGGGAGGGCAGGGAGGCGACCTCAGAGGAGGTTGGCCATGCGCCAGTCCGACCTATTCATAAAGCCTAAGCGCCCGTGGAACGCCGGCCGCCTTATCGGCCCGAAGGCGCCGTTTAAGCCTAAGCACATCTGGGCCATTCGACAGCAGCTGAAGGTCGCCAGGCGAGTGCGCGATTTGGCGATGTTCAATTGCGCTTTGGACTCGAAGCTGCGGGCTTGTGACCTTGTTAGGCTCCGAGTGAGCGATGTGGCGCCCGGAGGTGCGCTCCGTCAGCGTTCGATCGTCATTCAGCAGAAGACCGGGAGACCTGTACCTTTCGAGATCACCGAGCCGGCGCGCGACGCGATCGCTGCTTGGCTGAAGCTTCGTGGGCAACGCGAAGACGATTGGCTGTTCCCCAGTAGGAGCCGGTCCCGCCAGCACATCGGGACCAGACAGTATGCCCGGCTGGTCGACCGATGGGTGCGAATGATCGACTTGGAGCCACAGGGCTACGGCACTCACAGCCTCCGGCGCACTAAGGTTTCTCTCGTCTACAAGAAGACCGGCAACCTTCGCGCATGCCAGCTGCTGCTGGGGCACCGGAAGCTGGAGAGCACTGTGAGATATTTAGGCATCGAGGTGGACGACGCCTTGGAGATGTCGGAGCAGGTCGACCTCTGACCTCAAGCCGGGCTCGAAAGCGGGCCCGGCCATTGTCCGCTATGGGTGGGAAGCGGACATCCCCAATGGCAGGATTTGCGGATGGAGATTTCACCTGGCGTGGAGGACGCGGCCTCCGTCGATCTAACGCCCGACGAAGCCATAGTTCTCTTCGAGCTATTGTCGCGCTGGTCTGAGACAGCGAAGCCGGTGGAAACTCCGGCACCTTCTTGCTTCGAGAGCACGGCCGAGGTCGCGGTGCTGAACAGATTGCTGTGCCAACTGGAAGCTCAACTCGTCGCTCCGTTCAAGGGAGACTACAGCCGCCTTCTGATGGAGGCGCGGGAACGCCTGGCCTCTGACTGGAGCCACTCAACTCTGAGGGGCTGAACGTCCGCAATGGGTCGGAAGCGGCCGGTTGCGGCTGGCCGTTAATGCTCCCAGATCAGTCGAATCCGCGATCTGCCGAATTGGTCGAGGACTTTCGCAACTCTGACCAGTCTGCCTCCGATTGGAGCTTCGTCGAGTTGCACGGCAACGTCACCGTTGATGATCATTGCCTGACGCGCGGGCACCTTGATTACCCCTTCGACAGTTTCTGGAGCGCCTAACAATGGTGAGGGTGTGTAGATAATGTGCTCCGTGATGGAAAGGGGCCCAAGCCTTTCCTTTGCTTGCCTCAGCACGTTGTCGTAAGGATCTCGGGCACAGCGCAGGAACTCAGCGACTAAAAACTCTGAGAACGATGATGCCACCTGCGTGGGGATCATGGTCAGAGCGTCTAGAAAGTACACCGTCGAGAGATTGGGATCGGTGAGAGAGTAAGCGTACTGATCGCCCCAACCCGTTTCTGCGAAGCAAAGGTAGCAGTCGCACCGTCCGTCCCACGCGAACTTCCAGCCTTCGTTAGCGTTCCAAGCATCCAGGCCCATTTCACTTTGGTCGAGCGCAAAAATCCGAAAGTACCCCCAGTACGCCGACGCCCCACTGAACCTCGATAGGAAAGCTTTGTGATCAGGTGGGAGTAGCCATCCGAACTCGCTGTTCGACGAGGTAGTCGCAACCTTCTGGGATGGCGGGCCAAAAACGACCCCTTCGATTTGGCGAAGCTTCTCGATGCTCGAAACGTCCATGGACTAACGGTACCGGCGGATGTTTTCGCGCCTGTAAGTTCCGCAATGGGTCGGAAGCGGACCTATGCGCCAACGCCAGTGCTGGACCTTCAGCAACTCGCCGCAAAGCAGCCCTCCGTTGAACGTCACCTATGGGGCCAACCAGCAGCCCTTCGGGCTGATCAGGGTTCGCGGGCTCACCTCGCCACGTTCCAAATGGTCGGCAGGCCTGGCGATAACCTTGGCGAAGGCCCCTAGATCGTGTGCTTCCCTCGCCGGGCATCGTCACGGTCACTGAATTTGCGACTGGTGGCCGAAGCAACCACCACCGCCGACAACGCAGAGAGAATGCTGCTGGAGATCAGGAACATGTGAACCATTGCGGCAGGAAAAGCGGTACCACCGAACAATATTTGAACTGTGATGTAGCCGTGCGCTAACGCTGGGATGAACGAGATCGCGGCAACCACACCTAATCGCACATGGCGAAATGCCAGCCATACCGCGACTATCGAGGATAGGGGCAGATAGAGCATCAATATCCAGTAGCCACCAACTACTGATGCGGCATCGAGAAACGTTAAGCCCTTCTGATCAGAAGCGCGGCCAGCCGCCAAAAGTAGTGTAGATGCGCCTACAAATTCGATAGCTTTTACGGCAATTAATCGTATTAGCACAATGCACCGAGGAGCGATCGAGACACCGCTGATACATGCACAAGTATGGCCGCAGCCGCAATGTCCGCACAGGGTCGCCAGCGGACGCGAGCGTCAGCGTCAGAGGCGGACCTTCCAGCAGATTGCCTCTGAGGACAGCCGCTCAGATGCGGCTAGCATCATGGGTGGCAGGAGCGTCTCACGGCGGACGACAACGCTCAGCCATCAACCTCGGCGTCGCGAGCGATTTTGGCTGCTCGAAACACGTCAATGATCAATGCCATCGTCCATGCACCGAACAGGATCAAGAAGATCGCGCCGGTAATGTTGTTCTGAAGCCGGCTCCGCTCAAGGATCAGAGCGAGGGGCGGTCCGCAGGCCAGGGCTGTCCTCGGTAGCCTTACGAGGCCGTACTCTCTCCAGAAAATTTTGTCGCGGACCTTGTCCCCCAAGGAATGACCCCCACTGCGGCCGCAGCAATGCCACCAGGGACAAGCTGCTCAGCCAGAAGCAAGAACAGGAAAAGGCCGCCAGCTTCGATGAGCGCCAACTCTAGTCCCTCCTGCGGTCAAACCCAAAGGAGTGGCGGTCCGACACACGCGAACGTGCGGATCGGGAGAGCCGGGCCGCCGCTCAGCTCGTGGAGCAAGCCCGACGTTGGAAGCTACCCCCGACGCGAGCCCCGCGTCGAGATGCAGCTAGCTGGCTTTCCCCAATGGGTCGAGAGCGCCCCCCGGCCGCTGGGCCACATAGCAGACCTTGCACGGACGCGCCGCTGAGCGGACCCCTCGAAGGGCAGCTAAAGGTGGGAAGCGGGTCCCATCATTAGCGCTGTCAGCACTAGCGCTGTCAGCGCAATGCTTCGCAGTCTCCGCGCGACTAGGGTTCAGAAAAGTCGCTCGCAGCCACCTCTGAGCCCCCAAAGTCGCCATATGGCCCAACGGTCCCGATGAGGATGATATCGATCTCCTTGAAGCCTCCACCTCCGATACCCTTCGATGCGAGGTAGGCGTTCAAATCGTCGCGGCGCGCTGGCGGCATGTCTCCTATTCGGTGGCTGAGTCCGCGCCCCGGGCATCTTCGGTCGGAAAACACCGAGTGAAGTTGGTCAGTTGTCAGAGTCCCGGCAATCCTCACGACGCGCCCGCTGAAGCGCTGCGGGTGAAGGGCGACCTCACAGACCGAGTACGTCAGCAGTTGAGCCTTCCCGGGGTTGGAAACGCATGCGGCGGGTGCTGCCAAAGCACTTCCCAGACACAACTGCGCCGCTGCCAGCTTCAGCCTTCTCATCAGCCGCCCCTCCCGCTCCTGCAGAGGCTAGCACCCCACGAAACGTCCGCAACGGGTCGGGAGCGGACTTCAGCGCCAGGGCCGCGACCGGACTTTCGGAAGGCGGCTCAGGAGCCGACCCGCCTACAGGCCGCTAGGGGTGGTTAGCGCACGCTAGATTTGCGATTGCGGATAAAGGTCCACGCAGCTTTGGCGACGTTCAGCCCGATGAGGAGGAACAGCAGCGGCACCTGCCAGCTGCGGGGAATTTCCGGGCCGATCTCGTAATGCACGGCGGCCCAGAACAGACCAAAGAAGACGAGCGTTCCGACCCATAGCAGGATCGAGTTCTTCGCATCTTGACTCATCTGGCGTTCCTGCACTCACGCTTTCACTTATCACAATGCATAAGCCGCAACGGGTGGAAAGCGGATCCCAGCGCCGACTTTCGAGTGGCCTATGCCCGTCAACTCGCGCGAGGTAGAGCGCCTACCGCTACTGCCAAGAGCAGAACCGGTCCGCCTAGGATCAGAAGCGCGCTGAACAGCACCCCAAGGTGATAGCTCCACGTCCGATAAAGTCGTTTGCCGCCACTTGGCACAAGGTGGTCGAGAAGTGGACCGAGCAGATAGAGAAGGTTCGCGATCATCAGGCCCACAGCCGACGCGAACCCCTGAACCAGAACGCTCAGGGCGGTGAACTCCGGCGGCTCCTCGTTGGGAGCGGCACTTGCAGGCTCCCAAGCGGACGCGATCATCATGAAAGCGGAAACGTAGATCACGAACCCGATCGCCAAGGCCGCGAGCAAGAGAAGATTGTAGCGCACGCGCCGACGCCCTTCCCACCACGACCACGATCCTAGTTCTGCCATCGCCCCGCCGCCTGCTGACGAGAGACTGGAGCAGGCTCAGCGAAACCGCGTCAAGCTGGCTCGCCGGACCCGCGCTAAGAGCAGACGACAGTGGCGGCAGCTCAGGGTCGAGAGCGGGCCTGAGCGTCGGGGCTGAAAACAGACCATCTGCAGTCGCAAGCCAGCGGCCCGCGCCTAGGGTCTGCTAGGGCTGGAAACCCGCCTTGGCCGGTGTAGGCTCAGTCATGATCGAAGGCTTGGAAAGGTGCTGTCAGTCCAACGCGAACTTTTCTCCACTGAGCGCAGGAAGGGCAGGGGGGCTGATGGTCAGAGGGCGAGCGTCCGCCACTCGGCCAGGGCGGCCGAGCGACGGGCCTTGTAGTGCTCTCTGCTGATGAGGTGGCGATCCTGATTGAAGTGGTTGTGGAGAGCTGCGTGAACGGAGCTGAACTTCTGCAGCGTCTTCATCTGTCGGAAGCGCTGCATGGCTCGCTCTC
>Ga0196964_10000843_pt1 | contig 16759 bp, 12 predicted proteins | sample S1_10metaG_FD_148615 | JGI IMG/M metagenome (GOLD analysis project Ga0196964, IMG submission 148615) | Soil microbial communities from Anza Borrego desert, Southern California, United States - S1_10 | ecosystem: Environmental > Terrestrial > Soil > Desert | place: USA: California | collected...
TGTGACCAACGGCACCGAATCCGGCACGCAGCAGCAGACCGCGACGATCACTGACGACGATGCCGCCCCAACAGTCACGCTCTCCATGGTGGGTGCTTCCATGGCCGAAGCAGCCGGGAGCGCAACGGTCACGGCGACGCTCTCTGCGGCCTCAAGCCAGAATGTGACCGTTTCGCTGGGCTTTACCGGCACAGCGACGCTGACCAGCGACTACACGCGCAGCGGCACCAGCATCACCATCAATGCCGGCAGCACGACAGGATCGATTACGCTCACAGCGGTTCAGGACACCCTGGATGAAGCCAACGAAACGATCGTGGTGGACATTGCCAGCGTGACCAACGGCACAGAATCGGGTACGCAGCAGCAGACCGCGACGATCACCGACGATGATGCCGCGCCAACGGTAACTCTCTCCTTGACTGGCAGCCCGATGCCGGAGGCGGCCGGCGTGGCGACGGTGCGAGCCAGCCTCTCAGTGGCATCCGGCCAGACTGTGACCGTCAACCTTGGCTTCACGGGAACGGCGACGCTCACCAGCGACTACACACGCAGCGGTACGTCCATCGCGATCGCGGCGGGGAGCACCAGTGGCACGGCCACTCTGACGGCGGTCAATGACGGTGTCGTTGAGGCCAACGAGACAATCGTCGTTGATATCAGCAGCGTTACGAACGGCACGGAATCCGGCACGCAGCAGGTGACCGCGACGATCACCGACGACGACGTCGCGCCGAATGACCCGCCTGTGATCACGAGTATCTCCTTCCTGCCCACCGCGCCGCGTGTCGGCACAACCGTGACTTTCACCGTGGCAGCTAGCGACCCTGAGTCCGATCCTCTGACCATCACGTACGACTACAACGACGGCGTCACGGACGGCAGCGGCATTCACGCATGGGCCGTCGCCGGGACGTACACGGTCACCGTGAGCGTCAGCGACGCACAGCATCCGGCGGTGACGAGCACCGTTCAGGTGGTCGTCGCGCCCAGCGACAATGACGGCGGCGGGGGTGGGGGAGGGACGCCGCCGCCACCGCCACCCGGGCCCGTCACTCCCGGCGCCGACAGCGATGGCGACGGCGTGAGCGACGAGAACGAACTCGTCGACACCACGAATCCACTTGATCCAAAGTCGCTCGTCAAGATGCCGATGGCGGTCTTGAAGATGACCGGAAAGGTGAACTTCACGACTAGCGGCGCGGACGGTTGCAGCTTCAGCGGCATTCTCCCGAGCTTGCCGGCGAAGACCAACTTCGCGAGCACGCTGCTGAAAGTCGATGCGGGCGGCGCGACGGAGGTGTTCTCGCTCAGCGACAAAGGGAAGGGCGTGACGCCCAACGGCAGCGTCCAGTTGAAGCTCAAGTTTACGACCAACCGCCTGACGCGCATCAAAGAGTTCGTCGGCGGGCCGGTGCCGTTCAAGATCACGCTGAAGTTCGGCACGTGGTCAGACGATTGGGCCGATGAAGGGATTTCGCCGGCCGCGACCGTCATCGGTCAGCCAGCCAGCATGAATGTGGACATCACATTCAACGGGCGGGTGTACACCGCCAGCGTGAACACGCTCTTCAGCGCGAAGGCCAACCTGATGGGCAAGTTCAAGAACTAAACAGCGAACCAGTAAGCCGCCGCTGCTGCTTGCGACACCAACTCCCTAAAGCTAGTATGTGCCGTCCTTTCCACGATGGGCACGGGGAGCAGGTGATCAGGTTATGGCAAACATCAAGGGCATCATCCTGGCAGGCGGCACGGGTTCGCGCCTCTTCCCGCTGACGCGCGTCACCAACAAGCACCTGCTCCCGGTCGGGCAGAAGCCCATGATCATGCACTGTGTCGACAAGCTGACGCAGGGCGGGATCACTGAGATCATGGTTATCACCGGCCCCGAACACATGGGCGCGATCGTCAATCTGCTCGGCTCCGGCAAAGACTACGGCTGCCACTTCACCTACCGCGTCCAGGATGAAGCCGGCGGGATCGCCCAGGCGCTGGGCCTCTGCAGCGCCTTCGTCGGGAACGACCACTGCTGCGTGATCCTCGGCGACAACATCTTCACTGCGCCGCTGACCCCTTATGTGAAGCGGTTTCGGGAAGTGGACAAAGGGGCGATGATTCTGTTGAAGCGGGTTCCGGATCCCGGCCGCTACGGCGTGGCGGAACTCTCCGCGGACAAGAAGAAGATCGTCGGCATCGAAGAGAAACCCAAAAGCCCGAAGAGCGACTACGCCGTCACGGGCATGTACTTCTACGACAGCACGGTCTTCAACATCGTAAAGACGCTGAAGCCAAGCGGCAGAGGCGAACTTGAGATCACGGACGTGAACAACGATTACATCAAACGCGGCCAGTTGCTGTGGGATGAACTGCCGGGCGAGTGGACGGACGCGGGGACCTTCCCGTCGCTGCTGCGGGCGAATGAGATCATGGCAGGACAGCAGAAGTGAACCGCAGAGAGCGCTGAGAACAGGCATTATAGTTCTCGATAAGCTGCACCTTTTCCTCGCCGTTCTCCGCGTTCTCTGCGGTTCAACTAGGAGTGTTGATGAAACTGCTCGTCACCGGCGCGGCCGGGTTTATCGGATCAAGTTTTGCCAGGATGGCCGTGCGCAACGGCCACGAGGTCCTGGTGCTCGATGCCCTCACGTACGCCGGGAATCTCGCCAACCTCGACCCGATCAAGGATGCGAAGAACTTCCGTTTCGTGAAAGGCGACGTACGCGATAGCAACCTTGCGCAAGAACTGCTGTTCACATTCAAGCCCCATGCGGTGGTTCATTTCGCGGCTGAGTCCCACGTGGACCGGTCGATCATGGACGCGTCGCCGTTCATCAGCACGAACGTCGGCGGCACGCAGGTGCTGCTGGACGCGCTCCGCAAATCCGAGATCAACTGCCGCTACGTCCAGATTTCCACCGACGAGGTATACGGCTCGGCGGACGACAAGAAGCCTTTCACCGAACAGCATTACCTGAAGCCTTCCAGTCCTTATGCCGCGAGCAAGACTTCCGCGGATTTGATGGTGCTCGCGTACCACCACACATACAAGATGGACGTGGTGGTGACGCGCTGCTCGAACAACTACGGGCCTTACCAGTTCCCGGAAAAACTGATCCCGCTCTTTACGACGAATCTTTTCGAAGGCAAGAAGGTGCCGGTCTATGGCGACGGGATGCAGATCCGGGACTGGATCCATTGCGACGATCACAGCCGAGGCGTATTTGCGGCGCTGGAGAAGGGCAAGAGTGGCCAGGTGTACAATCTCGGCGGCGGGAACGGCAAACCCAACATCGAGATTACGAAACTGCTTCTGAAGCTGACCGGCCGCGGCGAGGAGTACATCCAGTACGTGCAGGACCGCCCCGGGCATGATCGCGTGTACCTGATCGATCATAGCAAAGCGACGCGCGAACTGGGCTGGACGCCGCAGGTCGACTTCGAGAAGGGCCTGGCCGACACTGTGCAGTGGTATCGTGATAACCGGCCGTGGTGGGAAGCGGTCAAGAGCGGCGCATATCGCGAGTATTACCAGAAGCAGTACGGACAACGGCAGGGCTAGAGTACAAAAGAAGGGTGTAGAGAAGAACAGCAAGTGTCGGCACGATGCTTTAGGAACCAAGAGCCAGGAGCTCATGAAAAAAGTACTGCTGATCGGTAAGGGGCATCTTGGGAGTTATCTGGCGGAGCTCTGGAAGCTTCCGAAGGAGCTGCATTGGACGACCGAGATGGAGCGGCTGGACGGCACGACCTTGAAGAAGCTTGCGCCTGAGGCTGTCATCAATACCGCGGGAAAGACGGATCTCCGTTGGTGTGAAGACAACACAGCCGAGTGCTTCCGCTGCAATGTCAGTGCGCCGATCAAGGTCTATCGCGCGGTGCGCGCGGCCTTCGGCGCGAAAGTTCCGTACATTCATCTGAGCAGCGGGTGTGTCTGGGACGGGCCCTACCGGCCGGATGGAAAAGCGTTCCAGCCGTACGATCCGCCGACGCCGGCTTGCTTCTATTCGTGGACGAAGTCCGCGTGCGACGCCCTGATGATGATGGAATCGCATTCGCCGCTGCTGATCCTCCGGCCGCGACAAGTCTATTCACCGCTGGCCGCGCCGCGGAATACGCTGACGAAACTGAATTCGTATCCGAAGCTGCTCGATACGCCCAATTCGATGACGAGCTCCGATACGATCGCCAGAACGATCGAGATCGCGCTGAATAGCAGCGACCCGAAAGTCTGGAAGCGGATCATGAACGTCTATGAGCGGGGATATTCATCGCCGTATGAAGTCGGAACGCTGCTCGCCGCCGCGGGCTGCCGAAAAACGCCGGAAAAGCTCACCAAGAGCGAACTCGATACGTGGCACAAGCCCAAGCGCGTGGACGCGGTGATCGAAGACAAGTTCTTCGAAGAACTCGTGAAGCCCCCAACGGTGCAGGAAGAACTGAAGCGGAATATTGCGTTGTATGCCCGGGCGCTAAGCCGGTAGGAGTGGCGTCCTATAGATGAGGGGAGACGCGCCGCGTGATTCGCGGCGCTTTCGTATGAAGCGGCCGACTGTGTATCTGGATACGAACATCTTCAGCATCATGTTCTACACTGGCAAGGACGAACCTGTATCGCGCAACGAGGCGCCACGTGGGAGTGGTGGCGGCAAGAGCGAGAGTTCTTCGATCTGCAAACATCAATCATTATGGAAGAGGAACTCGAAGAGGGGCGCTACAGGCAACAAGCGAAGGCTCTTGCCCTCTGCCGGCGACAGGCGTATCTGCCGATAACGGAAGACATTCGCAGGTTCGCGGCGCAGCTTCTAGACGACCAAGTCGTGCCTCGGGTCAAGGCTGCGGATGCTCTTCAGCTGGCCACTGCTTGTGTTCACCAAGGCGACTACCTCGTGACATGGAACCAGAGTTACCTTGCGAGTAGCGAAGCACAGCGCCAGGCGCATGCGCGTGCGAAGGAATCAGGATTTAGAGCGCCATTTCTTGTTACACCGGTTACAATCCCCAAGAGATGCTTGAGTCAGGAGATACGGCGCCATGACTGATAGAGAGAACGGGGATGGCGAAGAGGTAGAACGCTGTAGACAAGTCCGTCGCGGTATGGAACGCCGGTTTGGGACACTTAACGCCCTCTTTGAACACTACAAGACTCTCGATCAAGCCAGGCGGGCAAAGGGAGCAGCAAAGCGGAAACAACGCAAGACTTCCGCTTTGCCGCAACGCTCCAGAGTGGTGGCCGGGCCGTGACCCGCGCGAGATCCACAACCTCGAAATGAAATACCCCAGCGACAAATATCGCATCGAGTCCGGCCGCAACTTCCGTCTCGCGGATTTTGATCCGGACGACACAGGACCCTTCGACGAGAGAGAAGAGGCCGAGGAAGCCACGCAGCGTGACCTGAAGAAGCTCCGCGAGCTTCACGAAAAGTTCTACGTCGACAACCGCCATGCCTTGCTGGTCGTACTTCAGGCCATGGATACCGCCGGGAAAGACGGCACGATCAAGCAAGTCTTCAGCGGCATCAATCCTGCCGGCTGTACGGTGACGAGTTTCAAAAAGCCGTCGGAAGAAGAACTCGACCACGACTTCCTATGGCGCATCTACAAGCCTCTGCCGGCGCGCGGCACGTACGGCATCTTCAACCGCTCGCACTACGAAGACGTGCTGGTCGTCCGCGTCCACAAGCTCGTCGAGACCGCAGTCTGGAAGAAGCGTTATGACCACATCAACGACTTCGAGCGCCTCCTTGCCGAATCAAACACGATCGTGGTGAAGTTCTTCCTCAACATCAGCAAGGACGAGCAGAAAGAACGCCTGCAAGCGCGGCTGGACGATCCGGCGAAACACTGGAAGTTCGATCCGAACGACATCAAAGAACGCGGCCACTGGAACGATTACATGGCCGCATATCAGGACGCGATCAGGAACTGCAGCGCGCCCCACGCGCCGTGGTATGTCGTGCCCGCGAACAAGAAGTGGTACCGGAACTTCGTTGTCGCCAACGCGCTCGTCCGGGAACTCGAGAGGTTGCATCTCGAGTTTCCCAAACCAGACTTCGATCCCAAGAAGATGCGTATCCCTTAAGCGCGTGCGAGCTCGCGTTTTGCAGCGCGCTTCAGGACCGCTTTCGGTTGCAGCACCGCGCTGATCTGCTCACAGAACGTGCAGTTGCAGTTCTCACGGATGGGTGCGAGCGGGTTTTCGCGCACGTACGCGATCATCTCATTCGCCGCCTCGCCCGCGTCCATGGAATAGATCTTCGACTCACCCAAAGGCGCTGAGAACAACCGCCCGCGACGCTCGAGCCGCTCGTGAACAGCGTCAAACGTATGCACGTGCCAGGGCATGTTCGGCGTCAGCGTTTCGATGCGGCGGCCGTTCTTCAGTGTGTGCGTCATGCCCGGTGGATATGGCGTACCGCCCCAGATCTCTCCGCCGTGCAGCAGCGTGTTCGACGAGAGCTTGCAGAGCATGACCACCTTGCCACCGGCATCGACGAACTTGCCCCAGAAACCTTCGCGCGACTGCGGCGCGAGGTGCCCGCCATCGCCGCTCGTCAGTGCTTTCGCGGCTGGTCCGATCGCGGCGACCGAGTGCGTCGGATGCCCGCTTCGCAGCGCTTCTTTGCGCTTCAGGAACACGGCAGGGACAGCGCCGGTGAATGACGGCGCGGTCTTTGGGTCGTATGGCGGGCGCCCCACCCAGTTCAGCGAATGCGTCGGCACGCAGACGGTTCCGCGCGGACCGACGGCTTCGAGCAACGCGTCAATGAGCGCGTCCGCGCCGCCTTCGAGGTACCCGAAATCGGATAGCGACGAGTGCGCCATGATGATGTCGCCAGGTTTGACGCCCACCCGGCGCACAGCTCCGATCACATCCGCCTTCGTCAGCACAGGGCGGAATCGCACCTTCCCGTCCTTCTGCAGCCAATCAAACGTGTCCAGAACCTGTTTGAGCTTCACGCCATGTGATGGCACGGCAGTCTCGTAGAGGTCAAGCAGCGTCCGCTTGCCGTTGGAGAGATCCAGCATCCATTGCAGCCAACCAGGGCCGCCCCAGCCGGGCTCGAGGCCCGTCTTGCGCTTGAGTTCCGCGCGGAGCGCCGGCGCCAAGTCCTCGAAGCCGATATAGCCGGTGAAGAGTCTGAGCGGGACGAGCGCTTTGGCCTTGCGTACGAGTCCCGGTGAAAGAGGCGCTGGGGTGATGATAAGTTTTCCTGGTTTGCGCGCCGCAGGCTTGACCTTTCGAATCGCTTTACGCCAGCTTTCGACCTGCATCTCAACAACGCTGCGCGGGAGAAGATGGCCACGAATCAACTGGCCCTTGCGACGCTGTTCCTTGAGTTGCGCAGTATTCGGCGGGAAATTCGGCTCCGGCATCAGTTCGATCAGGTCGGCCCATATCTGTTCGGCATCCTTGATGATCGAATCGGGGCGTCGCTGGGAATTCCTGCTCTTCAGTTCTGCCACCGCCTCTTTGAATGCCTGTCCGCCGATACGCAGGAACTCTCTATACTCCGGGCCGACGATGCGGCTGACCGTATCCATTACGATGCGGCCTACGCGCCGGATGTGGGGAGCGGAAAGGTTCTCCACCGTATCGTGAGAACAATGGTAGGTCTTGTCGGGCGCCTGCTCCAGGCACACCATGGGCGCACTGTACGGATGCCCGACAAAGTGGCAGTCATTGACGATGATGCTCTTCTTGTAGAGCCACTTGAACTCGGGCTTCTTCTTTGCCTCGCGTTGCGCGCCTTCTCGCAGCAGCACTTCCATCGCTGAGGGGGTCCCAGGGATCGCGGGCAGAATGTCGAAACGCGTCCGCCCCACCGTGTGATCGTACGCGAGCATGTCCAAGTTGAGTCCGCCAATGACCTGCCGGCCGTACTTCTGAGTGTTGAGGTAGGCCTGCAGCCCGCGCGCCTCCACCGAACAGAACAGCCGGATGCCGTGATAGAACGGCTTCTTTCTCGCGTGCACGAACTCGGCCAGGCTGCGCAGCGTCTCCATGGCCAGCGCCGTGCCTGACGCATTGTCGGAGGCACCGGGCTCGTCCATGTGCGCCGTCAGAACGAATTCCTTGTAGAACGTTCCCGGCAGGCGCGCAGTCACGAGCGGGAACGTTCCGTTATAGAGCCGCGAATCGACTTTTGCGTGCAGGCGCACCGTGCCGCGCTGCTTGATCAGAGCCCGCAGTTTCCGGCCGACCGCAGGCGTCAGTCCGAAGAGCGGCAGCCGCTTCTCGCCGTCCCATTGCGGATTGGTGTAGTTCCAGTACTGCACAGCGTCGTCGAGGTACGCGCCTTCCTTTGAGCCTTTCTTCGGGATCACGTGGTCGCTGATCAGGGCCACCGCCCCCGCCTTTGCCACCGCCGCAAGGACCGGCGTGCCGACTTGGTCCAGCGTTCCGCACAGAACGATCTTGCCCTTCACATTCAGGTGCTTCTGCTTCAGAGGGCGGTCGACGACGACGACCTCGGCGACGATGCCTTCTGGTGGCGTCGGAGCACTCCACATCATTTGGGTGAACGGATTCTCGTGATAGTCGGCGAGAATCCACGGGCAGTCGCCGCGCTCTTCGCCTTGGGCGAGACTCAGCGTGGCGCTCTTGACGTCCCACGCCTTCGGCATCACCCAGCCGCCGTATGCGGTCTTGCCGTCGGCCGGAATTTCGATGACTGCGATGTCCCGCAGTCCAGGGACGCGTTTCAGCCGCTCGGCCATGTACCGAGCGGCTTCCATGATCTTCGGCGTGGTCATCCAGCGCGTGCGCGATGAGATGCCCTCGATATCGGCGATGACGCGCTTCTCAGAGAAGAACTGCATAGGATTCATGCTGCAAGGACCCCCGTTGCCTGAGAGCGCGTTCCGTGCTATTGGCGGCTCACTGCTTTCCCGAGCCTGTTCTTCGGAGCCGCGCGCGTCACGCGTTCCACGCCGCTGAGCACCGGCCCATCCTTAACAACCTGCTTCTCCAGCACCAGGAACGCAGGCCCGTTTTGCGCTGCCACAGACGAACACTTCGACTGATGGTAGCGCGGTGTCTTTGTATCGGGTGCCAGCAGCTTACTCGCTTCCTCGAAATTCCGCTGGGCACGACTGAGCCAGAGCTTGCGTTTGGCCGCATCCGGCTGCCAGCGGCAGGCCCACGTGACCATTTCGAGAACCTTGTAATCCCACCAAGGCTCGGAGTAGCGGAATTGTTCACCACTCTCTTTAACCGTGTGCGCAAAGCGTCCGGATTTTTCATCCCAACCGATGCAGTTGAAATGCTCGACGGCCTGGACGATGGCTGAGACAGCCCGCTCGCTCAGCGCCAGGCCCTCTCGCTCCTGGTTCTCGAGGAACCGCGCGATCTCTTTCAGGAAGATGCTGCCCGCCCACGCGATCATCGTTCCCTTCGGCGGCGCGTCCGGTCGCCCTTCAGGCTTGGGCGGCGAGCCGCGGAACCAGTCCTGCTGATCTGGGTGGCCGACGTCGATGACCTTTGCCGCGACGTCGAGGTACTTGCGGTCGCCGGTCAGGTGATAGCCATCGTTGAGCATCTGTAGATTGTGGCCGCTGTCCCGGAAGAAGCGCCCGATCTGTGCGAATCGATCGGTCGTGACCTTATACACGACGAGGTCCGCCAGCCCTTTGACGACTTTCAATGCTGGTCCGTAGCCAGCCATCCAGCCATACGTGAGCATGCCGCGCGAACCCATGTGCTGCGATTCAGGCCCGCCGCCCCGGATCTCGTACCACGCCAGATCTCCGGAGAGTTCATCGTCCTCGTACGCGCGGTGCGTTGCCCGGCCCGGCTCGAACAGATGATCCGTGTGGTGGTGCTTTCCGTTGTTGTAGACGCCGAAGTTGTGTGCGTCGTCGTTGGTGTGGTAGACGTCCATGTCCGATTCGTGCCGAAGCGATGGCTCGCCCAGCGCCCACCACTTCAGAGCGAGGTCCGGCCGCTCATCTACCGTCCGCACGCACTGCATCAGGAATGCGTAGCCCATGTCGTATTCGAGATTGTAGTGTGAGAGAATTCGCCCGTGGCCTTCGCAGTCGGCCTGGATGTCGCCGAAATTCCGCCAGCCGAATTCGTCCAGCGCTTCCTGCTGCGTGAACAGGTTGAACGGCTTGCCCACGACAGAACCTTCGTTCACTCGCTCGTAGCGTCCGCACCGTTTGTCGTCGTACGGATGAACGTAGTCAAATGCGGTGCTCTCGGCGTAAACGCGTGCTTCGGCGAATGCGGTGGGCTTCTCGAGCGCCCGCGCCATCGTGTTGGCCGTCTCCAGCCAGTGGCCGTAGGGAATCGGCATGCCACCGTGTCCATCGCCGCGGTAGAAGTGGAAGACCAGTTCGTGCGTCTTCTGCTCGCCGCCCTGCAGTTCATGAACGTCGTCGAACTCCTCGGGCCACAGCGCCGCCGCGATCTCGGCCTTGCCGTCGGCGCCCTTCACGGCGCGCACGGCTTTCGGGAAGTTCTGCCAGAAGTGCCGCACGCCCACGGCAACGCCCACGCGGGGGTCTTCGAGCGCCAGCCACGCGTCCGCGCGGTCGCCCTGCTTGACCTCTTTCCCGTCCACGAACGCCTTCCACCCCTTATAGGAGAGCGGAATGCGCCAGTCGCGGTTGACATGGCTGCGGTGAAACCAGTTCTCCCCGCCGCTGGAGTCCTGCACCAGCGACGCAGCCTTCGTGAACGGCCCACGGAAGACTTCTCCGTTCGACGCGCCCTGCTCGAAGTTGATCGTGTGTGGCACTGAGCTCCAGGAAACATCAGTCACTTTCGGCGCGCCGCCGCTATGGAGCGTCACGTATTGGATGCCGTCCTGTACGGGCGCGATCTTCCAGCCGAGCTCCTTGAAGTAAACGCTGCCGGGCAGGCCCTGCGGCCAGCGGCCGAGCACTCGCCGTGACACCGGCCGCGAGTTGCGGACCGTGAGCCATGCGCGGACGACATCCTTGCCGGCCCACGCCTGCACCCACAGATCGTACTCAACGAAGCCGTTTCCGAGTTCGTCGGCGATCTCGGCTTCGATGCGCGCCGTGACGACCAGCGGGCCCTCGTCTTCGATGACGAAGCTCTTCAGCTTGCCCCACGCTGCGCTGTAGATCTTGCCGTCTTTGTCCTTCAGGTAGAGCGAACCATGGTGCGTCGGATTGGCGCCCGGAACCCACCCGCCACCGCCGCGTTTGAGAATGCGGACGTTCTCGAAGCCGCGGAAGTTCGCCGCGTCGATGTCAAAGCGCAGCACGCCGGTGTTGACCGACAGCCGCGTCTCGCCCGCATCCACTTTCAGCGTGTGAGTCGTCGCCGCTCCGTTGCCATTTCCGTTGGCGCCTGCCTTCTTCTTCGGCTGGCCAGCTTCGGCGACAGAGAATTCTGTCGCGCCGGACGCTTTCAGATCGCCGCAAAAGTGCAGCAGCGCCCAGCGCACGCTTCCGTCACCCCACTTGGACTGCACGCGCGCCTGGCTGGGGAGCATGTGCCCGTCCTTGTCCTGCACTGACAGCTTTGACACATCAGTGAGGACCCCTCGCGCGAACGGTACGCCCAGCGTGACCGGCTCAGCGGCACGCGCGACGGGGAGTTCATTGTGGACCGTGACGGAAAAAGGTTTCATGGGAGGAGTGGTCTCCGGGGCCTATGGGAAGCTGCCACAATTTTCCATGCACCGCAAAGGAAGAAAGTCCGGCAGCATTATTGTACTTTCTACTATACCCCGCGAATCGACGGATTTCAAAAAATTCGATCCTCATTCGTCTTCGTCAAAGCCACTCCGCTTGCGCCTCACTTCTGCGAGCTTAAGGTGTGACTTGGATGCAGGGCTCAGGTTAACGTAACGCTCTGTCGGGCTTTGGCTCGGAGCACCGGAGAATCTAACGCACATGTCCAGCGAGAATGTGGCTCAGCAGTCCCAGGAATTCCGCGACGTCTTCAAGCGTCTGCAGGACGAAATCGGCAAGGTCATGGTTGGCCACCGCGAGATCATCGATGGCGTGCTCACCTGCGTCTTCGCGGGCGGCAACTGCCTGCTCGAAGGCGCTCCGGGGCTCGGCAAGACCATGCTCGTGCGCACGCTCGCGCAGGCGCTGGAACTGCGGTTCTCGCGCATCCAGTTCACGCCCGACTTGATGCCCGCGGACATCATCGGCACGAACATCGTGACGGAATCCGATGACGGCAAGCGCGAGATGCGCTTCCAGCCCGGACCGATCTTCGCGCAGATCGTGCTCGCGGACGAAGTCAACCGCGCCACGCCGAAGACGCAGTCGGCGCTGCTCGAAGCGATGCAGGAACACTCCGTCACCGTCGGGCGCACGATCTACAAGCTCGAGCAGCCATTCTTCGTGCTCGCCACGCAGAATCCGATTGAACAGGAAGGCACGTATCCGCTGCCTGAAGCGCAGCTCGACCGCTTCCTATTCAAACTCAACGTCGGCTACTCGAACCGGCAGGACCTGGCGGAAGTGCTGCGCCGCACGACGGAAACGGCCAAGGTGGAAGCCGGCAAAGTGATCGACGGGCCGACGTTGCTGCGCTACCGGCAGTTCGTGCGCCAGGCGCTGGTCGCGCCTCCGGTGCTCGACTATGCAGTCCGCTTGACGCTGGCCACCGTGCCCGGCGGCGAGTTCGCGCCCGAAGCGACGAACAAGTACGTGCGGTTTGGGTCGTCTCCGCGCGGCGCTCAGGCGCTGGTGCTGGCGGCGAAGATCAGAGGATTGCTCGACGGCCGCTATCACGCGAGTTTCGAAGACATCCAGGCCGTCGCCCTGCCGGCGCTGCGCCACCGCATCATCCTGAACTTCGAGGCTGAAGCGGAGAACATCTCCACTGATTCGGTGGTGAATGACATTCTGAAGGGCGTGCCCAAGCAGATGGAAGAAGCGGCGTAGCATTGCGGATGCGGGATGAGCCGACTTGTTGCAAACGGATTTTAAACTATGCCAAGCAACGCCATATATGGGGTCGTCAAGAACGGGAAAGTTAAGCTGGATGCTCCTTGTCCGTGGCCCGACTGGACACGTGTCCACATCTATGTCGTCAAGGTCAAGAAGGCGGGCGCTGCAGGCCAACGAAAGCGCAAGAAATGATGAATGCGTCCAGCCCTGATAGCAGTCGACCTCGGGCCGATGCTCCGCTCTCCGACGACGATCAAGCCGAGATCCGTCGTCTCGACGCGCTGATCGCTGGCGGCCGCCACCGGGTGGTTCAGAGTCGCGTCAGCGGAACCGAACTGAAATGGATGCTGATCGCTTCCGTCGGGATCATGTTTCTGTGCCCCATCGTCTATGTGAATCTGAACGTTCAGGATCGGCGGCTGGTGACGACATACATTGCCATTGCCGGAACTGCCGTCGCGGGCTGGGGCGTCTTTCGCGCGTGGCTTGCCCGCCGGTCCCGTTCCATCGGCGGCGTCGCGACCCTCTACCTGATGCTCTTCTTTCTGAATTTCTGCATTTGTGGCGTCTCGGTCGTGAGCCTGACACACGCCTGGGACTTATTGAGCGCCCCCGTGCGAGATGGCCAGAGGAAGAATTGATGGCCGGTCAGAATGCTTCCAGTATCAACGCTGCTGCCGCGTCGACAGAGAGAACGGGGCACAAACAGCGCTTGAATCAGATCCGCCGGCTGCGAACTGAAGCAAATGCCGTCATGCTCGGCGCGGTGATCCTCCTAATGTGGGTGCCGCCGCTTTCGCAGTTCCTTGGACTGGAGTTCATGTCTAACGACGCGTTGATTGCCGACACATTCGAAAGAATTGCGTGCACGGTCGCGACCTGGTTCGCGGTGTACCGCATCTTCCAGTACAACAAAGAGGTCGGGCGGCCCTTCAGTTCCAGCATCTTCGCGCTCGAGACCCTGTTTGCATTCGTCCTGACCGCCATCGTCATCTACTCGGTGTTGAATCCATGACTGGTTTGACGGACAGCGAAACCAAACCCATCCCGCAACTGCTCACGCCCGAGTTCATGGCGCGGCTGGGGGCGCTGAGCGTCATCTCGAAAAAAATTCTCGCCGGAAAACTTCGTGGCGAACGGCGCAGCAAGAAGCGCGGCGAATCGCTCGAGTTCGCCGATCACCGGCAGTACTCGCAGGGCGACGACCTGCGCCGCATCGACTGGAACTTGTATGGCCGGCTCGAAAAACTTTTCCTGAAGCTCTTCCTCGCCGAAGAGGACCTCTCCGTCTACGTGCTCCTCGACGGCAGCAAGTCGATGAACTACGGCTCGGTCAACAAGTTCGATTACGCGCGCAAAGTCGCCGCGGCGTTGTCGTACATCGGCATCTGCAATCTCGACCGCGTGACGGTGACCGTTAACTCTGGCGGCAAGGAGCACGTGCTCTCGAACATCCGCGGGAAGAAACAGGTCTTCCGCCTGTTCGATTTTCTCTCCAAGATCGAGCCTGACGGGGGCACCGATCTCCAGGAACTGGCGCGAAGATTCGTCATCCGCAACCGCCGGCCGGGCGTACTGCTGATGGTGAGCGACTTTCTCGACCCGAACGGCTTCGAAGCCCCTTTGAAGACGCTGATCGGCAACCGCATGGACGTCTTCGCGGTCCACGTGCTGGCGAAGGAAGAGGTCGATCCGGTCCTCACCGGCGATTTCCTGCTCGTGGACAGCGAAACGGGCGAGAAGCTCGACGTTACCGCGTCGAAGAGACTAGTCGACAATTACGTCAAGACCGTGCGCGGATTCTGCTCATCGCTGCAGACGTTTTGTTCCACGCGCGGCATCAGCTATTTGTTTGCATCGACCGATCTGCCGTTTGAGGTATTGGTGCTGAATTATCTGAGAACGGCAGGGCTCGTACGATGATGAGCATGCAGCTTGCCTCCCGTCCTTTGCGTCTTTGCGTCTTTGCGCGAGACCGGGAGCGTCGTCGATGAACTTCCTCTATCCCCTCGGTCTCCTCGGCCTCCTCGCGCTGATCCCCGTCATCGCGCTGTACTTCCTCAAGCTCAAGCGCGAGGAACGCACTGTCCCGTCTACCCTTCTGTGGAAGAAGGTGCTCGACGACATGCAGGTCAACTCACCCTTTCAGCGCCTGAAATATTCGCTCCTTCTCCTGCTCCAGATCCTGCTGATCGCGCTGCTCGCCTTTGCGCTGGGCCGGCCTTATTTGAGCCTCGCCGGATACGCAGGAACGAAGTTCCTCGTCCTCATCGACACCAGCGCCAGCATGAGCACCAAGGACGCCGGGCCGCAGAAGAACCTGACGCGCCTGGAAGCCGCGGTCAAAGCCGCGCGGCAGAAGATCGACGACCTTCGCGACAATGATTCGATGATGATCGTGGCCTTCGACCGCGACGTGAGGCAGCTCACGAAGTGGTCCAATGACCGCACGTATCTGAAGTCCATGCTCGACACGCTCGAACCGCGCGACCTCGACACACGCGCGGATGAAGCGATCGAGACGGCGCTCGCCCTGCGCGACACCGAATCGAACGTCCAGGGCCTCGTGCTCTCCGACGGTTGCTTCGGCAATGTGAAACTGCTGAAGAAGGAAGACGAGATCAAAGGCAACCTCGAAGACAACGCCGTCAAGAGTGAAGCCGACGAGATCGCGCGGAAGCTCGCCGATTTCAAGTTTGTCAGCTTCGGCAGCGAGGACTCCGACAACTGCGCGATCACCCAGATGGACGCGCGCACGCGGCCGGTAAAGGCGACCGATGCCGACGGCAACAAGATCGATGCGCTCGAAACGCAGGTCTTCGTCATGGTCGAGAATTTCTCAACAGAGAAGCGCGACGTGATGCTGAGCATCTCCACGGCGGACCAGAAATTCGCGCCGAAGCTGATCACGCTGAAAGGCCGTTCGCGCAAGGAAGAGGGCCTGAACGACAAGACGGCGGACGGCACAACCATCGAGGCCAGCCGCAGCGTCGAAGTCTTTAAGCTGCCGCTCGGAACGACCGGCATCGTGACAGCAAAGATCGAAGCGCCGAAGGATCGCATGCCGATAGACGACACTGCCAGCGTCATCGCGGGAAGTTCCGAAGGCGTGAAGCTGCTCGTCGTTTCAAAGGAAAATGCGTTCGGGAAGCTCAACTACTTCCTCGAGAAAGCGCTCGCCTCGATGAAGGGGCTCACGATCAACACCATCACGCCGGACCAGTTCCAGAAGGAGTGGGACCAGAAGGGCCAGATGGCCGTCGATAACTACGATGCATGCGTCTTTGACGAGTTCGCGCCGATCGCGTGGCAGGACGGCGGCGCCATGTTCCTCGGCGCGCTGCCGCCGGTTCCCGGATTTGCTAAAACCGAAAAAGTCCTCGAGTTCCCCCAAGTCGTTGATTGGGACATCGCGCACCCGGTCATGCGCTACGTCAACTTTGGCAACGTCACGATCGCCAAGGGGCAGCAGTGGACGGTGCCGAAGACCGCGCGCCAGGTCGTGGAAGGTTCTGGCGGCCCGCTGATCACTGCCTTCGAGACCGATCGCATCCGCGTCGTCGGGATTTCGTTCGACGGATTTTCATCCGATTGGGCGCTGCGCCCAAGCTGGCCGCTGTTCCTGCGCAACGCGGTCCCGTGGCTGGCGGATGCCTCGCCGCGCCGGAGGCCCGCGTCGCAGCGCACCGGCGAACCGATCGTCATTCCGCCGGGCCTAGGGAGCAAGACGGCCAACCTGATCAAGCCCAACGGCCAGGTCGAGAAGGACATCGAACTCTCCGAAGAGCGCACCGTGTTTGTGCGCGGAACGGAGAAGGCCGGGATCTACAAGCTCGATGGCATCGCAGCGGAACCGGAAGGGCGCCTGTACGCA